>Ga0307435_1000494_pt1 | contig 17471 bp, 14 predicted proteins | sample SalMarWE160470MG_FD_202164 | JGI IMG/M metagenome (GOLD analysis project Ga0307435, IMG submission 202164) | Salt marsh sediment microbial communities from the Plum Island Ecosystem LTER, Massachusetts, United States - WE1604-70 | ecosystem: Environmental > Aquatic > Marine > Intertidal zone >... | reverse complement strand
CCCATCTTCCGGTTGACCATAACGTCCTCATCCGCCATCCTCTGAGCCTCCGCCACCACAGCCTCTGCCAAAGCCTCTTTAGTTCCAAGCGTCTCTTGTGCCCTCTTCATGACCCGATCTATCGCCCAAAAAAGATTCACAGCAGTGGGTCTAGTCTTCCGCAACACCTCAGCCGACATCTCCAACTCCTTCATCAGGTCCTCCCTCTTTTCCGCCTTTGAATAGAAGGCTGTAAGAGCCAAACCGTAAGCAGCCGCTACACCTATGAGAGGGGCTCCCCGCAGCTTCATCTCCTTAATCGCAGAAGCCACATCATCAGAGTTTTTCATCTCCACCCAAACAACTTCGTTGGGCAATTTTGTTTGATCAACAATAACAACCACGCCATCTTTCCACTCTATGGTCCGCACGCATCAACACCCGCCTTTATGCTGATTTTGTCCTGCTTAGATAATATATTTTCTACGAAAATAAACATTCCAAGCTCACCATACAACTGCAATGTAACCCATAGTGAGTGTATGCGATGCAAGACACTGCGTTCAAATGTAAACATCCAATTTAATTACTTGGAAGGCTCAAAAAATTCTTTAGTGACTGTGGGAAGCGTCCACGCTCGGCAACGACGTGGAGGGTTTTTCATTTTTTCCCTACCTGCGCTTCCCAGAGTCCCACAACAAACAATGTTCTATGAAGAGTCACAGTAGCCATTTATGATTTTTGATTATCTTTTTTGTTGATTTTTATTACAACCTCAATCGGACTTCCCTTAGGAAGCTTCAGATTCTTCCGCCAATCGTCCCCAACAGCAATAAGAGAGTAAACCCCGGAAACCTCAGCCCTAGCCTTCTTAACAAAGTTAACCAATGCAGCCTGGGTCTCCCCCGTCTTAATCATATCATCCACTATAAGCACGCTATCCCTCCGCTTCAAAGCATCCTTCGGCAAATACAACGTCATAGTCACGCCTGAATCACGCAAAGCATAAGTTTCCTCCAGAAAAGCTGGAACCCCTACTTCCTTGTTTCGTTTCGCAATCAACAAATCAACGCCCAAAGAGTTCGCAACCATAGCCCCAAGAGGTATACCGTCAACAGCAGCAGTCAAAACTTTTGTCACGCGTCCCCCAGCAAAAGTTGCAAGGGCATGATGAGCGGCTTGCTGAAGGATATTATGGTCACCTATGATCCACGTGTTGTTGAAATATCCAGCCGAGTTGAATTTTATTCTCCTACGAAGCTCAGCCTTCAAACCAACGAGTTTGGTTAAAATTTCCCAAAGTTCTCTGGCTCTAGTGGCGTTTGGCAAAACATGACCCTTAGCATACCTGCTTAAAACTGTCACGGGCAGGTTGGTTTTGGCAGATAATTCTCGATAAGTGTACTCCTTTTTCGCTGTTCGAAGTAGCTCGATGGTCATTAACCGAAGTTTCAGGTCTTCTGCATGTGTGTTCATACTCATCACTTTTCTATGCACATCAACAAATCAAATAGTGAACGTGCAAGTTACTTATTTTAACTTGGATAGATTTATAATTTCCGTATAACACCTAAAATAGCTTAAAGATGTCACCACATCGAAGCTTGCTTGAAGGCTCACATTAACTCAAGGAACCAAAAACAGACAACTTCAGCTATTTAAATCTCCCTTTCGAAACTGAAAAAGATGGCGGACCCGCGGGGATTTGAACCCCGGATCTTCGGCTTTCTTCTTCTCTGGAGATTAGAAGGCCGACGCCTTATCCAGACTAGGCCACGGGCCCTTGAACCCTCATAGTCTAAGAACTGCCCAGATATAATCTTTCATTCAACTAATGCTGTGACCTTTTTCGGTTATCCGATGTAGATCGCGGGACGGTACGGTCTGGCTAACCCAGCTTTCCTTTGCGGGTCATGAAGTTGCCTATCGTCCTCCCGATAAGTGTGAATTTTCGCGTTGAACTCTCTTCCAAAGAAGGTTTCGGCTTTCCCTAGCAGAGTGTCTTCATCCACGGCTCCAATCTGCAGTTGCCTCAGTTTTCTGTCTTCAGGCATTCGATTAATTTCTTCTGTGATTCCGCGGGCGAATTTGGCAACCTTTCCAGCCATCTTTTTCAGGTCTGAATCTTTCATCAATTCTTTCATCAGATCGCTTAGAATAAGCGTGGTGGAGATTGACTTCTTAAGTGCTGTCAAGTAGACTTGCCATTTCCAAGATGCAGCAGAGTAGTAGTGGATTTCTTTAGGCACCATCTTTGTTGCTCTAAGTATATTCGAGGTGTCTTCCAGCACGTTTTTGACTAGGTTTTCGGTTTCTTCCGCTTGAACGTTGACTTTCGTCTCGTCGTAAACTGGCCAATCAGCCAAGGAAATGAAACCTGATTTGTTCAGTTTGCTCCAGATTTCCTCGCAGATGTAGGGTGCAAAGGGAGCCAGCAGCCGGGTCCATGTTTCTAGAGCATCTTTCAGGATTTTTGAATCGAATTTTTCTTTTCTTCTGATGTACCATCGGAAGTCGTTCCAGACTTCGAATAGGGCGTTTTCTATGGCTGTTCTGGTCTTCAGCGATTCCATGTTTTCTGTAACGGTTTTGATTCTGTGCTGTAGCATACTGATGAGCCACTCTTCCAGATGTCCCTTCTTGGTTTCTTTTGCATTTTCGATTATGCTGTCTGTTAGACTCTGGAAGCCGCGAAGCTTGCTTTTGACATCCCCGACAGTTTCTCTTCTCCAATCTGGGTCGTTCATTCCTTCTCCGCCTAGGAGTAGGGCGCAGCGGGTGGCGTCTGCTCCGAACTGGTTGAGGGCGTCTTTGAGGGTTACGAAGTTGCCCTTAGATTTTGACATTTTCTTTCCCTCAATGCTTAGCATACCGTTTACGCCGATGCCTTGGGGTAGATGGTCGGGAAACAGTGCTGCATGCTGGAAAAGGAAGAAAGTCAAGTGGTTTGGAAGTAGCTCTTTCGCTGAGATTCTCAGGTCCACGGGATACCAATAGAGGAACTCGTTTCGTATCTCGTCCAAGTTTTTGTGGCTAATCTGTGATTGGGCAGCGATCTTTTCGGGGTTTCCTTTTCCGTAGAAAATGTAGTCGAAGACGTCGGGGGTAAGCTGCTCTTCTGTTATGTCCAGTTGTTTCAGGTGCTTGTTTATTGTGTAGAATGCCATGTACACGGTTGAGTCAGTTAATGTTTCAACGATCCATCCTGGACTCCATGGGAGGGGTGTTCCTAAACCGCTTTTTCTTGCGCATGGCCACTCTTTGAGCCAGTCGATGATGTTGAGGAACCATTGTCTAGCTGTTTCAGGGTAAATAGAAGCCTGATTTAATGTTTCCTTGGTTTTTTGTTTCCATGTTTCGTTCGAGTATTTTATGAACCATTGCTCTTCAAGAAGCTTAACTAGGCAGGGGGTTAAACATCTGCAGACTACGGGTTCAGGCAGATCATACATCGAGTCTGCTATGCCCTGTTCCTTGAAGTCTCGGATAAGCAGTTCCTTTACTTCGTTAACTTTTTTTCCTGAATATTCTCCGCAGATTTCCTTTAATATGCCGCCATGAAACTCTTTTTTGTAAAGAAGTTTTGTTGCTTCTTCGGCTTTGGGGTCATGCTGGTCCTTCACTCCCATCTGGTCGACGAGTTCGATGGCGGGGTATTCTCCGAAGCCCTGCACCGTGATCAGGGAGATTGGGTGTATTTTTTTGACTTCTTCTGGGTCGATGTTGAATTCTTTCAGCAGTTCTGGGTTGTTTTGTAGGTCTCTGAGGGCTAGCCAGTCGAAGGGCGCGTGGGCTGGAACGCTGTAGACTACTCCGGTTGCGTTGTCTGGGCTTACGAACCAGCCTGGCAGGATTAGCATTTTTCTGGTGCTGAGGGGGCTTGTGAACTGTTTTCCGATGATTTTTTTGCCCTTGAAGGTGTCTAAGATTTCGACTTGTTTTAGTTGTTCTGCTAGTTTGTTTGCGGCTGTTTGGCTGATTATCCAGTTTTCGCCGTTTACGTTTGCTTTGACGTATGTTGCGTCGGGTTTTATCCAGATGTTTGTTATGCCGTAGATTGTTTCTGGTCTGAATGTGGCGGATGGGAGATATGTGCCGTCTTCCATTCTGTATTTGAGGAGAGTGTATTCTTCGGGGACAACGCCTTCTCCGGTTTGTCGATCATGGTCGCCTGTTGGGCTTTGATCGTGGGGGCACCAAACCACCGGGTATGTTCCCTTTATGATGTAGCCTTTTTCCCGTAGCCGTTCGCATTGCCATTCGACAAACTTGCTGAAGGTTGGATACAGGGAGGTTGTGTGGAATTCTCTTCTCCAGTCCACTGAGTAGCCGATTCGCTTCACGGCTTCTCTGCTGTCTTCCGTGTAGTAGGATGCCATGTAGACTGGGTCAACGAACTTTTTGAGGTCTTCTTCTGAAACGCCGTCCATTTCTCTGAAGGCTCGGATCAGGGTTTCGTCCCCGTTTTTTATGCGTTCGCTTGCGCCGGCTATGGTTTCGCCTGTCCAGTGCCAAGCCCAAGGGAACAGGACGTTGTAGCCTTGCATTCTTTTGAAGCGTGCGCACGCGTCGACGCGGGTGGCTGTGAAGCCGTGTCCCACGTGGAGGGGACCGTTCATGTAGGGGAAGGGGAAGGTTATGAAAAATTTTTTTCTGGTCGGGTCTGGGTCAGCCTCGAATATTCTGGCTGATTCCCACTTCTTTCTCCATTTATCCTCGATTTGCCTTAAAGATTTCATTAAGCCATTGGAGTACCAAGAGAGTTAAAAGTTTTTTCAGTCAAATTAGCACTTCAGCAAGCAACCAGAGGAAGAAAAAACAGAAAAAAGCTGATTTTCAACAATGAAGTATTATTAGTCTCCTAATATGTTCAGAGCCGCGCCTTTGAGTGTCTGAGTTAAAAATGGGGTTGGCTCTTTTTTGTCAAGAAACTTTGACCAAGTAATCCATTTTGTGTCGTTTGTTAGGTCAAAAAAGCTTTGCAAAAAACCTTTTAACCAAAAATCCCCAAGTTAGTTTGAGTGAGAGGATGATGCAGTTTAAAAGACGTTTTCTCTCAGGAATTGTTCTTTTTGTTTTGTTTGGTTCTTATTTAGTTGTTTTAGTTAACGCTGAGCCTTCTTGGGTTATGTGGAGTCAAACTTATGGAGAAGAGAATTTTGATGTTGCTCGCGCCTTAGTTGAGACTTCTGATGGAGGATACGCATTAGCCGGCATCACAAGACCTCCTGGTGCTGGACTCGATGATATTTGGTTGGTTAAAACTGATGCGAATGGGAACATGGAGTGGAACCAAACTTATGGAGAAGAGAATTATGATGTTGCTACCGCCTTAGTTGAGACTTCCGATGGAGGATACACACTAGCCGGCCACACAAATTCTTTTAGTGCTGGTGACGATGATTTTTGGTTAGTTAAAACGGATGGATCAGGAAATATTAAATGGAGCCAGACATATGGAGGAGCAAATTTAGACGAAGTTAATTCGTTAGTTGAGGCCTCTGATGGGGGCTACGCCATAGCAGGCTTCACAAATTCTTCTGGTGCTGGAAACCTTGATTTTTGGTTGGTTAAAACGGATGGATCAGGAAATATGGAGTGGAACCAGACATATGGTGGAGCAGAAACAGACATTGCTTATTCTTTGGTGGAGACGTCTGATGGAGGATATGCCTTGACTGGAAGAACAAGTTCCTTTGGTGCTGGATTTGAAGATTTTTGGTTGGTTAAAACGGATGGATCAGGAAATATTGAATGGAGCCGGACATATGGAGGAGCAAATCATGAAGGTGCTAAGTCCTTGGTTGAGACTTCTGATGGAGGATACGCATTAGCCGGTCAAACAAGTTCTTTTGGTACTGGATCTAATGATTTTTGGTTAGTTAGAACTAATGAACAGGGAATACCAGAGTTTCCATCATGGATTATTATGCCATTGCTCTTTGTAACAACCTTGATGGTGATAATCTGCAAAAAGCGGCTACCCAAAAACCCAAGCAACATTTAATGCGTGCTTGAAACATTTTATATGAAAGTTGTTTTAACTAGAGACGATAACGGGGATTGCAAGTTGGTTGAGCGGCGGACAGACCTTTGTGGTTGTGTTTTTGAGATTCAGGAGGGCATAATGGTTTGCGTTAAGCGTTGTCCAAAGCATAGCAGACCCAAGAAGAAGCGTCCCTTCAGATCCAAAGCTGAATGTGTAAGACCCTGAAAAGTTGCATCAGAGCTTTTTTTAATGCGAGACGAAATATACCCTTAATGGACACAAACAAAAATGACTGCACAGAGCTCGCTTGACTTCTTCGGCAATCCTGAACAACAGAAAAAGAAGCCGACGCCATCGCCCCCGCCTGAAAAGCAGTCTCCATCAAAGGAGAAAACAGTTGTTTACCCTGATTTTCCAGAAGACCTGCCTCCCTCATACCTTGTATCCGTTATATACGACGGAAAAAAACAGCTTGCTTCCCTCAAGTTGTATGAGCCGGTGTCCCAAAAAATCTATTTCTGGGATGACAATACCGGTCACAAGCCCTATTGTCTTACAAGCCTTCCGCCTAAGGAACTCAAAAAACTCAGTCGCGTAACGTCCCATTCTGGATTTGACCATTTCGAAACCGTGGAGAAGTTTGATCCTCTGTTGGATAAGCAGGTGACGGTGACAAAGGTTGTGGCTAAGGACCCGTTGGCGATAGGCGGTCGCCAAAGCGGTTGCCTGCGAGACGTAATCCCTGAAGATTATCAGAAGTTAACTGGCTTTGAGGAGCCTCCCAAAGTCTGGGAATCCTACATCAGGTATTATCAATCCTACATTTACGATAACAACCTAGCGCTGGGCATGCTGTATAAGATTCAGAAAGGAAAACTTGTGCCTGTAAAACAGAAATCAGCCGAAGGCACTGTAGAAAAAATCTTGACCCTCTTCCCTGATGTGGAAAAAGAGTTTCTGGAAAGCGTGGAAAAGTGGGCACGTCTCCTAGAGTCTCCGGCTCCAGAATTTCGTAGAGTCGCCCTTGACATCGAGGTCAGTTCACCAGTTGCAACCCGTGTTCCTGACCCACAAAAAGCTGATAACCCTGTTGTCTGTGTTGCGCTGTTTGGTTCAGACGGCAAAAAACAGCTTTTTATTTTGAGGCGAGAGGGAATCAGGGAAGGCACCAAAAAGCTGCCCCCAGACGCTATTGTCAAATATTTTAATGATGAGAAAAAACTGCTTCTGAAACTCTTTGAGGCTCTTCGTGAGTATCCTTTTGTTTTAACCTTTAATGGTGACGACTTCGACCTGCCGTACCTGTATAACCGAGCTAGGAACCACTTCAGCTTTGACAGAAGCCAGATTCCCATAGAAGTTGGGCGAAGAGTATGCCGCCTCAGCCACGGAATCCACATTGACCTCTACAAATTCTTCTTTAACAGATCAATCCAAATCTACGCTTTCGGCAACAAATACCGTGACGTAAGCTTAAACGCAGTCGGCACTGCACTGCTGGAGCTCCCAAAAATCGAATTTGATAAACCTCTGTCAGAACTAAGCTACACTGAACTTGCAGAATACAACCTGCGCGACTCCGAAATCACCCTAGACCTAACAGCCTTCAATGACAATCTGGTCATGAAACTGATCTTAGCCCTCTCAAGGATAGCCCATATGCCCATGGAAGACGTGAGTCGCCAAGGAGTTTCTCGGTGGATACGAAACTTTCTGTACCATGAGCATCGGCAACGAAACTTTTTGATTCCAAACGCCGATGACATACTCGCCATCAAAGGCGGAACCACTACCACTGCTATCATTAAGGGAAAGAAGTACAAGGGAGCCATAGTGGTCGATCCTGTACCCGGTGTCCACTTCAGCGTGGCAGTGATGGATTTCGCCAGCCTGTACCCGTCCATAATAAAAGTTTACAATCTGGGCTACCAGACCCTGCTTTGCAAGCATGAAGAATGCAAAACAAACAAGGTTCCTGAAACATCTCACTGGATCTGCACAAAAAAGAAGGCTCTCGAAAGTCTGTTGATCGGCTCCCTCCGAGACCTCAGAGTCAAATGGTACAAGCCTAAATCCAAAGACAAGACTTTACCCAAGGATTTGCAGAGCTGGTACAATGTAATCCCAAGCGCCCTCAAAGTCATTCTGAACGCAAGCTACGGAGTTTTCGGCTCGCCCGCCTTCGGTTTGTACTGTCCGCCAGTTGCTGAGGCTACAGCCGCCATCGGAAGGCACGTTATAACCCAGACTATAGAGAAAGCTAGAGCATTAAGTATTGAAGTTCTTTACGGAGACACGGACAGCCTCTTCTTGAAGAACCCCTCCCCAGAGCAGATCAAAATTCTAGAGGAATGGTCTAAAAAGACGCTGGGAATGGAACTAGAAGTAGAAAAATTCTATCGGTATGCAGTCTTCAGCTCCCGCAAAAAGAACTATCTTGGAATCTTACCTGATGGAAGCGTTGACGTCAAAGGAATGACCGGAAAGAAAAGACACATCCCAATCTACATCAAAAAAGCTTTTGACCAGCTGGAAGAGCGCCTAGGACAAGTGCAGTCACCCGCAGAATTCGAGGAAGCAAAAAAGGAGATTCGGACGATTATCAGAGACCGCTACTTGCGGTTGAAGCAACGTCGCTGGGGAGACAATCCAGCTGAACTGGCTTTCCATGTTGTTCTCGGCAAACCTCCGGAAGCTTACACCAAAACTACTCCCCAACATGTGAAAGCGGCTCTTATCCTAAAGAAGATGGGCTACGAGATGAAGGCTGGAGACCTGATAAGTTTTGTCAAAGTTTTGAAGGAGCCCCGCGTTAAACCCGTTCAAATAGCCTCCAACAGCGAGGTGGATGTGGACAAGTATGTTGGATATCTGCACTCAACTTTCGATCAGATTCTCGATGCCTTGGGGCTGGACTTCGACGAGATCATCGGATTAACGAAGCTTGAACGATTCATGTAGAATGGGGTTCTGTTTTTCCAAAAAACTGGGGGATTTCAACGATTCTTGTCGTTGACGAACTTGGATTTGGTTTTTATGTGCTTAATCTCTATTCCTTCGTCGATAGGTCTACAGGGCAGTTGATATTTTTTGAATAACCACAGCAATTCCTTGAAGGCTTTCTCGTTAACTTCGATCTCCACAACCTCTGTCATCTCCTCTATGACAGCCGGATGTTTAGGGTTCGCTTTATAGAGCATCATAAACTCGGTGTCCTGTTCAGACTTCGGCGGAACAGCTATTATCTCCCACAGAGACTTTGCTGGAAAGTTTCGGGGGGGATACCTCTTTATCCTAATCTTCTTCAATCTCTCCAGTCCCTCTCCCAGGCGCACAGTCTATACCCAAACATGCTCTTTCATATAAGATGTCATGGTAAGTTTTTCTGTAACTAGTCTATAGATGATTTTTCACAATTACTTATAGTCAAAAGCAAGTGCTCGATGGCACCCAGTCTGCTGACGGAAGATTTGCTTTCAAACACATTTCTCTTCCATGAAAACCTTAATCTTCCAATCATGCACAATAAACGTTCAGGGACGACGCCAAAATTGATACTGTTCATAGCCTCAACGAAAGATACAGCTGGCATGAACATCGCCAAACAACTCATAGACCACTACAACTTCGAAAAACTCTCAGAATCCTTCCACAAAAATCCCGTGTACTCAAAAACGTTTCAGAACAAGGAAACCAAGCTGCTTTTCATAAACACAGAAATAGTGGACACCCAGTTCCTAGGTGACCTCTTCAACCCCAACCTGCTTGTCTTCCTGTCTAGACACAGCAGCGCCAGCGGAATCCCCACCCTATCTGTACACACCCCCGGCAACCTCTCAGAAGCTAAATTCGGCGGAACACCTAGAAACGTCTCCATCTCCCCCGCGGCAGCCATGAAGAATGCGCTCTTAGAAATGGCAAAATTGAAGGATGAAAGAGGGCTCGACTACGAGGTTTCCTACGAATGCACCCACCATGGACCCTCCTTGAACGTGCCAGCCATGTTCGCAGAACTGGGAAGCTCGCCGAAGCAGTGGAAGGACTCTAAAGCTGCTGAGGTTGTTGCTCACGCAGCGGTGGCTGCTGTTTCTGAATGTTCTAACTGTTCTGTGGCGTTGGGAATCGGTGGACCCCATTATAACAAAAAGTTCACGAAACTGGCATTAACCACTCAGAGGGCATTCGGTCACATAATTCCGAAGTATGCTCTTCCGCAAGTTGACGCTGATATAATAAAGCAATGTGTTGAAAGAACTGTGGGAACTGTGGATTCTGCGGTTCTTGATTGGAAGGGAATCAAAGGTGAACACAAACCCAAGATAATTGCGGCGCTGGAGAAGCTTGGTGTGCATTCAGAAAGAGTGTAAAAGCTATCTTTCGCTGAATTACTGGCAGCTAACATATATGTTAAGTTAAGACGGAATCTGTGAAACACCCTGAAGGTATTTAAAAAAAAGGGTGTGAAGGGGAATTTTCTATTTGATTCCCCATCGTTTGCTGACTTTCACCAGTATGAAGATGACAACGGCTACGATGATGAATGTTATTAGAGCCACCATGAAGTTTCCGATGCCAAACACTTGCTCGGCTACATTGTATTGGAGGCTCGCTAAATCTGAAAGTCCAGGCAATGCGAGACCTATCGCTGGCAACAGCAAATCTTTGACGAGGGATTGAATTAACAAGCCCAAATAAACGCCCATAATGAAGGCAACAGCCAAACCCATGACCTTGTACTGTTCCAGAAAATCTTTGAATTCATTCCACATGCCCTTAGGAGGCGGCGGTGGCGGAGCGGGTTTAGATGCCAACAGCTCGCGTATCTGTTTAAGTTCTTTCAGCATTTCATCCTCTTTCGACATCTACTCACCACCTAATATTACCGCTTTTTCGCCTTTTAAAATCTGCTAAATGTTATGTAACCGTTAATTTTTCGTTAAATCCAGTGAAACCGGTACAAAACATGTTAGAAACAGGCTGCTCTTGGGGATAACTTTACATACTAGAATTTAATTTTGAAAGGTGCGAGGAACCTTGGGACTAAAATCATTCTTTCAGTCAGCATCCAGATTGCTGAAACTTGCCACAAAACCGGGCAGAACCGAGCTCTGGCTCTCGATAAAAATATGCTTTCTAGGCACCGTCGCAATCGGAGGAATCGGCTTCATAATCAAACTCATAGGTTCCGCGTTGCCGGGTGGTTGATCAATTATGGGTGAGGAAGAGAAAATTTCAACAGCAGTCTTTGCCGTACGAACCACTGCAGGTCAAGAGAAAAACGTGGCAAACCTCATCGAAGCCAGAGTGAAAATGAATGAGCTACATGTAAAAGCCGTACTTGTGCCTGAAATGTTGAAGGGCTACGTTTTTATCGAAGCTGATGGACCCCACTCCGTAGAGAAAGCCATAGCCGGAGTCAAACATGTACGATCCCGAGTCCCGGGGGTTGTGACTTTTCCGGAAGTAGAACGATACATCGTTATAAAACCGGTGATCGAAGAACTAGACGATGATGACCTCGTCGAGGTTGTTGGAGGACCCTTCAAAGGAATGAGAGCCAAAATCACGCGGGTCGATAAGGCAAAGGAAGATGTGACCCTTGAGCTTTTGGAAGCCACCTTCACTTTGCCAATCACGGTTCACGCCGATTACGTGAAACTTGTTGAGAAAGCCAAAAAGGAAGAATGAAAACATGGGCGAAAAGAAGATTGTTGAAGCCTTGGTTAACGGTGGGCAAGCTACTGCTGGGCCTCCCCTTGGACCCGCGCTTGGGCCTTTGGGGGTTAATGTTCTAGCTATTGTGAACAGAATCAATGAAATAACAAAGGGTTACTCTGGCATGAAGGTGCCGGTGAAAATCAGCGTTGACACAGATAATAAGGAATTTGAGGTGACTGTAGGCACACCTACAACCTCAGCGTTGCTTGTCAGCGAGTTGGGGGTAACGAAGGGATCAGGTGTTCCTAACACTGAAAAAATTGGCGACCTCTCCTTAGAGCAAGTGGTACGCATTGCCAAAGTCAAGGGTAATGATGTTTTGGCTAGGGACCTGAAGGCAGCGGTTAAGGAGGTTTTGGGGACCGGCGTCAGCATGGGCGTAACAGTGGAAGGTAAAGATCCACGGGAAGTTCAAAAGGAGATCAATGAAGGAAAACACGACGCGTTGCTAAAGGAAGAAAAGTGAGAGTAACAAGATTTTTATAATTGGCTCTTGTACGTCATTGGCGCGAGGCTCTAAGGATGCCATTAAACATAAAAAACATCCTTGCTGCAGTGAAAGAGGTTAAAAACAAGTCTACAAAACGGAAGTTTTCTCAGTCTATAGACCTCGCCATAAACTTACAGAATATTGACATGAAGAAGCCTGAGGGCAGAATTCAGGAACGCATCGAGTTGCCAAATTCTGTTGGAAAGGAAATAAAAGTCTGTGTTATCGCCACGGGCGAGATGGCGTTCAACGCCAAAAAATCAGGAGCCAGCTTGGTCATAGAAAGAGCTGCCCTTGAAGCTTTAGTAGGCGATAAGAAAAAGCAGAAAGACATCGCCAAAAACTATGACCTCTTCATAGCTGAAGCCCCGCTGATGCCGCTTGTAGGCAGAAGCCTTGGTGCCTCCCTTGGACCTAGAGGAAAGATGCCTACGCCTGTGCCTCCCAATGCTAACATAGAGGAGCAGATTGAGAGGCATCGGAAAATTGTGTTTGTGAGGATGCGGGGGCAACCAGTTCTTCAGTGCCGCGTAGGAAACGAAGACATGGCGGATAAGGAGATAGCTGAAAACGTTCAGGCGATTGTGAGAAGAATCGAGGGAAAACTCAAGAGAGGAATCAAAAACTTTAAGTCGGTTTACCTGAAAACCTCGATGGGTTCTGCAGTTAAAGTAGCTATGTAGGGAAAGTCTATGGTGGTCCGTCAATCAACTCTGTTAAAGGCTGACGAAGTCAAAGAACTAACGAGCTTCCTATCTCAATACAATTCGCTGGGAATCGCCAGCCTGCAAAAGGTCAGAGCCGCCCAACTTCAAAAGCTGAGGAAAAAGCTGGAAAAAAGCGCATATCTCCGTGTTGTCAAAAACTCCCTCATAAAACGGGCTGTTTCTGAAGCCAAAGATAAGGTGGGGATAGAAAATCTTGAAGAATACCTGACAGGACCCAACCTTTTTCTTTTCACTAACCTGAACCCTTTCAAACTTGTTATTCTTCTCGAAAAGAGCAGGGTTACGGCAAAAGCTAGGGCGGGAGACGTAGCTGCCTTCGACGTTATAGTCCCTGCTGGAAACACTGGATTGGCTCCAGGCCCGATTATTAGCCAATTTACTGCCGTGGGTTTGCGTACCAGAATAGAATCGGGAAGCGTCTGGGTGTCTAAGGCCACTTTGGTGGTTAAGAAAGGAGAGCCTATCTCAACCCAGCTTGCAAGCTTGCTGTCAAAGCTTGGAATAAAACCTGTGGAGGTTGGTCTCAGCTTAAAAGTTGTCTACGATGATGGGTTGATTCTAACCGAAGAAGACCTGAAGGTGGACCTTGATGAGATTCGGCGAAGCGTCGAAGAGGCTCACCAATACGCTTTCAATTTGTCTTTAGAGGCGGCTTATCCTCTTCCAGAAAACATCCGTTTCCTTCTTAGGCGGGGTCAACAGGAAGCCTACAGTTTAGCTTTGAACGCGGGCATACCCACCAAGGACACTATAGCCGACCTTATCAGAAAGGCTAACATGGAAATGCTAAGCCTAAGCGAAAAATTGGATGAAGTAGAGAAAAAGGGTGCGTCATCGAGTTAGGTTCAGAAAAGTTGAAAAGTAAGTATGATGGAAAACATGGAGGGAAATGAATATGGAATACGTATATGCTGCGATGCTCCTGCACAAGGCTGGAAAGGAAATAAACGAAAAAAGCATGTCAGAACTGCTTACGGCAGCCGGCATAAAAGCCGACTCTGTTCGAGTTAAAGCCTTAGTGGCATCCCTTGCCGAGGTTGACATAGATGAAGCCATCAAAACTGCACCTGCAATGATGGCAGCAGCGCCAGCGCCTGCAGCTCCAGCACCAGCCAAGAAGGAAGAAAAGCCAGAAGAAGAGGAAGAAGACGAGAGCAAAAAAGAAGAAGCGGCAATGGAAGGTCTAGGCTCCCTGTTCGGATGAGGGCAGTAGAAGCTCCGTTTCTTAGGAACGGTTGGGGACTTCCCCTACTTTCTTTGTTGCATCTTTTTGTAACTTTTTTTAGCTTATGCAAGTGTAGTTTACGTGAGTTTAGAGGCAATTTGAGGGGAGACATTTAAATCTCCTGTGCATACAGTTTAAATCTCCTTTAAGCTCTCTTGATTTCGTCTGCTTTCATGTTTGTTGGAGGATTAAGGTTGAAACGGTTCCCAGAAAGCGAGTATCATGTTCCCTTATTTGACGAGATTGGTTACGTCCGAAAGCATTGTCCAGTGTGTGATGAATATTTTTGGACTCAAAATCCTGACCAGAAAACGTGTGGAGAATCAAATCCAGAAGGTTGCGCGCCCTATACTTTTATCAAAAACCCTCCCACCAGCAGACCCTACACTTTTCAGGAGATGCGGGAAACTTTTCTTTCGTTCTTCGAGAAGCGAGGGCACACAAGGATTAAGCCTTACCCTGTTGTAGCCCGTTGGAGGGATGATCTCTATTTCACCCACGCCAGCATCATTGACTTTCAGCCCTACGTTACCAACGGGATAATTCCGCCTCCCGCTAACCCCCTTGTTATTAGCCAACCGTGCCTAAGGTTCGTGGATGTGGACAATGTTGGACCCACTTTCGGTCGGCATGGAACCATCTTTGAGATGGGAGGACATCATGCCTTCAACTATCCCGACAAGGAAGTTTACTGGAAAGACGAAACCATCCGTTACCATCACGAGTTTTTGACCGAAACGTTGGGTATCAAGTCCGAAAACGTGACTTACAAGGAGGACGTTTGGTCGGGTGGAGGAAATGCGGGACCAGACCTTGAAACGATTGTTGGCGGACTGGAAGTTGATACGCTGGTCTTCATGAAGTATAAGGTTGTTAACGGCGAGTTCGTTGAGTTGCCCATCAGAACCATCGACACTGGCTATGGTATTGAACGGTACACTTGGCTCTCACAGGGTTCACTAAGCTGCTTACATGCGGTTTATGGTCCCCTCTTGGACGAAGTGTTTAGGATGGCTGGCTTAACTGGCATTGACGATAGTTTGTTGGCGAAGGTTGCGACGCTCTCCGGAAGAATGATTCTTAAAAAAGTGACTGAACGAAGGAGAGCACGAATAGGCATCGCTGAGCAGCTTGGTTTGAGCATTGAGGAATTCGATAAGGTATTGCTTCCTGTTGAAAGCGCGTTTGCTGTTGTTGATCATACCCGTTGTTTGGCTTTCATGCTTTCAGAGGGAATCGTTCCTTCCAATCAGGGCGAGGGCTATTTGACTCGTCTTATGATTCGTCGAACCTACCGTCAGTTGCGGGTTCTCGGCATTGAGGACAAGCTTTTGGATATTCTTGATCGCCAGATTGTTTCTTGGTCACAGGATTATCCTCACCTTAAAGAGATGCGCAGCACCATTCTTGAGATTCTTGATGTGGAGAAGGACAAGTACAAGAGCACTCTGAAACGTGGGCGACTCCTTGTCGAACGGTTGTCTAACGATTTAAAATCTAAAGGTCTTTCTGAAATCCCGTCTGATACGTTGGTGGAGCTTTACGATTCTCACGGTTTGCCTCCCGAAGTGGTTAAAGAAACAGCTGAAACCTTGGGATTAACTGTAAATTTGCCAGAGAACTTCTATGGTGAGGTTGCTGAGAAGCATGTGCAGGCGCCTCCTGCGGAGACAGTTGAGAAGATTAAGGGGTTGGAGGCTCAGGTTTCGGGTTTGCCTAAAACGGGTATGCTGTATTACGAGGACGCTTACATCAAGGAGTTTGACGCAAAGGTTCTCTGTGTCTTGGACAAGAAGTATGTTGTTTTGGATAGGACTGCATTCTATCCTGAGGGCGGAGGTCAACCCGCAGATGGTGGTTTCTTCAGTTTTGGCTCCAAAAAAGTGGAGGTTACTGATGTTCAGAAGCTTGGAAACGTTATCGTTCATGTTGTTAAGGGTTCAGCTCCTAAAGAAGGAGTCACAGTTAAGGGCGTGATTGATTGGGGCAAACGGTACAGCCTGATGAAGCATCACACTGGAACTCATGTTCTGATGGGTGCGGCGAGGCGGGTTTTGGGGGAGCATACTTGGCAGGCTGGAGCCAGAAAGGATGTGGACAGAACCAGAATTGACGTTTCTCACTATAAGCGGCTGACGCTGGAGGAGACCCATAAGATTGAACTGTTGGCTAACGAGGCGATAGCAAGGAATATTTCTGTTGAGACGGCTTGGATGCCCCGCGAAGAGGCGGAGAAACTTTACGGCTTTCGATTATATCAGGGCGGAGTGGTTCCCGGAAGAGAGATTCGTGTTGTGAAGTCTGGAGACTGGGATGTTGAAGCCTGCGGAGGAACCCACCTCAAAAACACTGGCGAACTAGGCTTCATTAAAATACTTCACACCGAAAGAATCCAAGACGGCGTCGAGCGTATAATCTTCAGCGCCGGACTGCCAGCCCTAAAAGCTATACAAAACAACGACAAACTACTTTCTGAGCTTTCTGAGGTTTTGAATGCTCCGCAGGACAAGCTTGTGAAAGCCGCGAAACGTTTCGTGGATGAGTGGAGAGAGGCACGTCAAGACAAGAAACGGCTCATAGCTGAGCTTGCAAGAAAGGAAGCAGCAAAAACAGGAACAACACAAGCTGCAGAGACTGTCTCATTCAATGGAGTAAACTACCTAGCCAGAAAGTTTGAGCACATCGACCTTGACCGCATGATCAAAATAGCCAGCGAACTAACCAAAAAAGACCCAACACTCGTTACAGTATTTTATGGCGCCAACCAGAAAACCGCAAGAATCGTGGTAATGGCAGGAAAAGAAGCAGTAAAACAGGGAATAAACGCGAGCCTAATCGCCAAAGAAGCATCAGCAGTCCTCGGAGGCGGAGGCAGCGGAAGACCAGACTTCGCCCAAGGCGGAGGAACACAAACCAACAAACTCCCCCAAGCACTCAAAAAAGCAGAAGAAACCACCAAAAAACAAGCAAAGAAGACAGCCTAACACACATTTTCCCAATCATATTAGGAGACTAATAACAGCGTATTGTTGAAAAACAGCTTTTTCAGGTTTAAACCCTGCATAATGTTTTTCCGTTCTTACTGTTAACTAGTTCTTAAATGTCAGACATTCTAGAATATGACCTTAAAGAGATAGCAGAGTGGCTTGAAAATGGCACCACAAAAAGATCCAATCAAAGTGTTCCATAGAATACTCAAGGAACATGACGCGGTTTTTCGCGGATTAAATGCCGGGTCAAAAAGAGTTAGAAAATAGCCATTCTTCGATTCGTACTACACTTTGATTGCACTCAAAAAGCCTGCATATTAGGAGACTAATAATACTTCATTGTTGAAAAACA
>Ga0307435_1000491_pt1 | contig 17618 bp, 18 predicted proteins | sample SalMarWE160470MG_FD_202164 | JGI IMG/M metagenome (GOLD analysis project Ga0307435, IMG submission 202164) | Salt marsh sediment microbial communities from the Plum Island Ecosystem LTER, Massachusetts, United States - WE1604-70 | ecosystem: Environmental > Aquatic > Marine > Intertidal zone >... | reverse complement strand
CTCTTGGACTGGCTCGTCTGGTACAATGCCGAGCGACCGCACCACGCCTTCCAGAACAAGCAGTCACCACTTCAATTCTTACTCACAAAATCAGCCGAGGAGTCCAGAATGTATTTAGCGCATACAGGAGCTTGGCATCTTTCGGAACACGTTCTAGGATAGTCATGGAACAGTTTGTTAAGGGTTAGCAGTACTAACATCTTAACGGCTGTTCCATTTCGATACTAAACGCCATTGTTAATAGAAAGCTTCTGAACGATCGTGCTACCTGCAAATTTTTTCAAGGTCATAGATCGTGCTAATTTTTCCCGACAGAACACTAATAAAAGTTGGATTGTTCGTATGATGCTTGATAATTGTCGGCCTAGAGTCATCACTTTCCGAAGACTTTAATAATGCTTTTAGTTCAAATTTTGAATCTTTGTATTTGATTTTAAAATTATGTTCTAGAAATGACTGACTTAGTGCATACATCTTATTCCATGCCGATTTTAAATTATGTGAACAAACAATACATCCACTGACTCCGTGCATTTTACAAATAGACTTGTTGGTATGATTCTCAAAAATCGGAAACTTGTCGAAAGAAATAGAATGGGGAGTATGCCCAACGGAAGTTAATACATGAATGTTAGAGTTCCCAAAAGGCATGATAGAAAAGAAATCGCCGTCCATTACAGTAATCCCCAGATTTTTGAATTTTTTAGGTACTTCACAAAGTACCACCTCGCACAATTCATATTTTAAGTCAAAGAAATTATTGTCAAATTTATCAATTACTTCATTGATCCCAGAGTACGATGCGTTAATAATGAGAGGCGCTGATAGACAGGTGTTGTCATCTAAAATGATGGTATATGATGGATTTCTTTTTTCAACCGCCTGGATGCCAGCGTTGTAATAATAAGTCGCTGAATTCCCGATTTTATCTATAAGAAAATCTCGAATCTTAGCGAAATCAAAACTGCACTCCTGTGTTAAAAAGGCGGCTTCTACAGAACCATTATTAAAATATAAATCAGGATCTATTTTTTGAAGAGGTATGTTTACTTTGCTGCAAAAGTTAATAAATTCATGTGCGGATGTTCTTGATCCTTTACTTGCAATGGCGTACACCTGCTCAAAAGAGTTGTTAATAGCAAAATTAAACTCTTGAATAAACTTCTTGTAGTACTCTGCAACCTTTCCGGCTGTTTCGTAGCTACGTGGGTAGTGATAACCGTTATGAATCCTTGCCTGATTGATCGCACTGGCACGAGAAAACGGCCTGACGCTTTTTTCTATAATAGCAACACGTTGACCTCGTTTGATTAAAAGTGAAGCTGCATACAGCCCGAAAATGCCGGCTCCAATAATTATGCAATCTATTTTTTGTTCCTTTTTATTATTCATAGCTTACTGATATATATTCCCTACAAAGGAAATTACCTTAAAAATATTTTCAATATTTTGTTTGTCGCTCGGAAGCATCTCAATCGAAACAAACCCATTATATTTGTTATCATTCAGAGTTTTAGCAATGCTTTTATGAAATGATTGGTTAAGATTAATAGTTTTCAAATATGGTTCACTTACATGCACATGTCCCACATAATTAATGCTCTCATTTATCATTTTTTCAGCGTCCTCCCCATTCAAAATTAACGAGCCAATATCTAAATTAATCTTGAGAAAATCGTGGCTAATCGTTCTAACAAAATCCATGGCTTCTTGTGTACTACAAATGAAATCGGCTCCATGGGTAAGTGGCGTTGGCTCAATGCAAAAAATTACATTAAAATTTTTGGCCTGTTCCGCTATTTGGATGAAAAAATCTTTAGCAATACCTATAGCTTCATCATATGGCAACGCGCCTCTAATTTTATTTTTGGGCGAACCGAATACCGCGATAGTTGCGCCAATCTGATTTAAGAACTCCAAAACTCCCTTTAGGTGCTTAAATATTTTGTTGCGAGCGGTTGCACCATCAAAAATAGAAATTTCAGGATACCTAAACATAAGTGCTTGAAAAGCCGCGACGCGTATTCCGTATTGATTCAATAATTTCGAGGTTTTATTATAGAACTGTTTTTTAACCTCCGGTATGGTGCTAGCATCTCGAAATGGGCTGATTTCAATATTCAGTACGTTCAAATCACGCATAATATTAAAAATTTTCTCGTCTTCCGATTTTCTCCAGGCTAAATTTGAAATCGCAATTTTTATCATATTATTCATCAAATTTCATTTTTTGTACTTTAATCCCATGCGCTTGTAGAAATTTTATTCCATCATCGTTACCGTAAGGATGTAGATAATATATTTGGGTAATTTGGCTCTTGAGTATTTCTTGAGCACAAAGTTTGCATGGCGGAATAAGAATATACAGCTTAGCTTTCTTAAGATCAATCCTTTTAAATTTTGCTTTTTTTAAGACAATCTGCTCGGCGTGCATATCTCGGTTTTCAATATTGTCTGACTCGGCCACAATTTTATTGTTAAGTGTAATCAATGCGGATATTTTTCCGATGGCCGCCTTGCTGTTGTCAGCAATAAAATAAAGGCGACGGACAATTGGATTTTTTATCTCGGAATAATCTCGACACGTTAAAAGTTTATTTATAAAGTAGTCGGCATTATATTGATGTGAATTATTATCAAGAAAAAAAATCCTAATACTTGGGAATCTTTCTGTGATTAAACCAGCGGTAAATTTTCTATGTTTCATTATGCCCTTTGGATAAATATAATTTTTGGGCTTTATAATCTGTAAATATTTCTCATAGTCAGACGGTCTTTCAAGAATCAACACAAAATCAACAAATTCAAGGGCGGCGACCATTTCAGCTCGCCGTCTTTCATTCATTATCGGCCTGCCAAATCCAGACCGGATTTTTGCTGTTTTATCGGCCTGAACTACAACAACGAGCGGTCTCCCAACTTTACTGCATTCTCGTAGATACCGAACATGCTCAATGTTGAACAAATCAAAAACATCACCAACAATAGTGGCGGTAAACGGCTTAATCTTTTTTATAAGTTTTGAGAGGGTGATAATTTTCATAAGTTAAAAGGAAAGGGGGAATCCGTAGAAGGAAATCCCCCTTGTCGAAGAACGATGCCAAACGCTCATCTACACGAACAGTTCCGGACAATGTCTAGCGATCATCGCATCCGCGATTTTCGTCAAATTTTCTATTGAACCGGAGTTGTTGATGATGACGTCGGCAAAATCTGCGATTGCGGGAACTCCCCACTCTCTTTTGATCTGATCGCGGGGCAGCATCAGCTGCCGCGCTTCATCCAAAGAGGTAAGGTTCTGGCGGATCATCTGTCGCTGGAGACGGATGCTCTCATCCATATCCACGTAGACGATGACAACTTTATCCGTCCAGAGGCGCTCGCGAAGGTGAACGGCGAGACCTGGAGTGTAAAGACTCTCAAGGCAGCAGAATTCGATGCCCTGATCGGTGCTCCACAGAATGAATTCGTCGGCGAACGTCTGGAAGACCCACTCTGACCTTTCTTTCATGTTTTGGTTGTTCCACTCAACGAAGTCACCCTCAACCCCTTCACGTTCCATCGCGCGCTTCAGGAAGAAGGTGATCTTCAACCTTTTGACGCCGCGTTGGTCGAGGTAACGGCCCAGGGTACTCTTGCCGGACTCACTCATCCCGCCGATGATGAACACTTTCTTCATGCTGTAATCCTCCAGAAGTAGTTGTATTTCTCGCTTGGCCCTCGTTGGAGTGTGAGGCCCGTGAGCGACATTCCTAATGATACTCTCCGCCCATCGGGCGCGGATTCCGGAAGCAGGCACGCGCTTTCCGATGATTTGGCGAACCTTGTTGACAGCATCGTATCCATCCACAACGAAGACGTGGACGGGCGACGATGACATAAAGGTCACCAACTCAGAGAAGTAATCGCGGTGACGCACATCGCTGATGTTCCAGTAGAGCATTTCTACTGTGGCCGGTTTGAGCGTCTTGCGAACTTCTCGTTTGATCACGAGTCCGTTCCGAATGAGGATTTGCCGTATCGGATCTACCAACCCTCTCTCAACACCGTCCGGCTTTACCACCAGCATGGATACTTCGAACTGGCTCATAACTATCCACTCCTTTCTTTTCGACATACTGTGCGGGCCAGTCGATGTCAATTGCCATCAGCCGGCTAGTTTCGGTGAATGCGAACTCCAGGGTTGGAAGCCGCGCAACGAAACGCAACTCTTCGAAGCTACCAATCGGGGGCATTGCTCTACAAATGCTCCGAATCACACTAAAAGAGCAAATGTTAAGGTAGCCCATTTCTCGGAGACGGCGGCTATCGTCAAGATAGCCACGCCTTGTGCCCTCTAGAAAAGTTAACTCACCAACGTATGTCAGCAGTTGCCGATCATTGATGAGCTTTGCCGGAACAGTGCCCTGCTGAATTTCAATGATCTGATTCTCTATGGAGGTGTATATCAGTCGTCCGGCGATAGCGCGTTCATTCCAAGGGCGCGGGGTAAACTCCACCCACGTCGTTTGCGGATATCGGCTGATAACAGCTAACACCTCGTCCACCGAGATAGTTAGTTTGGCGCCTTGGTCGTCTCGCCATTGCACACTGTCAAGTCCGTTCACAACAAAGAGCGGGGGCACAAGGGTATGCATCGGCTTTTCCGAAACGATGATCAGAAAAGGATACCCCTCGGCGCAGTACTCATTGAAGAACTGCTTGACTTTTTTGGCTTCGCAGGCTCGACACCCCTTCAACTTTGAATCACCGGGGAAGCCCAGTACTTTCAGTAGAGCCCTTTTCTGCAATCGCAACGGCAGGCTCAAGTCAATGCCGTACTCACTTCCCGCGTTTGCAAGGAAGCTTTCATCCATTACTATCATGATTTGCCTCCTTACAGGGTAGGTTTTGGTTTATGTCAAAGAACGATTTAATACCTTAACGCTTTATCCCCAATTTGTCAACATCATGTATATTATGGATAGCAATCCACCCCCCATTGTAAATTGTCGCTTTAACCATATTTTTATCCAATTTAAAAATATCATGAATGACAAAATCTAAATCCTTTTTGTAAGCAAAAGAAGGGATAGATGAAAAAATGTTTTGGTTTAACAACATCAGCCCAAGGCTATAGAATTTTTGCATCTTAAAAACTCTGGGGTCATCTTCGCTATTTAGTAGCCGCGTATCTACTGACTTAATTTGTTTTCCTTGCATGATAAACCGTGAATGTGTTGGTGCCAAATCTTTATGACTTAATACAATATTAGCAAGAGCGGATTGTAAGTCGGCAGCGGTTTTTATTTTTTTAAGAATATTTTCATCGTACAAGATATTACCATCAGAATATATAAAGGGGTTTTTTAATTCTTGTTTGATTGAATATAACAACCACGGCACGCCCCATTTTCTTCCCGTCTTGCCACCGTAAATTGGTATAATCTGGCTGGCAGCCGGATAATTTTCTTCTAAGAATGTGCGCAATTCTTGCTCATGGTAACTGGACAGCAAAAAAATTCTTTGGAAATCTAGGGCGAGCGATATATCAAGCAAATAATCCAAAAACGGTTTATCGTTCAACTCTAAAAAAATCTTGGATGTCTTAATTCCCCTATTCTTTAAATCGGCAGCAATACGCCGGCCTTGACCGCCAACAGATATTACAATGGTGTCAATACTTTTCATTTCTTTGGAAATTTAGGCTTCCAACCTAAAAAGTTATCTAAAGTATGGACTCGTCCTTTCACGTTGGAAACTGCATAAAAGACGGTAAAATTATCAGGCACTTTCTCAACTTCAATACACAGCCGCATTAAAGCTACAAAATCTTCTTTATACAGCAGAACTTTGTCGTATAAAGGGTCTTCATTAAACCTAATTTCGTTTCTTTCATTTACGCCACCGAGACGAATGCAAATCACTTCTAATCCGTGCTTTCTTGAGTAATAACGGCCCAAATGTTCAATATAGATTTTAGTTGCTCCGTAGGGAGTGTCTGGCCAACATTCTGATTTAGGGCTTAGGTACGTACCACTCGGCACTTTTGAATAATCGTTGGCGTGGACCGAACTTGCGACGATGACGCGAGAAATATTTTTTTCCGCTGCAGCTTGATAAACATTCTCTGCCACGACTTTATTTCGCTGAACAACATTTTCGCTTGGAAAATCTTCCAACGTATCCCACGCTAAATGAACAATAATATCCTTGCTTTTGAGAATTTCTCTAAATTTTTTATAATCGTTAGCAATATCCAGAACGTTCGTTCCTTCGCCATCAGGTTTCTTATCTATACACGCCAAATCAAATACACCCTGCAATTCATTTTTCAAAATCTGTCCCAACGAACCCCTGCTACCCGTGATGACTATTCGCTTTGATAATTTCATATGCTTTTTTTACTAATTTTGCCATGAACTCTATGTCCTCACGATTTAACCCAGGATTTACATACACATTAAACATTCTCTTAGTAATGTCTTGCGCTATCGGGCAATCTTGTTTCACTTTGCTTCGAAGTAGAGTAATTTCAGTTAAAGCGGTGGGGTAAAGTTTCTTGATTGGAGCTCCATAACTTTTTACGAGATCCAGAAACTTATTCCTCTCGTTGGATAAATATTTTGGCAGTAAACCAGTTAAGTAAAAATAAGAGTGCTCGGTGGCAGCTTCAGTATACTGAAATTGTATATCAGTATCTTGGAGTAACTTTTTAAATATTTCGGCGTTCAATCTCCTTTTTTCATTATTCTTGTCTAGTTTTTGCAGTTGCCCAACCGCAAGAGCGGCTTGTATGTCGGTTAATTGATAGTTAAAGCCAACGCGATCATAATCATAAGCATCTAAATCGAGCTTCATAATTCCGTTATTTGCTATGGAAGTAATAATATGCGCATGTTTGTTGTTGTTTGTCATTACAACTCCTCCTTCTCCGCAAATGATATGTTTTGTCTGATATAAACTGAAACAACTTAAATCGCCAAAAGAGCCGACATATTTATTGTCATATTTTGCCCCGGCTGCTTGGGCGCAATCTTCGATCAAGACTAGCTGATGCTTATCGGCTATTTTTCGTATTTCCTTTATTTTGCCCGGTTGGCCATACATATGAACAGCTATTATTGCTTTTGTTCTAGGAGTAATTTTCCCCTCAATTTTTGTTGGGTCAATATTAAAATCTTCGGCGCTAATGTCCACGAAAACAGGCCACCCTCCTTCTTGTAAAACCACCGAGCAATCAGCTATGTTTCCCAAAGCCGGCACAATAATTTCGTCATCTCTTTGTAGTTCAAGAGCAACAATCGCACAATGCAGCGCAGAAGTTCCTGAATTGACAGCAAACGCATATTTTCTGCCATGCAACTCCGCCATAAGTTTTTGGAATTCAATAACCTTCGGGCCACCGTCCGGTTTTGAAAGGAAGCCGCTCTTTAATACCGCAACAACCTCCTGGATGTCTTCATTGTCAACAATCGAATGATTTATTTTATCCAGAATTGCCTGTTGAATAATTTTATTCTTTACCTCCTCTGGTTTTAAATTGATTTTCGGAAGATCTTTAAGGTCAGCCCACCTAATCCTATATTCACCTTTATATTGAGTTCCCGTCTGAAATTCTGGTCCTTGCCCCGTTCCAATTTGGCCATCAACGATACTGCACAGATAAAAAAATTCTTGCTGACCTTCTATTTCTTGTTTATCGCCAAGTCTTTGTAGAAAAAGTTTCTGCACTTCTATCTCAACTCCTAATTCCTCGAGGCATTCGCGTTTAACAGCTTGTTCGTGAGACTCATGAGATTCTACGGCACCGCCAGGTATAACCCAATAAGAATCATTACCTTTAATGCGGTTAATGAGTAGAATTTTATCCTGCTCAATGATAATAGCGCGGACTCGCTCTGTTATTTTTTTTGAAAAATTAGCCATATTCGTAAAGAATTTTTAATATCTTTTGCCTTACCATTTTGATCGAGAATATCAATTAAATCGCAACCAAATTTTCTGCAAATATTTATTAGTTCGTGTGGGTAGTAAAGTCTGATAACATGAACTACATTCTTTGCTTTACTACCTTTTTTAATTTCCCGAATTCTCGTCACGCTTGTAGATGTTCTAAAATCTAAATATCTGCTGAAATAAAGCTTCGTTCCATCTTTTAACAAAACCGATTCTTTTTCTTTATAATCTTTTGTTAAAGCAATGGGGTTAATAATTTCAATAATCAATCTCCCACCTGATTTGGTATTCTGACACAATCTTTTTATAAACAATTCATTTTTTTTATCATCTTCTAAATAACCTAATGAAGTAAAGATATTCAATACTGCATCAAACTTCCCAGGAATTTTTTTATATAAAATATTACCGACAATATAAGAAGCGGTTAATTCTTGCTTTTTGGCTTGTTTTCTTGCGAGGTTGATAAAATAATCATTTATATCAATACCTGTTACTTTATATCCTAAAATAGCTAAACTATTTGAGATTCTTCCGTAGCCGCAGGGTGCATCAAGAATATTTCTACAATTTCTGGGCAAATATTTTATAATTATACATGTCTCTTTTTTGTCGCGTTCCTTCGTCAATATGTTTTCTTTCTCTTTCATATATCGCTCGCCCCAAACAATACTTCGGGCTTTATACCAATCTAGATGGCCGCCAGATATTTTACGGATTCTTTTATCTTGGTATTTGATGTAGTCCATAGATTATCATATTAAATCAAATCATCAAGTGAAGCCAGTTGCTAAATAAGATTTATTTAATATTATTTTTTGCAGAAATATATAAATGACGCAGAAATGGTTCACCCTTATCTTCCCTTTCCCAGGGCCGATTTCCAAAACAGTTTGATCCTTCGACATCCCGCTCATCTCTATCAAACGACGGACAAAGGCTGGACTTTTAAGAAAATTTTGAGAGTATTTTAATACTTGTTTTTCCATAGAGATTCTTCAATATCTTTATATTTAATATCCTTCTTGTCAAGAATATAAACATCAAAAATCCACGCCCTTTAGACTGGAGGAATACAATCTTCCATATGTGAGATACTACTCTTGCCAGCCATGCTACTTATCTCTACTTAATAAACCCTCCCGCCTGAATATTCCAAAGATTTTGATACAGACCCTTGCGAGCGAGCAAGGCCTTGTGCGTACCCTCATCCGCGACCTTCCCTTCTTGAATCACAATAATCCGATCCATCTGCATAATCGTGGAAAGACGGTGCGCGATGGCAATAGTTGTCCTTCCTTTCATGAGGCGTTTAAGCGCATCCTGAATCAGCGATTCGGACTCCGAATCAAGCGATGATGTGGCCTCGTCGAGCAGAAGGATCGGAGCGTCCTTGAGGATCGCTCGCGTGAGCGCAATGCGCTGGCGCTCTCCGCCGGAGAGTTTAATACCGCGTTCGCCGACGTAGGTTTTATATCCGTCGGGAAGATCAATGATAAACTCATGGCTGTGCGCAAGCTTCGCCGCTCGTTCGATTTCTTCGCTTGTCGCATCAAGCCGCGCGTAACGTATATTTTCTTCAACCGTACGGTGAAAGAGTACGGGATCCTGAGGCACGAAGGAAATTTGCGAACGGAGCGAACGTTGTGTGACGCGCTTTATATCCTGGCCGTCGATTTCAATGAGACCGGATGCGGGATCGTAAAAGCGAAGCAGGAGCTTGGCGAGCGTGCTCTTCCCCGCTCCGGACGGACCGACAAATGCAACGCGTTCTCCGGGTGCGATCCTGAGTGCGAACCGTTCAATAGCCGTTCGCGTCTTATGGTAATTGAACGTCACGTCCGAAAAACGGATCTCCGCTTTATGTACTTTAATATCTTTTGCACGTCGAACATCACGTACGTCAGGGAGCCGTTCTGAAATTTCGACCATCTCCTGCGCGTCAGCCATCGCTTCGTAAATATGACGCAGCACGCGTCCCACATTCCAGACGCGTTCAAAAAACGCGATTAGATACGCCTGAATAAGAGCAAAGTCCCCGACGGTCAGCGAACCATTACGCCACAGGTCCACCGCGATCCATAAAATCACGATCTCCATGGAGAGCATTGCCAATCCCTGCACACCCGTACTTACTTCCATGAGGTTCCAGGATATGCGTTGAGCTCGGGTCAACGCGTTTCGTATACCGGCAAAACGCGTTTTTTCAAATTCCTCACGCGCGAAGACTTTGACGTTTACGTTATTCGTAAACGTATCCGTCATGGAGCCGGAGACGTTCGAATCGCATTCTGAACGGAGCGTATCGTATTTGTATTTCCAACGTGAGAAGAGCAAGTTCGCGGTGATAACGACTATTGCGCTTATAAACATCGCTCCGCCCAAACGTATATCTCGAAGCGTAAGTACAATGAGCGATCCGGTGAGCGTAATAATGAGCGGTATGATATTGAAGTAGAACGTATCATTCAGGCGTTCAAACGCGTCTGAGAATCGACGGACGCGGCGTGAGAGCGTTCCGGCGAAGCTGTTCGAGAAAAACCCGTACGAATGACGCAAAATGTCCGCAAACGATTCCCGATCAATCGTCTCTATTGCCCCCGACTCATACCAGACAAGCAAAAAACCGCTAATACGGTACAGAACCCACCGGATGCCTGAGTAAAAAAGAAGACCCAGGAGTATTCCGTACAACACGCCTATTGCGTCCGGCGAGATGTCTCCGGACGCAATTCCATCAAACAGACGCTTGTAGAAGAACGGAATATAGATATCAATAATTCCTATTGCAAGCAGAAGGAAAGCAAGCGATAAGAATGCCCATCTGTACGGACGCACCAAAAACCACATTTTTTTGAGAACCGTGGAGTTCTTTATAACCATAGGTTGAAAAAGTATACGTTATTGAAGGTGCTTCGGAAAGGCGTGATATGTAACTCGTTTTTATCCACAACCACTTCCTTCCGAATACATACGCATTCCGTTCCCGTCACCGCCCTCATCATGCTATAATCATCTCTATATGTATCAAGCACCAACAACAAGTACATCGCGCCGCATTCTCGTTGTACTGGCATTAGCGCTCTTCATCGTCGCGCTCGTTCTCGTCATCGTGCAAAGCATGACCGGAGGATTCAGCGTGAAAGGAATCGGCACGTATAGCCAAGGCTATTCGGACGGGTATAACGCAGCAAGAGATACGGCCATGCGTTTGGGACTCCCGGGGCAGGATTCAACTACCATAATTACGGGAATCGTTACTGAAGTAAGCGGCAACTCGGTAAAACTGGAAACAGCGGGTATGTTCTTGGATAAAACAGTTGATGGTGTTGGAGATATTCGTGAAGTCATCGTAGGCAGTGATACGAAGTTTCTCATCGCTTCCGCAAAAACGCCTTCGGAATATGACATTGAGATGAGTGCGTACAATAAAACCATGAGGGCATTTGATCGTACGTTGGGAGAGGAAGCCCCCGCACCTCCCAGCCTTTACAATGAAACGGATGGTTCTCTTTCCGACATAGCCGTTGGCGATAAAATCAGGGTTTACAGCAAGGAAGGAGAAGACATCCTCCTCAAAGCGTCCTTCACGGCCGGCAATATCATAAAGATGGAAGCCGCCGTGCAAGAAGAGCGGGTTAATAACGATCTTGAAATGGAATTATCGGATGATGATCTACAGGATGCTGAGGAAACTGAATAAAACGTTTTTCCTGGAAGGCAGTAAAACACCCTCTCCGAAGGGTGTTTTTGTGTCTTAAATCTTTTAAGACTCTCGGGAACGATCAATACCGTTCGCCCTGTTGGCTCAACCGATCGAAGTAGTTCCTCAACCGCTCCCTGATCACATCTTCCTGCTCCGCGCCGAATGTCTGTGTGCCGAATGCCGCATGATCACCGCTCCAGAAATCCTGAGAAGAAGGTGCATCTTCTTTCCGTACTTCCTCTTGGGGAACCGGCGGAGACGGTTCTCCGAATCGTTCACGAAAACGCATCGGCTCACGATCATGATCGGAATGTTCAATTTGCGGATCAATGACGGGTTCGCTCGTTGTCGCATGTTCCGTATCAATCGTATCTCGTTCTCCCGTACGCTCAACACGAACGACGGTCGCTCCAATCACATCCTCTACGGATTCCGGGGGCATGTCCTTGATGATTTCCTCGATGTCTTCGTTTTCAACGACGACCTTCCCCTGTTCCAGTTTCCAATGCATGCCGAACAACTCCGCTTCATACCGAAGCTCGATATTCTCATACCGAGCCCGGCGCGATTCATCCATCTTCCACACAACGCGTCCGATATCTTTAACGCTCTTGTCAACGGCCTTTTTAACAGTACTGTTCCGTTCAGACGCTCGCTGAAACAACTGCGTACCTTCCATTTCCGCTTGACGAATTTTCCGATCACAGCCTTCCGTCTCTTCCGTTTCCGCTGCGACGTCCATCGCTTCTTTAACCGCTTGAGACACGCGTTCCACATCATTCTCCTCTATTTGATCTTCATTATCTTCCATTAAATCTATTTCCTGAACGCGCCGCTCAAGGTGCTTGATCGCGACTTCCGCGCGTTTCTGCGGATTCCCGGAAACGATCGCGGATTCCACGCGTTCGATCTGTGCACGAACGCCGTAGAGCGGATGATCCGGCAAAACGCTCTTGGACCCGTATGCGTACGCTCCGGTTGCCATGCCGAATATCAATAGCGTCGTCATCCCGACCGCAAGCGGTTTTAGCCAGCGATGAGGCGATTTAACGACATCCTTCTGAGCCAAAAGACGCTTTTTCAGCGCAATCCTGAAACGGCGGTCAATGTTCCCGCGCGCGCTCAGCTTTCGGAGCCTGTATGTTGTTCTGATATTCATAGGTACGCACTTGTATACAAAACTCGCCTATTTTTGTTTCAGGATCTTTTGGAGCTTCTTTAAGATCCTGCTCATCTGAACCCTCAGGGCTCCGGAGCTTTTGCTCATAATTTCCTCAATTTCCCGATACTTCCATCCCTCCAGGTACTTCATCCGAACCAACTCCGCCTCATCATCCGGAAGGGACTTCAGGGCTTCGAGAACGCGTCCTTCGTCGTACGCGCGTTCCGCGAGATGCTCCCCGTCGCTGGCAATCTTGAACTCCACCTCATCGATATCCGTGTGAGCACGGTCTTTGGAAGCCATGTTGATGATGTGGTTCCTCGCAATCGTGTAGATCCAGGCGGATGCGCTGATCTTCGGATCGTAGCGATCGAACGCCTCAAACGCTTTCATGAAAATATCCTGCGTCAAATCTTCCGCCTTCTCTTTGCTTCCTCCAACGCGAAAAAAAACGAATTTGTATATTCGACCAACGTGCTTGTCGTAGAACGCGGGGAAGTCCATTCCTTTTTAGAGTCTATCGTCTATTGTCCGTTGTCTATTGTCCTCTGACGAACATCCTAAGATCAGGAGACAATAGACGATAGATGATAGACACCTTATCAGCCCTCAGAGTCCTGATAATTTCAAATCCTCCAGGAGCCGCTTCTGCTCTCTTGAAAGATTCTTCGGAACGTTCGGATGGATCGTGACGAGGTGATCGCCCCTCCCGCGTCCATGGAGGTACGGGAACCCCTTCCCTCTCAATTTGAACACGGTTCCCGATTGCGTTCCGGATGGAACGTTGAGGTCAACCATCCCTTCCACCGTTTCTATTTCCACCTTGCCTCCGAGCGCGAACGCCGTGATCGGTACGTACGCATCGCTTAGGATATCGTTCCCGCGCCGTTCAAACAACGGATGCTTCGTTACGCGAACGTTCACGTAGAGATCGCCGGCCGCCCCTCCGTGCGGCGCGACCTCCCCGCTCCCGGATAATCGGATCGTTTCTCCATTATCAATGCCCGGCGGGATCTGAATCCGGATCGTCTTCGTCTGAACGCTCACGCCCAGGCCGTTGCACGCCGTACAAATCTTATCCGGCTTGGAGCCCTTTCCGTTGCATGATGTACAAACGGAGGAGTGTTGAAACGTCCCGAACGGCGTCCTCTGCGCGCGAACGACGCTCCCCTGTCCCTTGCATTCCGCGCACGTCACCGTGTTCGCGTCTTTCTGCGCGCCGCTTCCACCGCATGATTCGCACGTCGTTTGAATGCGAAGCGGAATATCCTTATTCACGCCCTGAAACGCCTCCATGAAACCGATATTCAAAGCCGTCTCAACGTCCCTGCCTTTCTTCTGGCGCTTTCTCCCGGAACCTCCTCCACCGAAGCCGAACATGCTTCCGAGTACATCTCCCAAATCTCCCAAATCATCCATGTTGATATTCACCCCTTGCTGGCCGAATCCGCCGAAGCCTCCGAATCCGCCCGCTCCCCCCGCGCCGCCCTGAAACGCGGCATGCCCGAACTGGTCATACGTCGCACGCTTCTTTTGGTCGCCGAGGATTTGATACGCCTCGTTCACTTCCTTAAACAGCTTTTCATCTCCGCCCTTATCCGGGTGGAGCTCATGCGCCTTCTTCCGAAAAGCCTTTTTAATTTCATCTTGGCTCGCTCCTCGACCAAGGCCGAGGATGTCGTAGTAGTCTCTCGGCATACTACGATTCATCGTGAGATTCCTCCTGCAGCGGCAGAATCTCGCGCGTATTTAAATCAAACGCATACGGCTCTCCATAGAGCTCGATGCTGATGATGAGCGTTTCCATGTCCGTATCGGACGGGAGAACGAATATCGGTTGTATCGGTTCTTCGGACGCCGCAACGCTTTCCGCGAAATGCGCGACCGCTTCACGATCCATCTCTTGATAGATTTCGTCATGATTCGCCGCATTCCGCACCACGATGCGCTCCGGAACGACGCGGCCCCGATCGTAGCTCCCTTCAATCCATAGGGAGACGTCGTCTCCATGTCCGCGGACCTGCATCTCTCCAAAATCATCTCCTTCATCCAGTTCGATGAGCAGTTTGGGAAGAAGCTCCCCATTCTCAAGGTTGAGCTCTTGCCGTTCGATGGACGTAAAATTCAACATGCTCCACGCCGTTGCGATAATGACGTGGTTCGAATCAATGAACCGTTCCACGCCGGCGAAGCCCGCCAGCTTATTGCCCCATAAGAGGATCCTGTCGTCGTCAGGGCTCTTACGAAAAAGCGCGCAAAATTTGTGGGAACGTATTCCGCAATCAACGGCTTCTTCAGCGCCGCTCAATGTCGGTGCGGCCAGAACGAGCGCATCCCCGTTCGTATCCGGAATGTCGATGCTCAGGATTTCCAACAGCCTTCCCGCCTTAAATGCATCGACGAGCGCACGCTCGATCTCTTCGCCGGAGGCAACGTTCGCGTCCGGGAATTCATCTTCCGTTGCATAGCCGATCGGAGTCTCGTTCTGCCGTTCGATCCGGTCCGCGCTCGGTCCGAAGTTCATGAACCAGTAAATGGCACCCGCGATAATCAAAAGACTTGCAATAATTGCAACAATCCCGTCTTTCGTAAACGCATTCGTTTGCATACCGTATTTAAACCATGTTCGCCCGTTTGAGGTACCAGTCGTCTTCGACGATGTCGTTGATCTGGTGCTCGGCTTTCTTCAGCGTCTTATGCGCCATGGGGATAATGTAATCCTTCGCTTGCCTCCACCAGCGCGGAAACTTGTCCGCGATGTCATCAGCGCACTCGTGCCAGGAGCGGAGATTGTCGAGCGTATCCGCGCATTTGATGACGCGCAGCAGCTCCGGTCCTCGCGTGACGCGTTTCAGGTAGACCTCGGGCGTCTCACTGCCCTTCCACATGGTTATGCCGTCAACGAGCTTCCCGACATCCGCGCCAAACGCGTCTTTTACCTCCTTGATCGTCGTCTGCGTATCTTCCACGACATCATGGAGGAGTGCGGCCGTAATGAGCGTCGGGTCCGTCATGTTCCATTCATCAATGATGATGTTCGCCATGCGTATCGGATGGATAATGTAGAGCGTCCCGTCATAACGCTTTAGCTTTGCGTGGCGTTCTTCCGAAAACGTGTACGCCTTCTCAATTCCCGCACGCTCCGATTCCGGCACCTTCTTTACGAGCTTTTGAAATCTTTGCTTATGCCACTTCAGATCATCATGCTTTACGATCCCATACGGAAAAAACGACGAGGAAGGGGCGCTCTTCGCTTTGTTGCTTACAGCGCTTTTCACGACGCGAACCGGAACGGGTATGCGGCCGACATTCCGTTTCGCTGATTTCCTTTCCCCCTTTTCCATCTTCCGCATTCCATCTTTCGCATTCCGTATTCCCTTTTTCGATTTCCCTTCTTTTAAAGGCTGTTTCTTTCCCAAACCCTTCCCTCTCGACTTCTTCGTCGTTTTCTTAATCATACGTCTCTATTGTACCTCCTTTTTTCATGATCAGCTGACGGATGATTAGTCGTTTTTCTGGGAAAAATCGCCTTCAACCGGGCCCTGTTTATCCTCAGCCTTCTCTTGAGCAGATTCCTGTTGATCCGTCGAGGCCTTCTCCGATGTCTGGTCTGCTTGCTGTTGCTGGTACATGGCCGCGCCGACTTTTTGCGCAACCGTCGCAAGTTCATCAGCGGCTTTCTTGATTTCTTCCACGTCTTCTTTCTTCAATGCATCTTTCAAAACCTGAAGGTTATCCTCAACCGGCTTCTTGTCTTCCGCGGATATCTTGTCCCCGGCTTCGTTCAGCATCTTTTCCGTTGTATACACCATGGTCTCTCCCATGTTCTTCGCTTCAATGGATTCACGGCGCTTCTTGTCCGCTTCGGCATTCGCTTCCGCTTCCTTCTTCATCCGTTCAACCTCTTCGTCCGACAAGTTCGTGGACGCGGTGATTGTGATCGTCTGTTCCTTTCCGGTCGCCTTATCCTGCGCCTTCACGTTCAGAATGCCGTTCGCGTCGATGTCGAACGTTACTTCGATCTGCGGAACGCCGCGCGGCGCCGGCGGCAGACCCGTGAGCATGAACCGTCCGAGCGAACGGTTGTCCGCGGCCATCTCGCGCTCTCCCTGGAGCACGTGAATCTCCACGCTCGGCTGGCTGTCCGCTGCCGTGGAGAAAATCTGACTCTTGGATGTCGGGATCGTGGTGTTCCGTTCAATGAGTTTGGTGAATACGCTTCCGAGCGTCTCGAGTCCCAAAGAGAGCGGCGTCACGTCCAGAAGGAGCAGATCGCCTTTGATGTCGCCCTGCAGGTTTCCCGCTTGCACGGAGGCTCCGACGGCAACGACTTCATCGGGATTCACGGTCACATTCGGCTTCTTTCCAAAGAACTCCTCGACTTTCTTCTGTACGAGCGGCATGCGCGTCATGCCTCCGACGAGGATGACCTCATTGATATCGCCCGACGTCATGTCCGCGTCATCGAGCGCCTTCTTGCACGGTTCGAGCGTCTTCACAACGAGTTCCGAAACGAGCTCTTCCATCTTTGCGCGCGTAAGCTTGAGCATCAGGTGCTTTGGGCCGGATGCGTCGCTCGTGATGAACGGCTGATTCACTTCCGTTTCCACGGATGTGGAGAGCTCAATCTTCGCCTTTTCCGCGGCTTCCTTGATGCGCTGAAGCGCGAGATTGTCTTTTGACAGATCAATGCCTTCCACTTTCTTAAACTCTTCCACGATCCACGCGATAATCTTCTGATCAAAGTCATCGCCGCCGAGCCGCGTATCTCCGTTCGTCGCGCGCACCTCCACGGTGTTCTGATCGGACGAA
>Ga0307435_1000487_pt1 | contig 17680 bp, 17 predicted proteins | sample SalMarWE160470MG_FD_202164 | JGI IMG/M metagenome (GOLD analysis project Ga0307435, IMG submission 202164) | Salt marsh sediment microbial communities from the Plum Island Ecosystem LTER, Massachusetts, United States - WE1604-70 | ecosystem: Environmental > Aquatic > Marine > Intertidal zone >... | reverse complement strand
GCTGCGGCCAAGAAGGCCACCGCGGCGAAGAAGCCGGCTGCGGCCAAGAAGGCCACCGCGGCGAAGAAGCCGGCTGCTGCAAAGAAGGCCGCCAAGCCCGCGGCCGAAGACCAGGAGGCGTAGCCATGTCCAAGACAAAGTCAGGCGGCTCGACCAAGAACGGTCGTGATTCGGCAGCGCAGCGACTCGGCCCCAAGGTCTTCGACGGCCAGACGGTCGCATCGGGAGCAATCCTCGTTCGGCAACGCGGCACCCGCATCCACCCGGGCACCAACGTGGGCCGCGGCAGCGACGACACCCTCTTCGCCAAGGCCACCGGCACCGTGCGCTACGGAACGCGCCGGGGACGCCGCCTCGTCAGCGTCGACGTCGACGACTGACGTCCGGCCCGGGCACCCGTTCCCGGGCGCACCGCGATCCAAGTCTCCATCCGAGCGGGGAACCATGTTCGTCGACCGCGTTCGCATCCACGCCAAGGCCGGCAGCGGCGGAGCCGGTGTCGCCGGTTTCCGCCGCCAGCGGGGACGACCCCGCGGCAAGCCCACCGGTGGCAACGGAGGGGTCGGAGGCGCCGTGGTGGTGGCCGCCTCGCCGGACGTGCCGACCTTGCTGCGGTACGCCAACCATCCGCACTGGTCGGCCGGTGACGGCACCCACGGTGAGGGAGATCTGCGGCACGGTCGCGCCGGTGACGATCTCGTGCTGCCGGTCCCGCTCGGCACCCAGGTGCGGGCCGATGACGGGACCATGCTCGGCGATCTGGTCGAGCCGGGCCAGAGTCTCGTGGTTGCCCGCGGTGGCCGCGGCGGGCGCGGCAACGCCGCCCTGGTCTCGCGGCGGCGCCGGGTACCCAGCTTCGCCGAACAGGGCGAGTTCGGGGAGGAGGTCGGGGTCACCCTCGAGCTGAAGCTGATGGCCGACGCCGCCCTGATCGGCTACCCGAACGCCGGCAAGAGCACCCTGATCTCCCGGGTGTCGTCGGCGAAACCCAAAATCGCCGACTACCCGTTCACGACGCTCGTCCCCAACCTGGGCGTCGTCGGTGTGGGGGACCGGGAGTTGGTGCTGGCCGACGTGCCCGGGCTGATCGAGGGGGCGGCGGAGGGCAAGGGACTGGGTCACGAGTTCCTGCGTCATGTCGAGCGGGCCCGTGCCCTGGTGTTGCTGCTGGACCCGACCCCGTTGCAGGAGGACCCACCGGAGCGGCAGCTCGAGGTGCTGCTCGGCGAGCTGGAACGGCATCTGGTGGAGCTGGCGTCGCGGCCCCGGCTGGTGGCGCTGAGCAAGGTCGATGCGGTTGGCGACGTCGCGCCGTATCTATCGTGGGCCGCCAGACGTGGTATCGAGCTTCATCTGACGTCCGCCGTGACGGGAGAGGGAGTCGAGTCGCTGATGCATGCCGTCGCCGACCTGGTCGAACAGGTCGATGCCGCCGCTCCCGAGCGGGAGGGGTTCGTGCTGCACCGTCCCCTCCCCGGGGGCTTCTCCGTGCTGAGGGAAGGCGACGGCTGGGTGGTGACGGGGATCGCGGCGGAGCGCGCCGTCAACCTCGACGACCTCACCGTGCCCGAGGCGGCGGACTTTGCCGCGGCCCGGCTCACCCGGCTCGGGGTGGACGCGGCGCTGCGGGAGGCGGGCGCCGAACCGGGCGACGACGTCCGCATCGGCGATCTGGTGTTCACCTTCGATCCGGAGGAACCGTCATGAGGCACGAGGTGGCGGCCGGCCGCCCGGTGGTCGTCAAGGTCGGCTCGTCCTCGTTGGCCCGACCGGAGGGCGGGATCGACGCCGCCTCCCTGGCGCGGGTCGTTGATCAGGTGGAGGCGCTGTGGTCGGGGGACCATCCTGCCGTGCTGGTGAGCTCGGGAGCGGTGGCCGCCGGTATCCCGGCGCTGGGCATCGACGAGCGGCCGCGGGACCTCCCCGGCCTCCAGGTGGCGGCGGCGGTGGGCCAGGGGCGTCTCATGGAGCGCTACTCGTCCGAGTTCGGGAAGCGGGGCCGGGTCGTCGGCCAGGTGCTGCTGACCCGCGACGTGCTCGCCCACCGCAGCCAGTACCTGCACGCCCGGGTCGCCTTGGAGCGCATGCTGGCACTCGGCGTGGTGCCGGTCGTCAACGAGAACGATACGGTGGTGGTCGACGAGTTGAAGCTGGGCGACAATGACCGCCTGGCGGCGATCGTCTCCCACCTGGTGGGGGCCGGGATGCTGATCATCCTCACCGACACCGGCGGCCTCTACTCGGACGATCCCCGGCTGTCGAACAACGCCGAATTGCTCTCGGCGGTGCGCCACACCGACGAGGTGCTCGACGAGCTGTGGCGCAAATCCGGGGCGGGGTCGCTCGGTTCGGGTGGGGTCGCCACCAAGGTGGCGGCAGCTCGTATGGCGGCGTGGTCCGGCATCCCGACGGTGATCGCCGATGCAGCCGATCCGGGCGCGACAGTCCGGGCGGTGGCCGGCGACGAGGTCGGGACCTGGGTGGCCCCGCGTGACTCGCGTCTCACCGCCCGCAAGCTGTGGATCGCGTTCGGGCTTCCCGCCGAGGGTGTGATCACCGTCGACGGCGGCGCCGCCACCGCACTGCGGGAGCGTGGCGGGTCGTTGCTGGCGGTGGGGGTGGCCAAAGTGACCGGCGAGTTCGCCACCGCGGCGGCCGTGGAGGTGGTGAGCGAGGACGGAGCGCTGCTCGGCAAGGGACTGACCGGGATGAGCGCCGCCGAGATCCGATCCTCCGCCGGCCAACACACCTCGGTGGCCGGCGGGGAGGTCATCCACCGCGACGACCTGGTCGTGTTGGCGTGAGGGAGCTGCCGTGACCGTGCGTGCCAGCCTCTGCGACGGCGTGATCCGGATTCGCCAGTACCGGGTGCAGGACGTCGACGCCGTCCACGAGGCCACGATGGAGTCTGTCGCCGAGATCTCCGTGTGGGAGGACTGGTGCCATCCGGAGTACCGGCACCGCGACACCGCCACCTGGGTGGGGGCACAGGCCGAGATGTGGCACAACGGCGCCCATGCCTTCCTCATCGAAGACGTCGCCACCGGCACCGCGCTCGGGTCGAGCGGCATCAACAAGATCGACCCCCGTCATCGCAACGCCAATCTCGGCTACTGGGTGCGGACGTCGTGGACCCGGCGCGGCGTCGCCACCCGGGCCACGTTCCTGGCGGCCCGTTTCGCCTTCGAGGACCTCGACTTGATACGGGTCGGGATCGTGGCCGCGGTGGGCAACGCCGCCAGCCGCCGGGTCGCCGAGCGGGTCGGCGCCCGCTTCGAGGGAGTGCTCCACCACGGCCTGATGGTCCACGGGGAGGGGCGGGACGCCGCCCTCTACTCGCTGACCCGGGAGGACCTTCCCCGGTTCCCACCAATCGTCGAGGAGGCGGTGCCGCCACCCTTCTGAGCGAGCACCTCGCCGTGGATGAGGGCGAACCACCCGACCGGGTCGGCGGCCCAGGAGGCGAAGGCGGCTCCGATCTGCTCCAGCTCGTGCCGCGTCGCGACTCCCAGCTCGACGGCGCGGTCGGCGAAGTGCGGTACCACGATGCGCCCCGCCCACAGCGCCGCCCACTCCGCTCGGGATGCCGGATCGGCGAAGAGCCACGACGACGTGGTGGCGTGGGGGTGTTCGAACCCGGCTGCCGTCACCCACTCCAGGAGGCGCCTTCCCGCTTCCGGCTCGCCCCCGTTGGACCGGGCCACCGCGGCGTAGACGGTGAGCCAGCGATCGAGCAGCGGCTGGTGCGGGTGGTGGGTGAAGGTGCCGAAGTCGCCGTCCCGCACCGCCAGGTACCCGCCGGGGCGCAGGACCCGCCGCGCCTCCAGCAGGGCGGTCACCGGTTCCGCCAGGTGTTGCAGGACCTGGTGGGCGTAGACGACGTCGAAGCTGTCGGTCACAAAGGGCAGGTCGTAGACCGAAGCGGTCACGAAGCGCACCCGGTCCATGTGCTGCTCGGCGGCATGGGACCGTGCCCGGGTGAGAACCTCCTCGGACCGGTCGACGCCGACCACCTCGGCGGGGGCGACGTAGCGGGCCAACCCGACCGTGATCGTGCCCGGACCGCACCCCAGATCGAGGATGCGCATCCCGGGCTCCAAGTGGGGGAGGAGGAAGGCGGCGGCCTCCTCGGCGGTGCGCCGGGCGTGGGCGTCGACCACGATCGGGTCGTGTCCGTGGGTGTAGCGCTCCATGGCCCGGAGTGTACGGAACCCCACTTGACTCTCGAGCGACGGGAGAGTGCACCCTGGCCGAGATTCGGGTTCCGGTCACCGGAGGCGGACCGCCACCCGGTTTCCCCGCCCGGGCCGGGGCGGTACCCTCCGGTCCATGAGTGATCAGTTGACCCAGTTGATGGCAGGCATGCAGATCCCCTACGGCGGGGACCGGGTGGCGACGGTGTCGGACGAGCTGGCGGCCTCCTTCGAGGAGGGGGACCGGCTGGTGGTGGTGCAGACCACCGGCGACCTGCTCCACGTTCCGGCGGCCGACTGGGCGGTGGCGCAGGCGGCGGTAGGGACGGCCGCCGAGGCCTTCTCCCGGATGGCGACCGTGAGCGACGACCAGATCACCGCCTTCTACGAGGCCTTCGCCCGCCGTCTCGAGGACGAGGACGTGTTCGCCCCGATCGCGGCCGCCAACCGGGCCGACGTGGAGCAGGCGCAGAGCCGGGGCGCAACCACGACCCGGCTCGTCCTGTCGGAACGGATGCGGGCCGGCATGGTCGACGGGTTGTGGCTGTGGGCGGGTGCTCCCTCGGGGCGTGGGGCGGTCATCGAAACCATTCGCCACGAAGGCTGGCACCTCGAACAGATCCGGGCCGGACTCGGGGTGGTCGGGTTCGTGTTCGAGGGTCGTCCCAACGTCTTCGCCGACGCCACCGGGGTGATGCGAGGCGGCAACACGGTGGTGTTCCGCATCGGATCGGCCGCCCTCGGCACGGCGCGGGCTATCGTCGAGCACGCCCTCGACCCGGCCCTGGAGGAGGCCGGTCTCCCGCTCGGGGCCGCCTCGCTGGTGGACCGGGCGTCGCGGGCCGCCGGCTGGGCCATGTTCTCCGATTCTCGTCTCTCCCTGGCGGTGGCGCGCGGGTCGGGTGCCGCCGTCGCCCAGCTCGGAGCGGTCGCCCGCCAGGCGGGGATCCCGGTCAGCCTGCACGGGACCGGGGGGGCATGGATCGTGGCGGCGGAATCGGCCGAGGCCGAAGCTTTCCGGGCCGCGGTGATCCACTCACTCGACCGCAAGGTGTGCAACACCCTCAACACGTGCTGCATCGTCGCGTCGCGAGCCGAGGACCTGGTTCCGGCGTTCCTCGACGCGCTGGACGGCGCCGGGCGCTGGCGCGGTACGGTCTCGAAGCTGCGCGTCGCCGCCGGCGACGAGGGCCGGATCCCGTCGGAGTGGTTCGCCGCGTCCGAGATCAGCCGGGCGGAGGGCCCCACCGTGGAGGCCCGCACCGAGGTCATCGCCCGCGACCAGCTCGGCCGCGAGTGGGAGTGGGAGGAGAGCCCGGAGGTCACGCTGGCGATCGTGCCGGACGTGGACACCGCGGTGCGCCTGTTCAACGAGCAGAGTCCGCGGTTCGCCGCCAGCCTCGTCTCGGAGGACGCCACCGAGCACCGCCGCTTCTTCGACATGGTCGACGCCCCGTTCGTCGGCAACGGCTTCACCCGTTGGGTGGACGGCCAGTACGCCCTCGACAAGCCCGAGCTGGGACTCTCCAACTGGCAGGCCGGACGCCTCTTCGGGAGGGGCGGCGTGCTGTCGGGAGACTCCGTGTACACGGTGCGGAGCCGCGCCGTGCAGCAGAACCCCGACATCGGTCGCTGAGCTGCCGATTCTCGCCGACTACGGGGGCGTTCGGTCGATCGTCTCAAGTTCCTCACGCCAAGGGTCGATACCTGCTGCGAAGGTACGGCGCGGGCACCTGCCTCGCTAGGTGGAGTGGGAATCGACAGGATTGAGGAGCGCGCAGCGTGACCAAGCGTGTGCTGGTAGTCGAGGATTCACAGGTGATCCAGAGGCTGATCGAGGTGTGCCTGCGACCGGCTGGGTTCGATGTCGAGATGCGTTTCGACGGGCCGAGTGGGCTGGCCGCCGTCGGGGAATGCCAGCCGGATCTGGTGATCCTGGACGTTGGCCTTCCCGGCATGTCCGGGTGGGAGGTTCTCACCGCGATCCGGTCTGATCCCGCCACCGAGGACGTCGTCGTCATGATGCTCACCGGAGACGTCCACGAGGCAGTGCGGCGGGAGGCGTCCGAGCGGGGCGCCAACGCCTATCTGGCCAAGCCGTTCCGGCCCCAGGAGCTGCGCGAGATGGCGACCAGCCTCGCCGGGCCGAGCATGACGCCAGCCCGCGCCACCTCCTAGCGCCCCGGCGGCGGCTCGACCCGCCCCCGCTCCTCTGTCTTCCCCGAACCGGTTCCTTTGGCGGCATCGTCGCGGTACGCTGACCGGGCGGCCGGTGGCTCCGAGGTGGACACGATGGTGTTGGGAGCCATACCGCTGCTGGTGGCGCTGACGATCGGTGCCATCTATCCCGCGGTGCCGTGCGTGAAGCTGGAGCCGCCGGTGCCGGGAGCGATCGTCCGGGCCTTCGGCCCGGTCGGCCGCTTCGGGGGCCACTGGGGGATCGATCTCGAGGCGCCGCTCGGCACACCCGTGTTCCCCGCCTGGACGGGCCAGGTCACCTTCGCCGGATCGGTGGCCGGCATGTCGTCGGTGACGGTCGACCACGGCGGCGGCCTCCGCACTTCGTACTCGTACTTGGCGTCGATCGACGTGGCGGCCGGGCAGTGGGTGGGACGCTCCACCCGGCTGGGCAGCAGCGGACTCGATCACGACGTGGCGGCACTGCACTTCTCGGTTCGGGTCGACGGCGTGTACCAGGATCCGGAGGGTTGGCTGCGATGCCGGAGCGGGCTCTCGGGCGGGTTGCGGCTGGTGCCGACGGCGGCGGGTGCGGCCTATCCTGCCCGACGTGCGACGCGGCATCCTCGGTGGAACCTTCGACCCTCCCCATCTCGCTCACCTTCTCGCCGGCGAGGCCGCCTTTCGCGAGCTCGATCTCGACGTGGTCACGTTCCTCCCGGCTGGAGCGCCGTGGCAGAAGGCGGGCCGCCGGGTCTCGGCGGCCGAGCATCGCTGGCGCATGACGGAGTTGGCGGTGGCGGGAGTGGACTACTTCGGCGCCGATGATCGTGAGGTGAGCCGCGACGGGTGGACCTACACGATCGACACCCTCGAGGGGATCCCGGCCGACGAGGAGCTGGTGCTGGTGGTGGGGGCCGACGCCGCTCTGGGCATCCCCACCTGGGTCCGGTTCGAGGACGTGCTGGCCCGGGTGACGGTGGCGGTGATGCCGCGGCCCGGGGTGGATCGGGGGGCGGTCGACGACACGCTGCGCCCGGCGAACCACGTCTGGCTCGATACCCCCAGCCTCGACCTCAGCGGCACGATGCTGCGGGCCCGGGCCCGGGTCGGGCGGAGCCTGCGGTTCCTGGTCCCGGATCCGGTGTGGGCCTATATCCACGAGCATGCGCTCTATGGGCCGGACTGACCGGGGGCGGACCACCGCGGGAACGACGCCGTCGTTGTCGGCACGGCTCCGGCTCGTGGGCGGCGGGCTCATCCTGATCGCCCTTGTCGTCGGGGGGATCGTGTCGTCCCCGTGGCTGCGGGACCACTGGAGCGAGTGGACCCACGAGCTGCGGGACCGGGCGGCGGCGACCCCGCAGTTGCGGATCGAGGAGCAGCGCACCCTGGCCGGGTCTGAGTCGATGCTGATCGTGCTCACCGATGAGGAGCAGCGCGGGGTCGCCTTCGCCCTCCTCTCCCGAGCCGGCGACGAGCCGGCGACCCTGGTGCTGGTACCGGCCGCCCTCTACGACATCCTGCCCGGCTACGGGGACTTTCCCCTCGCCGACGCCACCGTGTTCGAGGGGCCGGAGCTGGCCCGTCTCACCCTGTCGAACGTGCTGGGGGTCCGGATCGATCGCATCCTGGCGCTGGGGCCCGGTGACCTGGCCGCGGCGATCGGGTCGGATCTCGACGTCGCCCTGGCGAGCCCGCTCATCGTCGAGGAGCCCGACGGCCCGCCGCTACGGGTGGCGGCAGAGGGGACGTTGCCGCGGTCGCCCGAAGTCGTGGAGACGATCCTGACGACGCGGGGGACGTCGGGCGAATTCGAATGGCTGGAGCGGCAGGCCGCGGTGTGGGAGGCGCTGATGGGCGCCATGGAGCACGATCCCGAGTTGACCGACCGGCTGGCGGCTCATGCCGGCGCCGGGGCGGACACCGCCACCGGGATCCTGGCCCGGACCGCCGCCGGTGAGGTGCAGGTGACGCTGTTGCCGGTGGTGGCGGTGTCGGCAGCCGGGGTCGAGGACGGGTTCAAGGTCGACGCTGATGCGGCCTCCGGGTTCGTCGCCTCCCGCCTCGGTCATCTCCTCCTCGCCGAGGGCGACCGACCCCGGGTCGAGATCCTCAACGGGAACGGGCGGATCCTCACCACCCGGGCGGTGGCCGAGTCGCTGATCCGGGCCGGGTTCCGGATCGTCAACACCGACAACGCCGATTCGTTCGACTACGAGGAGAGCCTCGTGGTCGCCCAGGGTCGTGAGCACCAGGCCGATGCCGAGCGGGTGTTGGATGTCCTGGGGAGGGGGAGCCTGCTGCTGGAGCTGCGAACGCCGTCGGGAGTGGTGGACGTCTCTATCATTGTGGGCCAGGACCTGCCCATCGGAGAGGGTTGAGCACCATCAGCGCAGATCGAGACGCTATCGCAGCCGCCGAGGCAGCTGCGGCCGCGATCAGCGGGAAGAAGGGCCAGGACATCGCGTTGCTGGACGTCTCCGAGAAGGTGGTTGTCACCGACGTCTTCGTCATCGCCACCGGCACCTCGACGCGGCACGTCAAGAGCCTGGTCGACGAGGTCGAGGAGCGGCTCCACCGCGACCTGGACCGTAAGCCGCTGCGCCGGGAGGGGAAGGAGCACGGCCACTGGGTGCTGCTCGACTACGGCGACGTGGTGGTGCACGTGTTCGACCAGGAGACCCGGGACTACTACCAGCTGGAGAGGTTGTGGGCCGACGCCCCGGTTCTCGACTTCGAACCGGCTGCCGCCGACGCCTGATACAATCGTCGGTCCACGGGGCTGTAGCTCAGTTCGGCAGAGCGCTTGCATGGCATGCAAGAGGTCACGGGTTCAATTCCCGTCAGCTCCACCCGGCACCGTGTCGCGGGATGCGGTGCCTTTTCGTTTGGCCCGCCTGCGGCGGACGGTCGGGGCATTCCTTTCCCCTGTGTGACGGATCGTGATACAACCGTGCCGTGGCTCACGCAGTCTCGAAGCAACCGGTATGGCCCGCTCCGAGGCGATTCGGGCGGCACTGCTTGGAGCCGCATCACGGCTTGACGACAAGCGCGCCCTGGCAGCCGAGGTGGCCGCTCTTGAGGCCGATGAGCACAACCGCGTCTACGAGCCGCACGGGTGCCGCTTCGGGTTGGTCGTGCGATCCGACGCCTTTCGTTGCCGGCGGCGTTGTTACGGTTTGGCTCAGTCCCGGTCGAGGAAGGTGCCGAGCGCCCAGGTGATGATGCCCATGACGATGGCGCCGAAGAAGGCCGGCCAGAAGCCGTTCGAGGTGAGGCCGAGGTCGAGGCGCTCCGGCGCCGCCAGCCAAACGACGACCCAGAAGAGCAGGCCGTTGACGAACAGGGCGCCGATGCCGAGGGTGAGGATGATCACTGGGAGGGCCAGGATCTTGACGACGGGGCGGAGCACTGCATTGATGACGCCGAAGATGAGCGCGATCGCCACCAGTGCCCAGAACGAGCCCTCGAAATCGAGGCCGGGCATCAGGCGGACCGTCGCCGCCAGGGCGAGCGTCAGAACGACGAGCTTCATGAGGACAGAGCGCATGTCACTTCCCTTGTCGCAGGCTGCAAGCTCGGGCAGATTACTCGTCGGCGCCACGCCGTGGCGCTCGGAACCAGTCTTGGGTTGCCGAGGTGCGGTAGGTGACACAAGGCCGACCATCTCTGATGGGTCGCTTCCTATCGCTCGAGCCCTTCCCAGGCGCGGACGATGCGTGTCTCAGCGCGTGGTGGTGAAGTTCGAGACCGCCCGCTGCATCTCGGCGGTGCCGCCCCACTCCCAGTGCCACGCTTCCTCCAGGGGTCGGCCGCAACCGGCCCAGGCCGGATGGACCCATCCGTAGAGGTGAGCGTTCTCCTGCAACCAGCGGAAGGCGGAGCTGCGGCAGGTGAGGAGTCGTCCCCGGTAGGTGGTGATGTCGATCGCCCGTCCCCAGCCGTGGTTGGAGTTCCCGGGCCGCGCCGTCGGGTTGACGCACTCGCTCTTGGGGGCGCTGAGCGATCCGCAGTTGCGGACGTAGGTGCGGCACTGGGCGGCCAGGCTCCGGTAGCACCATCCGGCCTCGATGACGATGCCGTCGTGGGCGGCATGTACCAGCAGGGCCTCCCACGCCTCGGCCGCTTCCTGCTCGACCAGGCACTGCTTCTGGCTGGTCGGCACCTCGACGAGCGCCTCGGCAGGGAGCCGGCCGTTGCTGTAGCCGGCGTCGATCAGATCCTCGGCGTAGGCGGTACTGGTGAGCGGCTCTCCGCGATCCGGCAGATCCAGCCCCGGCGGCGCCAAGAGGATCAGCGCCAGCATTGAGGCGGCGAGAGGTGTCATCGGCGCTTTGCTCCCGTGGTACGGCTATGCGGGTGCGCTGCCCCTTCCGAGCATCCGATCCCGCGGTCTCACCCCCCTTCCATCGGCAGGAAAGGGGCGACCTGAACACAGAAAGTGTCAGAGCCGAACACGAAGAGTGGGGGCAGGGTCGGCGCTGACCGCGCCGAGGTCAGCCGACGACGATGTTGACCAGCTTGGGGGGCCGGGCGATCACCTTGCGGACCTCGCCCTGCTCCAACCACGACTGGATGCGCTCGGCGCCGAGCGCCGCCTCCACGGCAGCGTCTTCGGACACGTCCGCCGCCACCTCGACCCGGTCACGCACCTTGCCGTTCACCTGGATCACCATCGTGACGGTGTCCTCCCGGGCCACGTCCGCATCGGCCTCGGGCCACGACTGCAGGTGCACCGAATCGTCGTGGCCGAGCCCATGCCACAGCTCCTCGGTGACGTGGGGGGCGATCGGAGCCAGCAACCTCAGCAGCACCGAGACGGCCTCGTCCCAAGACGCCGGCTCCACCACACCCGCCCGGAGGGCGTCGAGCATGTCGTTGCGGAGGGTCATGAGGGCGGCCACGGCGGTGTTCCACTTCAAGTCGACCATGTCGGCATCGACCTTCTGGATCGTCTGGTGGACCCTTCGCCGCAGGGCGGCGTCGGCATCCGGATCGATCGCCTTCGCCTCGTAGCCGGCCGTGCCCAGCTTCCAGACGTCCTCGATGAAGCGGCGGGCGCCGATGATGCCGCGGCTGTCCCACGGGCCGCCCTTCTGCCACTCGAAGGCGAACATGAGGTAGGTACGCACCGTGTCCGCCCCGTACTGCCGTACCAGCTCGTCGGGGTTCACCACGTTGCCCCGTGACTTCGACATGCGCTGCACGTCGAGATGGTGGCGGAGCTGGTTGACATCATTGATCCCGACGATGGCGGGGATCTCCACCATCGCGGACTCCGGGACCTCGACCGTCACCCGACCGTCCACGGTCTCGACCTGCAGCACGTTCTCGGTGCGCCGCATCAGCTCGCCCACCACCAGGCCGGCGTCGCCGGCGGCCGCCGTGTCCACCCGCACCGAGGTGGCAACCACATGCCCGTCGTCCCGGCTCCCTTCGACCACGACCCGGTCTCCGGGATGCTCCTCACCGAGGATCTGGCCCTGGTTGCGCAGCATCAGGAACGGCTCCGAGAACAAGGCGTCCGGATCCCGCCCATGGGCCTGCATCGTTTCTTCGGTGGCGGCAAACACCCCCATGTCCCGCATCGCCTTGACGAAGAAGCGGGCGTAGAGCAGGTGCATCACGGCGTGCTCGGCGCCGCCGGTGTAGATGTCGACCGGCAACCAGTAGGCGGCCTCCTCGGGATCGAACGGCGCCTTGTCGTAGCCGGGCGACAGGTAGCGGAACCAGTACCACGACGAGCACATGAACGTGTCCATCGTGTCGGTCTCCCGCCGTGCCGGGTGGCCGGCGGAGTCGACGGTGTTCAGGAACGGCTCGTGGGTGACGAGCGGGCTGCGGCCCTCGAATGCCACGTCCTCCGGCAGCACCACCGGCAGGGCATCGTCCGGCACCGGCTCGATTCGCCCGTCCTCGCAGTGGATCATCGGGATCGGCGCCCCCCAGTAGCGTTGGCGGGAGATCAGCCAGTCCCGCAGCCGGTAGTTGACCGACTCTTTCCCGGCGCCCCGCTGCTCCAGCCAGTCGATGGTGGCGGCGATCGACGGATTGGCCCGTCCCTTGGCGTCGGTGGTCTCGACCCCGTCGATCGGGCCGCTGCTGACCATCACCCCCGGTCCGACGTATGACTCGTCCATCTCCTCCGACACGAGAGGAGGAGTGTCCGGCGGCCGGATCACGGGCACGATCTCCAGCCCGAATTGTCGAGCGAAGGCGAAGTCCCGCTCGTCGTGGGCCGGCACCGCCATGATCGCCCCGGTGCCGTACGACAGCAGCACGTAGTCGGCGATCCACACCGGGATGCGGGCGCCGTTGACCGGGTTGACGGCGTATCCGCCGGTGAACACCCCCGTCTTGTCCCGTTCGGTCTCCATCCGCTCCAACTCGGTGTGGCGGGCCGCCTGCTCCCGGTAGGCGTCGACCGCGGCCCGCTGCTCGGGCGAGGTCAGGGTGTCGACCAGGGGATGCTCGGGCGCCAGCACCATGAAGGTGGCGCCCCACAGCGTGTCGGGACGGGTGGTGAACACGACGATCTCGTCCCCGGTCTCGGTGGGGAAGGTCACCTCGGCGCCTTCGGAGCGGCCGATCCAGTTGGTCTGCATCGTCTTGATCGCCTCCGGCCAGTCGATGCCCTCGAAGTCGAGCAACTCGTCGGCGTAGCGGGTGATGGCGAAGAACCACTGCTCCATCAGCCGCTGCACCACCGGTTGGCCGGTGCGCTCGTCCTTGCCGTCGATCACCTGCTCGTTGGCGAGCACCGTCTGCAGGGTCGGCGACCAGTTCACGATCGCCTTGCCTCGGTAGGCGATCCCGGCCCGGTACAGATGGGAGAAGAACCACTCCGTCCAGTGGTAGTAGGACGGGTCGCAGCTCACCGCTTCCCGTTCCCAGTCGAACATGGTGCCCATCGACCGGATCTGGCGCCGCATCTGCTCGATGTTCTGGTACGTCCACTTGGCGGGGTGGATGTTGCGCTGCACCGCGGCGTTCTCGGCGGGGAGGCCGAAGGCATCGAACCCGATCGGGAACAGCACGTTGTAGCCCTTCATCCGCATCACGCGGGCCCGGGTGTCGGCCGGCGTCATCGCATACCAGTGGCCCATATGGAGGTCGCCGGAGGGGTAGGGGAGCATGGTGAGGGCGTAGTGCTTGGGGCGATCCCAGTCGACCCGGGCGCGATAGAGGCCCTGTTGCTCCCAGGCGGCCTGCCACCGCGGCTCGATCTCTCGATGGTCGTACGCGCTTGCCATGTCAGCCCTCACGGATGGCCGGGTCGGTGAGCCCGCCATGGTAGGAGGCGCCGGCGGGGCCGCGGCGTACCGTTGGGAACCGGCCATCGGTAGCCTTCGGATCCCATGACCGACCAGGCACCCGCCCTCGACCTGCTCGTCGCCGCCGGCGCCGACCTCGACGCCGTCGCCGGGCTCATGCCCCACGTCGACCCAGCGGCGGTGAAGGTGAAGGTGGCCGGCCGGTGGTTCCGCAAGCTGTGGTTCAAGGGCATCGGCGCCATGACCCTGCCCAACGCCATCTACGTCCAGCCGGCGGTGATGGACCACTTCCGAGCCGGATCCGAGCCGGACCGGTGGGGCCGCCTCGTCGTGCACGAGCTGATGCATGCCGAGCAGTGGCGCCGCCTCGGGGTCCTGCGCTACACCACCCGCTACCTCGGCGACTACCTGCGGGGGCGGTTCCGGCGCCGGGGGCACTGGGACGCCTATCGTGAGATCCGGCTTGAGGTGGAGGCCCGCGACGCCGCCACCCTGGTCCCCTTCGGCGGCCCGCGATGATCGAGCACCGCGCTGGGACCGATCGTCGCTACCTGCCGGAGGCGTCGTGGTCGGTCACCGATGCCGTCGGTGTCTTCCTCTCCGGCCTGGTGGGCGCCGTGGTCGCCCTCGCCGTGCTCTACCGGGTCGAGGCGGAGCCGGGCGGCGTCACCGAGTTGGTGGTGAGCTCGACGGCCCAGGGGGTGGTGCAGCTCGCCCTGATGGCGTTCCTCTCCCGCAGCCGCGGCACCGGGCGGCTCGCAGCGGACTTCGGCGTGGCGCTCCGGCTGCGGGACGCCTGGGGCCTGCTCGCCGGCGTCGGCCTCCAGTTCCTCGTGGTCTACGCGGTGCTGCTACCGCTGCAACTGGTGCTCGACCTCGACAACCCGCCCGAGCAGCAGGTGACCCAGATCGCCGGCGAGGCCAAGGGGGCGGTCGACGCCATCCTGGTGATCCTCATCGTGGTCGTGCTCGCCCCCGTCGTGGAGGAGATGATCTTCCGCGGCATGCTGCTTTCCCGGCTTCGCCGCAGCCTGGGGCGCACCCCGGCGGTGCTGATCAGCGCGGTGGTGTTCGCCGCGGTCCATCTCGCTGACCCCAACGCCATCTTCGTGGTCCCGGGCCTCATCGTGATCGGCATCGCGCTCGGGTACCAGGCGCTGCGAACCGGCGACCTCAGCCTCCCGATCTTTACCCACGCCGGGGTGAACCTGATCGCCGTCATCGGGTTGCTCTACGGCGATCAGATCATCGAGCGCCTCGACGAGCTGCAGGGCGTGCTCCGATTCTGACGGCACCCTTCTCCCGGCCCTTCCCGGCTGCTAGATGTGGGGGCGGAGCCGGGCGCGGCCCCGATGGGCGGGGGAGGTGGTCCCCATCGACGCCTCGTGGCGTACCTGGCTCGGCATCGGCGCCCTGGTGGCCGCCGTCGCCGCCGGCGGCATCTGGTTCGGGCTGGATCGCCCCGAGCCGGCGCCGCTGCTGACACCGGGCCCGGTCGGGACGACGGCGGGTGGGTCGATCACGGTGCACGTGGCGGGGGCGGTGCGGGTACCCGGGCTGGTCGAGGTCGCGGCGGAAGCCCGGGTCGCCGACGCGGTGGCGGCGGCCGGGGGTGCCTCCCGGACGGCCGACCTCACCGGTCTCAACCTGGCGGCGCCGGTGCACGACGGCGAGCAGATCGTGGTGCCGTCCCGAGACGGCACCGGGGGGGCGGTGGGCGGCGGCGCCGTCGAGGACGGCAAGGTTCGCATCAACCAGGCCACCCCCTCCGAGCTGGAGCAGCTCCCCGGGGTGGGGCCGGTGCTCGCCGGCCGGATTCACGCCTACCGGGAGGAGCACGGCCCCTTCGCCGCCGTCGACGACCTGCTCGACGTGCCCGGCATCGGGGAAGGGAAGCTGGCGGCGCTGCGGGACGCCGTGATCGTCCCCTGAGGTGCGATGGCCTCACGGTCCGGGCCGGCTTCTGACAGGGGTGGCGGCCGCGACCTGGTTCGGCGCCCTCGGTGGGCTGCGGGTCGGATGGCCGGCGGTGGCGGCCGGCGGGGCCGCCCTGCTGGCGGTGGCGCTGCGGCGGCGGGCAGTCCCGATCCTGGCGGCCGGCGCCCTCGTCGCGGGCGCGGCCTCCGGGATGCTGGCCGCCGGCCGGATTGCGGCGACCCTGGAGGCGGACCTCCCCTCCGGGGTGCTCACGGTGGCGGGGCGGGCACGCTCCGACCCGATGCCGTGGGGTGGCAACGCCGAGCGCTTCATCATGGTGCCCACCGCGGTCGTGGAGGACGGAGCCCGCCGGCCATGGGGCGGTCCGGCGCTCGCGGTGGTGACGACCGAGCCGGTGGCGGTGATGGCGGGAGACGAGGTGGTCGTCACCGGGCGGCTCCGGGAGGTGGCGGGATGGGTGCGTGGAGACCCGGTGGCGGGGACCATCCAAGCCAAGACCGTCACCCGGGTCGGGAATGACGGCACGCCGTGGTTCCGGGCGGGGAACGCCCTGCGGGCTCGGGTCCACACCATGGTGCCGGGTGAGCGGGACCCGGCCACCGCCCTCCTCGCCGGGTTCCTCGTCGGCGATGTCTCCCAGCTCCCCGAACCGGACGTGCGGGCGCTGCGGCGGGCCGGCCTCTCCCATTTCGTGGCGGTATCGGGCAGCAACGTCGCCCTCTTCCTCGGCGCCTGGTGGCTGGTGGTGGCGCCGCTCCGGCTCGGGCCCCGGCTGCGGGCGTCGCTCGGCCTCGGCGCTCTCGCCGTCTTCGTCGTCCTCACCCGATGGGAGTCGTCGGTGGTGCGGGCGGCGACGATGGCCGGGTTGGTCCTCGCCGGCCGTGTCGTGGGGATCCCGGTCGACGCCTGGACCGCCCTCGGTGGGGCGGTGACGCTGTTGCTGGTGACGGCGGGTGATCTCGCCGGCGACGTCGGGTTCCAGCTCTCGGTGGCGGCCACCGCCGGGGTGCTGGTGGGGGCGGGTCGCCTCTTTGCCGGACGATCGCCCCGCTGGCTGTGGACCATCCTGGGGGCCACGATCTCGGCCCAGGCGGCGGTGGTGCCGCTGCTGCTCGTCACGTTCGGTTCGGTGCCGCTGCTGGCGCCGGTCGCCAACCTGCTGGCGGCGCCGCTGGTGACGGCGGCGACCTCGCTCGGCGGCATCGGGGTCGCAGCCGGGTGGGACCTGCCGGTGCGGGTGGCCGCCCGCACCGCCGGGGGTGTGCTGGCGGTGGCGCGGGCCGCCGCCGGTTGGCCCCAGCTCGACGTCTTCGGGGTCGCCGCCCTCGCCGTCGGGGTCGCCGCCCTCCGGCACCGGTCGCTGCGACCGGTCGTGCTGATCGTCGCCGCGGTGCTGCTCGTGGCGGCGGCCCGGCCGCCACAGCCGCCGGCGGTACCGACGGTGACGTTCATCGACGTCGGGCAGGGCGACGGGGTGCTGCTGCGCGACCCGAGCGGGGCAGCGGTGCTCATCGACGGCGGGCGGGAGCCGGTGGTGCTGTTCGACGCCCTCGCCCGCTACGGGATCGGGCGCCTCTCCCTGGTGGTGGCGACCCACGGCGACGTTGACCATGTCGGCGGGCTGGAGGGCCTCACCGGGGCCGTTGGGGTGGACCGCATCTGGGCCCCCGATCATCCCGACGGCGGTGACCTGCTCGCCACCCTCACGGCCGAGGCGGTCGCCGGCGGCGTGCCGGTGGAGCGGGTTCGCGACGGTGTCGTCGCCACGGTCGGGGCCTTCACCTTGGAGACGCTCGGGCCGCGCCGCCGCTACGCCGCCGACAACGACGGATCGGTGGTGCTGTGGGTGACGGCGAACGGCCACCGGATCCTGCTCCCGGGCGATGCCGGCGCCGTCGCCCAGGAGGAGCTGCCGGAGCGGCGGGCCGACGTCCTGCTCGTCCCCCACCACGGGTCGGCCACCAGCGACCCCGGCTGGATCGAGCGCACCGTGGGGGAGGTGGCCGTCATCAGCGTGGGGGAGAACACCTACGGGCACCCGGCGCCGGAGATCCTGGAGCTGCTCGCCCGGCTCGGGGTGGAGGTGCATCTCAC
>Ga0307435_1000486_pt1 | contig 17692 bp, 13 predicted proteins | sample SalMarWE160470MG_FD_202164 | JGI IMG/M metagenome (GOLD analysis project Ga0307435, IMG submission 202164) | Salt marsh sediment microbial communities from the Plum Island Ecosystem LTER, Massachusetts, United States - WE1604-70 | ecosystem: Environmental > Aquatic > Marine > Intertidal zone >... | reverse complement strand
TGGGCAGGCAATTTTTGTGCGTACAGATGTGAGCCTGAAAAAAGATGCCGAAAACATGGTTGCTGAAACGATTAAAACATTTAAAAGGATCGATATTCTCGTAAATAATGCTGCGATTCTTTATATTGCGCCTATTGAAGAAACCACAGATGAAATGTGGGACAAGCTGCTTGCGGTGAATGTCAAGGGATTGTTCTTTTGTTCTCAGGCTGCTGCAAAGGAAATGAAAAAGCAAAGAAGCGGAAAGATAATAAACATATCATCTATCGCAGCTATCGGTGCACAGACAAGCCTCTGTGCGTATAGCTCGACTAAAGGAGCCGTGCTTACAATCACAAGAGTTTTTGCGCTTGAGCTTATAGATTATAACATTCAGGTGAATGCTATTCTTCCAGGCACAACAGACACGGGAATGGCAGCGGAAGCAATGAAGGACCCTGAATGGACGCGACAGGTAACTGAGAGTATACCTATGGGAAGACTTGGTAAAACAACTGAACTTCTTGGTGCAGTTCTCTATTTTGCATCTTCAGATTCAGACTATTGTACAGGACAAACACTTATAGTAGATGGTGGGTCCTCTATGATTTAGGGAAATTTCGCTCTTCACCAGATTAGGTGATAAGAATAACCGTAAAAATTAGAGTCTGTTCTGACAACGTCCCTCTTTAATGCACTTCATTAATCTTATTGTAGCCAACCGGTTATTCTTGTATAAAATTTAGTAATTTTTTGTGTGTAAAAAATAAAAATTTTCATCAAATTTGATTGACAAAAAATTCATTTTCATGTTAGAATGGTCACTAATTATGGTTCATTATTAACAAACTTTTTAAAGGAGGTTGTCATGAAGGAAGAGGAGAAGTCAAAAAAATTTACCAGGCGCCAAGTATTAAAAATTGCAGGGGCTACGGCAGCAGGCGTTGCAGCGAGCAGTCTTGTACGGCGCATTGTTAAACCCGTTAACATTTTTGCATCAGGAAAAGAGAAGGCGCCAACAGGGGCTGTTCAGATGGCTACTACTGAGGCAGAGCGGAAAGAGCTGGCTCAGAAGTTAAAGTGCGCTAAGCCCGGGGAAAAGTTCGGGTTTGGCCATATCACCTGGCATCTCGCGCAAGAATACGCCATAATGAACTACCAGGCACAGCAGGAAGCAGCTGAACAGCTCGGTCTGAATTTCATAGGTGCAGTGGCCACAACAGATTCGGAGTGGCTCGAAACCGCAGAGAGCATGATAGCGAAAGGGGCAAAGGCGTTGCACCTGAATGTTCCTCCCATGTCTGTAATGCCTGAGATTTGTAGAATCTGTGATGAGAACAAGGTGTTCCTTTCCACAAACTTCGGATATACAGGCGATGTGTTCCCCGGAGATTACGGGCCACGTTGGGTTATAGACAACACGCCCCTGTCAGCTGAGCAGACCTATCCGCCGTTGACGCTGCTGATGGAGAAGATGAGGCAGAACGGTAAGACGAAGCTTTTGCACCACCAGGCATCCAAGACAGCGGCAACCGTCTCCACAGTCTATATTAACCTGGGAGTTTTTATGGCATGGAAAAACTATCCGGAGATGCAGCTTCTCGGCCACCAGTACGGTGAGTGGGGTTACGAGGGAGGTCGAAAAGCAGGCGAGGCGTGCCTTGCCGAGCGAACGGATTATGAAGGGTTCTGGGGCGCTAACGACTCGCAGACCACGGGCGCATTGAGTGCACTGAAAGACGCCGGCGTCAACATCGGTCCGTTCACGGCATCGAGAGACATGGAGTTGACCACAGCGCAGGAAATACTAAAGGGAAACTTCCTGGTCACTTCCGGATTTGCCATACCCTACTTCGGCGGAAGAACAGTCCCCATGCTGTACGATATGTGCGTCGGTGCGTGGTACCCGCTGCGGGATGAGATGATTCAGGCGGGGAGGCTGGACTGCTATGGCAGGCCTGGTGAAATAGAGAAATTGGCCAAGGATTCGGGTATAGATAAAAACCCGAGCTTCTCCATAGGCCCGACCAAGGAGAATATTGACAAAATATTGATACATTTTAAAGAGGATAAGCCTCAGTATCCGTATGACTTCAGGCTGTTGTCCCTTTCCAAGTGCGATGAGCTTGGTCTAAAATATGACCGCCATGCAGGCGGAGGAACCGTACTGGCTCCCCTTTCACATAACTACTACTTTCCGGCAAAGATCAAGAAGTTCGGGAGCCTCGAAGCTGTCAGGAAACATGTCGGCGCTCTCCATAAGTATTTCCTGGACTTCCACATCGACACGTGGAAGGATGCGGAGGAATATTCCAAGCAGTTCCCGCCGGAGCTGAAGACAGAGACTGACTGGCAGTAAAGACAGGGAAATAAAGACAAAGCTATAAAGATGAACCTTTAAGAGTGAACACCGAGGGAATGTGGGGAGTATAGAGGGAGAGGAGTAAAAAAATAAAGGGCCGGTTGAGTATAAGGAGTGAAACAATACATCGAGAATGAATAAGCCTGTTCAGAAGGTGCTCTATTCTGGTACATCCTGTTATTTGATCGGTTTTTGCTTCCCCCTCGTACTCCCTTTTATTAATTCCTGCACGACGGGGAGCCTAACGTGAAGCCGGCGGGCAGTTAATGCTTATAAATATGTATGGTGGTGCCCATGAATGATAAATTATTAGAGGTAAAGGAGGTTTATAAAACCTTCGATAGAGTCGTGCATGCTCTGAATGGCGTCAGTATAGAGGCCCGTGAAAATGAAATAGTAGGAGTTGTCGGTGAAAACGGAGCCGGAAAATCCACACTCATGAAGATTCTGGTAGGCGTGTATTCTCCGGATAAGGGGGAAATGTATCACAAGGGAAAAAAGGTCCCGTTTCCCAGGAATCCAAAAGAGGCGGCAAGGCGGGGGATCTCGATAGTGTACCAGGAAAACGGCGTGATACCCTGGCTGAAGGTATACCAGTTCCTTTTTCTAGGCCATGAGGACAAGTATATAAAGCTCATGAAACTGCAGATGGATAAAATGAAGGAACAGGCCTGTGGTATTCTGGAGGAGTTTCATGTTGCATGCAATGTTGAAGCCTTTATGCATGAACTGCCGCTTTCCACCCAGAAGATGGTTGAGATTGCACGAGCAATACTGGGTGTGCGATTGGAGAGCGAGGATGAAGATACGACACCGATCATCATACTCGACGAACCGACCTCTCCTTTGACGGACGACGAATGCAAGGAGCTGTTCAGGGACCTCTTGAAAATAAAGAAAAATGCTTCCTTCATCTTCATCTCACACATAATCCCTGAAGTTATGGAATATACGGACAGGGTGCATGTGCTGAGAGACGGAAACCTTGTTGCCCAGTATGACTTTTCCAGGGAGAAGATGACGGAGGAAGACCTTTTCAGAGCTATAGTGGGCAGAAAATCTTCGGAATATATATCAAGATTAGAAGATAGGGGAGCCCCCGGCGAGGAAGTAGTCTTGTCGGCTAAAAATCTTACAAAGAGCGGACATTTTTATGAAGTCTCCTTCAACCTCCATAAAGGCACGTGCATGGGGTTCTTTGGTCCGGCAGGGTCGGGAAAAAGTCAGATAATACGAACAATCGCCGGTCTTATGAGTTATGATGAAGGGACGCTCAAAGCCAGAGAACAAGAGTTCAAACCCGATGAACTCCCCCATGTCAGGTTAGCAAGGGGTATCGGGTATTTCTCGGGTGAAACAGGGAAGGAGCTGTTCCTCAACTGGTCGATTGCAAAGAACATCTCGATAATCAATATGGAGAAAATATTAGGAAAGCTCATTCCGGTTATACACTTCAGCGCCGAGAAAAAAATGGCTAAGAACATCGTGCAGAAGCTGGAAATAAAAGCTCCGAGTGTGGGTACGGATTGCTACGCCTTGAGCGGCGGTAATAAACAGAAGGTTTCTGTGGGGAAATGGCTTGAAAGAAACCCGGACATCCTTTTGCTGGACGATCCAACAATTGGTATTGACGTGGGGGCCAGAGAGGACATCTATGAAGTACTTTTAGAGATGAAAAAAAACGGTATTTCTATGATACTTGTAAGCGACGAACCCAAAGAATACTTCATACTATGCGACAAGATAATGTTTGTCATGGATGGAAGGATTCAAAAAGTTCTCGGCCCTGAGGAGTTCAGAAAGGTGATGTCAACGTGAATAATCAAAACAGAAAAAAAACGATACTCGTAGTCATAAAGCAAACGTTGAAGATGAACCCTGTTATTATTGTTTTCCTGGCCCTTGTAGTGATTTTTGGAAGCATATATCCGGGAAGTTTTTTCAGCCCCATAAACTTAAAGGCTATTCTCAGACAGTTTGTAACACTAACGCTCTTTGCGCTTGGCCCCACATTTGTGGTATTGACCGGCCGCCTGGACCTGTCATATGTCGGAATCTGGATGCTGGGGGGCGTCCTTGTGTGGCTGTTCAAGCCAATATTGGGCTTGTTTTCAATCATTATGATCCCCATAGTGGGAATAGCAACAGGGCTTTTCATCGGTGTGATACAAACCAAGGCAAAAATTCCCTCCTTTATTTTGACATTGAGCTTAGTGGTTACATACACGGGATTAGCAGCACTTGTAGCAGGGGGATATCCCAGGGCTGTTGATGGATACGAGTTCATAACTGCCCCCTTGATACCCCTTATTCCCACGACCTTTATATTGTCCATCCCCATGATCGCAGCTGCCATATTTCTCATGAAATGTACGAGGATCTGTGTATATTTGAACGCTATCGGGTCAAATGAAGAAGGAGCGCGATTGGCCGGAATAAATGTGGACAAGTACAAGATCCTGGCTTTCCTGTTGAGTGGAGTGTTCACGGGTGTAGGAGCGATCATCCTGTTCCAGCATCTTGGCGGTTCGGGCCAGGTCGAGCTTAAGCTTAATAACATTGTTTGGCCGCTGGTAGCGATTGTCCTGGGCGGAACGCCGCTTACAGGTGGAAGCGGCGGCCCCCAGAGGACTTTACTCGGTGCAATTACGTTTACCATCTTTTACCGTGGTTTGTACCTTTCGCCGCTGCATCCCACCATGGTAACTCTTCTAGTAGGTATAGTATTGATTGTATCCATTATAGCAAGTGCAAGAGGATTAAAGGGAGTGACGGTCACATGATACGAGAAAAATTGATGACTAAACCAAACCTTTCTCGGGAATGGCTTCGAAGTAACATGAACACAGTCGGGCCAATACTCTTTGTGATTGTCGTTGTGGCTATTTTCCAGCTGGTAAACCCATCCTTTCTCAGCTATCAGGGAATAATAACTCTAATATATGCCATGTCGTATTTCCTAATAGCCGCCTGTGGATTGACCTTCGTCATTATGACAGGGTCCTTTGACTTCTCAGTGCCGAGTATGCTGAAGCTTTCAGCCCTCATATGCGTATTATACATCGAGAAGATCGGGTTACTGGTGATTCCCCTGGCATTGGTAGTATGTCTGGTGTTCGGTTTCATTAATGGGCTGCTTCTTGCAAAGTTCAAGGTCCCGTCTTTTTTAGCCACGCTTGGCATTTCAATTGTCCTGGATGGAATAGCATGGTATCTCTCAAAAGGCCACCTCCAGATAATGCACGATGAGAAGTTCAGAAGTCTAACAACCACCTTCATAGCAGGTTTTCCTTCCATATTATACTGGGGTATGGGCGTTTGGATCATTTGCACTTTTCTAGCTCTTGCGACGGCATTCGGGAGACGTACATATGCAGTAGGAGGAAACCTGGAAGGGGCAGGGCTCTCTGATATAAATGTTGCACGGCACAGAATTTACGTTTTCATGCTCAGTGGGTTTCTCTCCGGGCTGGCAGGTGTTTTGTACATGTCACAGATGGGCGGCGGGTCGGTTAATATCGGGGCTGATATGGCTATACCGCTTTTTGCGAGCGTGGTCGCGGGCGGAACAGCACTTACGGGTGGCGTGGGTGGTCCGCACAGAACACTGATGGGAGTGATTATTATTACATGGATTCAGGCCGGGATGTCAATGCTTGCAATCGGCAACGATATTCAGATGCTAACATTCGGCTTGATCGCCATAGGAATGAGTATAGCTACGATAGACAGAAAGAGGATAAAAATCGTTAAATAAAAATCACCTTCTCACCTGACGACAAATGAGAGTAAAGCTTATCTTTCTCGCTACACTCCAGTATATAACGAGCTATTCGTATAATTATTTACAACCTCTGTTCAAGTGTACTAAGATGATCACTGGTACGATTCTTCCTCCAATAAGAGATTATGATGTGTGGTCACAATTATTTAAGTCGTGCGTTGGCTTCAATTTACATTATGGACATGCATGGAATGTGCAATAATTGAAAAAGGAGATACAAATATGGACCTGAAACTCGATAACAAGACTGTACTGGTAACTGCTTCTACTGGAGGTATTGGCCTGGAAATTGCCAGCTATTTTACGCATGAAGGAGCAACCGTTATTATCAATGGCCGTGCATCTGAGACTGTCTCCCGTGCATGTGAGGAGATTTCTTCGAAGTATCCTGACGCAAAGCTTCTACAGTTGGTTGCAAACAACGGTACGGCAGAAGGGTGCAATAAAACCATCAAGGAGTATCCCGATATTGATATTTTAGTCAACAATCTCGGAATTTATGAATCCGTTGACTTCTTCGACACAACAGATGCACAGTGGCAATACCTCTTCGAGGTGAATATTCTCAGTGGTGTTCGTTTGAGCAGGCATTATTTAAAAAAAATGCTCTCTCGAAACAGTGGACGCATTGTATTTATCTCTAGCGAATCTGCAATAAATCCTGCCCCTGAAATGGCACATTACAGTGCAACCAAGCTCATGGAGCTTGCCATTTCTCGTAGTCTTGCTGAATTGACAAAAGGAACAAACGTAACTGTAAACTCCATTATGCCCGGTTCAACAAAGACAGCAGGTGTTGAAAAATTCATTCAAGACGTCTTTCCCGGAGTTGAATATGAAACTGCCGAGAAACGTTTCATGAAAGAAAATCGCCCGACTTCGTTGATCGGCCGTCTCATACTTCCTGAAGAGGTTGCCGCATTCGTTGCATTTATATGCAGCCCTCTCGCATCGGCTGTCAACGGGGCATGCCTGAGGGTTGATGGAGGAATCATAAGAAGCGCCGTATAAAAGGCACCAGGTTGTGAAAAAAAGGGAAAAAGGAAATGAATATGAAAGCCAGCTCATTGGAAGGTAGGGTTGCTATTATTACAGGAGGTGCTTCCGGGATAGGAGAGGCTGTGGGAAAAATATTCACCCTAGATTCCTGCAAGGTTGTTTTAGTCGATAAAAACAGGGATAGATTGAAAAATGTTGTTCAGGAAATTGTAAAAGCAGGTGGAACTTGCAAGGGCATTTATGCCGATGTTTCCGTCGAATCGCAGGTAAAAAAGTTTTTTCATGATGTGATGGCGGAATATGGGAGAGTAGATATTCTTGTAAATAGTGCTGGACGTGATTCTCTTTCGCCTCCCATTACCGAGGTCACCATGGAAGAGTGGGAAAAGACAATCGATTCAAACCTCAAGGCTGTATTCCTGTGCTGTAGAGAAGCCTTTGCAATCATGGAAAAGCAGGGTGGAGGAAAAATAATAAATATGGGTTCAACTTCTGCAAAGCTTGCCTCGGGTCCCGGCCATAGCCCTTACAGGGCATCAAAACACGGTATGATGGGCCTCAGCAAAAACCTGCTCAGGGAAGGGATGGACAAGAACATAAACGTCACTGTGATAAATCCTTCCCATGTGAAAACCCCGATGACGGAAATCATCGATAAGGGGTTGTACGAAAAAAACATACCAGCCTATCTGGAAGGGTGGCTTGATGAAAAAGAAAAGCAGGAAGGAGTTTTTGAAAGCTGTATTGATGTGGAGAATGTCGCGGAGATTGTTCTTTTTGTGGCCACGAGGGATAGCAGTGTAACGATTCCGCAAATTGCAATCTACCCAACCCATAAGATACACAGATATGGCATGGAGGTGTGAGGAACGTCACAGGTATAGATCTCGAAGATGTCCTCGTAAGGCCGAATAATAATCCAGGGGAGCAACCATGAATAAAAAGTATATTATGGCCATCGATCAGGGAACAACCGGCACCCGCGTCATACTGTTCAACCACGATGGAGAGATCCATTCAATGGCCTATCGAGAGATCAAGCAGTTTTATCCACATCCCGGTTGGGTAGAGCACGACCCGGATGATATCTGGCAGACCGTTCTCGCTTGTACGGAAGAAGCATGCAGGGATGGGAAGGTTAATCCAGAAGAGATTGCTGCTATCGGTATAACCAATCAGCGGGAGAGTACCATCCTCTGGGAAAGGGATACGGGACGGCCGATTTTTAACTCAATCTGCTGGCAATGCCGAAGATCTGCAGGCATTTGTGATGATTTGAAAAGGAAGGGTTACGAGAATCCAATAAAAAATAAAACCGGTCTCGTTGTCGACGCGTATTTTTCTGCCACTAAAATCATGTGGATCATGGATAACGTTGAAGGCGCAAGAAAAAAGATTGAGAATTATAACATCTGTATGGGAAATATCGATTCCTGGATCATCTGGAATCTCAGTAAAGGCAGGTATCACGTCACCGATTATTCAAATGCGTCACGTACGCTTCTATTAAATATCCATACCCTTGCCTGGGATGAAGAGATCCTTAAATGGACGGGGATTCCCGAGCATATACTTCCCAAACTGAAACCGAGCAGCGGAGTCATGGCGGAGACCGACCCCGATATATTTTTCGGGTCAACCATCCCAATTGCCGGTGCAGCGGGAGATCAGCATGCGGCGACTTTCGGGCAAACCTGCTTCAAACCGGGGATGGCAAAAAATACGTATGGTACTGCTCTTGCTCTTATGATGAATATTGGAGAACAGCCGATTCCCTCCAAGCACGGGCTTACTACCGATCTCGCGTGGAAAATCGGGGATAAAGTGGAGTACGCCCTGGAGGGAGTCATATTCATCGGTGGTGCCGCGATCCAGTGGCTTAGAGATGGCTTGAAAATAATCAAAAACTCGGCCGAATGTAGTGAGCTCTCCGAGAAAGTTCCGGATACTGGTGGAGTATACCTTGTTCCTGCTTTCACGGGAATATGCGCACCTTACTGGGACATGTATGCTCGGGGTACCATCGTTGGTATCACCAGGGGTACTACCAGGGAACACATAGCCAGGAGTGCGATGGAGTCTATCGCATATCAGACCAGGGATGTCCTCGAAGCGATGGAGGCCGACTCAGGAGAAAAGGCCCGATCACTGCGCGTGGACGGTGGAGCAACGAAGAGCGATTTTCTCATGCAGTTCCAGGCGGATATACTCGGCATAGAGGTCGAACGTCCGGTGATTACGGAAATGGCAGCACTCGGGGCATGCTATCTGGCAGGACTTGGCGTTGGATTTTGGAAAAGCAGAGAAGAGATTGCGCAACAGTGGAAAATCGAGAAGGCCTTCCAGCCTAATATGGATGAAAACAGGCGCGAGGAGCTCTATGCAGACTGGAAGAGGGCCGTTGAGCGTTCTTTCAAGTGGGCAAAACCGTAAATCCCATCGAATATAGATAAATCACTATTTCAATCATGCCCGCCGCCCGGATCAATCCATATAGTATCCGCCATTGATGTTTATCGTTTCACCTGTTATGTACGAGGACTCATCCGAGGCCAGAAACAGCATGAGGTACGACATATCCTGCACGGTACCTAAACGTTTTACCGGTATCTGCTCGGCCGCTTTCCGTTTCTTCTCCTCATCCCAATATTTCATCAGGGAGGTCATCACCGCGTGCGGCGCTATGGCATTCACGGTGATACCGAATGGCCCGAGCTGTCGAGCTGCTGACCGCGTGAGGCTGATTACTGCTCCTTTGGATGCACCGTACACAAAGATGGTTGAATTATCACCGCGCTTGCCGGTGATCGATGAAACATTGACGATTCGTCCGTAATGCTGTTTCTTCATAATCGGGGTGACCGCACGTATCGCATACAGCACGCCTTTAACATTGATGTCAAGAGTCTTGTCGATCCGCTCGTCGCTGGTTTCCTCGATTGTTCCCGGAATCAATAACCCGGCATTATTTATCAGAATATCCAACCTGCCGAAGGTCTCGACTGTTTTATTAATCATCCGGTCAATCTGTTCTCTCGAGCTCACATCACAGACAACGGGCATACATTTGCCCCCGCTCTGTTCAATCTCTTTACGAACCTCTTCGATGAGCTCCCCCATGATGTCGATAGCCACGATGCCGGCACCTTCTGCCGCGAGATCCAGGGATGCCTGTTTTCCCATACCCTGTCCTGCTCCGGTAACCACCGCAACCCTGTTTTCAAACCTCTTCTGTATTCTGGGTGCCATGAAGAAAGTTACCTCCTCCTGAATTAGTATAAAAATAAAAAATAATAACATGCAAATAAAGAAGTTTCTTTTAGCCTGAATTTATTGACATTTTTAAAATATAAATTTTCTATTACGAAATTAAAAGATTATTTCAGTAGCAGTTAGCAATTTGGTTCTTAACTGCTATCATTCACTCCATTCCACTACAAAAAAGGGAATGCATCCTCCCTTGTGAAGCTTTCTGTACCAATAAACACATCATTCCCATTTCCCCATTTCCTATTTTGATTTCGTATATTTGAGTATTATTAGCCTTTCCCCCGATTGATTTCAGCGGGTTCTTTCCTATAGATTATTTATCGATTGCTCCTTCTGAGCGAAGTCAAAGAACATTTCCTGTTAATCCCGATATCACCCTTCATAGGTTATCCTGTAGATTACCCCCGCCCGGTCGTCTGAGAGAAGAAGCGACCCGTCCGGCAGTTGCAGGAGCGCAACCGGCCTCCCCCATGCTTTACCGTTTTCGAGCCATCCTTCGGCAAACACCTCGTACTTGACGGCCCGGTTGCCGTCGAGGGTCACCATGGTGATTCGGTACCCGATTGGAACGCTCCTGTTCCACGACCCGTGTTCGGCGATGAATATCCGGTTGTGATAGACTTCCGGGAACATTTTCCCCGTGTAGAAGAGCATGCCGAGTGCTGCGACATGCGGCCCTAATTCCATCGCCGGCACCCGGAAGTTTTCGGACGGACGGAGCGCCCAGTACTGGGGGTCTTTGATGTTCTTTCCGTGCAGGTAGGGAAACCCGAAGTGAAGCCCCTGGACAGGGGCGTGGTTCAGCTCGTCCGGCGGAATGTCGTCACCCATCCAGTCGCGTCCGTTGTCGGTAAACCAGAGCTCCTTCGTAACCGGATGCCAGTCGAACCCGACGCTGTTTCTCACTCCCCGTGCAAATACCTCGAGCCCGGTCCCGTCGGGTTGCATTCGCATGATCGTACCGTAGCGGGGGTCGCTTTTCTCGCATACGTTGCACGGCATCCCGACCGGAACGTACAGCATGCCGTCCGGACCGAACGCGATGTACTTCCAGCCGTGTGCCCGATCCGAAGGGAAGTCGTCGTTCACCACCACAGGCTTCGGCGGGTCTGCCAGGCGCTCCTCGATATCGTCAAACCGCAAAATGCGGTTAACCTCGGCGACGTAGAGCGCGCCGTTTCGAAAGGCGACGCCGTTCGGCATATTCAGACCTTTCGCAATGGTATACACCGTGTCCGCTCTGTAATCGCCGTTTTCGTCCCTGATTGCATACACCCTGCCGCTGCCCTGGTTCCTGGTTCCGATAAAGACGGTCCCTCCGCTCCCGAGTGCCATCGAGCGTGCATGCGGGACCGAACGGGCGTAGAGGGATATCCTGAAACCCTCCGGCAGTCTGATTTTTTGGAGCTCGACCGTCTGCCCGTTTACTGTCTGCGCCTTCGTAATACTGGCAAAGATCAAAACTGTAACAACGAGGTATGGAATAAATCGCCTGGTTAAATGCATATGAATCTACCCTCTGTGTTATTTAATATATAAGAATAATATAATACTTGTATGAACCCGGGAAACGGTTTGATTTTTTATATTGGAGGAATTACAGGTACGGGTATTTGAATAAACCGGGCTACCCTGCTGCAGACAAAAACCGGTGATTCATCAGGAAGGAGCTTGATGCAGGGAGAAAACCGGAATGTCAATGCTTTAATATGTTATAAACCGTCATGAGTAAATCTCACACAGTCTCGAACTTGTGTTCGATAATGGCTCTGGTGTGCTTGATGAGCTCGCTGACGAGCCTCTTTTCAGGAAGGGATTTGAAGGGTTTGCCGTTTTTGAAGAGCACTCCCGTTTTGTTGTTTCGTCCCGCAATGCCGATATCGGCGTTTCTGGCCTCGCCCGGGCCGTTTACGTTGCACCCCATCACGGCGACTGAAATCCCGCCGATATCCTCGAGCTTTTTCCCCTCGCGGTTGAACTGCTCTTCGAGGTTCTTCATCCTGTTGTCGATCTCCCTGGTGATGTGGAGAAGGTCGAGCCTGCACCGCCCGCAGGTCGGGCATGAGATGATGGTGTACCCCTTTGGAAAGAGCCTGCACGAGCCGAGGATCTTTATGGCAAAGAGTATCGATTCCTGGAGGGATTCGAGGCTGCACCTGCTGCCGCTTATATCGCTGTCGTTGCTTATGCTTTCGCCGTCAACGTATTTATCCTTTCCCGGTCTCCCTTTGCCATACCCGGCATAACCTCTGTGCGGAATCAGGAGCACATCCCCGATGCGCTCATGAAACAGGCTGCCCAACGACAGAGAGTTTTGAATCAGGCTCTGCTCGCGGACGGCACCGATCTTCATCGATACCACGTGCTTCGTTTTGAGCCGGTCTTTGACAAAGCGGTTCACGTTGAAGAGGAGTACCGGGTTCGGGTGATGGATATGGACGTACACGTTGTCGATGCCGTCGTTTTTCAGCGTCTCGACTGCATCGACGGTCTCGTTCACGAAAGAGAAGAACGTCCCTGGATCACCGTGCAAAATAGAATCGGGCCCATCCGTAAGAAGGTATATATCGGTATCTCTCTCAAGAAGCCTTTTTTTATACTCGATCAGCACCGATCTTGCCGCAGGATATACCGCAATACCGGACACTCCCGCATCCAGCATCTCACCGATCATGGACGTATCGTGTACAACGGCGATTACCGAAAGCGGGGTTTCGGATGTGAGCGTACCACACCGATCGACCGAACCGCGGTCCGTTACGTCGATCCACACCGCTGAAACGGAGTTGTCGGCCGCGTACCGGGCAGCCTCGAGGCAGGCGTCTTCACTGAGACCCTTTACAAACAGATGTATAGGAATTGCATTCACTGCTTTTTCAGTACCTTTTATAGCTTCATAATAGTAAAAATATATAGCAGTTTCAATAGAAATAACAGCGAAATAAAGATGAAATTGCGGGCGCACCCCATTTTTATTGTTATAATTAAGGGGACATCATACGTATTTCGCGAAGGAGTAAAAATGGAAAAGTTGCGGATTGGATGGATCGGGACCGGCATGATGGGAAACCCGATGTGCGGGCACATTATGGACGGCGGGCATTCAATGTCCCTCACAACGAGAACGAAATCAAAGGCAGAAGATCTCATCAAAAAAGGGGCGGCCTGGTGCGAGACACCGCGGGCTGTTGCGGCGCAGTCTGAAGTTTTGTTCACCATGGTGTCCTACCCCCACGATGTCGAGGCGGTCATTCTCGGGCCCGACGGGGTACTGGAGGGATTGAATAAGGGTGGTATAGTGGTCGACATGACCACGAGCAGCCCGAACCTGGCGAAGCGGATATGCGATGAGGCAAAGGAGCGGGGGCTCCGCTCGCTCGATGCGCCCGTTTCAGGCGGAGATATAGGCGCGCGGAATGCGGCGCTTTCGATCATGTGCGGCGGCGACAAAGAGGCCTTCGAGGCCGTTTTACCGTTGTTTCAACTCATGGGTAAAAACATCACCTACATGGGGGAGGCGGGCAGCGGCCAGCACACGAAAATGGTCAACCAGATACACATTGCCACGACCATGATCGGCGCGGTTGAGTGCCTGCTCTATGCGTACAGGGCCAGGCTCGACCTGGAACAGGTCATCAGGGCAATCGGGAGCGGCGCCGCAGGGAGCTGGACAATCAATAACCTGGGGCCGCGCATCATCGCCAGGAATTTCGAACCGGGCTTCTTTATCGAGCACTTTATAAAGGACATGGGTATCGCGCTCGACGAGGCCAAACGTATGAACCTGTGCCTGCCGGGGCTTTCCCTCGTGCACCAGTTCTACCTGTCGGCGAAGGCACTCGGATTGGGGAAGCAGGGGACACACGCCCTTGCCCTCGTATTCGAGAAGATGAACGGTATAGACCGCTAACGGTAAGGTTTGGGGATGAATTATAACCAGGGTTTGTGGATTTTCAGCGGAATTTTTGGGTTTTTAGTAGACCTGGTATCGTGCGTCATGCTTTATGCGGACCGGCCCCGATTCATGGTTTTGGTTAGCCGGCAGCAATTATGACATGCGCCGGATTTTATGCGGACCCGCCCAGGCGTATCCCTTTGCCCGGCAGGCTGCTTGCTGTCGTTTGGCAGTTAGACCGGCCCTGCCCCGTATCATCCCTTTGCCTGGCTGCCTATCCAAAGTCATCCGTCAGCTTGGTTGATCCTGCCCCGTATCATCCCCGGAGTTGTCATCCTCGACCGTATAGTTTCGCTCGTCGTACTCTTTCTCCTGCCGTCCGCGGTTTTTCCCGAACAACCCTGCGATAAACGAGCCGCCCAGGCCGCTGAGCGGGAGAAAAAGAAACAAAAAGAACACATGAAACCGCCTGTATAACCAGTAGGTAAGAAGCCCCATCGCGGCAATCGCAACAACCGCAACAAGCAAACGCCTTTCTCCGCGCATTCTCTTTCACCCCGTCTATGTCAGGTTTATTTACGAATTTATTTCAGGCAGACGACTCTTCTTTTCACGACCTCATATATACGATCTCATGGGTGCCCGGTGCATACCGAAAGCATTCACAAGTTACAGGATCTATTCCAAAATCGTGATCTCCGTTCTCCTGTTTTTCCGCCTGCCCTCTTCGGTATCGTTCGAGGCGACCGGTGTCGTATCACCGAACCCGACCGTGGTGAGCCTGGTCGAGGAAATCCCATTCTTGATGAGCCAGTCCGCAACAGAGTTTGCCCGCATCTTTGAAAGCTTCTTGTTGAATGCGCTGTCTCCCGTCGAATCGGTATGCCCTGCTATCGTGATACGTATAGAGGGATTTTCCTGCATCATCTGCAGGAGGTTCTGCAGTGTCGGTATCGAGTTCGGCTCCAGGTTCGCGCTCCCTATCCGGTAGTGTATGCTCCCCACCGTGAGCATCTGGCCCGTTTCGGCCCGTGCAAGGGAAATCTCGAGCGGCTCGGTCGACAGGTCATCTATTGCCTTCTCATCGGGAAGGGTGATGGTTTCGAATGTGTACCCGCTCGAGGAAACGATGAGGTCGGTAAATCCCTTTTTCGGCACCTCGATTTCGAAACTGCCGCCGCTGAACTCCTTCTCCCGTCTTTCAACGGCCCCGTCCTCACGCTTCGTCGTCGCCTCGACCGTACCGCTCAGGGGCCGTCCGGTGAACTTTTCCCGTACCTCTCCCCGGATAGTCGCTGTTTCGGGTTCTGTGCCTGCACCCTCCACAGGTTTTTGGGTCCCGGCGGGTGCTTCTTCAACTCCCCTTCCGGTCCCCGGCCCTCCTGCGGGCGTTTCTTCGACCCCCTTGCCGGTTTCAGACCCTTCTGTAAGTGCTGTCTCACCCTTACTTCCGGTTTCAGGCCCTCTCGTTAGTGCTTCCTGGCCACCCTTTTCGGTTTTCGGTCCTCCGGCAAGTGCTTCCCCACCTCCCCTTTCGGGTGCCGATCCTTTTGGAATTCCACCCGTTTCGGTGCCTCCAGGCTGCGGCAGGGCCGGGCCAGTCCCGGTTTTTTCCTCTCCGGGTGCCGGCTTGTGCGAAACTACACCGGCCCTTTCTTTAGCCATCCCCCGTGTTCCGGTTTTGGGTTCTTCATAAACCGGACTGACCGTACCTAAGAATTTGCCGTTTCCAAACGCGACGAGCGTATCGGTCGATGGAACGAGCGCGATACCGCTTGATACAGTGAGCGCGGACGGCTCGCCCTCCCTGCTCGTGACACGGTCAATCGTCTTACCGCTTGCCGCGTCAACAATCGCAAAACCGCCAGCCGTGTTTTTGATGGGAATGAACAGGTAGCTGCCTACCGCGGCAAACTGTGTTCCGTACGGTGCGCTGAAAAGAGGCTCCCAGTTCCCCGTGTCGGGATCGATCTTGATAATCGTGCCCTCCATAAGCGAGAGGTACAAAACCCCCTGCGAAAAAACAGGATGCGATGCGACCTGCGACCCGAAAAACTTCTGAAGAATCTGCTCACCGTTCTGCCCGTCGAAAACTGTGATCTGGTTCCCATACGCGAGATATACCTTGCCGTCGTATACCACAGGCGAGTAGATATTCGACACGTTTGGCAGGGCTACCGACCACTGTCTAGTGCCGTCTGCCACATTCAGCGCATAGAGAAACGCACTTTCCTTCTGAAACTCCTTTGAAACTGTGTAGACCATCCCGTTCCAGTAGGAAGGGAACCCCCCGTACGTGTACACCTGCTTGTTCTCCCATACGAGATGCCCGTTTTGAAGCTCCCTGCAAAAAAACCCCTTGCGGTTGCCGTAGAATATCTTCCCCTCTGCAATCGTAGGGGTCCCGTAAAACCCGATGCTCGGGTCCCGCCTGCCCCAGAGAACCTTCCCGGTCTTTTCATCCAGGCAGTACAAAAATCTGCCGGCTGGCAGATATACCCGCCCCTTGTACACCACTACCATGCGCGTGATCGCTCCCTCCGCCTTGAACTTCCAAATAACCGACCCGTCCTTGATATCCAGGCAGTAGAGGTTCCTGTCCGTTGAAACCACGTACACACGCCCGTTGATGCCCACGGGATTGTACAGCCGCCCCTTTACCTTGAACTTCCATAACACATTGTCGCCCTCAGGGATGATGCCGTCGTTGTTCCCGGTGAGATACTGATTTCCCATGTAGGTGGGCCAGTTCTCCCGGAACACCGAAAATCCCAATGACGGAACGACGAACAGGAGGAGTAGTGTTGTAATGAGGATTTTTTTATGCATACCTATATTTCATTATAGGTATTTATGGGATGAATGTCGAGTAGTACCGTGTCATGTTTTAACTTGACTCTCAGTGTAATTTTAATAAATTTCAATACTGATAGAATCACAAATTCCCCTGTAGCTCAGCTGGTAGAGCGGATGACTGTTAATCATCATGTCACAGGTTCGAGTCCTGTCGGGGGAGGGCGATAGGACAGGCAGTAGAGAGATCCTCTACTGCCTCTTTTTTATTGACTGGCTTATATTTACGAGCTTCCCGAGCTAATTTCCAAATAATGTCAAAAGGCGGTTTGAACACTGGCACAATCTTTCCATCACGCAGGTTGGAATTGGGAAAGATAAACCGGATCAGCTCAGCTCGTTCGGGTTGGTCCTTGCTTTGAAAGAATTGATACGCATTGCGGGCGATCTCGATGAGCCTGATCCCCTGCTCGAGGTAGTTCTCGTCGGCACTCTGGTGCTCCGAGATATGTCTCTGAAGGCGCTTCTGATCCTCCCGCCACTCCTTTACATACTTGCGATAGAAGGACTCCTCGACCTCACCGTCCAGCTTGTCCAGATACATATGGTC
>Ga0307435_1000484_pt1 | contig 17712 bp, 7 predicted proteins | sample SalMarWE160470MG_FD_202164 | JGI IMG/M metagenome (GOLD analysis project Ga0307435, IMG submission 202164) | Salt marsh sediment microbial communities from the Plum Island Ecosystem LTER, Massachusetts, United States - WE1604-70 | ecosystem: Environmental > Aquatic > Marine > Intertidal zone >... | reverse complement strand
TAAAAATCCTTTTCAGGTTAGTTAACGAAGGTATAATGGTGCCCAAATGCGGGTGTGAACGTAAAGATGGGAAAGCTCAAAGACATTATCTTGCTTATAGTGGCAATAGTAGCAATATCAGTTGCGCTGCCCTCTCTCTATCGAACCTCTCTTGGCTGGAACCAGTGGCTGCTAGTGACTGCGAACGTTATTTTCTTCAGTCTTTTCTTGTTACTGCTACAGTTCAGAAGGAAAGTAGCACGCCTCCCCAGCAGCGTCTACTTGGCATTTATAGTTGCACTTTACGCTGAAATGTTCGGTTTCCCCTTAACCATGTACATTTTCATGGGCGTTTTCGGATTAAGTGACATTTACTCTCTGGAACTCCTCTTAACTACAGTAATTGGACAAGAACTGGGTCACATTGTTGTCCATTATTACCTGCTTCCCGCCTCCCAAATCATCATTGGCATAGGCATACTGTTGGTCATCTTTGGCTGGAAAGAAATCTTCAACGGCAAAGGCAAGCTTGTCACAACGGGCATTTACCGCTACGTTCGCCATCCGCAATATCTAGGGTTTCTCATAATCACCCTCGGCATGAACGTTTGGTGGCTCACAATCATTATGCTTGCTCTTTGGCCCGTTGTCGTAATCGTCTATTATAGGCTTGCAAAAACAGAGGAAAAAGATGCGGAAGAAAAATTCGGGGAAGAATACCTAGAATACAAACGCAGGGTTCCAGGGTGGATACCACGTATACGAAGAAAAAAGTCTGATTCTTAACAATCAGTTTGGTTTTCTGCGTGTAATTGTTGGTTGGTTGGTGTTTTGTGTAGTCTTCGTTTGTAGAGGGCTACGGCAACTACAAGCACGATGAGCGTGAGCAAAATTGGGATCCACATTGGAAACTCTGAGTTTGCCTCTCTCCCTCTTATTTCAACTACTTTTGTGTTGTGGCTGTAGGTGAAGTAGAGGTATGTGTTCTCGCCATCTTCCATGATATTTGCTGTTACTGTTTGATCATTTACTTTAACTGTCCAAACGTCGGGAGTCCATAAAAGCCCTTTAGGAACTGTGACTCTACAGAAACCTGATGTGCCATCTGGATCAGTCACATTAAAACGCAGGAAAGGTCCCTCAGAAAGATTGAAGTAAAAGTCTGAAACCGTGGAATTGCTGACCACATCAACGAAGTAATGAGTCCACTCCCATGTGCCTGCATCGAATGCATAAATAGGTGCCATAAGTGGATAATTGTCCTGGTTGTTCTCGTCAATAATATATGCAGTGTCACCTATGCCGTCGCCGTCGCTGTCTGTGCCGTTGTAGTCGCTCCAATAGTTTCCACCAGAAGGATAACCATCATCCCACGTGCTACTAGAGTCCGATAGACGAATTTGATTTAGGTTGTTAATGAGGTTGTTGTGAAAAATCGTGTTTAAAGCAGAATCATAGAGGTGGATGCCATCATATTTGCTGTTTGTTATGGTGTTCCCAGAGATGTTGTTAAAAGCACCATGGACGCCGATGCCATCGTAGCCGCTGTTTGTTATCGTGTTTCCAGAGAAGGTGGTATAAGAACCATGGACGCAGATGCCATCGTATTTGCTGTTTGTTATTGTATTTCCAGAGATGGTGCTATCAGAAGAATTCCAGAAAAAGATGCCCCTGAAGTTGTTTGTTAGTGTGTTTTCAGAGACAGTGTTATCATAAGAACAATAGATGTAGATTCCATCGTAGTCGTTGTTTGTTATGTTGTTTCCGGAGATGGTGTTAAAGTTAGAAGAACAATAGATGTAGATTCCATCGTAGTCGTTGTTTGCTATTGTGTTTCCGGAGATGATATTAAATTCTGAAGAACCATCAAGGTGGATTCCATCGTAGTCGTTGTTTGTTATGTCGTTTCCAGTGATGGTGTTATTATAGGAATCATAGAGGTGGACGCCATAGTAGTTCTCTGTTATGGTGTTTCCAGAGATAGTGTTAGAAGCAGAATCATGCAGGTAGATACTATCGTAGTTGCTGTTTGTTATCGTGTTTCCAGTGATTGTGTTAAATTCTGAAGAACTATAGAGTTCGATGCCCCTGAAGTTGTTTGTTACGGTGTTTTCAGAGATTGTGTTAGAGTTAGAAGACCCATGGATGTGAATGCCCTCTGAGTTGTCTGTTATGGTGTTTCCAGTGATAGTGTTATCATAGGAATCATCGAGGTGGATGCCATGATAGTTGTCTGTTATCGTGTTTCCAGTGACGATGTTATCAGAAGAACCATAGAGGTAGATGCCACGATTGCTGTCTGTTACGGTGTTTTCAGAGATTGTGTTAGAGTTAGAAGACCCATGGATGTGAATGCCCTGAGAGGTGTTTGTTATTGTGTTTTCAGAGATGGTGTTAGAAGAAGAACCATAGAGGGAGATTCCATCGTAGTTGCTGTTTGTTATGTTGTTTCCGGAGATGATATTAAATTCTGAAGAACCATAGAGGGAGATTCCATCGTAGTCATTTTTTGTTATTGTGTTTCCAGAGATAATGTTATTAGAAGAACCAGAAACCCACATGCCCCTGAAACTGTTTGTTATTGTGTTTTCACTGATGGTGTTATCATAAGAACTATAGAGTTCGATGCCCCTGAGGTAGATGTTCGTTATGTTGTTTCCAGAGATAGTGTTGTCAGAAGAGCTATGGAGGTAGATGCAATGGTAGTTGTCTGTTATTATGTTATCGGTGATGGTGTTGCCGGAAGAACCCGAGAGGTGGATAACATGATAGTTGTCTGTTATGGTGTTTCCAGTGATGGTATTACCAGAAGAACCAGAGAAGGAGATGCCAGCCGTAAAGTTTTGGATGTTTGTGTTTTTGATTGTAACATTGTTTATGTCATCTAAATGGAATCCGCTTTCGTTTCCTGAACCCTGAAGCATGTATCCGTTTCCATCCACTATTATGTTGCTTCTCTCCACCACAATAGAACCAAAAACATCCTCAGTAAACGTGTAGACATCTCCGTCACGCAGAATCGGCGCCGCGGAAGGATCAACCGCCCCATCAGCCCTAATAATAACCTCGTCTGCGGCTTTAACTGGCTGAATATTAAATGCTAAGGTCAACACGCTAGTTAACAGCAGTGTCAGCATTATTCCAGAAACTGCTTTCTTCTTCAATCTCCTTCCACTTTCTTTTCAATTAACCACTTAGGCGAAATCCAATAATATGCTTTCTGATTCATTTCCTTAATAGGAGTTTTATTGCTTTCTTTGGATTTCGAATTGCTTTCACAAGTTTGTCGCGAGTGAAAGTTTGATTTACCAAATCAGCTTGCGCGCTTAATTCACGCAAATCGTCTGCTGTGAACTCTGGAGTTTCAATGAGCGGTTCAGCCGCAGCTAAAGCTTCATCACTGAAACAGTTCCTTAAGAAACCGCCGCGCTTAGCCTGTTCATAGAGTTCGGTTCCATATAGTGGTGTAGCTATACTGAAGTGGAAAACATCGGCTCCTAGTTGTCTCAGCTTATAGGCATAATTTATGGATTCTTTTATGTCCTCTTTTGTTTCACCGATAAGTCCGATTACAAAGAAACATCCTACTTTGATTCCAACCTTTTTGGATAAAACCACAGCTTTTTCCACCTCTTTGAGGTCTAGGTTCTTTTTAATAATTTGATTCACAACCCGTTGAACGCCGGACTCGGGAGCAATCCGTATTTTCTTGCAGCCTGACTTTTTCATTTTTGTTAAAAGATTTTCATCAAGAGTATCCGCTCTAACACCGTTTGGAGCATACCATTCGATGTCTAGCCCTCTTTTCACGATTAGATCACAGATGGTTTCCATCCTTTTCTTGTCTAGCGTCAGGTTGTCATCGTGAAAGTCAATCTGCTTAATGTGGTAGGTGTGAATTAGTTGCTCTAGTTCATCAACCACATTTTCAGGGCTTCTGCCGCGCCACTGTTTTCCCATAACAGTATGAACCGTGCAGAAAACACAGTTGTATGGGCAACCTCTACTAGTAATCATTGTAGTCCATGGTTTGCTTATTTCTCCTCTTAGAGGGTTTTCTTTTACTAGCGCAAAGTATTTGTCCATTGGAAGTAGGTGTCTCGCCGGAAAGGGCAGGGAATCTAAGTCTTGAATCGCAGGTCTTGGGGCAGTAATAACCTTTTTCCCGTTTTTGTTAAAGGCGATTCCTCTTATTTCCTTGAGGTTCTGTGTGTTTCCTTCTTCCAGTATGCCGATTAACTCATGCATAGTATGTTCCGCCTCTCCTATTACAACAAAATCGATGTTCGGGTTTGTAAGACAATCTACAGGTCTTGCGGAGGGATTTTGTCCATCCAACACAGTTATGATGTTTTTGTCAATACTTTTTACTGTGGAGGCGACTTCAAATGCGGTTTTGCTCCAACCGGAGAATGGGATGTTGATTCCAACGACATCTGGTGACCACCGTTTGATCCTGTCTGCTAATTCTTTGTTTTTTAAACCTACCCGATATTTTGTTTTGTCTATCTGTTCAAGATTTCTTAAGCCTTCATTGGCTGCATCTATAATGCGTATCTTATGTTGCCTTTCGAGCAGCGCCGCTACATATGCTATATTCAAAGGTTGAAATACATTTGGTTTTCCCCAAGATTTTGGGTGGATACGAGGTGGGTTGATCAAACAAACTCGCATGTTGCACCAGCTTAAAATCTAGCAAAATTGGATATATCAACGTATCTCTGCAGCAAATTTTAGAATGTGACAAACGTTAAATAACGCTTGGGATAGAATACTTGTTTTGTAGAAAAACTAAAAGGAGAAACAAGAAAAAATGAAATTTTCAAGAAACAAAGCAAAGGTTACTGCAGTCATTTTTGTTCTAGTGTTAACTATTTCCGCTATCTTAACTGCTTTGCCTACTGTAGGTGCGGCTGATCCTCCATTGACTGTTCCTACCTGGGCATACATCAGTTGTGTACCAGACATTATAGGCGTCGGTCAGCAAATGGTGGTTGTCTTTTGGCCTAATAAGATAATGCCTACAGCTAGTGGCGCTTATGGTGACAGGTGGACCTGGAACGTAGAAGTCACAAAGCCTGATGGATCCAAAGAAACGCTGGGACCGTTCACGTCCGATCCAGTGGGAGGTGGGTGGACTACATATACACCTGATCAGCTGGGCACATATTCTTTAGTGGCTATAATGGATGATCACGTAATAACCGGCGAGCCTTTACGTCCAGATGGTACCACTAGTAGTCCCCAATCGGTCGGCGATCTTTATCTAGGAGACACTAGCGATCCTGCGCTCCTCACTGTACAGGAGGACCCAATAGAGGCATGGCATGAGAGTCCGCTTCCAACAGAATACTGGGAGCGTCCAATAAACAGCATGAACAGAGACTGGTATGTGCTTGCAGGAAACTGGCTGGCTGGTGGCGCTCAAGTTAATGGTCCAACTAGTAAGTTTGCTTATGGTAAAGCGCCAGAGAGCGCTCACATAATGTGGTCTACTCCATTTTGGGCTGGGGGCATCATGGACGAACGGTTTGGTGCTACTGGCTTCGAAACAGCTCACTATGAAGGTCTTAATTTCGATCCTCCGATTATCCTCGACGGAAAAATCTACTACAATGTTCAATCGCTGCCAAAGTATGGCTGGTATTGCCTCGATCTGTACACTGGAGAAGTGGAATTCTTCCGCAACACCACCGGCCCCATAGTGAACGTTGCAGGCGGATTCGATTTCTCAGGGGAGATTGCAGGCGGGAAGCTGGCATTTGGTCAGGTATACAATTATGAGTCGCCTAACCAGCACGGAGGCATGCCATACTTATGGAGCGTAGAGGGGCCTGAGCCTAACACATGGATGATGTTCGACGCGTACACAGGAAACTACATCTGCAGCATAGGAAATGTGCCTCCTGGATCATCCATGTTTGGTATGTATATGGGTTGGGGTACAATGGTCTACGGCAAAGACGGAAGCATACTAATGTACAAGCTTGCAGGGACACCGAACCCAATGGGTCCGTGGTTCCCAGACACCCCTCCCTTCTATTTGCAGTGCTGGAACACAAGCCGAGCAATATGGTACGAAGAAACTTGGGGTAGCAATGAATATTGGATGTGGAGACCCGTCCTAAACATGACCTATGACGGAAACAACGGATATTCGTTGAACGTGTCAATACCTACTTTATCTGGTAGCATGCTCGCGATTCGTGAGGGCGAATTCATAATTGGTGGAAGTGCAGGAAAGAACAACCCGGATGGGCTTGTTCAGGGCAATCTGTGGTGTTTGAGTCTGGAACCAGGGCAAGAAGGGACGCTGCTGTGGAACAGAACCTTTACGCCGCCATATTCAGTAGTACCGGATATAGTTGGCAGCGGCATGTTTGCCGGCGGAGCGATATCATTGAGCGCTGTGGATCCAGAAGATGGCGTCTTCGTCTTTTATGAAGGAATGAGGATGAAATGGTGGGGCTACGACTTAGAAACAGGGCAGCAACTATGGGAAAGTGAACCCGAAGGACAAATGAACTATTATGGCATGTATGCTGAAACCGAAATCTACCAAGGCAAACTATTGTCACCTGGCTACAGCGGAGAATTAATAGCCTATAACATTACGACTGGTGAAGTCTTGTGGGTCTACACTGCTAGACAAGAAGGCTTTGAATCTCCCTATGGCAATTATCCAATCGGCATATCCTGCATTGCTGACGGAAAAATCTATCTGACTTCGGCTGAGCACTCACCCACTCAACCCCTATGGCGCGGTTCACGGATACGCTGCGTCAACGCCACCGACGGAGAGGAAATATGGACAATAAATCACTGGGCAATGGGTCCTGGACAGAACACACAAGGTCCTGCAAATGGAGTTCAGATTGCAGACGGCCGCATCGTATCACTCAACGCATATGACATGCAACTATACTGCTACGGCAAGGGACCAAGCGAAACAACAGTTACTGCATCACCCAAAGTTTCTGTAGAGGGATCAAGCATAATGATAGAAGGAGCAGTCACGGATCAGTCTCCAGGAGCAGCTGGTACTCCAGCAATGTCTGATGAAGATATGACCGAATGGATGGAATACCTATACATGCAGCAAGCAATGCCTGAAGATGCACAAGGCGTTAAAGTGAAATTAACTGCTATTGATCCAAACGGCAACTACCAAGACATCGGCTATGCCACAACTGACATAGGTGGCAACTTTGGTAAGAGCTGGCAACCACCAGTTCCAGGCGAATACTTTATCATGGCCGAATTTGAGGGATCCGCCTCTTATGGTAGCTCATTTGATACAGCCTACTTCACAGTGGATCCAGCGCCATCAGCTGCAGTGCCGATAGAGCCTGAAGAGCCTACAGAACCAGAACCAACAGAACCTGAACCCACAGAGCCTGAACCCACAGAGCCTGAACCCACAGAGCCTGAGCCAACCGAGCCTGAACCCACAGAACCTGAGCCAACAGAACCAGCAGAAGCACCATTCATAACCACTGAAGTAGCAATCATAGCAGCCGTCGTCATAGCCAGCATCATAGGCATCATCAGCTTCTGGAAACTCAGAAAACAACAAAAATAAACTCTCAACATTCCCCTTTCTTTTTTTGTTCAAAGAAAAAACGCTTAACAAACCACATTAGGGACTGTTTTCGTCCATAATAACCGGTTCAAACGGTTTAGATTCTTTTGTTGCATCTGAAATGAGATGCACGCACGGTTTTCCCCAAGATTTTGGGTGGATACGAGGTGGGTTAACCAAGCAAACCCGCATGTTGCACCAGCCTAAAACCTAGCAAAATTGGATATGTCAATCTTTGCAGCAAATTTTAGAATGTGATAAACGTTAAATAACGCTTGGGATAGAATACTTGTTTTGTAGAAAAACTAAAAGGAGAAAAAAGAGAAAATGAAAATTTCAACAAACAATAAAGTTGCTACGATCGCTTTGCTTCTAACATTAACTATCAGTGTTACACTCGTTGCTTTGCCATTCGTCATTGCTCAAACTGTGACAGATATGAAAACCTACTGTTTCGTTGCGCCTCCAGAGAAGGCAGGTGTGAGTCAACCGGCATTGCTTGTCTATTGGCTTAATGAGATGCCGGCGCCAGAGACGGCGGAAGAGGAGGCAGCGGGAAGACGCGGTGCGTACTACGATATAACATTGACAATTACAAAGCCTGACGGAACCGAAGAAACCTTAGAGATGGGACCGTCCGATCCAGTGGGCAGCGGATGGATATTATACACGCCTGACCAAGTCGGTACGTATTCTGTTCAGGCTCACTTCCCTGGGAATTGGAGAAACATCACCAACCCTGAGGCCTTTGGTACCCCCCCCGGCGACTATTGGTATATGCCTTCCGAGAGTGAGGTGAGGACGTTTGAAGTGCAGGAGGACCCTGTAGAGGGTTGGAGCGAGGCGCCTCTTCCGGATGATTACTGGATGCGACCCATCAGCGGTGCAAGCCATTCATGGTCTGCGGTTGCTGGACACTGGCTGGGTTCTTATGCACAGGTATATCCGCAAGGCGCTTCCGGAGGCGCAACTACTGACTACGGTTATGGTGATGCTCCGGGGTCAGCTCACATACTGTGGACATATCACCACTATCCTCAAGGCGGCATCGTGGACGAAAGATTCGGTACAGAACAATGGACACTCAACCACTATCAAGGTGTTACTTGGAGTGGTATAGCCGTTGACGGACAAATTCACTACATGCCAGCATCCACAGTACATACGCAAGGGGAAGGAGGATCAACCGGCATGGGTTGGGCGACTCTCGATCTGTATACCGGCAAACTGCTATCCCTAGATTGGAACGATCCAGTACCGAATTTCGGTCAGATCTACCAATACAACTCAGGTAACCAGCACGGCGCATTCGCATATTTATGGAGAACAAGCAATGTCGAATTGCCAGATGAAGTCAATATAGCCCACGCGGAACTTGTAGAACCCGGAGCACAACCCCCAGTTCGGACAGCACCTTCAACACTTGTAAACTCTTCGGACATAAAAACCGGCACTCTATGGGAGATGATTGATGCCTATACTGGACACAAAGTGGCTTATGTGGCTAACGTGTCTGCTAGTGGTACACAAGTCTACGGCAAAGACGGAAGCATACTATACTACAACATTGTGGGAACACCGAACCCAATGGGACCGTGGTTCCCAGCAACGCCTCCCTACTATTTGACCGTGTGGAACTCTTCTGCAGGAACCATGATTGGGGCTCAAAACGGAACTGGTGCTTGGCAGTGGCGACCTAGCGGCGGCGCTGGTTTCGGCTCCACCGACTCATATTTTGAGTCAGGTGCTATGGGTATGTGGGGTTATTCTGCTACGGATAACAATGTGCATGACGGAAACCTGATGTTCACATTGAACGCGTCACTACCGGATGTGGATCAGTCAGCGTCTATCCTAGCGATTCGTGAAGGCGAGTTCGTTATCCTTGGAACTGGCGGACAAAACGACGACGAAGTGACTACTCCGACTTGGCTCATTGCCGTCAGTCTGGAGCCAGGGCATGAAGGCGAAACGCTGTGGGAGACCACCTTTACACCGCCATATTCAGAGAATTGGATAGGACCGATGGACTTCTTTGGTAATGGGATGAGTCTCACCGAGGTGGTTCCAGAAGATGAAGTGGTTGTCTTTAGCGACAATATCCAACTGAAACGGTACGCTTACGACATGAAGACCGGGATGAAGCTTTGGGAAAGCGAACGTGAAGACCCATGGAAATTCTACGGTTATACTGCTACGATCTACAATGGCATGCTTCTCAGCGGCGGTGGCTACAGCGGAGATTTGATTGCTTACAACCTGACGACAGGAGAAATAGAGTGGACCTACCACATGCCATTAGAAGGCACGGACTCTCCTTACGGTCACGGTGCTGGGGGTGGTTCATTTGGTGGTGTTGGAACTATTGCTGACGGAAAACTCTACACAGGCGTATGGGAACACTCGGCCTCGACCCCTCTGTGGCGTCAGCCGGGCTTGCGTTGCATAGACGCGGAAACAGGGGAGCTGATTTGGAATATACTGTTTTGGGACGACGGAAATAGGATGATAGCAGACGGCATCTTGGTAGCTAGAAACATGTACGATGGTCAGATATACGCTTTTGGCAAGGGACCAAGCGCCACCACAGTCACAGCGCCAGATACTGGCGTAACTGTTGGATCTAGCATAGTGATTAAAGGCACGGTCACGGATCAAACTCCCACCGGCGCGCGTAACATCAACAATGAGTTCGAGTTTACGTTGAAGGGCACTCCAGCAATATCCGATGAAGACATGCAGGCGTGGATGGAATACATGTTTATGGAGCAGGCGTACCCAGAAGACGCAAAAGGTGTTACAGTGAAGTTAACTGCTATTGACCCCAATGGCAACTACCAAGACATAGGCGAAGTTACAACCGACCTAAGTGGTACTTTCGGAAAGAGTTGGGTACCACCAGTTCCAGGCGAATACTACGTCACCGCCACTTTCGAAGGCTCCGCCTCTTATGGAAGCTCATTCGCTACAACCTACTTCACAGCAGATCCAGCGCCATCAGCTGCACAGCCAATAGAGCCTGAACCAACAGAACCCGAACCCACAGAGCCTGAACCAACCGAGCCTGAACCAACCGAGCCTGAACCAACCGAGCCTGAACCAACCGAGCCAGAACCCACAGAACCTGAACCCACAGAACCTACAGAAGCACCATTCATAACCACTGAAGTAGCAATCATAGCAGCCGTCGTCATAGCCAGCATCATAGGCATCATTAGCTTCTGGAAACTCAGAAAACAAAAATAAACTCTCAACATTCCCCTTTCTTTTTTTGTTCAAAGAAAAAACGCCTAACAAACCAAATTACGGACTGTTTTCGTCCATAATAACCGGTTCAAACGGTTTGGCTTCTTTTGTTGCATCTGAAATGAGATGCGCGCACGGTTTTCCCCAAGATTTTGTGTGGATAGGAGGTGGGTTGATCAAGCAAACTCGCATGTTGCACCAGCCTAAAATCTACCAAAATTGGATATGTCAATCTTTGCAGCAAATTCTGAAATGTAAGAAACGTTAAATAATGCTTGGGATAGAATAGTTGTTTTGTAGAAAAACTAAAAGGAGAAATAAGAATAGATGAAATTTTCAAGAAACAAAGTAGAGGTTACTGCAGTCATTTTTGTTCTAGTGTTAACATTTTCCGCATTATTAGCTGCTTTGCCTACTGTAGCTGCGCATGATCCTCCATTGACTGTTCCCACCTGGGCCTACCTCAGTGCCACAAATAATCCTATAGGCGTCGGTCAGCAAATGGTGGTTGTCTTTTGGCCTAATAAGATACCGCCTACAGCTAGTGGTGCTTATGGTGACAGATGGACCTGGAACATAGAAGTCACAAAGCCTGATGGAACCAAAGAAACGCTGGGACCGTTCACGTCCGATCCAGTGGGAGGTGGATGGACTCATTACACACCTGACCAAGTTGGCGACTATACTTTAGTGGCTATAATGGATGATCACGTACTAACCGGCGAGCCTTTTCCCCCCGGGTGGGGACCTGATTCCTTTGGATATAGCGATGTCGGCGACACTTATCTAGGAGACACTAGCGATCCATACTACCTCACTGTACAGGAGGATCCAATAGAGGCATGGCATGAGAGTCCTCTTCCAACAGAATACTGGGAGCGTCCAATAAATGCTATGAACAGAGACTGGTATGTGCTTGCAGGAAACTGGCTGGCTGGCGCCGCTCAAAATGTCGGCCCAACTACTCGTTTCAGCTACGGTCTTGGACCAGAGAGTGCTCACATATTGTGGGCGACTCCGATGTGGGCTGGAGGAATCATGGACGCTCGGTTTGGTGCCACTGGCTACCAAACAGCGCACTACGAAGGTCTTAGTTTCGATCCTCCGATCATCCTCAACGGAAAAATCTACTACAATGTCCAATCGCTCCCAAGATATGGGTGGTACTGTCTCGATCTGTACACCGGAGAAGTGGACTATTTCCACAATACCACTGGTCCCATAACGGCAATTGGCGGCGGCTTTGACGCCTCAGGAGAAATCAGCGGCGAGAAACTGTCATTTGGGCAGATATACAATTATGAGTCGCCTAACCAGCACGGAGGCATGCCATACCTATGGAGCATTCCAGCTGTCTCGTTTTTTGGTCCAGGCGATCCAAACGCTCAGCAGAACTGGATGATGTTCGACGCATTCACAGCAAACTACATCTGCAGCATAGAAAATGTGCCTAGCTGGGCCAGCGGAGGTGGCTTCTTTGTCGCTTCTACACAAGTCTACGGCAAAGACGGAAGCATAATAGCCTACCAAATTGTAGGGACACCGAACCCAATGGGGCCGTTCTTCCCAGCAACGCCTCCCTTCTATTTACAGGTGTGGAACACAAGCCGAGCAATATGGTATGAAGAAACTTGGAGTAGCAATGAATACTGGATGTGGCGACCCACCCTAAACAAAACATTCGACGGCAACAACGGATACTCATTGAACGTGTCAATACCTGCTGTATCGGGTAGCATACTCGCCATACGTGAGGGCGAATTCATAATCGGTGGAACCTCAGGAACTAACAAACCGGATGTGCCGCTTGAGCTGGGCAATCTATGGTGTTTGAGTCTGGAACCAGGTAAAGAAGGGACGCTGCTGTGGAACAGAACCTTTACGCCACCATATGATATAGTACCATCAACAGCCGGCGGAATGTTTGGCATGGGAGGCGTAAACATGGGAACTGTGGATCCAGAAGATGGGGTATTCCTCTTTAGTTCCTCAATAACGAGGGAACATTGGTGCTACAGCCTCGACACAATGGAGCTACTGTGGGGTCCAAGTGAACCCGAACTATCAATGAACTACTATGGCATGTATAGCAATATCTATGAAGGCAAACTCTTCTCATCTGGCTACAGCGGAGAATTAGTCGCCTACAACATTACGACTGGCGAAGTCTTGTGGAAGTACACAGCTAAACAAGAAGGCTACGAATCTCCCTACGGCAACTATCCAATCGCCATAGCCGCCATCGCTGACGGAAAACTCTACCTGACCTCAAGTGAACACTCACCCACTCAGCCCCTATGGCGCGGTTCATACCTACGCTGCGTCAACGCCACCGACGGAGAGGAAATATGGAAAATAAATAATTGGGGACTAGGAATGGGCCCCGGGCCAGAGGGAAGTACCGCTATCGCAGATGGATACGTCGTAAGCCTCAATGCCTATGACAATCGGATCTACTGCTACGGCAAGGGACCAAGCTCCACAACAGTCACAGCACCAGATATGGGTGTACCACTTGGATCCAGCGTAATGATTAAAGGCACGGTGACTGATCAGTCTCCAGGAGCAACTGGTACTCCAGCAATTTCTGATGAAGATATGAGCGAATGGATGGAGTATCTGTACATGCAGCAGGCAAAACCTGAAGATGCACAAGGTGTTACAGTGAAGTTAACTTCTATTGACCCCAACGGAAACTACCAGGACATAGGCGAAGTTACAGCCGACATATGGGGCAACTTCGGCACGAGTTGGGTACCACCAGTTCCAGGCGAATACATAATCATGGCCGAATTTGAGGGATCCGCCTCTTATGGAAGCTCATCAGATTCAACCTACATATCAGTGGATCCAGCGCCATCACCTGCAGTGCCAATAGAGCCTGAGCCAACCGAGCCAGAACCAACTGAACCTGAACCAACAGAACCCGAACCTACAGAGCCTGAGCCAACCGAGCCAGAACCAACCGAGCCTGAGCCAACCGAGCCAGAGCCAACAGAACCAGCAGAAGCACCCTTCATAACCACAGAAGTAGCCATCATAGTAGCCGTTGCTGTAGTCGCAGTCATAGGCATTGTTGCCTACTGGGCGCTAAGAAAACGAAAATAAACTCTCAATCTCCCCCCTTTCTTTTTTTTGTTCAAAAAAACAAACGCTTAACAAACCACATTAGGGACTGTTTTCGTCCATAATAACCGGTTCAAACGGTTTGGCTTCTTTTGTTGCATCTGGAAGGAGATGCGCGCACTTGGTTTTTGCCATGATTTTGGGTGGATAGGAGGTGGGTTGATCAAGCAAACTCGCATGTTGCGCCAGCTTAAAATCTAGCAAAATTGGATATGTCAATCTTTACAGCAAATTCTAGAATGTGACAAACCTTAAATAACGTTGGGCGGGAATAGTTGTTTTGTAGAAAATCTAAAAGGAGAAACAAGAAAATGAGAATTTCAAGAAACAAAACAAAGGCTACTGTAATCTCTTTTGTTCTAGTGTTAACTATTACTATTTCGCTCATAGCTTTCTCACCAGCCGTCGACGCTGCTGTAACAAAATATGCTTCCTACGTTTACTGTTCTGTTGGTAACAGCGTTATTGGTGTCAATCAACAGGTGTTGCTTGTCTATTGGACTGCAGATATGCCGCCGGATATCGGTGAAATTGCTGGCACTGCCCCTGGTGGGAGAGCCGCTTGGTATAATGTAGGATGGTACGTTACAGACCCTGAAGGGAACAAAGAAACCATATCGATCGCTAAGACCGATCCAGTGGGCAGTGGGTGGGTTAATTATACGCCTGATAAAATCGGCGTATACACTGTTCAAGCTTGGTTCCCTGAAACGTGGAAAAACACAACTACAAGTCAAAGCTATTACAGCGCAGCCGTCAGTCCTGAAGTGACATTTACAGTACAAGAGGAACCAATAAGTGGATGGCCTGAATCTCCTGTTACAGACGATTACTGGACGCGCCCAATAAATCAGGCTAGCAGAGACTGGTATGTTCTTGCAGGAAACTGGCTTGGCGGTAGTTTTAATAAATACCCGGCAGGCGCTTCGGGCGGAACAACTGATCGTTTCGTCTGGGGTCAAGGGACTGAAAGCGCTCACATACTGTGGACAAAGCCGTATTATCTTGGAGGTATCATGGACGCATACTATGGTCAAACGGGCTACCAAACGGGGCACTACCAAGGTCTTGATTTCGAAGCGTTAATCATCAATGGAAAAATGTACTACAACTACCGCGCAGATGCACATATGACAGAGGGCTATCTTTGCGTTGATCTGTATACAGGCGAAACGCTATGGTACAGTAATGATACTAGGCCATCATTGGGTCAGATATACAACTATGAATCGCCTAACCAGCACGGAGGCTACGCATACATGTGGAAACAGCCCGCGTTCAGCTTCTTTGGGGGTGCTTCAGGCGAAACAGTCTGGGAGATGCTTGACGCATACACAGGAAGATCGATATGTAAAGTAGACAACGTGACGATGGGTACTGCCATGTTCGGCATGGTCTTCGGCGGATTTCCAGTCTACGGCAAAGACGGAAGCTTACTAAACTACGATATTCCCAGTCTTGCACCTTTTGGCTCACCTGAACCCGACTATTATTTGCAAGTGTGGAACATGTCTGCAGTAGACACCATGCTTGCTGGTACTTCAACAGAAACTACAGCTTGGCAATGGAGACCTTCGGGAGGCGGTTTCGGCGGAGGTCCACCTCTTGGGTATTATGTGCACGACGGGAGTACGGGCTTTTCATTGAACGTGTCAATAGCGACTGCTGACGTATATGGTCCACGGAATGCACTTTTGAATGAAACGGGTACAATCCGATGTGTGCGTGAAGGTGAATACATAATCGTTGGAACTCAAGGACGAAACGACGAGCGCGGGGTTGTTCAGGGCAAAATGACGGCTTTGAGTCTGGAACGCGGAAAAGAAGGCACTAAGCTGTGGGACACGTTGTTTACGCCACCATTTACATCAATATATGCCAACCTTACAGGAGGAGGCTTTTTTGGAGGCGCGTTTGCCATGACAGGTGTGTATCCAGAAGATGGCGTCATACTCTTTCATTCGACAAAGACGCTGCAACGGTGGGGCTACAGCCTAGAAACAGGGGAACAACTATGGGTGAGTGAACCCGAATCAGCAATGAACTACTACACTATGATAACTAATGTCTACGACGGCAAACTTCTCACTTCTGGCTATGGCGGAGTACTACTCGCCTACAACATGACGACAGGAGAAATAGTGTGGAGATACGAGGCTACAAACGTCGGCTTTGAATCTCCCTACGGAAACTATCCACTCAACATATTCGCCATTTGCGACGGAAAAATCTACACACTCACAGGTGAGCACTCAATCACTCAGCCCATGTGGCGCGGTCCAAACCTACGCTGCATCAACGCCACCGACGGAGAGGAAATATGGAAAATCTTAGGCTTTTCAGCCAACGGCGGAGCACATCTCACAGGACAGTACGCACAAATGGCAGATGGATATGTCGTCGCTCTCAACTTCTTTGACAATCAGATATACTGCTTCGGCAGGGGACCGAGCGCAACAACAGTCGAGGCAGGACCCGAAGTCGCTGCGTTGGGATCCAACGTAATGATTACCGGCACGGTCACTGATGATACTTCCACTGGCAGGCGTAACACCAATGGTATGTTTGAATTCACCCTCCAAGGCACTCCAGCAATATCAGATGAAGACATGGGCGCGTGGATGGAATACATGTTCATGCAACAAGCGAAGCCTAAAGACGCGAAAGGCGTTGAAGTGGTCTTGGAGACGCTTGATCCTAACGGCAACACCTACAACATCGGCAACACAACAAGCGACATGAACGGCAACTACGGCTTCATGTGGGAACCGCCAGTTCCAGGAACATACCAAATAATCGCTAGATTCGAAGGATCCGCAGCCTACGGACCCTCATCCGCAACAACCTACCTTGGCGTGACAGAAGCGCCATCACCTGCAGTGCCAATAGAGCCTGAGCCAACTGAACCTGAACCAACCGAGCCTGAACCAACTGAACCTGAGCCAACAGAACCTGAACCAACAGAGCCAGAACCAACCGAGCCTGAACCAACTGAACCTGAGCCAACAGAACCAGCAGAAGCACCCTTCATAACCACTGAAGTAGCCATCATAGTAGCCGTTGCTGTAGTCGCAGTCATTAGCATAGTTGCCTACTGGGTACTACGAAAACGAAAATAAACACCTCAATCTCCCCCTTTCTTTTTTCTTTCAATTAGAATATTTGTAACCTTTTTCTCGGTAAGTTTATTTTTCCCGTTTTTACTACTAACCTAGTAACGGTACCTAAAAACAGCACTCTGGAAAGATTTCAATGAATCTGTTAACAAACGAAAAACTCTGGAACGCCGTCCTCAAGACGCCACCCGTAAAATGGATGCTGAAAACCACTCTAAAAAAATGCCTAGAATGTAACAGGACCCCCCTTGAAACCGCGCTAGACAATTACGCTGGCAAAAATCACTTAAAATGCTCATCCTGTAACCTTTACGCTAGAGTCATAGGATTCTGGATACATTTCATACAAACAGCATTAGGCGTTGAAAAGAGCCGTGTTTCCAAACTTTTTGCAGATTCCTACGTTAGAAGAGCAATAAACAGCATAGTATCCGGCTTTGCTGAGTTTGGTTTCAGTCGTCCCATACAAATTCATGCTCCCTTTCTTGTGGTATGGAACTTCACATACAAATGCAACCTCAACTGTAAACACTGTTACTTGGACGCCGGAAACATTTCCAAGATGGAACTCTCCACCGAGGAAGCCATGAAGGTCGTGGATCAAATAGCAGATTTCGGCGTAACCTCCCTAGCCTTTTCAGGGGGTGAACCCTTGATGAGAAA
>Ga0307435_1000482_pt1 | contig 17727 bp, 14 predicted proteins | sample SalMarWE160470MG_FD_202164 | JGI IMG/M metagenome (GOLD analysis project Ga0307435, IMG submission 202164) | Salt marsh sediment microbial communities from the Plum Island Ecosystem LTER, Massachusetts, United States - WE1604-70 | ecosystem: Environmental > Aquatic > Marine > Intertidal zone >... | reverse complement strand
TCATGATCGAGCGCATCAAGGATCTCCCGCACGTAGTAGCGAGTGGGAAGGAGGCCCGTATCCTCAAGGGGCCTTGCGAGAAGCCCTTTTACTGCCCTGAACAGAGTTCCGAGGCCGAGCATGGCTGATCAGGCGTGTTTGGCGCGCACACCAGCTTGCATCAGTTTCAGAAAACTCTCCCGGAGCTCCGGGAGGTCGAAGGTGAGTTCGTCGATTCTCCTGAGAATGTGCTGGTAGTCATCATCAGGCTGAACGTCCATTCCTTTGAGAAGCCGCACGGTGGAATCATAGATCCTCTTGTCGATCCGGAGCAGCCCGAACCCTGCTCCTATGATCTCCAGGATTCCGCTGACAACCTCAAATCCCGTAAGCTCGCGTATGGCTATATCGGCCCCGAGCCCGGCTAACGCTCCAAAGAGCGCCCCGGGAAGACTCAGTTTTTGTTCCTTCATTGTGGTATTCCTTTCCAACCGATGTCACTGTTGAAGGTCAATGAAAATACTCTAAGGATCATGTACTTCTGAGCTCTTGTTGTTTTTAAAATTATGAGCGAGTTTCTCGGCATGGCTCATCATTTCATCGATGTACTTATCCTTTTCATGAAGCCTTTTTTCAAGCGCCTGTTTCTCCTGCCTGAGCCTTCTGGTCTCACTGGATGAGAACAAGGATTTCGTCTTTACCGCAATCATAGTCAGCAAGACCCCGGCAAAGAATCCCAAGATGATGCCGATGTAAAATAGGCTTCGAGAATCCATGGAGAACCCCTCTCACATTAAAAAATACTCTTACGTAGATAACTATAAGATGTAAGGCCGGTCGTGTCAAACGGGTTTATGCCTCATGTAGGGTAACCTCAAGATTAAGGATTGCGTATCTCCTCTTTATCCATGCCTCGGTATAAGAGCTTTGACCGGTATTCAGATATCGAGGATGCGGTTGTTTCGGGGATGTTCATCGGTAATGGGAACCGGGCCTTGCCTTAAGGGGCTTTGCAAAGGGAGAGCATGTGCGCCCTCATCTCCTCGTATCCCCGCTCCATCAGGGGCTTGAGGTGTACGATATCGGCGGTGTTATACCGGATCAGCCGATCAAGAGCGCTCCTATCGCCTGTCTGATAGGCCCTCCAGAGCACAACCGCATCAAACCCGTCCATGCCGTCGATATCGGGGCCGCGGACCAGGTTAAACATTCTTTCGATTGCCTTGAGGCCGCCGCGGTATCCCAGCTTCCTGAGGAAAAATCGCAGGTCTATATGGGCGGTGGGAAGGCAGATGTTCGGAAATTGCCGCCGTAGAAAAGGCAGATCGAACTGCGCCCCATTAAAGGTGATAACGAGATCATAGAAGCTGATTTCAGTTTCAAATGAATCCAGGTTGATGCCCTGTATGAAGGTCTTGACCTGCGTTCCATCATAGATGCCGATAACGGTTATCTCGTCAACTCCTTCGGAGAGCCCGCTCGTTTCAATGTCGAGGTATACCGCCCTTTGCTTGAAGGCGCCGAATATCCGCCACATCTCTCCAGGGGAGAGCCTCTCGCGGAAAAACCGGATGTTATTCTTGTTTTCAAGGGAGGCCTCGAGATTCCGGCGCACAAAGGCATCCCGGTCAGGGGAAAGCAACACCTTTTTGGCGCCGAGGTAGTGATTCCAGGTAAGGATATCCTGTTGCCAGAGGTGCTGTTCGGTCTTCGGGCCGATGCCCGGGATGTGGATAAAGGTTCGCTCCAGCACGGGATTACCCTCTTTCTTGTCCCACTTAGGGATGGGGAGAAAAACCCTCGCCTTTAGGCGAAGACATTCGTATGCCCGAAGGGCAGGCAGAACCGCAGAATGTCGAACAAACAATATCGAATCTCGAAGTGGTCCCTTTATAATTCTGCGGTTCCTTGTTCATAATTCAATATTCAATCGACGCTCTTTCCTTCGCACGGAGTAATGGCCCGCCCTGGTGCGAAATGTTGAAAAGATAAAATTTCTCAGGTTATATTCTATAGCATCAACCTTCAGAAATACGGTCCCTTTCTTTAGGTCTGGGCCAGGGAGTAGTGGATGATTGGAGAATTGGAAGCCATTATAGCGGATAAACTCCACAGAAGCTCCATTGAAGACGGTGTTGGTGGTGCTGCCCTAACCTTTAAAACCCTTTCTCCAAATCCCATCACTCCATTTCTCCATTTCTCCTATAATCCTATCGGCTCACTTTCAGACTCAAAACGAAGTCATGCCTTCTTGCCGTGAATTCTTTACTGTACAATAGTTCCCAAGCCGTGGATTCCATAGAGCGGCTCGCCGTGGCCGGGATAAACGGCTTGTACCTTCAAGGGCAAGAGCTTCCGAAAGGATTCCTTGATCTTCTCGCCATCGGTGCAGAAGGTGTTCAGCTCGCCCCTGCCCCTCATGTTGAGGATCGTATCACCTGAGATCAGGATCCCCTCATCGCTCTGATAGAGGCAGATGCTGTCAGGGGTGTGGCCCGGGGTCTTGATCAGGTCCCAGTGAGGCAGGTAGGGGACCGCGTGCCCTTCCTCCAGGGTGCATTCGGGAGAGTAGCGGGTCGGCAGGAGGTTTCTGAGAAGGGGCAGGGGAATGGCAACCTTGTCGCTTGCAAGGGAGGCCGCCGTATTCCTGATGTGCTTCTGCTCTGCCATGAGTACCGGCACCAGGGCCTTGAGCCATTTAGCCGCCGGGAAGAGGGCGATCTTCTTTCTTCTTTGCAGGTAGTCCCCGACTGCAGTGACGAAGCAGACCCTTACCTCTGGGAAGAGCCGGACCATCCTGGATATGCCGCCTACATGATCTATATGAAAGTGGGTGGCGGTTACCATCCGAAGGGGAGGAAGGGCTCCCGGTTGCTCATGCAGGTACTGATAGATACTATCGGCTGCGGCTGCGGTGCCGACATCCACCGCAATGAGCGAGTTTCCATCCTCTACGAGATAGGTATTGGCATATCCGCCTTGTATGAGATGGACAGGCATGATGTTGCCATGGCGTAAAGTTGATGGTCTCGTAAAAGGTCCTATAATCGTCATGCCGGACTTGATCCGGCATCCAGAACCTGTTGTTGAATTTACTGGATTCCGGCGCCTGCCCCGGACCCCGATCCGGGATTCGCAGGAATGACAAAAGAACAGATTTCAGACTTTTTACGAGTTCATCAATGATAAAAGAGATGTTTTACATTTCCTCGATCACATCATAGGCCTTGGAGAGGGCATTTTTTAGCTCAGAGGCCTTGGCGCCGCCGCCCTCTGCCATATCCTTCCTGCCCCCTCCTTTGCCGCCGACAAGGGTTGAGAGCTTATCGATAATCCGGCCCGCGTGAAACCGTTCGGTCAGATCGGGCGTGACCCTGCACAGCAGGAATACCTTGCCGTCGCCCCGCGCACCGAGCACGATGATACCCGAGTTAAGCTTATCTCTCAGATGATCGCCGAATTCCCTCAGATCCTTGGGACTATGGACCGTGATCTCCTGGCTGATCACCTTGATGCCGTTTACCTCCCTGATGGTCCCGATGAGCTCCTCTGATTGTCTGGATGCGAGTCTTGATTTGAGGGACTCGATCTCGCGCTCCTGTTCCTTCTGCTCCTTGATAACATGCTCGACCCTTGTGATGAGCTGATCCGGCGTGGTCTTGAGCATGCTCGCTATGGTCTTGAGGCTGTCCGTTTTTGCCTGTATCTCCCTGACGGCTCCCTCGCCGGTAAGGGCCTCGATCCTCCTGACCCCTGAGGAAACTGCTCCTTCGCTTACGATAAGGAAGGCCCCTATATCTCCTGTAGCATGGACATGAGTTCCCCCGCAGAGTTCCCTGCTTACGTCGTCCCCCACGGTCACGAGCCGCACCTCGTCGCCGTATCGTTCCTCAAAAAGCGCGATCGCATTCTGCTGAAACGCCTCTTCCCGCGGCATCACCTGGGTGGTGACCGGAAGATTCCTCTGGATGGTGAGGTTCACGAGCATCTCGACCTCGTGCAGTCTCTCGCTGGGTATGTGGGCGAAGTGGGTGAAGTCGAACCTCATCCTGTCAGGGCCCACGTGGGAGCCCGCCTGTTTCACATGCTCTCCCAGGGTCTCCCGCAATGCGGCCTGAAGCAGGTGGGTCGCCGTGTGATTATGGGCGGTATTGGTTCTCCTTCGTTCATCAACAGAAGCCTCGACTGCATCCCCCAGGGAGATGATTCCCTCGATGATCGTTGCCTTGTGCACAACCAGGCTGGTGAGGTATCTGACCGTGTCGGCGACCTCAAGGCTCGCGTTCTCATTGCCGATCCATCCCGTATCCCCCACCTGGCCGCCTGCCTCGCTGTAAAAGGGGCTTTTATCGAGAATAACCTCTATCTCATCTCCTTTACGGGCTGAATCCACCTCCCGGCCGTCCCTGAGTAATGCGAGAACCTTCGCCGGTGCCGTGAGGGTTTCATAGCCCAGAAATTCCGTGCCGATGTCTCTCGCCTCAAGCCGTATGTAGACCTCCGGCACCTGCTCTTCGCCGCTTCCCCTCCAGCTTCTCTGAGAAGCGGCTCTCTGCTCGGCCATGGCCTGCTCGAATCCCCCCAGGTCTACGGTGAGGCCTTCGTCCCGAGCAATATCCTGGACGAGGTCGGGTGGAAAGCCGAAGGTGTCATAGAGCCTGAACACCAGTTCGCCAGGGATGGTGCGCTCATCCCTGGCGTGCAATTCATCAAGACCTTCCCTCAGGAGGGAGAGGCCGTGGAAGAGGGTGCCTGCGAACCGCTTTTCCTCGTTTATCATCGCCTCATCGATAAATTTCCTCGATTGGATGAGCTCCGGATAGGTGCTTCCCATCTCATCGACGACCCTGTCTGTGAGACGGTGAAGGAAGGGCTTGTCCAAACCGAGCATGTGGCCGTACCGTATGGCCCGGCGAATGATCCTCCTGAGCACGTAGCCCCTGCCCTCGTTGGAAGGCATGATCCCGTCGGCAATCAGAAACGCGGCGGCCCTGCTGTGATCGGCAATCACCTTGAAGGAGATATCGCTTTTCGTATCCTTGCCGTACCGGATGCCTGCCAGCTCCTCGGTGAGACCGATGATCTCCGAGAAGAGATCCGTTTCGTAGTTGGAATGGACCCCCTGCATGACCGCTGCCAATCTTTCAAGGCCCATGCCGGTGTCGATATTCTTGCTTGCCAGGGGGGTCAGCGTGCCGTCCGGGGCTCTGTCGAACTGAGTGAAGACCAGGTTCCATAGCTCGAGGTACCGATCGCACTCACAGCCGACCCGGCAATCCGGCTTGCCGCATCCGACTTCAGGGCCTTGATCGAAGTAGATCTCAGAGCAAGGACCGCATGGGCCGGTTTCACCCATGGCCCAGAAATTCTCCTCCTCGCCGAACCGGACGATCTTCTCGGCGGGCACCCCGATCCTTTCATTCCATATCGTGTACGCCTCATCGTCGTCGGTGTAGACGGAGACCCAGAGTTTTTCCTCAGGCAGCCCGTAGCCGATGGTCAACAGTTCCCAGGCCATGTCAATAGCGCCCTCTTTGAAGTAATCGCCGAAGGAGAAGTTTCCCAGCATCTCGAAGAAGGTATGATGCCGGTTGGTGTGGCCCACTTCATCGAGGTCGTTGTGTTTTCCTCCAGCCCTCATGCATTTCTGGCAACTTGCCGCCCTCGTGTAAGGCCTCTTCTCAAGGCCCAGGAAGAGGTTCTTGAAGGGAACCATGCCGGCATTGGTAAAAAGAAGGCTTGGGTCATCCTTCGGGATCAACGAGGCGCTCATCACGATCTCATGGCCGTGTTTCCTGAAGTGCTGTATGAATGTATCTCTAATCTCCCTGCTGTCCATATTCATATGATAAGAACTCCCTTTTTATAAGGCGAAGTATAGGCGATTTTACCTTGTGTGTAAAGGGTGAAGTGAACGCATTATGTGGTATACCTTCATTGTAAGCGGAGATGAGATCGAAGATGGGAAGGCATTCAAAGGTGGGGAAGGTAGAGCTGGGGCCATATATTCGTGGAAAGGACGACAGTTACTCGAAAAAAGGGTATACCTCTCGCCTGACATCGCCACCCAATGTGAAAAATTAGGCGTGGCGGCCTTCCAGAGGCGAGTAGCCCTCTGGATACCTATCTGCGTGCGGTCACACACAGGCAGGCTCAGGGTCGACATATAACCACTTATCGGAATCGGGGAGCTGGGAGGTCGAGTTATCAAGATGGTAGTCTTGGGTCTTTCCTGTGGCCTTGGGCAGCAGAGGCTTGGACCTTGCTCGACACCTTGCCTCCTAGCATTGCACCTGCCTACTGCAGGCATGGACGACCTCTGAATTTACTCTCTTAACCGGTCAAGATCAATCTCGGATCGAAAAGTGAAATAGAGGTGGAAATCTTCCTATTATTTTTTTTAAAGTTTCTGCAGGTTCAAAAAGAAATTCCCAATCTACTCGATTGCCAGCTACACCTTATTTATGGGCAAGAGATGGCTGCGGATCTTTTTATCACCCACTGACAAAATAGCCCCCTGTTCCAATAAATCTGAAAAATGATCTATGACCCTTTCACAAAATCTATTCACATTTTCAGGTCTCATATTATTCAGACGGAAAATAACAACCGACGGCATCTTTTCACCTGAAAAAGCCAAAAGCTTGCCAAAGTCCAGATCGTGGGTGAGGATGATTCTCTGCTCATTCAATGCCTTATCCATTATTTCAAAATCGCTTGCCCTATCCATAGTTTCATCTATAAGATGTACAGTATCATGGCCTAGCTTCGTCAAATACACCCCGGTCTCAGGAGATATTCCCATATCAAGCAGGAATTTCACCGGGATTATCCCTCTGCCAACAATTCAATGCGATCTTCAGCCAACCAGGCTGCGTAATGCAGACATTGAGATATATCCTCGGGCTCGATATATGGGTATGCTTTGATTATTTCCTCTGAGGTCATACCATTTGCCACTAAGCTTAGTAGTAAAGACACCTGAATACGCATGCCTCTGATACAGGGCCTACCGTTCATGACATTCGGATCAATAGTGATACGATCAAAAGGTTTCAATGTTTTCATAGCCATATCCCTTTAAATTATAGGAATTCGTTTTTTACATGCAGAAGTATAGGCGATTTCGCCTCGTGTGTAAATGGTGAAGTGAACGCATTATGTGGTATACCTTCATTTTAAGCGGAGATGAGATCGAAGATGGGAAGGCATTCAAAGGTGGGGAAGGGAGAGCTGGGGCCATATATTCGTGGAAAGGACGACAGTTACTCGAAAAAAGGGTATACCTCTCGCCCCTCCGGGCCGGAGGCTGACATCGCCACCCAATGTGAAAAATTATCGACCACCAGTAGAAATGGTGGTATGAGGAAGGCCCCAAGATGGGGCCAGCAGACTTTTATTTATTAAATCGCTCAAAATCCGAATTTCAAAACAATATCAAATGACAAAAATTCAAATGTCCAAAACCTCACTATACCACTTATCATTGTACTTCCATAATCTGGTGTAATTTATTTATCCAATTCAACCCTGACCGCCAGCCCGATTTTCTCTAAACTGTAAGGCTTTTTTATATATCCCCCGCCGCCCATCTTTTGAAGCTTCTTAACGCGCTCCGTTTCAGAATATCCGCTGGCGATTATGGCTTTCTGCCCGGGATGCAATTCCAGGATTCTTTTATAGGTCTCAAATCCGTCTATCCCGGGATTCATAATCATATCCAGGACCAGTAAATCCGCTGTATGGTCTTTCATATATTCGACCGCTTCTTCACCGCTCGAAACCGCCGTGACCCTGTAACCCAGCCTTTTCAGCATCCCGGAAAGAATTATTCTCTGTTCTTTCACATCATCAACAATCAAAATTGACTCTCCCCTGCCCATATAGTCTTCAATAGATAACACGGGTTCCTCTCTGGGAGATTCTTTTTCGGTGGCGGGAAAATAAAGTGTGAATGTGGTTCCTTTCCCTTCGGTACTCTGAACATCTATATTCCCTCTATGGTCTTTGACCGTTCCCCAGACAACAGCCATGCCCAAACCTGTGCCGCTTCGTCCCATAATTTTCTTTGTATAAAAAGGCTCATAGATCCTTTCCATATCTTCAGGGGAGATCCCTATTCCTGTGTCTGATACAATGAGTGTCACATAATCACCCTTTTGGAAATGGTCATAGCCTTTTATGGGGTGATCCATATACCGGTTTGCTGTGGATATGAAAATCTTTCCTCCCTCAGGCATGGCCTCAGCCGCATTCGAGACCAGATTCATGACAGTCTTGGACAGATGAACCGGCGAACCCATAATATTTTTCAACTTGTTTTTAAGATCAGCCTCCAACTCTATTCCGGGATGGTATAATATGAGGTTTTCATATTCAGGGCTGTTCAAATAATCGGAAATGATACGGTTCAGATTGACCACCTCTATAACCGGGACCCCTCTTCTTGCCAGGGTCAATAAATCCTGTACAATGGCGGCAGCCTTTTCTCCTGAGCGCTGTATCGTCAAAATAGGCCCTCTTAATGGGCTGTCCTTTGGGATATCCATGAGCAAAAGCTCAGGATAGCTCACGAGACCGGACAGGATATTATTGAGATCGTGAGCAACACCCCCTGCAAGTGATCCAATGGCCTCCATTTTCTGGGCCTGGAGGAGTCGCGCCTCAAGGCGTTTTTTCTTTTCCTCTGCCTGCTTGCGCTCGTTGATCTCAACCCTGAGTTGATCGTTTGCTCCCTTCAGCTCTGCAGTCCTTTCTTCAATTCTTCTTTCCAATTCCTCATGGGCCTTTCGCAGATTTTTTTCAGCCTCTTCCAGTTTTATGGTTTTCTCTGTGAGTTCAAAATTTTGCTCCCGCAATCTTATTCTGTTTTTTTTCTGGACTATGGCTGTGTATGAAGAAATGTATGCGACAACCAGAAGTAAGGCGGTCACCACTGCGAGGATCATAACCTGGTTCGGCCACGGAGGATATAACGACGTGAGGACCCCCTGATGCGGAAGGAAACCGAAGTGTTCGGCTACCACGACAAAGCTGAAACTGGCCGAACACAGAATGGACACCACAAAAGGGAACCCTCGCGGCGCTATAAGGCCTAAATACGTTATCAGGGCGGCATAGATGGGGGTGAGATACAAGGCTTCAATACCGCCCATAAAATAAATAACGGCCGTGTACCCGAAGATCTCAAGCACGTTGATCAGCATTGAAAAGGCGTTGTATAGGTTTCTGCGTCTGCTGTGTTTCAATATCAAAAGAAAGGGCGGGTTTATTAAGATGAGGTATAGGACTGACAGTGTAATACCGCTTATGTGATTGATTCTGATCTGGTTCAGCAGAAAAGCGACCAATGCGAATATCCACATCACCACACTGGCCCCAGAACGGGTAAGGGCTCCTTGAAAATGCCTCCTGTAAAGGATCTCAAAGGAATCGCCGGACTGTACGGCCTCATCATATTGATTTCGTTCTGTCATCTCCTAAACCTTTTTCGCGCCTTCTTTGCTCATGAAGCCGGATAGGCTTTGTTGATTCAGCGCACCGTAAACCGTTTTGGAAATGATCTTCAGGACATAGGGTGAGAAATGCAAATAACCCCTTGAAATCAAATAATTAATATCTTCAGACATGAGCATGGCGGCAGCCCTAACTTTGGTGCCCGTATTTCCCAGTATATTGGATACTTATCGACCCATTTGCCACCAAGCTTTAATCAAAGATAGGCGCTTGATATTATTCAACATGCCGTCTATAGGCGGGCAGCTTGCCAAGAAGGTTTGCTTGATCCTTTCTGTTCCTGGCTCATGTCAAAACAGGAAGCGTCAAGGTCGGACTTGAAACCAAAATATCTTGGAATGTGCATTTTAATGCATGCCCTTTTACCTTAATCTGTCTCCCCAAGCTCCTGCTTCAGCTTCATAAAATAGTCTTTGATGTATTCCTAGTCTTCCTGGGCCAAGTATCGTGACTCGTCCAGAGCCAGCCCCTCCCATCGGGCCTCAACATCCTCAAGTCAATGGGACAAGTCTGCTCTTGACTCATAGTAGTTCAGTACGCATCTAGTGCGGTACGAAATAAAGGGCTTTGTCGGCGTCATGGAGAATGATTGGAGCAAGAATGGCTTAAGGATCAAGGCACACCGCTCAGGTCTGCGAATAGGAAAAGGAAAGGCCCGGATCATTTTAAAATCCGGGCCTCTTAGTTGGTGGTGGGTATGTGGTGGATTAGGCAGCTATAGTGAACTCAATCAATAAGGAACCTATACACGGGATATTAACACAACAAAGCCAACAAACTAGAAAAACGGTGGTTGTGTTTATTGAGTTTCCCCTTGGGGGGTATCCGTTTTTTCACCCATGCCGAGCTTTTCCCTCACCCTGCGGGTAATCTCGTTCATAACGTCCTTATGCTCGGTCAGAAACCTCCTGACATTCTCCCTGCCCTGACCGATCCTCTCTTCGTTAAAGGAATACCAGGCACCGGATTTTTCGATAATATCGTGATCCACTCCGAGGTCGAGCAGGTCGCCCTCCTTTGATATCCCCGTGCCGTAAATGATGTCGAACTCCGCCGTTCGGAAGGGAGGGGCGACCTTATTTTTCACTACCTTCACCCTGGTCCTGTTCCCGATTGCCTGGTCCCCCTCTTGTATAGAGGCGATTCTGCGTATGTCGAGGCGCTGGCTTGCGTAGAACTTGAGCGCATTCCCGCCTGAGGTAGTCTCGGGGTTTCCGAAAAATACGCCCACCCTCATCCTGATCTGGTTCGTAAAGATCACGCACGTCATGGATCTGTTGATGGTGGCAGCCAGTTTCCTCAAGGCCTTGGACATCAGTCGGGCCTGTAGTCCCACCTGCTGGTCTCCCATCTCCCCCTCAATCTCAGCCCGTGGCACAAGGGCTGCAACGGAGTCGATCACCAGGACATCCATGGCGCCGCTTCTGACCAGGATCTCGGCGATATCCAGGGCTTGCTCACCGCTGTCTGGTTGGGAAACGAGGAGTTCATCAACGTCCACGCCCAATCTCCTGGCATAGGCGATATCCAGGGCATGCTCGGCGTCGATAAATGCAGCCATCCCATGCTGTGCCTGGGCCTCTGCAATGATGTGGAGGGCCAGGGTGGTTTTTCCCGAGGACTCCGGCCCGTATATCTCAACCACCCTCCCCCTTGGCACACCACCGATACCAAGGGCATGATCCAGGGCAAGCGATCCGGTGGAGATTACCGGTATATCTACCACTGCTCCGTCGTGCCCTATCTTCATGATAGAGCCCTTTCCGAACTGCTTTTCGATCTGGCTGATCGCGAGGCCAACCGACTTTTCTTTCTCGTTATCCATTGCCATGATAATCCCCCTTTTTACCGAAACCGTGCCTAGCTATGGAGCCACTAAGGTGCAAAAAGTATAAATATGACAACGTCGTAAAAAGTCTTCTCATCGTCATGCCGGACTTGATCCGGTATCCAGAATTTGTTGAATTTACTGGATTCCGGCTTCCACCGGAATGACAGAAAATTGAAACAATGACTTTTTACGAGACCATCAAATATAGTGTATTCCCTATCTGAAAGGAAAAGAGCATTGTAAGAAAGGCATAAGAAAATATTTGTTTATTCTTGGTGCCTTTGTGTCTTAGTGGCTCAGCTTGTTATTCCGTTTTTAACGGCCACGAAGCCATTTTCGTATACACCGGGCCGCTTGGCTTGAGGTCGCTCTTGAAGAGCACGAGTTCATCGAGCGAGTATAGCTCACTGGCTATATCATGGTACCGCTCGAGGACCCGTTTGAGCTCTTCATCATCATCCAGCCTATCCTTGAAACGGCCAAGCGTAAGATGGGCTTGAAAGGCCCTTTTTTCCTCCCGCAGGCCGAATACTGTGAGCGCCTGCTGGAGTTCATCCCTCAGCCTCGACAACCCTTCTCTGTCTCCATCGAAGCCGATCCAGAGAACCCGTGGTTTCCTGAAGTTGGGGAAAACGCCCACCCCGCTGAGCTTGACCGCAACCCCTGTAAAACCCCTTACCACAGAGCCTACCGTTTCCTTCAGATCTTCTACTACGTTTGCCTCTATCGATCCAAGGAAAACGATCGTGAGGTGGATATTTTCCACTCGTACCCACCGTGCCGGAAGCCTTGATTTCCTCAACTCCCTGGAGATCTCCTCGATCTGCTCTCGAATCTCCGGGGGCAGCTCAAATGCCAGGAATGAACGGATACCCATAGAGATATCTCCTCACCCAATCAAGGGCCATTTCAGATGAATGTAGTTTGACCTTGTCCCTCTCTCCTGAAAAGCGATAGCAGGCGGAGAATGTCTGCTCGTCGGCGGAAAGGCCGATATAGACGGTGCCCACCGGTTTGTCGTCGGTTCCTCCCTCAGGCCCGGCAATGCCCGTGACCGCAAGGCCTATATCGGTGTGAGCGGTCCCCTTGATTCCCTCTGCCATCTCCCTCACGGCCTCATCGCTCACTGCGCCATATGCAGTGAGGATTTCCTGTTTTACCCCCAGCATCTCAACCTTCGATCTATTGCTGTACACGGTAGCGCCCCTGTCAAAATACACCGAGCTTCCCGGTATGGAGGTGATCCTGTGGCCGATGAGGCCGCCTGTGCACGATTCGGCTACCGATAGGGTCATCCTCCGCTCTTTGAGCATCTCTCCCACGACTGCCTCCATGGTTTGCTCATCCGACGCAAAGACATAGGGCCCCAGGAGATGCCGTATTTCCTGCTCAGCCTTCTGGAGTTCCCTGTCAATCTGATCATCCTCCTTTCCTCGAACCGTAATGGTGATATGGTTCTCAGGGAAGGAGGGATAGAAACCGAAGATCACTGTATTCAGTTTATCGCTCAGCCCTTCAAAGGCGTCGGCTATCTGGGATTCGCTCATCCCGTAAACCTTGAGCAATCTGTGTCGAGGGATCAGTCTGGGCTTGTGTTTCTGGAGGAGATCGGGAATAACGGCCCTGTTCATGAGTTCCCTCATCTGCTCAGGCACGCCCGGCAGGAAGTAGAGGTGACGATCGCCCCGAGAGATCGAAAACCCGCACATCTCCCTGTTGGGGTCCAAGATCCTGGCACCCTTGGGAAGCCATGCCAACTTCTCAAGGGAGGGGGACCAGGAGAGGCCCAACCGAGCTATGCTCTCCATTATATGAGCGAGAAGGTCTTGATCGAGCACGAGGGGTCTCCTGAAGACCCGGGATACGGCCTCGGTCGTCCGATCGTCCTCAGTGGGGCCCAATCCACCCGTTACGATAACAACCTGGGATTTTTTCACCGCTGCCCTCAGGGCAGAGGATATGGAAGGGTAGTTGTCGCCGACTGTCCTGATTTCACTGACCAGGAGCCCGCGGGAAAGAAGACAGCCCGAGGCATACCAGCCATTAAGGTCTCTGGTCTTTCCCGAAATCAGTTCATCGCCGATAATGATGATCTCCATTGACATGGTTTCTTCCGCGTTACGTATGAAAGGCACAGTAGCTGTCAACGCTCTTTTTTCATAGCTTCCTCAATTCCCGCATTGTGCCCTCGTTTTATCTCATCAAGAGACTAAATATACAATCAACCCTACACATACAAGGGCGTACACGCCGGCAAGGAGGTCGTCGAGAACGATCCCAAGACCGCCTCTCGTGATTCCCTCTAACTTCTTTATTGGAGGTGGTTTTAGGACATCAAAGAACCGGAATAGGCAGAAACCTGCTGCCAGCGTGAGCCATGTGAAAGGAAAAAAGATAGTGGTAAGCAAAAACCCCGCAACCTCATCAATAACTATCTCTCTGGCATCACCCCTGCCCAGGATACTTTGGGCTCTCCATGATGACCAGATGGCCCCGCCAACGATTATTGCCATAGAGATGATCTTGCACCAGGTACCCAGCTCCATGATAATGAAATACAGCGGCACTGCGCCCAATGTACCGAAGGTGCCGGGCATTACGGGCAACAGACCTGCGCCGAACCAGACGGACAGAATCAAGGCAACCTTGTCCGCAGGGCGAACCCCTTTGAGGACCTTTATTACTTCTAATCTATCAGATTGAGCCTGAGACATCAACCAAGAATACACCTTACTGGGTTAATCCCATTTGGTTTCCCAAGGCACGGGAGAACACACGTATCGTTAACAGAGCGATGGTGAGCAAGTCAAAGCTTTTCTCCAGGATATGTGGGATTCTCACCTGAGGCCTTTTTCACTATGACTGATCTTTGGGCCTACGAGTCTTCCTGAGCTTGGGTCTTCACCAGGGCCCGGAACTCCTTGAGAAGGAGCGGGTGGTAGAGTTCTGCTGCCTTGCGATCCATCCAATTGATTGCCCCGGTCATGGACACGGCCTTTCGCTTCGGACGGTTTCTCCGGAGGTTATCATAGGAATTGGTGATAAAGGTTATCATGCTCGCCATGTTGAGCGGCCTGGGGCTTTCCTGCTTTGGGTAGCCCCCACCGTTATACTGGAGATGGTGCTCATAGGCGACAATAGGCACGAGATCGGGCATTCCCGGTGAAGACAACAATATTTCAGCGCCGCGAATGGGGTGCTCGTATTGGAGCTTCTTCTCGTCCAGGGTAAGGGTCGAGGTCTTGGTCAGAGATACCGAGGGAGATGAGTAGAGACCGATATCGTGGAGCAAGCCGGCGAGGCCCGTCTCTAGAATCGTATCCTCCTTGAGTTCGAGCATCCGGGCGAGCGCCATGGACAAGGCCGAGACATTAATGGCATGGACATAGGGGTCTGGATCGCTGCTTCTCCGGAGAATGAGCTTTTTAAGGGGCATCTCCCCGGTTGCCACCATCCTGTAGATGGTCTCCGTGGTCTCCTTTGCCATGGTTACCTTGGCCTCGGAAAGAGACCCCTCAAGATCCGTGAACATATCCTTGAGCTGCCCGGCGAAGGGGAGTGCGGATTGGCCGGCAGTCTGGAGGGCACTGGCGATCTCCTCGTGAGAGAGCTGATCCCCGGTATCGTAAGGAAGGCTTCCGGCAAGTATATGGGGCAGGGTCTCCTGGTTTTTGGAGATGATCAGATCTGCATCGCTGGGATTCTTCAAGAGAGGCAGCAAGAGCCTTAAGAAGCGAATGAGCTCCTTGTTGCTGAAGCCGCGGCGAAAGGTGATCCGCTGGAGCTTCATGTCCTCCATGCGCTTAATAAACTGTGCGAGGGTGTTGCTCAGCTCTGGGAGAGAGGTATTCTCCACAACTATCTCCCCGCCGATAAATATGAGAGAGAGTGTGGATCGCTGTTCCAGGAATTTACTCGCCCGTTGGAAGAAGCCGCTCACCTTTTTCTCGGTTTCGGGGTGATCCTCGGGATAGAGGGAAAGGGCGCGGAGGCTCCCCACGAAACTCACGCAGAGGTCCCGATAGAACTTATAGAGCTTTTCATCTTTAGCCTGCGCGCTCATGACTATCCCCTCTCGCATTATAGAAGTTCCTGGCAGAGTTTTTTAAGCTCTCCCCGCCCTTTATCTGCAACCTGTTGCAGGGCCTCTCTTGCCTCATCCGTGCCGATTTCTGCCAGGGCCTTGACAGCGGCGATTTGCTGTTCTTTCAACTTTTTGGTTTTCAAAAGTCTTTTATGCAGTGCTATCTCAGTTAAACGAGGCACCATGCGTTCTGCGTGGAGATGCCCGATGGCGGCGGTCGCCTTAAGGCGAATACCGTGGTCCTTATGGTTCAACAATTTCTCCACAAAAGGGGCCAGTTTGTCTTCTTTGGATAGTGCGACCAGTGTGAGAAGCCGGGGGAGCATGCGGTCCGAGGCCCCCCGCAATCTGCTGCTTAAAAGGTCGCCGAGGACCGGACCCAGTGTCGCCAAGGTGGTCGAGATCCATTGTATTCGAGGGCTGTCATCGTCTTTTGCCTCACCCAGGAGATCTATGAGAAGCGATCCTGACTTGTCCTGATAGAGTTGGCAGACGGCATCGATGACCGAGGTCTCGCTTGGCATGTAGGTTCGGCATTTCCCTATGAGCTGCTCAAGCAATACGCGGATCTGGTCAGCGGTAAATATGGAGTTCAGCGAGTTTTTTACCAGTTCTTCCTGAGGATGGTCGCCCAGGGCAAGGTATACGGCGCGGAGCCTGTTGCCGACGGTTTGATAGGCACCCTCTGAGAAATCGTACCGCAGTGTTTCCCCGAGGCTCTCGAGCAGCGAGGGAAGGAATGCCTCTGACCGGGCGACCTGTGTATGACCGATGAGATCGACGATGAGCTTTGCCTTGGCATGCTTCAATTCTTCAGGCGCAAGGGTTTTGAGCAGATGGGCCATCTCCTCCTCTTCCTTTACAGGCATTTCCATCTGGATAGAGGCGGCGAGGGCCTCGATCTCCTGGTGATACTGTTTGTTTACTTGCTCTGATTCCTGCTTCTGGATAAGGAGCTGCTCCAATTGCTGCAAGTTGCCCAGAGGCTCAGATTCTCCCGCCTCAGTAGCGCGGTGCATCTCTTGCTGGATCAGGGTTAAGAGCATGCTGGGCTCGCGGTATTTGGCAAGGGCGCGCGTGAAAAGGTTATGAAAGGATCGCGACTTTATCCCGGAAGCCTTGACGGTGTCGCTGAGCAGGTGTGTGAGTTGTGCGTCGGGCATGGCCTGAATGATTTCGCGAATGACGTCATTGTCCGGATCCCTCACGTCTTCCGGCGCGATAGACCCGAGTATTTCTGCTCTGAGGCCTGGCTCGAGCGAGTCGAGCGCGGTAATCAGCTTCTGCGAGAAGAGCGTCCGTTTTATCGGCGCTATTCCGGAGAGTAGGTCGCCTATGTTCTGGATGAAGTTGCCCAAAAGAATGCCGCGTTGGGTAACGCTGATGCCCTCCTTCTCATCTTTCATCTCGCTATCTATCTGGGAAAGGAGCTTCTTCAATTCCTCTACATCCTCGCAGATGCTTGCGAGTTTATTGGTTTGGTCTTGGTCAAGCCTCATGGTCCCCGCTCCTGCTGGCTGGAGAATGAGCTGCCGCCAGACCCCCACCTCATCGTTAGAAGCGGTGAGCTGACTTGCCACCGTCTGAACTGCTGAGAATACGGTATAGTCCAGAAGGCCGATCCTCACGTGAGCAATGTTGTCGCGAGTCAGCGTGGAGAGCGCCTCTTCCCCCTGTCCCTGACGCGCGCCCGCAAGAAGCTCAATAAAAGACCCCAGCTCCTCAACGGTGAGTTCTTTTTCAAGCAATACCTGGGAGATTCTCAGGAAGTGGAAAAAGGTTAGGAACTTCTGGATATGGGGCTCTTTTCCCTTGTAAAAGGTGCCTTCAAAGTAGAGGACATCCCTGGCGCAGCCCAGGAACAATAAGTCGAGATCGCCCAGTGCACCCTTGAATTTTCTATGGAGTTGAGAGATGTGCTTGTTGAGCATTTCATGGCCGCTTGAGTAGAGGCGGGCGGTATTGATGGCTCTCATGAAGGCAATGGTGAACTCGCCAAGGCTTCCGGGCACGGACGTTTGTTCTGAAGAAACGGGTGTTGGCATCGTTATGAAAGCAATGAGCGTTGATGACCGGATAATAGAAATATAGTAACTATTCAGACACCAAGACACTAAGATTAGAGAATTATTCTTTTACTACCCTTTTTTATGGGGGTACATTATCTCCGGTGTTATTGGAATGTCTTGTTTATTGTCAGATAAGGTTGTCAAACTCGTAAAAAGTCGTATCCCTTGAATCTGTCATTTCGACTGCAAGGAGAAATCTTGTATTTTCAGCATGTTATATTGATAAGATTTCTCGCTTCGCTCGAAAT
>Ga0307435_1000475_pt1 | contig 17833 bp, 15 predicted proteins | sample SalMarWE160470MG_FD_202164 | JGI IMG/M metagenome (GOLD analysis project Ga0307435, IMG submission 202164) | Salt marsh sediment microbial communities from the Plum Island Ecosystem LTER, Massachusetts, United States - WE1604-70 | ecosystem: Environmental > Aquatic > Marine > Intertidal zone >... | reverse complement strand
TTAAGGAGGGTTTTGCATATAACCCGGAAACAAATATCATAAAAATGGAAAAATTCAAATACCTGCATAATCTCATAGAGATTCCTGCAGCGGGAGTTCTTTTTATTTCAGGCACCGTGCTTGTCATTTTCGGAATAGGAAGGTCAATATTATCAGAATATACAAGGGGCTTATGGTTTGCAGGTCCGGGCACCATCATGGTGGTATTTTCCTTGTTTATAATAGCAGGATTCAACAATACTGCATATTATCCGTCAACATTTAATCTGCAAAACTCACTGACAATAGAAAACAGCAGTTCGAGCAAATACACACTGACTGTTATGAGTTATGTATCGCTGTTGATACCATTTGTTTTTGCCTATATATATTATACATGGAAAGCAATAAGCAAGAAGAAAATCGAACTGGGGGAGATAAAAAAAGAAACACATATTTATTGATTAAAAATGTACTTAAGATCAATAATTATGCTTTTATCCTGACCGGGACTTATTACCGTAAGCTATCTGCTGATTGTCCCAATATTATTCCATCCTGATAAACCAGTTATTTATTATGGACATTAAAATATAGAGCGCAATTATTGGCGCCAATCCCTTAATTCCAAAAAATACTATGACTAGTGCAGAAAGTAATAAAAATATATAACGTATACTATTGCCCTTAAAACTTGTATTTTTAAACTTCAACGAAAACATACGGATATTTGACACTAACAAAAAACAGATTACTATTATCAAAGCTAATAAAGTTATCAGGGAATATATATTATATATATTTTCATTAGTCTTAAAAAGCAGAAAATAAATATCATGGTTAATTCCTATGGAAGCGATTAAAATAGCACTTGCCGGCGTTGGCAATCCTTTAAAGAAAATCTTTTGCTCATCATCAATATTAAACCTGGCAAGCCGTAAAGCAGAAAAAACCCCAATAAGAAAGGCCGAATAAAGTATCAGTTCATTCTCAATGCCGGGTGAGTCAATATCTAATCTTGAACCATGGGCAGTGTTAACCAGCGTAAAAAGTATCAACCGGTACAAAATCATCGAAGGAGCTATTCCAAAACTGACAATATCTGACAGAGAGTCCAGGTGAACACCAAAATTTGATACGGAATTCAGTAATCTCGCAAAAAATCCGTCAAGAAAATCAAAAACTGCTGCAATAATAATGAAATAGCCTGCATAAACCAACATCTCCTTCTGCAGTGAATATACTATTGAAATAGATCCTGAAATAAGTGCAAGACAGGTCAGCACTGAAGGTATTGCCTTTTTCATAATGTATTTTTTATAATAAAGTTACAAAAATTTAGAAATATATAACCATGTATAAATGCTTTAGGTAATTCTGCCTTTGTCAGTATACTGGTAAAAATATTATTAAAGGCGAAAAATATTATGAACCTGTTATAACGTACCATTACTTAAATATCTGTAAATCACGAACTGTAATGGTTAAAACTTAGCAGCTGGTATTTAGTTTTACTTAATATTAAATAATTAGTATTTTTGAGAAATCAAATATTTGCATATCTTGACAAATTATCGATAAAAGGATAATTCCGGATGTGATCATTATTTTTACTTTATTAATTGTAAATTAAACTTTTTAGGAGTACTATTAAATATGAAAATTGCTGTTGATTTTGACGGAACTATTGTTGAGCACAGATATCCCCAGATTGGTGAAGAGAAATTATTTGCATTTGAAACTCTTAAGCAGCTGCAGAAACTGGGACACCAACTTATATTATGGACATTCAGACATGGTAAAGAGCTTGATGAAGCAATAGAATATTGCAAAAGAAAAGGCCTTGAATTTTATGCGGTTAATAAAAGCTACCCTGAAGAAGAATTCGATCCCGTAACAATAAGCAGGAAAATTGATGTTGACCTGTTCATTGATGACAGGAATGTTGGAGGATTTCTGGGGTGGAGCGAAATATGGCAAATACTGAATCCCGATTTTGCTGATAGTGAATATAACGAACTGGGAACACTTGCCAAAGGTACGACAAAAGTTGGCAGCAGGCTGAAAAAGCTGTTCAGATAAATTTTACAATCTTTATGAATACAATCCTTTACAGATTAATTACTTCCTTAAAATATATACTGGCCCTTTCCGTTATTCTTAATCTTAACAGTTGCAAAGAGACCAATTCCAATAATAGATATTCTGCCAGTTCATCCGGCAGCTCAGAAAAAAAATATATCACGGCTATTAAAACCCCGAAAAATAATGAAGTATTTGTATGCGGTGACACGGTTGAGATTAAATTGTCCATTAAGAAAAAAAATATCGTAATTGATTCTGTACTTTTCTTCGCCAATAGTTTGCTTATTCAGGCAAAAACAAGTGATTTCGAAAGTGCGCGGTGGATTTCTGAAAATGCCGGTGTCGGAAAAAATACTGTCAAAACAGTTATTTACTACAATGACAGTTTAAAAGAAAGTCATGCAGTATCTTTTATTTTACTTTCCGACATAATCCCGAAAACTTATAATTATAAAGTGATCAATAAATTTCCCCATGATGAGAATGCCTATACACAGGGATTAGCATATGATGATGGTTACATATACGAAGGGACAGGGAAACAGGGACAATCATCATTACGAAAAGTTGACATAAAAAGCGGCATCCCTGTTAAGAAACTGGACATTGACCAGCATATTTTTGGCGAAGGCATAGTAATTATAAATGATAATATATATCAAATCACTTACAAAACACAGGTGGGATTTATTTATAATAAAAATACCCTGGACCTTATAAGAAAGTTTAATTACCAGATAAGAGAAGGATGGGGACTGGCAACTGACGGTGAAAAAATTTTCATGAGTGACGGCAGCTCAAATATATATCTCATAGATCATGAATATTTCACTCAAATAGGACAGATTGAGGTATTTGACAATAAAGGAATAGTATCGAACTTAAATGAACTGGAATATATAAAAGGAAAAATATTTGCCAATGTTTACGGAGATACAAGAATTGTCGTTATTGATCCCAATACAGGCAAAGTGACCGGCGAACTGGACTTGAAAAAGCTAATGCCTGCCGGCTCTCTGGATAATATAGACAAGGTTTTAAACGGTATTGCCTTTAATATTGATAATAACCACCTGTTTATAACAGGCAAAAACTGGCCGGTTTTATATGAAATTGAAATAACTGACTTCTGAGTTAAAATTTTTTATAAAATTATTAATAACTTTTAACCAATATTAAAAAGATTTAAGCTAATTTGTTGTTTTATTTAATTACCAGTTATTTCAATTTTTTGTATATTTAAATAAATCATAAATCGATGAAAGTTTATACTGTAGAAGCAACAGATTTTTCTCCAAGGGTAATTCTTAATCCGCAAAAAAAAATCTTTGAAATATCAGGAATATCAAGACCTGAAAATGCAAATGAGTTTTATGAACCGATAGTGAAATGGCTGGATGAATATATTAAAAATCCAAATCAACTTACGGAGTTTAAGTTCAGGTTTGATTACTTTAACACATCTTCACTCAAATATTTCTTAATGATCCTCTCAAAGTGTAAGGATTTGATAGAGTCTGATGCTGCGTTAAAAATTAAATGGTACTATGATCTTGAGGATGAATCAATGTTTGAAGCCGGAAAAAGCCTGGAAGAACTAAGTGAACTGAAATTTGATTTTGTTGTAAATGATTAAGAATTAAATTTATTTATGATTATTTTAAATCTGTACCAGTAACCTGATTCAGAATAAATATCTTACACTGTAAAATTTTATCCTTTAGTATTCGAATTCCAGCAGGATTTTATTTTAGTCTCAATAGCCTGGTATAAGCGTATTATTAAATTTAAAATATCAGATTATCATTATTGTATGATATATAATTAAAACATCAATGATTGTTAATAACATGTTAATAAAAGAGACAAAATTGTTTACAAAACAAAATCTCATTAAAAATCCATTGATTTTTTAAAATACTACTTTTGAAAGTCTGAGAAAAAAGTAAAATTATAATCTGTTAAAAAAACCGGCATTTCAATGGGCAAAATAATAGCAATAGCAAACCAAAAGGGAGGGGTAGGCAAAACCACATCAGCAATTAACCTGGCTGCCAGCCTGGCAGTTCTTGAAAAAAAAGTACTGATGATAGATGCTGATCCACAGGCAAATGCTACTTCAGGAATCGGATTTGATGTCAGGAACATAAAAACAAGCATATACGAATGCCTGATAAATGAAGTAAATCCAAATGATATTATTTTAACCACCGAAATTGAAGGGCTGGACCTGATACCTTCACATATAGACCTTGTTGGGGCCGAAATCGAGATGTTAAATATGCCTAACAGGGAAAAGATGTTTAAGGAAGTTCTTAAGAAGATAAATAAACCTTATGATTATATTTTACTGGATTGTTCTCCGTCATTGGGACTTATTACAGTTAATGCCCTCACTGCTGCCGATTCCGTGATCATACCGGTACAGTGTGAATATTTTGCGCTGGAAGGATTAGGAAAATTGCTGAATACTATTAAAATAATCCAGGGCAGGTTAAATCCTGACCTTGAAATTGAAGGATTCCTGCTGACGATGTATGATGCCCGCTTACGTCTTTCAAACCAGGTTGTCGAAGAGGTAAGAAAACATTTCCAGCAAATGGTTTTCGAAACCATAGTTCAACGTAATATCAAACTGACCGAATCCCCTAGCTTCGGGAAACCTGTCGTGCTTTACGATGCCGATTCCAAAGGTTCGGTTAATTATCTTAACCTTGCACGTGAGATTCTGCAAAAAAATAATGAGACAAGAATTAGTAATGAAGATAAAATAATCGAATAACAAAATGGCCAGAAAAAATGCATTAGGAAGAGGATTAGGCGCTTTAATAGATGAAGAGGATAAAGAACTGCTGATTGGAAAAATAAGCGGCGGCACCGAAATATTTATTGACAAGATAGAAATGAATCCCTTTCAGCCCCGGTCAAAAATTGATGAGGAATCACTTAACGAACTGGCTTCATCAGTTAAAGAACTGGGAATTGTAGTGCCCATAACTGTCAGGGAAATAACCGACGATAAATACCAGTTAATTACAGGTGAAAGAAGACTGAGAGCCGCAAAAATTGCAGGTCTTAAGAAAATACCGGCTTTCGTGCGTATAGCCAACGACCAGAACATGCTGGAAATGGCTCTTGTTGAAAATATCCAGCGTGAAGACTTAAATGCTATAGATGTGGCAATAAGCTACCAGCGACTTACTGAAGAATGTAACCTTACTCAGGAAGATCTTAGCCAGCGTGTCGGTAAAAAAAGAACAACTGTCACTAACTATCTGAGGCTGTTAAAACTTCCTCCTGAAATTCAACTGGGACTGAAAGAAAATAAAATATCTATGGGCCATGCCCGTGCCCTGGTTAACATCGAAGATACCAATGGCCAGCTTAGACTATATTATAAAATTGTTGACGAAGACCTGTCAGTAAGAAAAGTGGAAGAACTTGCGCGCAAGATTAATAAATTAAAAATCAGGCCCGAAGAACAGGAAGGTAAAACATATGGCCAGACTAAAGAATACGAGGATCTTAAAGTGCACCTTTCAGAATTTTTCAGGACAACCATAGATTTTAAACGCAACAATAAAGGAGCCGGCAAAATCGTTATATCTTTTAAGTCTGATGAAGAACTGGAAAGAATTATAGCTATCTTTGACAGTTTAAAAATGAAATAATATTGTGCGTCCGAATGAATATTTTAAATTACTAAACATACATTTGAGTAAATTCATCTTCTGCCTTATTATAGTTTTGGTATTCTTCCCCTGCAGAAATATTTATACCCAGCGGCAAAAAGTAATATATGATTCAGTATTTGTAAGTAACCACTCTCCCATAAAGGCCCAGCTGTATTCGGCCGTACTGCCAGGACTGGGACAAATTTATAACCGCAAATACTGGAAGGTGCCGATTATTTATGGTATCGGAGGAGCAGTTGTTTTTACATATTTTTACAACAACTACTACTATAAAGAATTAAATGATGCCTATATTCAGCTAAGTTATATGGATCCCCCTCCGACATCCTATGAATTCAGAGGAAGGGAGATTAGAGGTAGTAATATTGCGCAAATATTTTATAATGCCAAGGAAGAAGCCAGGAAATATAAAGATTATGCCCTTGTAAGTATTGCAGCAGTGTACCTGCTTAATATCATCGATGCTATGATAGATACATACTTTCTCGATTATGATATTTCTGATGATATAAGTTTTAAATTAACCCCTGCACTTATTAATAATGATGTATTTGCCAGCTCAATGGGAATGCGATTGTGTATAAAGTTTTAATTATTCTAAATGCTATGGACAAAAAAAACAGACTATTATTAATTGCAACTGTTATCTTAAGTTTTAATGCATATTCCATCGGATTAAGAACCGATTCACTTGATTTGGAAAGATACGACTCCGAGATAATAGTATCCAACTTCGAAGCTAACCTCGACAGTATGCTGAATCTTTGGTATATCAGCAATTCTTTGCTTACTGATATAGACTCATATTCGCTCCTTGCAGACAGTATTATTCCAGATTTTTCTGACTCGGTATACATTGCCAGAATTTCAAGCATCCCCTCTGTTGTAGAGCTTTCCTATAATACTATCGTAAGAAAATATATCGAAGTTTATACGCAGAAGAAAAGAAAGTCAGTTGAAGTGATGCTGGGCCTTGCCCAGTATTATTTCCCTATATTCGATGAAATTTTTGACAGCTATAATATCCCAAACGAACTGAAATATATGTCAATTATTGAGTCTGCCTTAAATCCACGGGCATATTCCAGGGCAAGGGCTGTGGGTTTATGGCAGTTTATGTATGGAACAGGAAGATTATATGGTCTCACTATAAACTCCCTTGTTGATGAAAGAAGAGATCCTATAAATTCTACCTATGCTGCAGCCAAATTCATACAGGATCTTTATAAGATTTACAATGACTGGATTCTTGTTATTGCTGCCTATAATTGTGGGCCCGGGAATGTCAACAGGGCTATCAGGCGTTCAGGAGGGAAAAGGAATTACTGGGATATATATTTCTATCTCCCCAGGGAAACCCGAGGCCATGTGCCTGCTTACATCGCTGCGACATATACCATGAATTTCTATAATGAACATAACCTCACTCCGCAGAAAATTGAACTTGCCCCTGCAAATGATACAATAATGATAAATAAGGAACTGCACCTGATGCAGGTATCTGAAGTGCTGGGAATACCAATAAAGCTTTTAAGGGATATGAATCCGCAGTACCGTGTGGACATCATACCTGCTAAAGATAAAAGTTACTCGCTCAGGCTACCTCATGAATATATTTCCAAATTTATCGATTTTGAGGATTCAATATTTGCATATAAAGATTCGGTATATTTTAATCCCGAAAAAATAATTACGAGTCCGACTACATATACCGCTTCCAGATATATGCATGAGCCGCCATCCGATAATCTTGCCAAACTTTATTACAGGGTAAAATCAGGAGACAACCTCGGTTATATTGCAGGCTGGTACAATGTCAGGGTATCTGATCTGAGGTACTGGAATAATATAAGACGAAACCTGATAAGAAGCGGGCAGAACCTTGTAATTTATGTTCCCAAGAATAAGGTCAGCAAATATCAAAATATCAACTCAATGACATTTGCCGAGAAACAAAAAATGATAGGTGCACCGGCAACCGTTAATTCAACTACCGCGAATACTGCTCCTCCTGAATCCGGTGATTATGTTTACTATACAGTAAGGTCCGGAGATACCTTATGGGATATTGCCAAACAATACCCCGGGGTGTCTGATTCAGATATCATGAGGTTAAACAATATTTCGGATCCTTCAAAAATTAAACCCGGCCAGCGACTTAAAATCAAACCCAAAAGCTAATTAATATTATCATAATTAACCGTAATGAAATGAATGGTAGCTAAAGGCAAGAAACGACATGAAACCCGTCAAAATATTACTCTTTATCCTGTCAGTCTTCCTTCTGTTATTAGCAATAGCTTTATATTTCCCGGAGAACGGAATTAATATCACTAAAAATTTCAAACTGAAGTTCTTTTCTTCAAAAGATATTTTTTCAAAAAAAAGAGTCCGCTATGCTGATATTTCGGATATAATAAACAAAAATGAACTCCTTACAGATTCTATGATCTCTGAGCTGGTTGAAAAACCGGGAGATACCCATGCTGAAAAATTTGACACATTAAGGGCAAATGCCGACAGCCTGATAAGAAGCATACATAAAATTGAATACCCCCATGGTGATAACATAGTACTTTCCCCTGTATTTAAAGCACTTAAAGGACTGAAAACTTCAGGCAGGCTTATCAGAATAATGCATTATGGGGATTCACAGATTGAAGGAGACAGGATGACCTGCCTTATCAGAAATAAATTGCAGAGCAGGTTTGGAGGCTCGGGCATAGGCCTGGTCCCAGCATCGCAGTTATATGATTATAAATTTTCAATGATCCAGGAAAGTTCGGGCAACTGGTACAGGTATACAGTTTATGGGGACCGCGATTCCACAATTATCCATAACAGATATGGGGTCCTGGGCAGTTTTTGCAGATTTTCTCCTTACCAAACGGACAGCCGCACAGATGATACATCAAATTACCAGGCATGGATATCATTTGAAGAGTCGAAATACTCATATGGCAACACAAAGCATTTTACCCAGTGCCGCATTTTTTACGGGTATAATAATGCCCCGTTTATAAATGAGATTTACCAGGATAATATGCTGATCGATGCAGACCTCATTGCGCAAACACATAGATTAAATGTTATTAAATGGACCTTTAATGAACCCCAGTCTTCAATAACATTAAAGTTTAAAGGCAGCTACAGTCCCGAAATTTACGCTATAGCACTGGACAGCAAATCGGGGGTTGCAGTCGATAATGTTGCCATGAGGGGATGTTCAGGAACAGTATTCACAAAAATTGACAGCGAGCTGCTTCAGGAAATGTATAAATTATTGAACGTTAAATTAATTATTCTGCAGTTTGGAGGTAATGTAGTGCCTTACATAGCTGAAAATTACAAATTTTACGAAAATTGGTTTTACAGCCAGCTGATAAGAATAAAACAGGTATGCCCTGATGTTTCGATAATTGTAATTGGTGTTGCAGACATGTCGGTTAAGGAAAAGGACAGGTATGTTACCTATCCGAACCTTAATAAAGTGAGGCATGCAATGAAAAGTGCTACATTCAGAGCCGGGGCAGCATACTGGGATATGTACCAGGCAATGGGAGGAAAGAATTCAATGCCAAGCTGGGTATTTGCCGATCCACCCCTGGCTGCAAAAGACTTTGTCCATTTTAACCCCAGGGGGGCAAAGATAATAGCACAGATGTTCTATAATTCATTTATCTATGAATATGACAAATATGAGAAGATGGGAATAAAATAATTTATGTTTCATCTTCCATGATTTAAATATTTCTGCGGATATGCGTAATATAATTAATGCTATTAAAGGGAGTCAGTTTTTATGATAAGAAAGAGCATCTTTTTACTTCCGGTGTTATTTACCTTTATTAAAACAGTATCTTATTCACAGCAGGAATATTATCCCTTTGAAATCACAAAATACAGTTTCATAAGATATGATAAAAACAATTTCATATTCTTTAATGACAGCTCCTCATTTGAAAGAATTCTTAATATATATGACAGTCTTATTATCTGTGGTAAGGGACAACTAAGAATTGTTCATATCGGCGGTTCCCACATCCAGGCAGACGTTTATACAAATGAAATAAGGCGACGGTTGCAAACATTTTGTCCCGGACTGGCAGGGTCAAGGGGTTTTATCTTCCCTTACAGCGTAGCAAAGACTAATAATCCTTCAAATTTTAAAGTCACCTGTAACGGCTTGTGGGATTATTGCAAAAGTACGCAGCGGGATGAAAACTGCACATTGGGACTGTCAGGTTACTCAATCTCCACATATAGTCCGGATGCCTCAATACATATTACCTTAAATACCGATAGCCTGGTTCATTACGATTTTAATAAGGTTAAAATATACCATAATCATGATACCCGCAGCTTTGAACCAATGCTGGATAATCCCGGCATTATTAATGAAGTGAAAGTAAATGATACCTCGGGCTATACCGTGTATGAATTCAATAATTACATTGATGAACTCACGCTTTGCTTCATCAAAACAGACAGCATACAGGATCATTTTACATTATACGGACTTAGTTTTGAAAATGATGATCCGGGAATTATTTATGATGCAGTGGGCGTGAATGGTGCCAGGTTAGATTCCTATCTGGGATGCAGCCTTTTTTCACGGCATTTGTCATCTCTTGATCCCAACCTTGTAATAATATCACTTGGCACAAACGACGGCTATACAAGAAAACTGAACACCGATTTATATAAAACAAATTACCTTATGTTACTGGGATTAATAGAACATGCAGCACCGCAGGCTGCAATTTTGCTGACAGTACCAAATGACAGCTACCTGTATAACAGATATATAAACAGAAATACAGAAAAAATGAAAAATATTATTTTTGATATTGCCAGAGATAATAATTATGGGGTATGGGATTTTTATACAATCATGGGAGGACTTAATTCCTCTTATGCATGGTACTTAAACGGACTGATGAGCAGGGACAAGATACATTTTAACAGGAACGGTTACCTCTTTAAGGGTGATTTATTCTTTAACGCGTTTTTAAAAGCATATGAAAACCATATAGATAAAAAATTAAATAATGATCATCATTAAAAACGGAAATAACTAATTGACAGCCTGTAACTCAAATCCTGTTTATATAATAAAATAACCGGATGGAAACCTTAAAAAACATATTTCTCTATGATCAGGAATCACCGTTGCTTTTCACCCGCCTGTACTTCTGGGGTTTCTATGCTGTTGTTCTCGCCATATATTCTCTTATTTATAAAAAAAATGCCCTGAGAAACGCTTATCTCTTCCTGGTAAGTTTGTTCTTTTACTATAAAACAGGAGGCCTCTTTTTCTTTATTCTCCTTTTTTCTACTACATCCAACTTTTTCATAGGTAAAGCAATATTTCAAACCCGCTACCCGCTGGCAAAGAAATTGTATGTAGCACTGAGTGTTTTGCTGAACCTTGGCGTGCTGGTTTTTTTCAAGTATGACTATTTTTTTACCGAGACTATCAATGCTGTTTTCAGTACTAATCTTGAAGTTGTCACTCATGCAGCCAAGTGGTCTAATGCTTTACTGGGCACACATTTTGACCTTGGCAAAATACTTCCCCCTATAGGCATCTCATTTTTTACTTTCCAGACAATAAGTTATACCGTCGATGTATACCTCGAAAAAGTAAAGCCTGTTAAAAGTATAGCTGACTTTGGATTCTATGTTTCATTCTTTCCCCAGCTTGTTGCCGGACCAATTGTCAGGGCATCGCAGTTCATTCCCCAGCTTTATAAGAAATATTCCTTATCTAAATATGAATTCGGACTTGGTTTGTATCTTATCCTGAAAGGGCTGACAAAAAAAATGTTTGTCGGCGATTTCATCGCAGTAAACCTCATTGACAGGGTATTTGCCGACCCGATAACATATACGGGTTTTGAAAATCTTATAGCCCTCTACGGTTACTCCATACAGGTTTATTGTGATTTTTCAGGATATACTGACATAGCCATTGGCGTAGCACTCCTGCTGGGCTTCTACCTGCCCAAAAATTTTAACTCTCCCTACAAGGCTGAAAATTGTGGTGACTTCTGGAAGCGTTGGCATATTTCACTTTCGTCATGGCTTAAGGACTACCTGTATATACCAATGGGAGGAAACAGGCGAGGCTCACTTTTCACTTACCTCAGCCTCTCATCAATACTCATTTTTGTTATTCTTCTTGCAGGCAAGCTGTGGCTGGCCCCACTGTTTGCCGGCATAATTCTGCTTATCTGGATACTGACAAGAATCTTTCCCGGCCTGCGCCTAACTATAAGTACCAATATCAATATAATGATGACAATGCTTCTGGGAGGACTGTGGCACGGTTCCAGCTGGATGTTCGTAATATGGGGAGGGCTGAACGGCATTGGCGTCGTCGTATATAAGTTCTGGAAGAGAAATTCGCAAATTGGACGGTGGATAATATTTTCTGTACTTAATTTCACTGCCTTGTTAACCTTCCTGCTAAATAAACTAAATATCGCGGCTGAACCGGGCGGACCATTCATGAATAACATAATATCCGTGTGGTCTGAATCATACAGCGTCATTATATGGATAGCCCTGAATGTAATATGGTTCATCAGCTATTTTGTATGGAAAATTAAATGGGCAGTTGAAAAAGGAAACTCTCAAATATATCTAAACGTGGCAGTGAGCATATTCCTTTTATCCGTATTCTCAATTGCAGTAACTTATATAAGCGGATTGAATAATACGTATAATCCTTATTTATTAATTGCATTTTTTATTATCCTGGGAGCTTCAGGGTATTATATTTTTAGTTACAGTGTATTACGTAAATGGGGATTGATACCATTGCTGGCAAGCTTAACAGGAGCAATTATAACAATAGCCTCAGGCAGTCATTCAGCTCCTGTTATCCTATGGTTAACTGTTACCTTCTTCTGGATTCTGAGCTGGCTGCTTCATGTTATTAAAAATCAAACCGAAACTCCCTTCTTAGTCCATTTCTGGGGTATTTTTCTGACTTTTAACTTTATCACCTTTACAAGAATATGGTTCAGAGGCGAATCTATGAAAGGCACTTACGACCTGCTTACACAGGCTAGTTCAAGTTTTAATTTAAATATGGTACCACAAATGATATCAAGCTACTGGAAAGTGCTTGTCATTATGATTTTCGCGTTATTTGTACACTGGATACCGGAAAACACAAAGGTCAAATACAGAGACTGGTTTATTAATACACCTATATGGTTAAAAATGATCATCTGCACCGTCGTTGTGTTTATCATATACCAGTCCCTTTCAGCAGAGCTGCAGCCTTTCATCTACTTCCAGTTCTGAGCCTTCTCAAATTATATTAACCTGTAACCCGGCACCTCCAAAGTCAGTTAATATTAAACACCCCGAAAACATAAAAACAATTTAAAATTATAATTCATAAATATTCACATTTTAAAAAATTTATATCTTTACTTAAAATTAAACCCTGAAGAATGAAGAAAATTATACTGTTCCTGACCATTATTAATATAATCGGCCTTTCTTCATGCAATAAGGATGAAGAATTATCAAACACCGAGTTACTATGCCGCGCTCCATGGATCTTATCAGCAAGTACTGTAAATCCGCCTTTTGTATATGAGGGAGGAACTATTGTGGATTGGTATGCAGCAATGTACCCGTGTGAAAAAGATGATATCTGGCATTTTAATGAATGTGGCACATATATAATAGACGAGGGGACCAACAAATGTAGTGAAAGTGCTAATGAAGTATATGAATTAGGTATCTGGGCATTCGATGATCATGAAGAATATCTTTATACCGGGATCTTAGAATATTTAAATGAATATGCCATTATAAGTTTAAATAAAAATGAACTTATAATGAGCCATATAAGTTGGTATGACACTATTTCATCTTATACTTTTACAGAAACTTATACTCATTAATATAAATCTGCTTATCCCTTTTCAACAATTATAAGAAGGAAGCTTTTAACTCTTCTCTGAAAATTTTATTAATTATTATTATATACTTTTCCTAACATCATATTATAAGGTTTATATTTAATCCTTATAATATTATTTTTCTCTAACTTAATATTAAAAATAATGATCCCGGCTATTCCGGTAAAGATTCTGCGCAAAATGAATTACTTTTCTGATCAGAGAGGTATTTTAGGAAGATATATAAACGAGGAAGGAGCCTGGGAAAATCACCTTGCAAAAACAAAAGAGTATATAATTAACTGCCTTGGGAATAAAAAGCCCCAATCAGTCGCAGTCCTCGGCAGCGGATGGCTCCTGGACGTACCCCTGGAATATATGGCAAAAAACATTAAAAGAGTCATGCTTCTTGATATAAGCCACCCGCCGCAAATAAAACATAAGATCAAAAAATATGATAATATGGAACTAATTATCAGGGACATCTCCGGTGGAGGAATATTATCAGTATACAACCATGTTAAAGAGTACAAAAAAAACAGGACTAAGGGGGACTTGAATGAAATAGAATTGCAGGGTCTAAAATTTGTGCAGCAACCGGATTATATTATTTCATTGAATATACTGAACCAACTTGATATGTTACTTGCTGAGTATTTAAAAAAATACGGGATCTATGAAGACAATGAGCTCAATTACCTTAGAAAGAGAATACAAAAATTACATATCGATTCCCTTATCCCCGGCAAATCCTGCCTTATTACCGATTATGAAGAAGAAATCTATAATCAGGATGGTACATTCGACTTTAAGAGAGACCTTATCCTGACAGATCTGCCGCGGCCAAAAAATAAGAAAAAGTGGAAATGGTATTTTGATTCTTCCGGCAGTTACTACCCTGGCAAAAAAGTTGTATTTAATGTTATGGCCATGGAACTTTAAATACGGGGAAATTGAAATATTTTAAAATGAAGGAAAAATTTTATAAGGAAAGAGTTAAAAATTTAAATGCCGGCCTTGACTCCGTTGTTAAAGTCATAAACTTATTGTCATTTGCCAGGCTGGTTACATTTACCATGGCTATAGTCATGCTTATTTATGTTCTTAAATTTTCCATAATACTGGCAGTAACCGGATGCGTTATTATCCTGTTTGCCTTCGCTGCCGAGGTAAAAGGTTTTTTAAAAAAGAATAAAAGAAAAAATCATATTAAAAGCTTAATTGACATAAGCAATAATGAAATAAATGCCCTTAATTACAAATATGGCCAGTTTGGCAGCGGCAATGAATATATAAGTACCTCACATCCATATAGCTTTGACCTGGATATTTTTGGTGATGGCTCTCTTTTTCAATTTTTAAACAGAACGTCTACCAGGGCCGGCAGCGATAAACTGGCACTGTGGCTCAATACTCCCGGTACGACGCGGGAACTTATTATAAGCAGGCAGGAGTCCGTGAAAGAACTATCCGCCATGATAGACTGCAGGCAGGACTTTTTTGCGGCAGGGAAACAATATGATGAATCTGAAGCTGACATGAATAAAATAAATGAATGGCTCATTGAACCACCCTGTTACAACAGCAAGGTTATTTTTAAAATACTTGCCTTGCTTCTGCCTCTGTTTACTGTTTCAGCGTTGATTACAGGTATAATTTTTCCTGTATTTATTGATTTTTTTATTCTTTTATTCCTGTTGCAGCTTTTAATAACCGCACTAAGGCTGAGGTATAATAACGCTATTCACTCAATAATAGGCAAAAGACTTGAGATACTAAGAAAATTTGACAGGCTTTTTGCCTGCATCGAAAATGAAGAATTCAAATCCCGGATATTGCTGGGCCTGCAGAATAATCTCAGGTACGGTCATACTTCAGCCCACAAAAGTATTAACAAACTTGCTGCTGTTGTCTCGGCATTTGATAACCGCCTTAACCTGCTGGCCGGAGTCCTGCTTAACGGCATCCTGCTTTGGGATATTCAGTGCATTATCCGGCTGGAAAAATGGAAGCTCAAATACAGCGATAAAATTTCCAAATGGTTTGATGTAATGGCAGAGTTTGATGCCCTGTCAAGCCTGGCAAATTTTCATTTCAACTTTCCGGGCCATATTTTCCCATCACCTGCAACTGGCATTGTTATCAGCGCCAAAGATATGGGCCATCCCTTAATTGACTCCCGTGAAAGGATAACAAACGATTTCTCAATTTTGAATAAAACTGAATTTGTGATTATTACTGGAGCCAATATGGCGGGCAAGAGCACATTTCTCAGGACCCTGGGTGTAAATCTCGTACTTGCAATGTGTGGCGCCCCTGTATGTGCATCAAAATTCGATTTCAAAGTCTTCAATCTTTTTACAAGTATGAGGACAAGTGATTCGCTTCAAAAACATGAATCTTATTTTTATGCCGAATTGAAACGCCTTAGAGAGCTGATTGACAAACTTCAAAGGAAAGAAGATATATTTATCCTTCTTGATGAAATTCTTAAAGGAACCAACTCTGCGGATAAACAAAAAGGTTCAAAAGCAATACTCAAAAAACTTATAAACCTGAGCGGAACCGGTGTTATCGCAACACACGATATGGAACTGGCAAAATATGAGAAGAAATTCCCTGCAAACATTAAAAATAAATGCTTTGAAGTGGAAATTAACGGTTCAGAAATATTGTTTGATTATAAACTGACTGATGGTATTACAAAAAAGATGAATGCTACCCTGCTAATGAAGCAAATGGGCATACTTAATGAATAATCTTTAAAATGGGTAAAAATATTTATATACACGGGACAGAAGGTGATGAACAGGAGCGTCTTGCTACTCTCAACAGTATGACTAACAAATCGTTTGTCAGCTTTCTCAAACTGCGGACAACGGACAAGGTTCTTGAGATTGGGAGCGGACTCGGACTGCTGGCAAAGGAAGCAGCGCTGAAAATACCGAATGGACAGGTAACAGGACTCGAAAAATCGGCAGACCAGCTGAAAAAGTGTCCCTCCGGTTTGCCAAACCTTGACTTTATAAAAGGTGATGCCCATAATATGCCCTTTAAAAATAATTCCTTTGATGTTGTATATTGCCGCTATATACTTGAACATGTGGCTAATCCTCTTAAGGTGCTTAATGAGGTATGGCGCGTATTGATAAACGGAGGCAGGCTGTTTGTCCAGGAAAATAACATCCTGGCAATTGAAATATATCCCGAATGTCCCCATTTTAAAAAAGCATGGCAGAAATTTGCCCTCCTTCAGTATGAACTTGGAGGCGATGCCCTTATAGGTAAAAAACTCTATTCATTATTAAAAAAAAGTAGCTTTAAAAAGATCAAATTATCCCCTGCCCCTGAATTTCATTATTATGACCTTAAGACTTTCAGCCCGTGGATCGGGAATCTTATCGGTAATATTGAAGGAGCCCGAAAAAAGCTGATCGATCATAATCTTTTAACCGAAGAAGAAATAAGTGAAGCAATTAATGAATTAAGAGATTTTATTACCCTTGAAGATGCCAGCACCTATTTTTACTGGAACAGGGCCACGGCCTGCAAATAATTTGGAAATATTAAATGCACTGTACAATATATGTTATTCCCTGCAGAAGCTTTATTGCACTGCTGGAGGTATTACTATAAACCTGACTTTCTATTGTCAGAAGCGGATAACCTGACTTTTCCCCTGGTAAGAGATTGTTTTATCAGGTTTTGATGTAATCCCGGTACCTGTTCCATGGTTGTCTTTAACCAGCACTAATTTAAATTGTTGAATTTCAGGCATTCCCGGGAATGCACCTTTGCGTTCACCCAGAGTAAGCTGGCGTTTCGTATCATCCCAGTGAAAATCAACAGTCGAATAGATGCCTTTCTCATAATTATAATTATCGTTCTCATCTTCATATAATGTAAAGTCGGCATCAGCACCGGGATAGATTCGCAATTCAATAGTATCGGCGGATTTTTCAGTTGAATATTGAATAAACGGGCCCAATGGAATAATTGATCCTGCTTTAATCAGTAAAGGTATCTTATCAATCGGAGCATCTGCTGTAATGGTCTTGCCTCCTGCCACAGTCCTGCCCGTCCAGAAGTCCGTCCACTGATGCTGGGCCGGCAGGTAGACCTCCCTGGTTCTTTTTCTTTTCTCAACAG
>Ga0307435_1000473_pt1 | contig 17850 bp, 18 predicted proteins | sample SalMarWE160470MG_FD_202164 | JGI IMG/M metagenome (GOLD analysis project Ga0307435, IMG submission 202164) | Salt marsh sediment microbial communities from the Plum Island Ecosystem LTER, Massachusetts, United States - WE1604-70 | ecosystem: Environmental > Aquatic > Marine > Intertidal zone >... | reverse complement strand
CGTCTTCGTCGATTTCCTGGGCTATCTTATCGCTGTAGTCCTTCTGTTCGCTGATCTCACGACCGAGAAAGACGAGTTCCTGCCTTTGACCAAAGGTCCGCGGGCCCAATTTCTCACTCATGCCATACTCGGTGACCATTTTTCTAGCTAGCTTAGTTGCTTGCTCCAAGTCGTTTTGGGCACCGGTAGTCATTTCCCCGAAGGTAATTTCCTCGGCAACACGTCCGCCCAAGCTCACTGCCAATCTATCATCAAACTGAGCCTTGGTCCATAAATGGCGGTCTTCGGATGGCAGGAAGCGTGTCCAGCCCCCCAGCATCCCTCGAGCAACAATAGAAATCTTATGCACAGGGTCGGCATTAGGCAACAACCTAGCAGTCAAGGCATGGCCACTTTCGTGGTAAGCAATTATTTCCTTTTCTTTGGTGCTTATTATACGGCTTTTCTTTTCCGGTCCAGCGATAGTGCGGTCGGCAGCATCCTCCAGTTCCTTTAATGTGATATCTTGACGGTTACGCCGGGCAGCCAGGATGGCTGCTTCATTTATTAAGTTAGCAAGGTCAGCACCGCTGAATCCCGGCGTTTCCTTAGCTACCGTTTCGAGGTTAACTCCTTTGGCCAACGGCTTGCCCTTGGCATGTACCTCTAGAATAGCCTTGCGGCCTTTTATATCGGGTAGATCGATGACAACGTGGCGGTCGAAGCGACCGGGGCGGAGAAGGGCTGGGTCGAGGATATCGGGGCGATTGGTGGCGGCCATGACGATGACGTTGGTACTGGTATCGAAGCCATCCATCTCAGCCAGAATTTGATTCAGAGTCTGCTCCCTCTCGTCGTGTCCTCCACCTAAGCCAGCACCACGGTGCCGGCCAACGGCATCGATTTCATCAATAAATATAAGGCATGGCGCATTACGCTTGGCTTGATCAAACAGGTCTCTGACCCTGGCGGCACCAACGCCCACAAACATCTCCACAAATTCGCTGCCACTAATAGAGAAAAAAGGTACCTTGGCTTCTCCAGCTATAGCTTTGGCCAGTAAAGTCTTACCTGTTCCTGGTGGCCCTACCAGGAGCACTCCTCGGGGTATGCGTCCCCCCAGCGCCTGGAATTTCTGGGGGGACTTGAGGAATTCCACTACTTCTTGAACCTCTTCTTTTGCCTCATCTGTTCCAGCAACATCGGCGAAAGTTACATCGGGCCTCTTGTCAAGAGTTAATCGGGCACGGCTTTTGCTGAAATTGAAGGCTTGCGTGCCAGCGCCACGAGCGGCGCGAAAGAATAAGAAGTAAAATAATGCCCCAAGCAGCACAATGGGTAGAATGACTGTTAGTGCTATCGTTCCCCAATCAAAGCTACTAGGTTTAACGTCGACTTTTATTCCTTCTGCTCCCAGGATTACCCCTGCTGCTTCGAGGTAATTGCGCAGGTCATCGGTACCACCAACAAATGCCGATGTAATTGTGATTTTGCTATCTTTCAAGCCCTCGAGATTTTCACCATCTTGTAGAATGGTGTCAATTTGCCCTTGTTTGGCTCTTTCGATGAACTCAGCTAGGGCTAGTGGCTCAGGCTTATCACGAGGCATGGAGACGAGTACCAGAACAACTATCACTGCTAGAAGCAGCAGGTAAAAAAATCCGCTACGCCACCATTTTACTTGCATATCTTTATCCTCGTTTTAATTATAGCAGATATATTGCAAACTGAAAAATTCCGCTCTCAAATTTGTAAGTGGAGTAGTAGAGCAGTAGAATTCTAATGCAGGGCACATTATATTCAAAATGTACATAGGAAGATGGTCTTGGTCAAATGTTGCCATAAATGGTATAATTATGGAAGGAGGTTAGTGCCTTTCTGGAAGCTGAGGAAATAGCGCGCTTGGCTACCGAACTTGCTTCTGAGAAGCAAGCAAGGGATATCGCTATGCTGGATGTCAGAGACTTGTGCTCTTTCGCGGATTACTTTGTTATCTGCACTGGAGATACCAAGCGACATATTGAAGCTATCTGGCAGGGTATTGATGAAGTGTTGAGAGCTAAAGGTGTCGTACCTCATCATAATGAAGGGACTCCTGACTCAAATTGGATGCTTGCTGATTTTGGTTCGGTTATTGTTCATATATTTGCCCCATTAGAGCGGGATTATTATCAACTGGATCAATTATGGAACAAGGCGATTCCCGTAGTTAGAATTCAGTAGATCCATGTATCTAGATCCCGGTCATAGTTGAAAATTTCCTCTGCTGAGAAGAATAAGTCTATTTCCTTCGAAGCATTTTCCAGTGAGTCAGAGCCATGTACTAGGTTATGTCCAATATCAATGCCAAAATCGCCTCTGATGGTGCAACTGTAGGCTTTGGCAGGGTCAGTTTCTCCCATCATCTGTCGTATTATTTCCACGGCATTTTTACCTTGTAAGACGATGGCGATGACTGGGCTAGAAGTGATGAAATTGACCAAATCATCGAAGAAAGCTTTCCCTTTATGAATGGCATAGTGGCGTTGGGCCAAATTTTTATCCATATGTAACATCTTCATGGCTATGATTTTAAGCCCCTTTTTTTCCAGACGAGAAATAATTTCCCCGGCCAATCCCCGTTGTATGGCATCAGGTTTGATAAGAACTAAACTTCTCTCCATTTTCAATTGGCTCCTTTCTAAACCCTAATAAGCAAGGTGATCAAATCCACGTCTTCTAAAGAGTCAACTACTTTGTCAGCCTCCTCGAGCTTTTGTTGGGGATGGGTATTGGCTACGGCCAGGCATTTCATCCCCCCAGTTTTGGCTGCTTTGACTCCCAGCGGGGAATCTTCAATTACCACGCAATCGTTAGGTGGCACCTCCAGTTTCTCGGCAGCTAAAAGATATATCTGGGGACTGGGTTTGCTTTCGGATACTTCTTGACCAAAAACAATACAATCAAAAATCCTTTCCAAATTAAGCTCACTGAGAACCAGGTTGATATTCTCCTTGGGCGCTGAAGAAGCCAGGCCTAGTTTGAAATTCCCCTTCTTTATAGCATGCAGCAGCCGTACTGCCCCGGGAAATGGCTTGATGTTTCCTATTGCCTTCCGTCGAAAATTTTCTTCTTTCTCCTGTACCATGGTTTTGACATCTCCTTCAGGGAGTTCCCTTCCAATAATGTTGCTGATTATGAAGTCATTTCTGGTGCCAAAGAGCTTGGTAAAGGCTTCTTTGGTGAATTTTATCCCCCTTTTAGCAAAAGTCTCTTGCCAGGCAGCAAAGTGGAAGGAATAGGAATCGGCAATAACTCCGTCCATATCCCAGAGGATTGTCTTTTTTGACTTTCTCCAGACGTAGAATAAGAAATCGCCATCGACTATGACTGTATTATCCTTGAGAGTAAGCACTCCTTTAGTTTCCACTAGCCGTTTTGTCAATTTAGTGACCCAGGCAGAGGCTTTGATGGGCTCATTGATAGGTGCTACCTGTTTAAATCTTATCTCGCTCTTGGCAGTAACGCCAAGCTCAATCCCATGGCAAAGCATAGCGTAAGCAGTTACCTCATCGAGGAGGGTATAGAGAATGCCGCCGTGAATCACATTATCCCAGCCTTGATGGAATTTTCCGGCGGTGAACTCCGCAGTGACCTTTTCTCCATCCTGAATAGGTTTCAACTTCAGCCCTATAGGGTTCTCCTGGCTACAGGCAAAACAAAGCCTTGCTGTGGACTCAACATCTAATTTGGGAATTTCCATCTATTTGTATCCGTTGCTCTACTCGGGGTGACAACAGGGGTGTTTTATCCCTGGGCTTGGTTATATGAGGGGGGCGAAGGTATAATGGCTGTAGCGTGACCGGGTCATCTTGTTCTCCTCTACTCAATTTTCGCCAACCTAATATAGCCAAAGAGCTAGCCCGAGAGGGGCTATTACTTTGGGAAATTATAGCTTGATTGCCCAGTTTTTGCTGTATTTCCCGTATTATGTCAGCGGGGATTTCACCACAGAAAAGCGTTTTTTGCTTAATTTGACGGCACAAAGTTTTAACTGTGGTTAGTTTTTCTGCTTCCAGACATTGCCATTCATTATCTTTTTGCCGGTAAAGGGCGGTTGCTATTTCCCCGCGACCAGCCTTGTGAATGGGGCGCAGGGGCAATCCAGTAAAGGCAAAGAGATAGGCTTCAGCTTCTAATGTGTTTACACCGAGCAAAGGAATATTTAAGGCAGAAGCTAGCCCTTTAGCAGTGCTTATGCCTACTCGGAGTCCATTAAAGCTTCCTGGGCCTTTAGCTACAATGATTGCTTCTATAGAGACTAGCTCCACCTTGGCTTGTTGTAACAAGCAAACTAAATTCGGCAACAGTTCTATTGTATGGTTTTGTGTTGTTTGCCAGGTTAGCGAAGCCAGTACCTCACCTTTATGAGATAAGGCAACGCTGGCGGTACCGGATGAAGTATCTATAGCTAATTCCATAGCAGAAATTTAATTTCTAAACTCCAGACAACCCTCTTTGAAATGAAAAGAGTGAAAAGAAAAATGCAAAGTGACAGAGTAAAAGTGAAAAAGATTTAGCATTTCGTATTCAGAGCCACAATTTCCTCTCTTTTTTTGAGTTGTTTTATTAGTCCATAGTAGCGCTCGCCTTGAGGTTTCAGGCAAATAGACCGTCCTGTCTGGGAGGCAGGAATATAGTGTATGGTGATAAGCAAATTATCCCGGGGTACTACCTGCAGCCCCTTCTCTGCCCATTCAACCACACAGACTCCGTCACCGTAAAAATACTCCTCCAGCCCTAGGTCAGCAATTTCCTCAATGTGATCCAAGCGATAGAAATCAATGTGGTATAAGGGAAGTCGGCCATGATACTCTCTAAGGATGACGAAAGAAGGACTGAAGGCATATTCTTTTACATCCAGCCCGCGAGCGATGCCTTGGACAAGACAAGTTTTGCCCGTTCCCAACTCACCCATGAGAAGGAAACTATCAGCTTTTTGAGCTAGTTCCCCCAGGTAGCTTCCCAAAAGCTGAGTTTGTTCCGGGCTATGCGAATTTAACTTCAGGGACTCCATTCTTAAAGTGTTCCCAGCCCCCTTTTTTGTAAGGGATGATATTTCCCTTGCTATCCACTACAGTCACTCGTGTTGGCAACTTTTCTTCTGTTATGTCACCGATTACAGTCACCGGGCAGTTTAGGGCTTGCTTAGTCCGAGCAACAATAGCCTCATCAGCGGTAAAAAGAAGCTCATAATCCTCCCCACCATATAAAGCCAGCTCTTTATGGTTAGGGAAATTTGCTGTGACCACAGGGTGCACTGGCACCTGTTCTATCATTATCTTGGCATTGACTTTGCTGGATTCACATATATGGGCAAGGTCAGCAACAAGCCCATCGCTTATATCTATAGCGGTTTTAACTCCTTGTTCGATTAAGATTTGCCCTTCTTTTACTTTTGGCACGGGCTGAAGGTGAGCTCGTCTCAGGATATTGCTTATTTCGGGATCTGAGATGGTTTTTCCCTTGAACATTTCTAGGCCGGCTGCCGATAATCCCAGGTATCCTGTGACAGCTATTTGCTCACCAGAAGAAGCTGTTGACCTCTTAAGTATCGCTTTGCCTTTGGAGCAGCCTATGATTGTTACAGTGATAACTACATTGAGAGCGGTAGCTACATTACCTCCGACTATAGCCACCCCAAATTCCCTGGCCAGATGCATCATGCTGTTAGTAAATTTGGAGATGTCTTCCACCTCCAGTTCGCCAGGCAGTGCCAGAGAAAGCAAAGCGTACTTGGGAATACCGCCCATGGCAGCTATATCGCTTAGATTTACAGCCAGTGCTTTCCAACCTAATTCTTCCCAGTTAATGACGTCCAAGTCAAAGTGTATATCCTGAACTAGCGTATCTGTAGTAGCTAATTGGATGTGATTGTCACTTTGCCAAGCAGCAGCGTCATCACCAATGCCCACTAAAACCTCTTGCCACGGAGTGCGTCCAGAATTTTCGTATCTAGCACTGCTGTTGCGTATGAGGTTAATTAGGCCAAATTCTCCCAACTCAGATAGTTTCATTGGTGGAATTATAACACTGGCTCTGTTTAACATTCTAGCTGGCAGATATGGTAGATGGCTAAAGCATAGGCTTGGTTGCCATTTTATTCCCTATGGTATAAAATCTAAACATGCGTGATTACGAGCTGGTAGCTATAATTAACCCCGAAGTTGATGAGGATGGGAAGTCCAAAATTATGGAAAAGGTGGCTCAGTCTATCAATAGCCGTAATGGGGTGGTGGAGGAGATAAAAAATTGGGGGAAAAGACGGTTGGCTTACCCTGTAAGGAAATTTATGGAGGCTGACTATGTTCTAGCTCGCTTTAAGTTAATGCCAAAATCGGTTAAGGAACTTGAAGCAGAAATTGGTGCTTCGGGGGACATTTTGCGATATCTTGTGGTAAAGGTGGAGGATTAATATGGCGAGCTTAAACAAGATAATGCTAATTGGCAATGTAGGTAGTGATCCAGAGATGAGGTACACGCCCAATGGAAAGGCAGTTACCTCTTTTCGTATGGCTACCAATTATCGTTATATCGGCTCTGACGGGGAGCAGAAGGAAGAAACAGAGTGGTTCAGGGTTAGTGTTTGGGGCAAACAAGCTGAAAGCTGTAATCAATTCTTATCCAAAGGGAGGCGAGTTTATGTTGAAGGGAGGTTACACTCTCGCAGTTGGGAAGGACAAGATGGACAGATGCGTACTAGCCTTGAAGTGTCTGCAAACCGAGTAATTTTCCTCGACAGAGCGGCTGCGGTTTCCCTAGCTGAGGAAGGGGAGCTTGAACCTGAGGATTTACCCTTTGACTAAAGTAAAGGAGAAGGAGATTTGGCTAATACTGGAAGAGTAGCTAATACTGGAAGAGTTGCTAATACTAGAAGAGTAAGAGGTACGAGGAACTTCATCACCAGGCCAGCAGTCTGTCCCTTTTGCAAAGGACGTATGAAAATTGACTATAAAGATGTTTCTGTGTTATCTCGCTATATTTCCAATCAGGGTAAAATTGTGTCGCGACGGAGGAGCAGAACCTGTGCTAAACATCAAAGAAGCTTGGCACAAGCTATAAAGAGAGCTCGTTATCTCGCTATGTTACCTTACGCACCAAGACATATTTGGAAAACAGGAGGCGTCGGCCTATCCCGTTCGACAGTTTGAAGAATGCCAAAACGGACTTATCAACCGAAGAAAATTCCCCGGAGGCGCAGCTTAGGTTTTCGCGCTAGAATGGCCACTCGAGCTGGAAGACGAGTGCTTCAAGCAAGGCGCCTTAAGGGGAGGTATAGGCTGACTCCGGTTTAACTCTAACTTGTGAAGGAGCCTCATTTTTTAACTAATAGAGCACAATATACCTTGGTTTATCGACAAGGCAAAGTATGGGCAAATAGCTTGGTGGTTATGAAGGCGATGCCCAATGGTTTAAGTCTGAGTAGATACGGTTTTTCTGTGACCAAAAAAGTAGGTAAGGCGGTGCAGCGTAATCGCCTGAAGAGGCTACTCAAGGAAATAATGAGAATGCAATCGCTAAAGTCGGGATGGGATATCGTCTTCATTGCTCGGTCTGTAGCAGTCAATGCTGACTATCATCAGCTAGAGAGGGCAGTAACCAAGCTTTTAGCTCGGGCGCAATTGCTGGAGAGCAACGAATGACTCAATTAGCTCTGGGTTTAATTAAATTATACCAAAACACAGTGTCGAAGGGTCTTCCTAGTGTTTGTCGTTTCCGGCCTACATGCTCTCATTATGCTTTTGAGGCAATTAAGAAATATGGGTTTGCCAGAGGTAGCTGGCTGGCAGCCAAAAGGATAGGGCGATGTAATCCCTTCTCCGAAGGCGGCTATGACCCCGTACCTTAGTTATAGAATGAAGCAACCAAAAATATTGTTCCTCGTTATAATTGCTCTTTTGCCCTTGATACTGGTTTCTTGTCTTTCAGGTGGGACTCAGTCGGCGGGGGGATGGCCGGGAACTACAGTTCACGACGGTATCATCTATGCTGGCTCCACGGATGGCAGAGTGGTGGCGATAAATTCGTCAACTAAAAATCTAGAATGGTCTTATTCCATCGCCCCGGTCACCGCACCCTCCAGCGGCTTATCATGTGGCCAGACATCGGTTACAACTGCTATATATAGTAAACCGGTTGTAGATAGAGATATAGTTTACATTGGCACCTATAGTGGCCAGGTTCTGGCATTGAACATGTTGGCTAGAAGCCAGAATTTGACCTTTCCTCAGCAAAGGTATGGTGAATGGGAGTGGGATTGTCCCATAGAGAATGCAAAAAGCAATGCTATAGTAGCTAACCTAGCAATGAGTGAGGATGCCTTATATGTAGCCAGTTCGAATGGTAGGGTCTACTCTCTAGTTAAGGGATCTGGTGATGAGAATTGGAAGCGAGAAGATATTCCTGTTCTCACTGAAAATGCTGAAAGGCCTGAAAAGCTATGGACCTCCCCGGTAATTCATGGTAATACTCTTTATGTCAGTACTTACGATGGTCATATCTATGCTTTATCGTTAGAAACGGGGGAGTTATTGGACTGGTCTTTTGAATCAGAGGCAGGCTTCACTTCTTCACCAGTGATTGACGAAGATACTATATTTTTGGGCTCGTTTGACCGCTATCTTTATGCCGTAAAAATAGGTAGTGATGTGCCAATGTGGAAATTTCCCGAGGAAAAACCAGCCGGTAATTGGTTCTGGGCATCTCCTATAGTCAATGAAGGCATAGTTTATGCTGGCTGTCTCGATGGCAAAGTTTATGCTATTGAGGCACAAACAGGGGGAAAATTGTGGGAGTTTGATGCTGGAAACGCTATAGTTTCCCCGCCTGTTTTGATGGATAATCTACTAATAGTAACTGATGAATCAGGCACTGTATATGTTTTTGACCTTAGCGCCGAACTTGAGGACGAGGCAGCGCCGTTAAAGGTTATCTCAATTGAGGTTGATGTTAGAAGTTCCTTTTGTGCTCAAGAAGGTCTAGTTTATATTCGAGGTGAAGATAACTGGATATATGTTGTGGATATTGATAGTGGGACAGTGAGCTGGAAAGTCCCTTTGACTATTGAAGAGTGAGGGTCGCACCCCATGATAGAAGTATGGCATTTAATTATAGGTAACCCGGTACTTAATGTGTTGATTGCATTGAGCCACCTCTTATCTGGTGAATTTGGGTTAGCAATCATTGGCCTTACTATTGTCGTTCGTTTAATCTCCTGGCCTCTTACAAAGCGCCAGCTTAATTCAAGCAAAGCTTTGCAGGATATGCAGCCGAAGATTCAGGAATTACAGAAGAAATATGGTAAAAATCAGCAAAAGCTTCAGCAAGAAACGATGAAGCTTTATAAGGAAGCCGGGGTAAACCCTCTGGGCTGCTTATGGCCCATGTTGATTCAGCTTCCTATCTGGATTGCCCTCTATCAAGCCATCATGAGAGCTCTGGCTACCACGCCTGAGAACTTACTTGATTTAGCTAATCGGCTTTACTCTTGGGACATAGTGAATCAAGCGATTCCTTTAAATAGCCATTTTTTGTGGCTTGATTTAGGACAACCTGACCCATATTTTATTTTAGCTATCATAGTTGGTGGCACAATGTGGGTACAGCAAAAGATGACCCAAGCACCATCCGTTGACCCAAGGCAGCAGTCCACAAGCAGGATGATGTTGATGATGATGCCCCTCATGTTTGGCTTTCTTACCTTGATGTTCCCGAGTGGTTTGGCTCTCTACTGGGCAGTTTCCAATATAATTGGCATTATAACCCAGTATTTCTTCACTGGTGGCTGGGGTTACCTTAAATTCCGTTCTCCTTCTCAGTCTACATAGTGAAAGAAGAACCAGCATTGTAGAAATGATCGCAAGTTGTGTTGGTAATAAAGCAAATTGCTAAAGGGGAAATCGGACTATGGAAGGGATTGAGATAACAGCTGCGACAGTAGAAGAGGCGATAGAGAAAGCAGAGGCACAACTGGGGCTGAGCCGGGACCAATTTGAGGTGGAGGTTATTAGAGAGGAGAAATCGGGAATTTTGGGAGCAAAAGGCAAGGAGGCTTTAATCAAGGTGATTCCAGTAATCCCGACGGAAAAGGACGCGGTCAAGGTGGTCACAGAAATTTTAGATACGTTGCTTGGATTGCTGGATGTAACAGGCAAGGTTGAAGTGCTATCCGATGAGATACCTCTAGCTTTGGATATCACCGGTGACGATTTAGGTATCTTGATTGGTCGGCGAGGTCAGACACTGGCTTCCTTGGAATATGTTACCAAGCTCATAGTAGTTGGACGGTTAAAGACTTGGTTGCCGTTAACAGTTGACGTTGCCGGATACAAAAAACGCCGTTGTGATTCCTTGCAAAGATTGGCCCTATATCTAGCTGAGCAAGTGAAATCAAGACGCCGTGCCATAACCATGGAGCCAATGCCTGCTGACGAACGTCGTATTATTCATTTAACTCTGGCTGATAATCCCGATGTAACAACTCAAAGCATAGATGAGGGTGAGGGCAGGAAGGTGGTTATTTTACTGAGACAGGGTTAGCCATGTTCCGGGAAGTAAACACCAAGATTAACTTTCTTCAACTGGAAGAAGATATCCTCCGCTTCTGGAAAGAGCAGGGAATTTTCAACAAGAGCATCGAGATAAGAGAAGGGGGGCCACATTATGCCTTTTATGAAGGCCCACCCACAGCTAATGGTAGCCCGGGAGTTCATCATGTGTTGTCTCGTCTATATAAGGACGTCGTTTGCCGGTACAAGGCGATGAAGGGTTATCATGTGCCACGAAAGGCAGGGTGGGATACCCACGGCTTACCCGTTGAGTTGGAGGTGGAAAGCTCTCTTGCACTCACCAGTAAGGCTCAAATTGAGGAATATGGAGTGGCTCGATTCAATGACCATTGTCGCCAAAGTGCTTTCAAATATATTAAAGAATGGGAAGCCATGACCGAGCGCCTTGGCTGCTGGTTAGACATGGCACATCCTTATATAACATTAGACAATAGCTATATTGAATCCTGCTGGTGGATAATGAAAGAGCTATGGGACAAGGACTTGATTTATCAGGGCTATAAAGTAACACCGCATTGTCCTAGATGTGGCACATCCCTCAGCTCTCACGAAGTAGCTTTGGGCTATAAGGATGCTGAAGACCCATCGGTTTATATAAAGTTTAGGGTGGAACCATCACCAATATCTGAGACTGCCAAGCAAAAGAGACTCTATGAACTCTCACGCGGTAAAGCAACTTATTTACTCGCGTGGACGACCACGCCATGGACTCTGCCGGGCAATACTGCTTTAGCTGTAGCTCTTGATGCTGATTACGCTTTGCTAGAAGTAGGCGACGAGTATCTCATTCTGGCTGATGCCCTGCGCGAGAAGGAAGGGCTAGGCGATTATGAAGTGGTTGAAGTGTTAAAGGGAAGCGACCTGGCGACGATAAATGGGGTAAAATACGAGCCACTTTATAATCCTCACCAGTTTGGTGTAGAGCGGAGACGTAGAGAGTTCATTAATGAAGCTCGGGTATTAGGATCGCCGCAGTTAAAATTACAGAAACTGGGAGAAGGAGAAAAGTTAACCTATAAAGTAATTGCTGCCGATTTTGTGTCTATGGAAGAGGGAACCGGCATAGTGCATGTCGCCCCTGCTTTTGGCGAGGTCGACTTTCAAGTTGGAATGCATCCCGATTATTGCCTAGATTTTGTCCAGCCTGTAGACTTGCAGGGCAATATTACCGGCACCTATCCCTTTGCTGGCAAATTCGTTAAAGATGCCGACCCTTTTATCCTTGATGACCTTAAATCGCGTGGTTTGCTCTATCGCAGCGAGAAGATTATTCATACCTACCCTTTTTGCTGGAGGTGTGAAACACCTCTTCTCTACTATGCTAAACCAGCTTGGTACATCAAGACAACAGCGGTGAAAAAAGAACTTATCTCTGGCAACACCGAAATAAACTGGTACCCTGATTATATTAAGTATGGTCGTTTTGGCGATTGGCTGGAGAACAACGTTGATTGGGCTTTTTCCCGGGAGAGGTATTGGGGGACTCCTCTCAATATCTGGCGCTGTTCCTCCTGCGGTAATTGTGAATGTGTCGGTGGGGTGGATGAATTAAGGGCGCAGCCAAGTCTCAGTGGCCTAACCACACCCTTGGATTTACACCGCCCTTATATGGATGAAATTACTTTCGCTTGTTGTAAATGTGATGGCAGGATGCAGCGTGTTCCCGAAGTAATTGATTGTTGGTTTGATTCCGGAGCCATGCCCGTGGCTCAGTGGCATTATCCCTTCAAGAATGCAGATAAATTCAAGGAGAATTTTCCAGCCGATTTTATTTGCGAGGCTGTGGACCAGACCAGGGGCTGGTTTTACAGCCTACATGCTATATCTACTCTACTTTTCAATCGTCCTTGCTTTAAAAACGTCATCTGCTTAGGGCATGTCGTCGATGCTCAGGGTGAGAAAATGAGTAAGTCCAAGGGCAATGTAATTGATCCCTGGGCAGTGATTAATAACTATGGTGCAGATGCTCTAAGGTGGTATATGCTGGTTTCTACTACAGGAGAAGACAACCATCGTTTCTCCACTAAGATGCTTGAAGAGACGATACGTAAATTTTTCCTTACTTTGTGGAATACGTATTCCTTTTTTACTCTTTATGCCAATATCGATCGCTTTGTTCCTCAGCCATTGACGGCTGACAGCGATCAGCCAAAAGCTTTCACGGAACTGGATAACTGGATTAGTTCGGAACTCAATCGGCTAATAAGCGAGGTTTCCAAATTGATGGATAGCTACAATCCTACTTCTGCGACACGTAGGATTGAGGGATTTATAGATAATCTCTCTAATTGGTATGTGAGAAGAAACCGCCGCCGGTTCTGGAAAAGCGAGAACGATGCCAATAAATTGGCCGCATATACTACGCTGCATCAATGTCTGGTGACTTTATCTCAATTATTGGCTCCCTTTGTGCCATTTATTGCTGAAGAGCTTTATCAAAATTTGTTTCGCTCTGTTAATTCTGAAGCTAGAGAGAGCGTTCATCTAACTGATTTCCCCATAGCAGATGAGACTAAAATCAATGACAAGCTAAATGGCGATGTTGAGCTAGCTATGAAAATATCCAGCTTGGGCAGGGCGGCACGAGCTAAGGCGGGGATTAAAGTGCGCCAGCCATTGGATAAAGCCCTGGTCGGGGTAAAGACCGAGGGGGAAAAGAAGGCTTTAAAAAACTTAGCTACTGAGGTAATGGAAGAGATAAATGTCAAGCAACTTGTCATATTGAGTGAAGCAAAGGAGCGGGAGGAATTTCCTTCAAACATGCCAGATTACAGCGTGACCAACGACGCCAGATATTGGGTGGCCATAAGTACTGGATTGACCCCTGAGCTAATTGCCGAGGGAGTAAGTAGAGAACTTGTGCGTCATCTTCAAAATATGCGTCGCAATGCCAAGTTTGATATCACAGACCACATCATCACCTATTATCAGACAAAGGAACCACTCATCAATCAAGTAATAAATACTTTTGCCGGCTATATTAAACAGGAGACCTTATCTCAGGAGCTTATCGATGGTTTGCTTCCTGATAGAGCTCATGGTGAGAAACATCGTATCTCGAATAGCGAGGTCTCTTTGGCAATCAAAAAGGCAAATCCTAAATCCTAATTTCTAGAACCAAAACAAATTTCAAAATTCAGATTTACAAATCCCAAACAGGGAGGTCTTGGTTACTGAATTCGGGATTTGCATAAAGGAAGCTTGTTCTAGGAAGTCGGGTATTCTACCAGTCGCGCTGAGGTTGTTTTGATGTCTTCGCCTCTAGCAAAGACTATCTCTATCTCTTCGCCAATTTCGCTGGCTCGAATGGCTTGGACGAGGTCGGCAATATCGCTTACTTCTTGGCCCCCAAGGCGGATGATGATGTCATCTTCTCTTAACCCCGCAGTATCTGCAGGGCTGTCAGCAATTACTTCTAAAATAAGTGCTCCCCTGTCCACAGAAAGGTTCATTGCCGCAGCTAGCAAAGGGTCCACTGTCCGCGACCACACACCCAGCCAAGGGTAGGTCACGCGACCATAACGAATTAGATCCAGGATAATAGGCTTAGCCTCATCACTGCTCATGGCAAAGCCTATACCTTCCACTGCGGACGCAACTATCTTAATGCTTGTAATGCCTATCACCTCACCAGACATGTTCACCAGTGGGCCACCGCTGTTGCCGGGATTGATAGCCGCCGTGGTTTGAATTAAACCGTAAAGGGTATTCCCCTGAAAGTTCACGGATACATTCAAGCGGCTGACTATGCCCTGGGTTGCTCCACCTCCTCCTCCCAGAGCATTGCCAATAGCTAGCACCCACTCACCAACAGATAATAAGTTCGAGTCGCCCCAATAGGCATAAGGCAAATCTGTGGCATCTATCTTTATCACGGCAAGGTCAGACAAGGGGTCAGTGCCTACTATATTAGCGGGGAAAATTCTACCATCGGCCAACTCCACGTAGATGTTCTGTGCATTTTCAACTACATGATTGTTGGTGGCAATATATCCTTCATCATCGGTAAGTATCCCGGACCCAGCAACGTATTCCGTATTCTGACCGAAGAAAGAAGAGATGACTGTCTCTGTAGTCACGGAAACCACCGAGGGCATTACCTCGGCAACTACCGGGGGAAAATCAGGCAAAGGAGTAGCTGGCTCGCTCTCTGGGGGAAATGTCCAATCAGGATCAGTGTGCTGGGCTGAGTTATAAGACTGGGGTGGGCTATATGTTGGGGAAAAGGATAGAGCCCAAACACCGATACCTAACGCTACCGCTACTATTATTGCAAAAGCCAGAATGTATTTCTTAGACATTTTTTACTAAGCTTATTATAGCATTGCTACCTTTTCTACAAAAAATCTGTGCCCGAATTCAATACAAAGTGTGTCAAATTGTTTGAACGAAGCAGACTTGACAATTTAGAATCTTACTCTTTATAATGAAAAGAAACTCAAGTTTGCTTCGCCTTTTAGGATCGACCTACAAGATTTGGCTTTCTCTAGACTCTGGTAATAAGCAGTGAGCAAGTATATTTTCATTACTGGTGGCGTAGTTAGTTCTGTAGGCAAAGGGATTTCGGTAGCCTCTATCGGCAAAATATTGAAAAGCCGTGGCATATCTGTCTCTGTGCAAAAGCTCGATCCTTACTTGAATGTTGACCCGGGGACGATGTCTCCTTACCAACACGGTGAAGTGTTTGTTACTAAAGACGGTGCCGAGACTGATTTGGATTTAGGTCATTATGAGAGATTTATTGGAGTGGAACTGACCCAAGCTTCTAACGTCACTTCCGGTCAGGTCTATTCTTCGGTCATTGCTCAGGAGCGGCGAGGAGATTTTTTGGGAGGTACAATCCAGGTGGTTCCCCACGTAACCAATGAAATAAAGAGCGAGATAAGGAAAGTAGCCGAAATATCCAAGGCCGAGTTAGTCATTGTTGAAGTTGGCGGCACTGTGGGGGATATTGAAGGGCAACCATTCCTCGAAGCTATAAGGCAGATGAGAAAAGATGAAGGCAGGGATAATGTACTATATGTTCATGTCACCTTTTTGCCACACATCGCTGCCACCGATGAGTTAAAGACCAAGCCCACTCAACACAGTGTCAACGAGCTAAGGAGAATCGGTATTCAGCCCGATGTTATACTGTGTCGCAGCGATAAGGAGATATCTGAGGGGATAAAGGACAAAATATCGCTATTTTGCGATGTAGATAAAGAAGCAGTTATTTCCCTGGTTACCAGCGAAACCATCTACGAGGTGCCCTTGCTACTCGAGGATGCGGGGTTAGGGGAATTCATAGTTAGCCGATTGAGATTAAAAGGCGGGAAAAGCAATCTGCAAGAATGGAGAGACATGGTAGCCAGGCTAAAGGCTCCTAAAGAGCTTATAATTATTGGATTAGTAGGCAAATATGTGGAACTCAGAGATGCATATTACTCCGTGCGTGAAGCATTGTGCCATGCAGCATTAGCTCACAATCGCGAAGTGAAGATAGAATGGTTGGATTCCGAGGAATTGGATGGTACGGCCGATGATAAGCTTGGGCAAGTTCAGGGGATAATTGTTCCTGGCGGATTTGGCTACCGGGGAATTGAAGGCATGATAAAAGGTGCCAAATTTGCCCGAGAAAGGAAAGTTCCATACCTGGGCTTATGCTTGGGGATGCAAATTATGGTCATCGAATTTGGCCGTCATGTTTTCCGTACTGAAAACGTAAATTCCGCTGAGTTTGATGCCAGTAGTGCTTATCCTGTCATCGACCTGCTCCCTGAGCAGCATGGCGTGGAGCAAAAGGGAGGGACTATGAGGCTCGGGACTTATCCCTGCCATCTGGTAGCAGGAACAACGGCAGCTCGTGCCTACGGCACTGAAGTAGTCTATGAAAGGCATCGCCACCGTTATGAATTTAACAATCACTTCCGCCAGCCATTAGAGGAAGCCGGTCTTGTACCTTCTGGGTTATCCCCGGATGGGAGATTAGTGGAAATTACTGAGTTACGAGATCACCCGTGGATGCTTGCCTGCCAATTTCACCCTGAGTTCAAATCTCGCCCCGATTCTCCTCACCCGTTATTCCTGGGGTTCATCGGGGCAGCCAAGGAGACACTTGTTGAAGGTGCTCAAACAAGCCTACCCTTGAATTAAGAAAATGAAGATATTTTTAGATACTGCCAATATAGAACATATTCGCCATGGGGTGCGACTAGGGGTGGTTACAGGGGTAACCACCAATCCCAGTATTGTATCGAGAGAAGGCAAGGTGGATTATCGAAGATTGGTCCAGGAAATCTGCTCCATTGTCCCTGGTCCAGTATCTACTGAGGTATTAAGCCAGGATATCCAAACAATGGTGGCTGAGGCCAGAGAAATAGCTAAATGGGCGGAGAATATCGTGGTTAAGATACCAGCTAGCCTTGAAGGAGTGGAAGCAACCTCGGTGCTGGCCAGTGAAAACATAAAGGTGAATTTTACTTTGTGCTTCACCTTGAACCAGGCTGTGCTGGCGGCAGAAGCAGGAGCCACTTTTATAAGCCCTTTTGTGGGCAGATTAGATGACATCGGTGAGGATGGTATGAAAGTGGTTGCTGACATTGTGGAATATCTGGACTATTATCAACTGCCTGCTCAGGTTATCGCCGCTAGTATCAGGCATCCTCAACATTGTCTAACGGCAGCCAAAATAGGAGCCCATATTGCCACAGTGCCCTATGAGGTGTTACTACAAATGATACGACACCCTTTAACAGATATAGGCATTGAGCGTTTTAAGAATGACTGGAATAAGGTGATGGCGAGGGAAGAATTACTGTAAAAGCCCCACAAAATTATAGATATAAATAAGGAAAGGTTTTTAAAAAGAGGCTACTATGATAACTATGGCACAACTAGAAAGCAAAAATCGGGATGAACTCGAAGCGATGGCTAAGGAATACGGCATCATTGGCTACTCTGCTTTGAAAAAGTCCGAGCTTGTCCACCGCATCTTGGAAGCAGAAGCCCAGCAGCAGGGAAATATGTTTATAACAGGCGTCCTGGAAACCATCAGCGAAGGCTATGGCTTCCTACGACAGGATACTTTCCGGCGTGGTGCTAATGATGTCTATGTATCAAATTCCCAGATCCGCCGTTTCAACTTAAGAGACGGCGATGCTATTTGTGGCCAGGCCAGACCTCCTAAAGAAAGCGAGAAATACTACAGCTTACTTCGAGTAGAGAGTATCAATGGACTTGACTCTGAACTAGCAAGGGCGCGCCGCAATTTTGGTTCGTTAAC
>Ga0307435_1000471_pt1 | contig 17911 bp, 14 predicted proteins | sample SalMarWE160470MG_FD_202164 | JGI IMG/M metagenome (GOLD analysis project Ga0307435, IMG submission 202164) | Salt marsh sediment microbial communities from the Plum Island Ecosystem LTER, Massachusetts, United States - WE1604-70 | ecosystem: Environmental > Aquatic > Marine > Intertidal zone >... | reverse complement strand
CGGGCGTTGCCCGCCCAAACACCCCCGATTTTTCCCTGAACTGCGTAACTACTAATATTTTAGGTCAGTCAGCATGTGGAGATCAAGATATGATCATCGTACCCGATGAATTACTCGGAGAGGGTCCTGCCAACAGCCCAGAACAGAACCTCCCTTTAAGCCAAAAGGCGTATCTGCAGATCCGCAGAATGATCGTCACCGGTAATTTGCCTCCGGGGGCCATCCTCGACGAGAACATGCTTCAGCGAGAATTAGGCTTCGGTCGTACGCCTATCCGGGAGGCACTGCAACGGCTCTCCTGGGAAAAGCTAGTGAACATCCTCCCCCGCCGTGGCATCTTTGTGACCGATATCGGCATCACCGACCTGCAAAGACTGTTTGAAATGCGCACAAATCTGGAGGGTCTGGCTGCCCGCCTGGCTTCTCAGCGAGGCACGGAAGAACATTGGCACCTAATGGAAGTAGCTCTCGCAAAATTTTCCAGCCAGGAAGAGCCTCAAGACATTGAGAACCTCATCATCATCGATGAGTTATGCCACCAAATTATTTACCGGGCTAGCGATAACAAATTCCTGGGAGACACTTTAGAAGCGCTTTATGCGCTTTGTTTGCGATTATGGTTTTACTTCCTTCCCAATTTAGGTGATCAAGTTGGGCTCATCCACCAGCACAGGAAGGTTCTCGAGGCCTTGAGAGGCAAGGATATCCAAAGCGCGGTCGGACTACTGGAACGCCATGTCCTTGATTTCCAGAATGAACTCCAGGAGGCTATGTTAAATTCACCCATACCTGGATAGCCCAAACCTGCAGGTGGCCTTCTTTAATCTATTTAGATGGCATGGATTACTCAAAATCGACTTAATTTTTCTATAGTACAATTTTAATTTCGGATTGTCCTATTTCATGGCTTCCACTTTGGAGTATGAAGGTTAATCTTCATCCGGCTTTCAGGATACATCATAAAAAGCATTTATCAATCTCACTGGCTAAATCAGATCACGGGGTGATCTTGGGAGATAACATTGGTCAAATATGAGATCCTTTATTGGTACGATATACCCCTTCAGGTGCGCGTACAAGCTGAAAGCGGTCGTCTTAGCAGGCCTCTGCCTCCGCGCTTTCAAACCGCGATTGATAATGCCGCCATACAGGCCGGGCTCACTGGAGATGATGCTTATAGCGACCTCTTCAAATGGGGCCAACCCCAGGAACGACCGGGAACGCCAGATCAGGTCATCCAGGCGGTAGTCAGCGAGCTAGAGGCGCAATACCCCCAGATCGATTGGCACAAGACAGCCGCTGCGTTGAAGAAATGACTTCTGACCAAAACCCTCAGGGCAGTCACCTGGTGATCCTGATGCCTTCTGGCCGGCGTGGACAGGTATCTCACGGCCAATCCTTATTGGATTCTGCCCGCCAGATGGGTGTTGAAATTGAGAGTATATGCGGGGGACGACTGACTTGTGGCAAATGCAAGGTTCACGTCGAAGAAGGTAATTTTCAGAAGCATGGGATCGTCTCGCAGGCCAAGCATCTCAGCGAGCCTAGCGATGAAGAACGCCTGTTGCTGAAGCGCATGCACAGCAGCGCCGACCGCTTATCCTGTTCAGCCTACGTGCTGGGCGATTTATTGGTCAGCGTGCCCGAAGAAAGCCTCGCCCAAAAGCAGATCGTCCGCAAATCGGCCACAGAACGGGTAATCGAGGTGGCTCCGGCTGTACGCCAGGTTTACGTCGAAGTGGACGAAGCCCGCCTGGGTGAACACCGTGGCGATTGGGGCCGGTTGCAATCCGCGCTGGCTGAACAATGGAATCTGACAGACCTCTCCATTGATCTGCAAGCGCTACGGCGACTACAGATGGCTTTGCGAGAAGGAAAATGGGCTGTTACCGTCATATTATGGCAGGAGAAGCAAGTCTTTGACATACAACCGGGCTACCAGGAGGGAGTTTACGGCCTGGCGGTAGATATCGGCAGCACCACCGTGGCGGCCTATCTCTGTGACCTGCGCACTGGCGAGCTGTTGGCTACCGAATCGATGATGAATCCGCAGGTTTCCTATGGCGAGGATTTGATGAGTCGCATTTCTTACACGATGAGCAATGCTGATGGCCTTGAAAAACTAAACTCAGCGATCATCAATGCGCTCAACCGTCTTGCAGGGCGCGCCGCCCGGCAAGCTGGCATTCATACCCGCCAAATACATGAAGCGGTCATGGTCGGGAACACTACCATGATCCATATCTTGTTAAACATAAATCCTGTCGAGCTGGGCAATGCCCCCTTTGCGCTGGCAAACCGCGATGGTATGGATCTAAAAGCTCGTGACCTGGGGTTGCGCCTGCATCCGGGCGCCAATGTCCATGTCTTGCCATCTGAAGCAGGTCATGTCGGCGCGGATAATGTCGGCGTCTTGATCGCTGAGGAACCCTATCGCCAGGACGAGGTCGTGCTCATTACTGATATCGGTACCAATGCGGAAATCGTCCTTGGGAACCGGAATTGGATGTACAGTGCTTCCTCCCCCACCGGTCCGGCTTTTGAAGGCGGTCAGATATCCTCCGGGATGCGCGCTGCGCCGGGCGCGGTTGAGCGGGTCCGCATCGATGCCACCACAAAACAGGCCCGTTTTCGCGTAATTGGAGAGGAAAGTTGGTCGGATGAGTGGCGCATTGGTCCTGACCAGCCAGTGGAAGCCCAGCCACGCCAGTTAGCCAGCGGCATTTGCGGTTCAGGGATCATTGAGGCTGTTGCCGAAATGTACCTGACGGGGGTCATCACGCCAGATGGGCGCATTAATCCTGAAAACACCAACGACAATATCCAATGGGATGGCAAGAAAGCGGCCTATATCTTGGCAGATGCCGGGCAAACCACCACCGGTAAACCCATTTTGATCACCCAGGATGATGTTCGCAACATTCAATTGGCTAAAGCGGCCCTCTATGCTGGGGCCAAGTTGCTGATGAAGCGCGCCGGCGTGAAGTCAGTCGACCGTATCCTCCTGGCCGGCGCTTTTGGCAGCTATATCGACCCCAAATATGCCATGATCTTGGGACTGATCCCTGATTGTGATCTCAAGAAAGTGTATGCGGTAGGTAACGCGGCTGGCGATGGGGCTCGCATCGCCTTGTTGAACCGCAAGAAAAGGGCGGAAGCTCAAGAAATCTCCCATTGGGTCCAATATATAGAAACAGCGATAGATCCGGACTTCCAAGCCGAATTCGTTGGCGCCATGCACCTGCCGCACTCGAGTGACCCATTTCCCCATTTGCAGGGCATCCTGGTTGACGCGCCGCTACCCATGCAAGCAGTCAAAGGTAGAAAAAGGCGCTACACCAGGACTAAGGAGCATTGAGATTTATCCAACTACAGGTTTTAGCCTTCCATTCCACGCGTTTCCTGATTAAAATCAACCCTCATACGAGGTGAAGCATGAACGACGAAATCAACATCAAAGAAATGAGCACCGACGATATCTATGAGTTAATGAAAGAAGACCTTTATGATGGCTACGCCGAAGAAATTGTCGAAGAGGTCAACGAACTGCTCTCCCGCGGCCTTTCACCTTACGAAATCCTCACCCAGGGCTTGGTTGCTGGCATGGACATCGTCGGAGTAGACTTTCGCGATGGCATCCTCTTCGTGCCAGAGGTGCTCATGGCTGCCAAGGCTATGAAGGCGGGAATGGTGGTATTGCGCCCGCTTTTAGCTGAAACTGGTGCCCCAAAAATCGGCACTATGGTGATCGGCACGGTCAAGGGTGATATCCATGATATCGGTAAGAATTTAGTCGCCATGATGATGGAAGGCGCTGGCTTCGAGGTTATCAATCTCGGGATAAATAACCCCGTGGAAAATTTTATGGCGGCCATCGAAGAACACGATCCAGATATTGTCGGCATGAGCGCACTGCTTACCACCACCATGCCGTATATGCGGGTGGTTATCGAGGCCCTTAAGGAAAAAGGGATTCGCGAGGATATCATCGTCCTGGTCGGAGGAGCACCACTCAACGATGCCTTCGCCGAAAACATCGGAGCGGACGCCTATTGCCGGGATGCTGCCGTGGCGGTCGATACGGCCAAGAAATTCATGGAAATTAAAAGAGCTAAGGTGAATCAATGAATCCCTTGGAACCCCTTTTGAATGAGCAAGAAGTCGTCTTGCTGGACGGCGCTATGGGGACCATGTTGATGGCAGCCGGTCTGGAGCAGGGCGCTCCGCCAGAAGAATGGAACCTGCTTCACCCAGAAAAAATCTGCGGAGTACATCGCAGCTATATTCAAGCAGGCGCCCGCATTATCCTGACGAATTCCTTCGGGGGCAACCGCTTTCGTCTTAAACTGCACAATCTACAGGAGCGGGTGACAGAGCTGAATAAGGCCGCCGCGATCATAGCCCGGCAGGAAGCCCAGGCTGCCACTCATCCGGTACTGGTAGCGGGTTCTATGGGACCGACCGGGGAATTGCTGGAGCCCATGGGTACCATGACCTTTGACCAGGCCAAGGCAGCTTTTGCCGAACAGGCTGCCGCCTTGGCAGACGGCGGTGTCGACCTGCTCTGGATCGAAACCATGAGCGACTTGAATGAAGTCAAAGCTGCCATTGAGGGTGCTCGCTCGGTTTGTGACTTGCCGGTAGCAGCCTCTATGACCTTTGATACCCACGGTCACACCATGATGGGCGTCAAGCCCTCGCAAGCCGTCGAGTTTCTGCGTAAGTATGATCTGATCGCCCTGGGAGCTAATTGTGGAAACGGTCCTGCAGAAATCGAGGGCATCATCGCAGCCATGCACACCTTAGCTCCCGAAATCCTGTTGATTGCCAAATCAAACGCGGGTGTGCCCAAATGGGTCAATAACGAACTGGTTTACGATGGCACCCCGGAAGTAATGGCTGCCTACGCTCGCCAGGCGCGCCATTTAGGCGCAAGGCTCATCGGTGCTTGCTGCGGAAGCACCCCTGCTCATATCCGCGCCATGGCGGACAGCCTGGATGTTCATGCTCCTTGACCGCAGGTCAGTTGAAGAAGGCGATCAACGGGTGACAAGAACCGGGGGCTGCCATCAAACAGCTCACAGGGTCAGCTCGCCTGTAAAAGAAGGAAATGGTGGGAGATGAGCATGGGCAGGTGGTTTCGAAATCACCCCCACCTGTTAGAGCGTGCCTACCAGACGACCGCCTGGTTGTTCCTGGGGCTGCGTCCAATAATCGCTCGTTTAGGATACCAGCGGCTTGATCGCTGGTTTAGCCTCTTTGAGGAACCTCCCAAAAAGATACTCTTCGACTGCCGCATGTGCGGTCAGTGTGTTCTGCACCAGACTGGGATGACCTGCCCCATGACCTGCCCCAAATTCATTCGGAACGGCCCATGCGGGGGCGTACGCCCCAACGGGAATTGCGAGGTGAACCCTGAAATGAGGTGCGTTTGGGTGGAGGCCTACGAGCGCTCTCTGGAAATGCCCGTCTTCGGGATTGAAATGAACCTGCTCCAACCGCCGGTTAACCACAGCCTGCAAGGATCATCCGCATGGGTCAATTTAATAAGCGGGAAAGACAAAAACCTGCCTACAGGCTGGGTGAATCTCACGGATATCCCCGTCGTGGGTAGTGAAGTCCCCCCGATTGATAGAGCGATTTGAGGTTATAGATCATTGCTTAAATCAGAGCAATTTGAAGAAAATAATTTCGTGATGGCTGCTTTGGATAAAGACCTCATATCAGGAAGCCGGCTGGAGCGTGTTCTAAGATCAGGCCGGTTTGCAGTTACTGCTGAATTAAACCCGCCTGATAGCGCCGACCCGCAAGAGGTCTATGACGCTGCCGTAGTGCTATCAGAGGTCTGCGATGGCATCAACGCTACCGACGCTTCTGCCGCTCACTGCCACATGTCCAGCGTGGCTATCTGCGCCTTACTGACCCGGGGTGGTTACGAACCGATCATGCAGGCTTCCTGTCGTGATCGCAATCGCATCGCTCTCCAGGGTGATATCCTGGGTGCGGCAGCCATGGGTGTTCGGAATGTGCTGTGCTTAAGCGGCGATGACGTCACCAGCGGCGACCAGCCCGAAGCCAAACGAGTCTTCGATTTCGATTCCCTGCAATTACTCCGAACGATCAGGGTTCTGCGGGATGAGGGTATGTTTCTCAGTGGTCGTAAGCTGACCGTCGCCCCGCGGCTCTTCCTGGGAGCCGCCTCCAATCCTTTTGTGCCGCCATACGATTGGCGCCCATTCAGGCTCGCTAAAAAGATCGAAGCTGGGGCAAACTTCATCCAGACCCAATATTGCTTTGACCTGCCTCGTTTCCGCCAATTTATGGAGCAGGTCCGCCAGATGGGTCTACATAAGAAAGCTTACATTTTGGTTGGCGTTGGACCCCTAAGATCCCAACGAGCTGCTGAATACATTCGCAGGGAAGTCCCTGGTGTGGTAATCCCAGATGAGATCATCGAGCGTTTGGGTAAGACTCCCTCAGATAAACAACGCCAGGAAGGCAAACGCATCTGCGTGGAAATCATCCAGCAGGTGCGTGAAATCGAGGGCGTAGCCGGGGTACACGTCATGGCGTATCGCCAGGAGGAATTGGTCGCTGAAATCATCCAGGAAGCCGGTCTGCTACCTCGTTCTAGTCAGCAAGACCTTGGCGGGATCAAGAAACTTTACCGACCCAGAAAATGGAAGCGGTTCGGTCATCCATAAACCAGATATGAGTACCCCCGGTCTGCTTTAAAAAGCCTTGTCATCAATTTATAATAGAGCTCGAACATCAACTTCGCTCTGAGGAGCCTCATTTGAAAACCGAACTCTCTTCGAGGAACAAAACCATTTTTATCGGCCCAGATCACCCATTCACGATTATTGGCGAACGCATCAATCCTACCGGCAGGAAGAGGTTGGCTGCCGGGGATTTCAGCCGGGTGATCAATGATGTCATAACCCAGGTTGAAGCTGGCGCCCATATGTTAGATGTAAACGCCGGCATCCCGTTAGCCGACGAACCTGCCATCCTGGCTGAAGCCATCATACTTGTTCAGTCCTTGAGCGACGTTCCCCTTTCTATAGACTCTTCCATCGTTGCTGCCCTCCAGCGTGGTCTGGAGGTCTACCAGGGCAAAGCGCTGGTCAATTCGGTCACCGGTGAGGAAGAACGCCTGGAGGCGGTGCTGCCCCTGGTGAAGAAATATAATGCGGCAGTGATTGGCATCTCTAACGATGAGACCGGCATCTCAGAAGACCCCCAGGTGCGCTTCGCCGTCACTCGAAAAATCGTCCAACGAGCCATGGACCACGGCATTCCACGGGAAGACGTGCTCATCGATCCCCTGGTGATGCCCATCGGGGCCATGCGCCAGGCGTTTCATATCTTGCGCCTTGTACGGGAGGAATTGGGTTGCAACACAATCTGTGGCGCCAGCAATGTATCCTTTGGATTGCCAAACCGTGCGGCACTCAACGCCACTTTTTTACCCATGGCCATTGCTGCAGGTTTGACCTCAGCTATCACGAATCCGCTTGAACCTGAGATCAAAAGGGCCATCCTGGCCGCGGATGTGATGATGGGAAATGACGATAACTGCATCAATTGGATTGTGTCTAACCGCCGGGAGCTTGCAGACTCTGAAGGCGCTACCGGCGAACCTCGCCAGCGAAGAGAACGTCGCCACCGCAGGGATCGATGAGTATGGCTGGGACCGCCTTCATCATATGCGGAGCCTTAGGGCGAGAGGTTCTGGACATCATTCAAAAACACGGTTGGGAGGTGGATGTTGTCGGCATTCCAGCATTGGATCACATGGTCCCTGAACGGATCGCCCCACATGTGGAGAAGCGCATCCTGGCGTTACGCCAGCAGTACCAGCGCCTGATCGTCGTTTACGGTGATTGCGGTTCAAAAGGTGCCTTGGACCAGGTGCTCGCTCAGCAGGGCATTGAACGCATATATGGACCCCATTGTTACGAAATGTATGCGGGAGAGACTTTTTATGATCTCATGGAAGAACAGCCCGGCACCTTTTTCCTGACAGACTTCCTGGTACGCGGCTTTTATGGCACGGTAGTCAAAGGCATGGGATTGGATCGCTACCCACAACTAAGGGGGGAATATTTTCGAAACTACAAGCGAGTCGTTTATCTCATCCAAAAAGAGACGCCCGAGTTGCTCCAAAAAGCGCAAGCCATCGCAGAATATTTAGAGTTGCCTTTGGAATTTTGCCAGACTGGCTATGGCTCTCTGGAAGAGCGGTTGGTAGCTTTGATGGAGAAAAAGTAGACCAGACCGTTTTTCCACCTCTGGAGACAAAAGAAGACTATGGCCCGTACATCCCATAAGCTCAGCAACTCTTTCGAAGGCGCTCTCGCCGGTGGAGGTGATCCAGCCACCTCACCCCTTTACGTTTTCGGGCCTTTCCTTAAACTGATCGTCGTCGCTGGGGTGGCTCAAATCACCTTCGGAGCCTCCGTATGGCTGGTGGTGCTGACTATTGCAGTAGTTTCAGCCATGTATCGCCTGGTCATGCAGTGGGTAACCGATGGCAGCGGCGGCAGTGGTTTGAGTGAAGATGAGTTTGGGGGTTGGGCAGTCAAGGTGAACGCCGCCATTACCTTTATCGAGTACACCCTGACCTTTCTGGTGAGTATGGCTGCCATGGTAACCTTTATTGCTGATCGTATCCCCGCCCTGAATGACAAGATCCTATGGATCCAGTACCGCACCCTGGTTGCCATTGGCCTCAGTGTATTCACCGGTTGGCTGGTCAACCGGGGCCCTAAGATGGCGGCGCGCACCTTTGGTCCGGCTACAGGTGGCGTTTTAGTACTCTTATGGATCATGATCATTGCGACCGTCTCGAAAATGGGCTTCCACTTACCATCCTTCAATCTTATGGCCTTTAACGCCCAAAATCTTAACTTTACATTGAGCGGTTATGCCCGTATTCTCGCAGTCATGACTGGCATCGAGGTATTCGCCAACCTGGTTGCTGCTTACGAAGGCAAGCCTGAAGAAAAAAGCAAAAAAGCGTTCAATAGCTTGTTGATCATAATGGGCACCACTGCCATCACCATGCTCATTGTTGGCCCGGCTATTCACCAACTATCCAATCCATCTTTAGCAGAGGTTTCCGTCTTCACACAAACCATGGATCGTCTTTTGCCTGATCCGCTACCCTATTTTGGCACCATCGTGGGGATCGCGGTATTGATGTCAGCCTCCGCTGCCAGTGCTCAAGGATTGCAAAACCTGTCCTTAGGGCTATACCAGCGTCATTACGTGCCTTACTGGCTAGGCCAACGAAATATCTTTGAGGTTGCGGATAAACCGGTTTGGATCGAGGTCTTTATCGTCAGCTTGTGCTTTTTCTTTTTCGGCACTCAAGAAGATACTTACCTGGCGATATACGCCGCCGGGGTGTTCATCCTTTTGAGCATGACCGGATGGGCAGTTACTAAGCGTCTGATACGCCAGGCGCGCTCCCGCTTTTCTTTCACCAGTCTGGTTCTGATCGGTGGCACTTGTCTGGCAGCGCTGCTGACCAGCGCTGCGACCGGGATCATATTCGGTGAACGTTTTCTGGACGGCGCCTGGACCTATCTGCTCTTCATCCCCTTCCTTTACGTCACCTTTTCCTATTTCCGAAACCGCCTCGGAGAACCCACCCAGGAAGCCGATTACCTTGGACAGCTGGATGCGGCCCAACTAGCTGGCTTCGGTTTCGGTCAATATCCCACCCCGGAGTTCGTCGCAGGCAACGGGGGAGAAGCGCCTGCTGAAATCACCTGGCAGCCAGAACCGATCGAACAGAGCAACTGGCGGGAGATGAAGGTAGCGATTCAACGCATTGTGGTGCTGCTGGATGGCTCATCTTTTGCTGCCCAAGCAATACCGCTGGCAAAAGCTATCGCCCAGGCCACCTCCGCTCGTTTAACTTTATTTTCCGCTATCGAGAATGAATATCAGGTCGAAACCGAGAAATACAAAGAAATCCAGGTAGAACGCCAGGCATACTTACAAAGCCTGGTTGAGGAGCTACAATCCTCGGGTCTAGTCGCAGATCATATGGTTAGCGCCGGTTCCACCGTAGAGGCAGCTGAGGCCTATGTGGCCGACGAGAGCGTCGATTTGGTCATCACTACCACTAGAGGAAAGTCGGGCGTGCCTCATTGGCTCAGCGGAGGGGTTTCAAGCAAACTGGTGCAACGTATCAATAAACCGGTCTTGTTAGTAAAAGCAATCGATCAGCAAACACCAAAAACCCCTGGGGTGAAACGCATACTGGTAGCCCTAGATGGGTCGATTTACTCTGAACGGGTCCTGCCATACGCTCGCGCCCTTGCCCAAGCTTTTAGGAGCGAACTGGTCTTGATTTCTGTTCCTGCGGTACCGCGCATGAAAGATTACCGTGCCGCCGCTGAAATCGTCGACACCTTGAGAATAAAAGCCGATACTAACATGCGTAAGTTTCTGCAGGCCGTAGCCCGGTCTTTACGCGCCGAGGGGATAAAGGTTCGCATAATCGTCACCGGTTCCATTCCAGCACGCACCATCCTATCAATTGGAAAAAAACAAGACGCAGATCTGATTATGATGACCTCTCATGGTCGTGGTGGCTTGGAATTGTTTATGGTGGGTAGTGTCACCCAGAGAGTGGTACAAAACACTCAGACGCCAGTATTTATCGTACCAATCCTTCCCCAATAGATCCAGGCCACCTTCCTGCAGGTTTTCATCCCATCCTCTTTAATTGACTCCGGTGATCATCTTTTGGAGGTCTGGTAGACCTCCATTCCAATTCAGCCTTAACCATTAGGGCATGATTTACGGTTACAATTAAAGCCTGGCGAGCTTCATACAAGGTTACATCGGCCCGCGTCGTAGATTGAGGCAGGCAAATTCCCAGGAGCAGGGGTTTGGGATAAGGTCACGCAGGTTATGAAATTCCAAAGAGTATTAATCACCATTATTTGTTTGCTAGTCATCGCGATTCCTGCGCAAACTGTGACAGCCCAGGGTCCATGCGGAAGCTCGTATGTGGTTCTTCCTGGCGACACGGTCGGTGAAATCGCCCTCTTATGTGAAATCACGGTTGCCAACCTCCTAGAAGCCAACCCTCAAATATCCGATCCCAATCGTCTGTTAATTGGTATGACTCTGTCAATCCCATCTCCCCAAGAACAACCCTCCCCTAGGGTGACCATCTCGCCTATTTGCGGACCTCCAGGTACGGAATTGTTGGCTATGTTGCAAGGCTTTCCACCCGATTTGATCGTTGAAATCGGTGCAAGCCGAATCGATCAAACCCCCAATGATTTCGAGAAGATTCGCACGGATTCCCAAGGCGGCTGGAAGACCTCAATTACCATACCGGAATCAGCTAAAGAGAAAGAAGCCTGGGCAGTGGTGGCTCAGTCGCAGGCCAGCAGTGCCCGTATTGAAGAGAGCTCTAACTTATTTTATGTAACTGGATCTCTCGATACAGGCGCAGCTACCACCTATATCGTCCAACCGGGAGACACCCTGCGCTCTATCGCGGTTCAATTTGATAAATCCATCTCGGCCATATTAGCTGAGAATCCCGGAATAACCAATCCCAGCCTGATTTATGTGGGTCAAAGGTTGAACATTCCGGGTAAGCAACCCGGTCAGCCAGCCGTCGCTATCTCTCCTTCATGTGGCCCAGCGGGAACTGAGGTTCAGGTGGTGATCACTGACTTCCCAGTAAATTCTCGCATTGAGGTCGGCGTTGGGCAACAGGGTTCCGCTGAAAATATCGTCAACACTTTATCCAGCAGTGCGAACGGAGGCTTAGAGACTCAAGTCATCATCCCCCATGATGCTCTGCCTGACCAGCACTGGCTGGTATCCGCTCTGACACTCCAAAGCCCCGTGATCAAGGCAAATTCAAACCTCTTCTCGGTGATCAAGACCATCGGTGTGGGTGTTCCTACCACTTACATCGTCCAGCCAGGAGATATGCTGGGGGAAATTGCCACACGCTTCGGCACCTCGGTTGCCGCTATCCTGACTGCCAACCCCGCCCTCAGCAATCGCAATTCCATTTCCGTCGGCGAGCGATTGGTCATTCCAGGACTGATTCCCGTAGTATCTATCACCCCTGAACGCGGCCTTTCTGGTACCCAGATTCTAGTAGAAGTCACTGGTTTTCCCTCCAATACTCTGCTTGATGTTACTCTTGGAAAGCGTTCTTCACCGCCACTGGTAATCGGTACATTTCGGACCAGCTCAAACGGCACCCTTACAACTCAAGCGCTCATTCCTAAAACTGCAAAATTCAACGAACGCTGGGAAGTGGTTGTACAAACCTCCAAAGGAGCCAAGATCGAGGCCACCTCTAATGAATTCACCGTCGTCAGAGTCACCCAACCCAAACAACCTGTGATAACCATCTGGCCTCAGGATGGCCCTGCAGGAACGAAGCTCGATGTTGTCGCGATGGGTTTTCCTGGCTATGTCAGTGTCGAAATTTATCTAGGAAGGAACGAATCTGATCTCGAGATCGTCGATACAGCTCTGACAGATATTAATGGTACTTTTTACGCTCAGATCACCATCCCAAGCACTGCCCAACCGAACGAAAAGTGGATCGTTCTTGCCAAAACCGTTACTGGGGCCAATCTCGAAGCTGCCTCGATACCCTTTTCCGTTTCACCTTAAAGATGTTATTTAGGCGCTTTTCTCTATACCTTTTACCCCCCACACCTATAAACTCCATAATATAAGGACGTGGGGGAATCCCTTTATACAGGGTCGAATCCTTACAGCGGGGTTGATAAAACTACCCATCTCGAGAATCGTCTCACATAAAAATTTGAAGTATAAACGAGATTATGCTTCAAATTATGGTACAATTAATCATGAAGAATAGTTCCTTGAATTATCTCTGATACCAAATTACCCGCCGTCCATCTCAGCCATCAAAGACTCTTGAGAGTTGTTTAAACTGCTACTAAAGTAGTAAATTGCCTATGTTATAACGCGCGGCTTTATCCCGTTTTCGGGTACCAGCCAGAAGATTACTGCTGGGGGAAAAAGCTCTAACTGCAGTCACCTTCAAGTAACCAACAATGAAACGGATCAGAGAACCAACTGTGCAAGAGCTTCTCGCACTGGTGAATTTGTCCTGAATATTAATTTACTTGGTATTTTTGCCGATGACCGATCAATTAACCTCACCAGCATTGAAAATCCTGAAAAACCGGATCGACATCACCCGGGTGCCGTTCAGTGACCGGGGTTCTCGCTTGCTGGTATATCAGGAATCCTCTAAGAGCCGTCTATATGTCAAGTTGGCTGAACGGCTGACCGGTCTTGAGGCTAATATCGAAGCTTATCTGCGCCGCCCTCCATTCATTCGCAACCTGTGCATAGTCGACGAAAATGGACAAGCCCTTGAGTTTGAAGTGGTTACTTTTCCCCACATCATATACTTTAAGACCCGTTTGGGAGACTTCGGATTGGTCTTCCATGACAAGCGCACCCTAGTGTTCGGATTACCCCCCGACATTAACGCGGGATTGCGCTTTCACGTATCACCGCAATTTTGGCAGGAAATGCAGCATGGCGGTGTATTTAAAGCCGTTCGGAACCTAGCTTATTCAAGCAACAGCGAATCGCTCAGCAATCAGATCAAGCCTGAGGAGGGGGGTTATACAGTTGAATTTATTGTAAAAGCTTGCGACGACTGCGCCATCACCATATCTATCGGTGAACAATTGGACTTGCATAACGATGCTTCGGCATTCTCAGTGTGTGCGACTGCCGCCGAAACACGCTGGTCGAACTGGTTCAACCGGGCTCCCGAAGTGGATGAACCCTATCGCGATACCTATGCGTACGCCTGGTGGATCATGGCGAATAATCTGATCAGTCCCCAAGGCCGGATCGTCCACGAAGCCATGATGCCCTCCAAAGTCAGCTACGTAGGTTTATGGCTGTGGGATAGCGCTATGCACACACTTGCATACCGGCATGTTGACGCTGAACTGGCTCGAAACCAAATTCGTGCGATGCTGGCATGCCAGCTTCCTGACGGCATGTTGCCAGACGCCATCTACGATGAGGGCGTCGTGGCCGAGATTGAGCATCCCATCAGGGCTGAAGTCACTAAACCTCCAATTTTAGCCTGGGCTGCCCTTAAATTAGATGAGACCGATCCCGATCTGAATTTCTTGCAAGAGATATATGTGCCGCTGGTTCGCTGGAACGCCTGGTGGTTCAGTATGAACGATGACAACGCCAATGGCTTGGCACAGTACAACCATCCTTACTCGTCTGGCTTAGATGACAACCCTTTATGGGATTACGGTATGCCGGTTGAATCTCCCGACTTGAACACCTATTTGTGTGTACAAATGGGTTCTTTGGCTGTGATCGCCGAGAAATTAGGGATGGAAGTCGAGGGCGCCATGTGGCGACGGCGGGCTGCTGCCATCGTTCGCCGCATGATCGAAATTTTTTGGGATGAAGATGCAGGGATTTTTCGGGCTTTACACGAAGACCAACCTATCCCTGTGATCACCCCTTTTAACCTCTTCCCCTTATGGACCGGTCAGTTACCAGAGAGGATTCGCGACCGACTGATCGCCCATCTGATGGACCCTGATGAGTTTTGGGGAGATTATGTCATCCCTACCGTGGCCCGCAACGACCCTCATTTCGAGCCAAACAGGATGTGGCGCGGCCCGGTATGGGTCAATATAAATTACTTCTTTATCGAAGCCCTTTACCAGATCGGCCGCAATGACCTGGCTCAAGAGTTGATGTCTAAAACGCTGCACCTGATTATGGCTCAGCCCAGCATTTTCGAATTTTATAATGCGACAACCGGTGACCCACCAGCCAAAGCATCTGACACGTTCGGCTGGACCGCCGCCATCTTCATCGATCTGGCCATCCGGGCTAGTCGTGAACATGCTAGCCAGTAAGGATCGAGTAGATTCTATCCAAGAGCACCTGCGTTCCTGGGGAAGAGAAATTCATGTCAGATTGTCTAGATGAGATTGCAAATTCTGAGCGCAAACTCATCATTGCCTCCAATCGAGGTCCGGTAACCTTCGAAGAAGACGAAAATGGGGTGTTGCAATATCAACGCGGCAGTGGCGGTCTGGTCACGGCGCTGACCGGTCTTGCCCGCCAGCTCGATGCCAGCTGGATCGCGTCCGCCCAAACCGAGCAAGACAGCCTCTGGGATGAGGGCGATATTCCACTGGGTGATGATGGCAATACCATTAAAGTGAAATTTCTCTCGCCTGAACCCGAGGCGTATGAAGGTTATTACAACGTAATCGCCAACCCTTTGCTGTGGTTCTTACAGCATTCCATGTGGGATGTGCCCCGCGCTCCGGTAATTAATCGGGCGACCTGGAATGCTTGGGAAAACGGCTATGTGGCTGTCAATCAGCTCTTTGCCGATGGTATTGTGGCGATTACGCGGGGTGTTTCCCACCGCTCTTTGGTGATGGTGCAAGATTACCACCTCTATCTGGTACCCCGTTTCCTGTCAAGGCAACTGCGCCGGCGAGAACGTCCTACCATCACTCACTTCGTACACATACCCTGGCCCGGGCCGGAATACTGGGGTATTCTCCCGCCAACCATGCGGCAGGCCATCGTAGATAGTCTGTGCGCAGTAGACATCCTCGGCTTTCAAACCCGCGAAGATAGCCTAAACTTCATCCGCACCTGCGAAAGTTACCTGCCATCCGCCGATGCGAACTTCAAACGAGGTCGTATCTGGTACCGCAACCACGCCACACACGTGCGAGACTACCCGATATCCATTGATGTACAATCCCTGCGAGATATGGCTGCTTCCCACGAAGTCGCCGAGCACCGCTCCGAAATCCAGGACGAGATTGGAGATATGCAACTTGTCCTGCGAATCGATCGTATTGAGCCCAGTAAGAACATCATCCGTGGTTTCCAGGCTTTCGAGGAGATGTTGGATCTCTACCCCGAACACCGGGGTAAAGTCAGTTTCCAAGCCCTCTTAGTTCCATCCCGTATGGATGTCAGCGAGTACCAGGAATACCTGGACGAACTCCTAGCAGCGGCAGGGCGGGTCAACGCCATACATGGTGACAGCGAATGGGAACCAATCCGGATCCGGACCAGTGAGAATTACCCCCGGGCAGTGGCAGCCTTACAACTCTATGACGTTCTGCTGGTCAATGCCATCGCCGACGGTATGAACCTGATTGCCAAAGAAGGTCCGATTGTCAACCAACGGGATGGCGTACTTATTCTCTCCGAACGCGCCGGTGCCCGCCAGCAACTGGAGTCTGGCGCCACCATCATTTCACCATGTGACGTTTATGCCACCGCCGAGGCTTTACACCAGGCCCTCGTGATGCCTAAAGAAGCACGACACGAGCGTGCCTCTCGATTGCGTATGCTCATCGAACGGGATGACATCAATGATTGGCTTTGCCGCCAGCTAGATACCGTTTCTGAACTGGATTTGTAGGGATGCCTGTAAAACGACCTGCTACCGCCATCTTGCATTATTCTGCTCCTCCGATTGTTGGAGGGGTTGAAGCGGTCATTGCCGCCCACGTAAATGCATTCGAAAATGAAGGCTATCCCGTGACCGTGGTGGCAGGCCGGGGCGACCAAGAAAGCCTTTCGCCAGGCGCTGACCTAGTCTTGATCCCAGAAATGGACTCACAGCACCGAGAAATCCTTCAGGTCAGCTCGGTTCTAGAAAAGGGACGCCTGCCCACCGGTTTTGAAGATATGGTTGCTCAGCTGGTCGCCTCATTGAGGCCGGTGATAAAACGCCATGACACCATCATCCTCCACAACATATTTACCAAACACTTCAACCTGCCCCTCACGGCAGCTCTGTATTGGCTGCTGGACGAGGGCGCTATCAAGAATTGTATCGCCTGGTGCCACGATTTCACCTGGACCAGCCCACATTCCCATTCGAAGGTCTTTCCGGGTTATCCGTGGGACCTTCTACAGACCTACCGGTCCGAAGTCACTTACGTGACAGTATCTCTCCGCAGGCAGGGCACTCTGGCCAAGCTCTTGAGCTGTGATCTCGAACGCATCCAGGTGATCTACAATGGTGTGGATCCCCAGAGCTTGTTGGGGTTGTCTGCTGAAGGCTGGGACCTGGCCAATCGTCTAGAGATATCGAAAAGCGATTTAATCCTGCTCATGCCGGTGCGCATTACCCAGGCCAAAAATATCGAATTTGCCCTGCGGGTGCTGGTGGCCATCCGTAACCGTGGTTGCCGACCAAAACTTATCCTCACCGGCCCCCCCGATCCCCACGATATCGAGAGTATGGATTATTTTCATGCCTTACAGGGTCTCTGCCAAGAGCTGGATATTAGATCTGAGATGGGTTTTGTTTTCGAATCTGGCCCCGAACCAGACCAACCGTACTACATAAACGCCCGTGTGGTTGGCGATCTATTTCGCCTCAGCGATGTAATGTTCATGCCCAGCTACCGGGAGGGTTTTGGCATGCCGGTGCTGGAAGCCGGTCTCGCTGGCATCCCGGTCGTATCCACTAACGTTCCTGCTGCAGAGGAGATTGGTGAACAGGATATCACCCTATTCAATTCTGACGATGATCCTGATAAAGTAGCTGAATTGGTTCTCAAAATTGCTGAGAACAGCCCAGTTTACCGCCTGAAGCGCCGCGTACGCCAGAAATATACCTGGGGCGCTATCTTTCAAGATCAAATCGAACCATTGCTGTACAAGTGAAATCTCCGGACCGTGATGCCCGGAACCCAAAAAGATCCTTATGACTAATCACGCTCTGCAATCTGACCAAAGCCATATTAATCCCTGAAGAAAATGGAGCCCTGAATTGCCCTGCCCTGAATCGATCACTAAACGCCTTACTGAGAGCCCTCGCCTATGGCTGTTCCTG
>Ga0307435_1000467_pt1 | contig 18064 bp, 14 predicted proteins | sample SalMarWE160470MG_FD_202164 | JGI IMG/M metagenome (GOLD analysis project Ga0307435, IMG submission 202164) | Salt marsh sediment microbial communities from the Plum Island Ecosystem LTER, Massachusetts, United States - WE1604-70 | ecosystem: Environmental > Aquatic > Marine > Intertidal zone >... | reverse complement strand
TTTATGGCTGAAAATTCCGTGAGGTTCCTTACCGGTATCAAAAACATATCAATAGCTTACTCACAATCGGGAGGCACCTATCTTATGGGCTACCTGCCGCAGACCAACTACTTTGGATTAAACACGGGGAGAGATAATGATAATTTCTCCAATGCTCCCGGGTTTCCCTTTATCCTGGGATACCAGGATGAGAACTTTGTCCGTAACATGAACGAAGACTGGCTAACAAAAGATCCGGCATTTAGTAATCCTTACACTATGACCAAATCAGAAAATTATACTGTACGAAGCACTTTCGAACCATTCAGGGGATTCAGGATAGATCTCAACGCTACACGTACTTATTCTGAAAATATGTCCGAATATTTTATTTATGAAGCAGACAGCTTCAGATTCGATAACCGTATGACGACAGGCAACTTTTCAATATCATTTATCAGCTTAGGTTCTGCTTTTGAAAAAATAAGCAGCGATGATAACTATTATTCCAACTATTTTGAAAAATTTAAGGAATACCGGAAAATTATTGCCTACAGACTATTCAAACAAAGAATAGAGGAGTCAAATATCGGATTTAATTCATCAATACAACAGGCCGGCGAAGATGAATATCCCTATGGCTACGGCCCTACTTCCTCGGAAGTACTTATTCCGGCCTTCCTGGCTGCTTATGGTAATAAGAATCCGAGGCGTGTCACACTGGAAACATTCCCCGGATTATTGAGTATGCTGCCAAACTGGAAGATTACTTTTGACGGACTGTCAAGAATTGAGTTTTTAAAAAAGTATTTCAAATCTATAGACGTCAGTCATTCTTACCGGTCAACATATAATGTCGGCGATTTTACTACCAACTTCAACTATGTCGAAGAAAATAGCGGACTCGAGTTTGTAAAAGATTTTCAGAATAACTTTATTCCTGAATTTCAAATTAATACAGTGTCAATAAGGGAAGATTTCAGCCCGCTGATAAACTTCGATATGACATGGCAGAACAGTCTTATTACCCGCTTTGAGATAAAAAAGTCCAGAACACTGGCGCTGAGCCTGTCAAACAACCAGCTTACGGAAAGCAAAAACGGGGAGTTTGTTATAGGCGCGGGATACAGGTTTAAGGAGGTACCACTTGAAATCAGCGGCAGAAAATATGAGAGCGACCTTAATCTAAGATTTGATCTGTCAGTAAGGGATAACAAAACACTGATAAGGCATCTGGCACTGCTGACTGAAGATGAAGTTGACCAGATAACTACCGGCCAGAGAGTGGTAAAGCTAAGTACTACGGCAGATTATGCACTTAGCACAAGATTTAACATTCAGTTTTTCTTCGACAGGACACTTAATAAACCGTATACATCCCGCTCATTTCTCACAGCTGATACAAATGTAGGCTTCAGTATAAGATTTACCCTCGCACAGTAACTTTTTATACTGCCTCATTTCATCAAATATCATATCTTTTAACATGTATTGAAAAAATATTGATAAGTATTAACAAATATTGTTATATATATTTTTGAAAAACATAAAAAAGTATAAATTTTGTCAATTCACTAATCATTAATATAGTTAATTATGAATATACCTGGCAATCTAAGGTACACAAAAGACCACGAGTGGATACGCATTGAAAATAATGAAGCTTTTGTTGGAATTACCGATTATGCGCAAGGGGAACTTGGCGATATTGTTTTTATTGAAATAGAAACCCTGGATGAACACCTTGGAAAAGAAGAAGTGTTCGGTACAATTGAAGCAGTTAAAACAGTATCTGACTTGTTTATGCCCGTTTCAGGAAAAGTTATCGAAATAAATGATAAACTGGAGGACCACCCTGACCTGGTGAATAAGGATCCCTATGGTGACGGATGGCTGATTAAGGTGAAGGTAGATGATGAAAATGAGATGAATAGCTTGCTCGATGCACAGTCTTACAAAAAAATGATCGAGGTATAAAAAATCACACTATTCCCATGTGAATAAATTACGGAGTATTGTTAATAAGTTCAAAATAATTTAATAAAAATAACCTTCCCGACGTCGTATTTTCGACTCCTGTATTTTAAGCCTTGTTCAATATGATTAGCATTATATATTATAATGACTATGCTATAATGTCAATAAAAAATCTGAAAAGAATAGACTTCCTGGTAATTGAAAAGTTGAAAAACCACCTCCTGCAGATTATAGAGAATGCTGCCACTGATATTTATGTTGACCTGAAAGAGATAAAATTCATTGACAGTAACTCATTTGCAGGTTTGAGATACGCCAGTGAAACTGCCAGGAAAAATAGTATAGATCTGTACTTTTTAAATGTCTCAAGGGAATTATCGGAATTGTTCAGACTCAGCGATGAGAATAATGATCTTAATATATGCCCTGGGAGTGAAATTGAAAATTTACGCGTTGTAGTGTCATAATCCTCCTGATTACCAGTGACCGTTGTCTATCAAAAGGTTAACATTACCCGGGTGGCCATCATCAGATATGCCCTCAATAATAATCCTGTACTTTGAAATACTTTCCGGAACACGAAAATATACTTCGGCCTTACCCGATGAACCTGTCTGAATTGACTGTTTCCAGTATATTGCTGAAGACTTTGATATTTCTTCACTGCCGGCATCAGCAACTTCATACTTTGGCTGATAAAATTCCCTGGGTGAATAATACCCTAACATTGTAAATTCAATAACCCCTCTTTTCATAAACATGCCCCTCTTGGTATATACGGCAATTACGCCATTTGATCCCCTGTTTCCAAAAATAGCAGTACCGGGCCCCTTAAGTATCTCAATCCGGTCAATATCTTCAACCGGTATGGCCAGTACCGAACCTACATCATTTGCCGGCATACCGTCAATAAGATAAAGAGGCTCCGTACTTCCATAAATAGTGCTGACACCTCTTATTATCACATTGTTGCCAATAACATTTACACCGGGAACCCTCCCCTTTATAACCTGCAAAGCATCGGAGTAACCGCTGGGTATATCTTCAGACTTAATTACATAATCAGGATCACCATATATACTTGTCAGCCTGTTTTTTTCGGATTCTTCCTTTTCTTTTTCCAGCAAAGCTTTTTTAAATTCAATATTCCTTTGTCTTCTATAACTTTTATTGTCCCTTTCAGAGACAGTTGTCATCCGGTTCTCTCCATAGAACTTATCAATGTCAGCAGGTTCAGCTTCGGGCAGTACTATTAGCAGGTTCCTCCTTTTGCTTGGACGCTGGGCTTCAATCCTGACATTCACCGTATCGTAGTAAACCATATTGTCAAACTGGAAATAGCCCTTGCTATTTGTCTTTTGCAGGAACTCATCATTATACTGGTCAAGAATTGTAAGTTTTACGTCACAATCGCTTACCGGGAATTTTAATAAATCACCGGTTATCTGTCCGCCAATAGTTATGAAGTGCTCTACGGGATGTTCCAATTCAGGAATTTCATTATTTATTACATCCTGCCATATGAATCTCCTCCAGCCCTGTGTTAACATCAGGTTATCAAGTGCTTCCCTTTCACCGGCGGACCCGCTCCGGAAATAATAACCCGGATTTTCAATATACCCTTTAAGATCAGACGTCAGCAAAAGGCTGCTGAGAATATCAGCGGACAATAAATCTGTACCGGCCTGTTCTTCATCAAGCACAGATAACGAAATATTTGACTGTAAAGGATTACCGTCAGCATCATGTACATCAATCAGCAGCCTTATCGAATCATTTTCATCCGGACTTGTATATTCCGGATATGCATTTATAATCATATTATCATGGTGATTGACGAATACCAGGCGTTCTGCTACAGGCTCATACCTGTAGGAGAAAAGTGTTAACTGGACAATACCCGTGGGAAACAGGCTCTTATCTACCCTGACTTCTGCATGTTCCCCTGCAAGGTCTATTAATGATGAATAGTATATCTTGCCCCTCACCTGTCCGATTAAAGAAAATTCATTGGCCGTCCTGTCATCCGTCCTGAACCTGTTTGAATTCACATCAACAAGCAAGTAATCTTCATTCGAATTGTCTGTTGCCATGACAATACCTCTTTCCAGGGGTTCGGGCAAGAATATTTTTATCTCCTTACCCCCGACGGAACGTACGAGGGCATAATATTTACGATCCTGCTCGGGCTTGATACGAAAAGTCCCCATCCCGTCATGGATACTGGTGAATGATACAATTTTGTTCTTATCCGAATCATACACTTCTCCACTGATGTTTATACTTCTGCCGGCCAAATTTATAGCTTTAAAGCCTACCACGCTTTCAATGCCACTCACCAGGCTGCCCCCTTCAGGGAAAAACTGAACATCGAAATATTTCGATTTCTTTATATTCTTTTTAATAAGTTGCTTGTTGAAGCTGGCTTCCTTTCTTGATATATATTTCCTGAAACCGGGATTACTTACGGAGAAATTGCAGGTAAAATAAAAATCGGAACTAAAGTTCCTCATCCAGTTAGTGTATGATCTTAGCTGGTATAATCCCTCACATATAGTATCCCTTAAAATAAAATCACCATAACCAAATCCGTTAACAAGCTTTATCCTCCTTGTATCAACAATTATCTTCCTGGAATTTATTAACTCTACATAAAGATTAGTACTAAGCGTATCCGGCAGATGATTTGTCGCGTCTACCACATATGCCTTGAACCATATGCTCTCACCTGCTTTATAACTGGAATTGTTCAGGTGCAGATAGACTTTCTGCTGATGTACTGCTGAAGAATATTTTTCCAGCGAAGACCTTATATTTTCCAGGTATTTGTTGTCCTCCTCATCTTCTGTGCCCGGGAATGAAAGTGATATGTATGACGGCAATAGCAATGCCAGAATATAAAATCTTCTTAAATACATGACACATTTATTATTTTAAACAAGTTCGGAAATAATAATAACATTGTCAATGAATTTTGGAATATATATAAAAGAGCATGTATTAAATTTTAATTCCTTCAGCTCAACAAAGGATTCTTATATTTTGTATATTTTCCAAAAAGTGCGCAAATTTATATTTTAAATGGCCGCATAACATTAATACTTAAAAATATGTCAGGACACAGTAAATGGTCAACAATTAAAAGAAGAAAGGGAGCCCTGGATGCAAAAAAAGGAAAAATATTTTCCAAGATAGTAAAAGAAATTCAGGTCTCCGTGAGGGAGGGTGGTAATGACGCTGAAAGTAATCCCAGGTTGAGGCTGGCTATTCAGAATGCCAAGGGAGTGAATATGCCAAAGGAAAATATTGAAAGGGCTATCAAAAAGGCGAGCAGTGAAGGTGCTTCTCTGCAGGAGGCTACTTTTGAAGGTTACGGACCCTCCGGCATTGCAGTATTCATTGAATGTCTTACCGACAATAATCTTAGAACCGTCAGTAACATTAGAGCAGTATTTAATAAAAGAGGAGGTAATCTCGGAACAAATGGGTCATTAAGTTTCCTGTTTGAAAGGAAAGGCGTATTTACTGTACACAAAGGCAACCGGGACCCTGAAGAATTTCAACTGGAAATTATTGATGCCGGGGTAGAGGATTGTGAACTGGAGGACGACATTTTTATAATAACAACATCCCTCGAAGATTTCGGCAGCGTTCAGAAGAAGCTTGACGAAATGGGCATGCATGTCGAAAATGCACAGCTTCAAAGAATTCCTAATAACACCAAAAAGCTGGATGCCGAAGCTGCGAGGAGAGTTTTAAAGCTAATAGAAGACTTTGAAGATCTTGACGAAGTTCAGAACATTTATCATAATCTTGAAATTACTGATGAAGTTGCAGAGATATTGCAGGAATAATTAATTTCAATTTTGATTCATTTTTTTTTGAAAAATGATTTTTATAAGTATATTTGTGCCTCAATTAATCTGATAAATGAAATTAACAAGTACCATACTCACTATTATATTACTTGGTATTCTTGGAATTCCAACGTGAGGATGGTATGGATAATCATAAAATAAGAAGAGGCCATTCTCACATACGGGAATGGCCTCTTTCTTTTTGGAATGTTTAATATTAAATTTTAAAATCATGAGCGAAAAATTGTACGTTTTTGACACAACACTCAGGGACGGTGAACAGGTGCCCGGCTGCCAGTTAAACACAGTTGAAAAAATTGAAGTAGCCAAGGCCCTTGAATCTCTGGGAGTTGACATTATCGAAGCAGGCTTTCCTATATCCAGCCCCGGTGACTTTAAGTCAGTTGAAGAGATATCCAAATCTGTTAACAATCCCGTGATATGTGCACTAACAAGGGCAGTTGAAAAAGATATAGATGTAGCCGCTGATTCGCTCAAATATGCAAGGAGAAAAAGAATTCATACGGGAATAGGCACTTCCTATTACCATATTAATTATAAGTTAAACTCAAATGAAGAAGAAATAATTAAAAGAGCCGTTGCAGCAGTGAAATATGCAAAAAAATACGTTGAAGATGTGGAGTTTTATGCCGAAGATGCGGGAAGAACCGAGGATGAATACCTTGCCAGGGTGATCGAGGCAGTTATAAAAGCAGGTGCTACAGTTGTAAATATTCCCGATACCACAGGTTATTGCCTGCCTGAAGAATTTGGCAAAAAAATTAAATTCCTTAAGGAAAATGTTAAAAATATTGATAAGGTAATAATTTCAACTCACTGCCACAATGACCTGGGCATGGCGACAGCAAATACAATCTCGGGAGTATTAAATGGTGCACGCCAGGTGGAGGTTACCGTAAATGGTATAGGAGAGCGCGCCGGAAATACTTCCCTTGAAGAGGTTGTTATGATCCTTAGAAGCAGGAAACATCTTGGTATTGAAACTAATGTCGAATCCAGGAATATATACCGGACAAGCAGGCTTGTATCAAGCCTCATGAGTATGCCTGTCCAGCCAAACAAGGCAATAGTCGGAAGAAATGCATTTGCCCACTCCTCAGGTATCCACCAGGATGGGGTATTAAAGAAAAGAGAAAATTACGAAATTATTGATCCCATTGATGTGGGAATAAACGAATCTTCTATAAACCTTACCGCAAGAAGTGGACGCGCAGCACTGAAGCACCGCCTGGCAAAGCTGGGATATGATATTAAGAAAGTTGAGCTCGACAAGATATATGTAAAATTCCTTGAACTGGCGGACAGGAAAAAAGATATTAAAGATGATGATCTTGAAGTGCTGGCAGGAAAATCGGAAGCTAAACAGGACCATGGTATAAAGCTTGAGAGATTGCAGGTATTATGCGGCAAGACAGCAATACCTACTGCTACAGTAACACTGAATTTTAACGGTGAATCGTTCACTGATACTTCCTCGGGAAACGGACCCGTGGATGCAGCATTTGATGCTGTCCGGAAACTGATACACCAGAGGTTCCGACTTGAAGAATTTCTTGTTCAGGCCATCACCAGGGGTAGTGACGACGTCGGCAAGGTACATATACAAATTGAGAGTAAAGGAAATTACTATTACGGATTTTCAGGGAATACCGATATTATTACTGCTTCGGTCGAGGCTCTGCTGGATGCGATAAATAAAATTGTCTAATCTTTAAAACTTTAAAACATTGGAAAATAAAACATTATTCGATAAAATATGGGATGCCCACGTTGTCAGTGAAATAGAAGGCGGACCGAGTGTATTGTATATTGACAGGCATTTAATACATGAAGTTACAAGTCCCCAGGCATTTGCAGGATTAGATTCAAGAGGCATCAAAGTATTCCGCCCGCAGAATACCATTGCTACTCCTGATCACAACGTGCCCACAGTAAATCAGCACCTTACAATAAAAGATGAACTGTCAAGGTCGCAGGTTGAAAAACTTACAGAAAATACCCAAAAGCACGGTATACAGCTTTACGAATTAAATCACCCCTACCAGGGTATCGTCCATGTTGTCGGCCCCGAACTGGGCATAACACAGCCCGGCATGACCATAGTTTGTGGAGACAGCCATACGGCAACACACGGTGCTTTTGGAAGTGTTGCTTTCGGCATAGGTACAAGCGAAGTTGAAATGATACTGGCCACCCAATGTGTACTCCAGCCCAGGCCAAAAAGAATGAAAATAACGGTAGACGGCAATACGGGCAAAGGAGTAACGGCAAAAGATATTATTCTTTATATAATTTCCAAAATATCGGCCGGCGGAGCTACGGGATACTTCGTGGAGTATAGTGGCTCAGCAATAAAAGCCTTAAGCATGGAAGGGCGCATGACAATTTGCAATATGAGCATTGAAATGGGTGCCAGGGGCGGGTTGATAGCTCCCGATAGTACTACTTTTGAATACGTCAGGAACAAAGAATTTGCACCCAGGGGCGATGAATGGAAGAAAAAACTGGAATACTGGAAAACCCTTTATTCCGATGCCGGTGCCGTGTTTGATAAAGAAATCAGATTTGATGCAGCAGACATTGAACCGATGATCACTTACGGGACAAACCCGGGTATGGGAATGGGTATTACGGAGAACCTTCCGTATGTTGGTGACATACCTGAAAATAACAGGCCCTCGTTTAATAAGGCATTAAAATATATGGGATTTAAGCCGGGATCATCCCTGTTGGGCAAGCAGGTAGATTATGTTTTTGTCGGCAGCTGTACAAACGGACGCATTGAAGATTTAAGGGCTTTTGCGGATTTTGTGAAGGGCAAAAAGAAAGCCCCTGATATAACAGCATGGATAGTACCCGGATCAAAACAGGTAGAGAAAAATGCCTTCGAGGAAGGTATTGTAAAAATCCTCGCCGAGGCTGGATTTGAGCTGAGACAGCCCGGTTGTTCGGCGTGCCTGGCCATGAACGATGATAAAGTGCCTGAAGGTAAATACGCGGTCTCCACATCTAACAGAAACTTTGAGGGCCGCCAGGGACCAGGAGCAAGGACAATACTTGCAAGTACACTTACTGCCGCCGCAGCTGCAGTAACAGGGAAAATAACAGACCCCCGGGAATTTTTGTAACTATTAACCATGCCCGCCGAAGCTTCTTCATCTGCCGAAGATTTTTCGCAGGCAGAAGCGCAGGTGGCATAAATCATTAATAATAAACCATAAATCATTAAATTATGTCGATAGATAAATTTGTAACATTTAAATCTGCATGTGTTCCTCTTCAAGTTGATAATGTTGATACCGATCAGATAATTCCTGCAAGATTCCTTAAAGCAATTACAAGGGAAGGATTTGGAGATAACCTTTTCAGAGACTGGAGATACGACAGGGATAACAAACCTGTAAGGGATTTTGTACTGAATAATCCCGCATACCCGGGAGCAATACTTGTTGCAGGCAAGAATTTTGGCTGCGGGTCAAGCCGTGAGCACGCCGCCTGGGCAATTCACGATTATGGTTTTAAAGTTGTTATCTCAAGCTTCTTTGCCGATATTTTTACGAACAATGCACTGAATAACGGATTGCTTCCCGTGCAGGTTTCCGATGCATACCTTAAAAAACTTTTTAAACTTATCGAAGCTGAACCGCAGGCAGAAGTAGAGGTCAACCTTGAAAAACAGGAAATAAAAATCCTGTCAACAGGTGAAACAGAAAAATTCGAAATTAATCCCTATAAAAAGAAATGCCTTATTAACGGCTTCGATGATATAGATTATTTGTTAAGCATTAAAAACAGGATTGAATTCTTTGAGAAGAACCGAACAATATCATATACTTAATAGTTATTATATATGTTTTAAGATTAACAATAATCAACTAATTTTGAATTTAAATATATAAGTCTATGAAAGTCTTAATAATGGATACTACCCTGAGGGATGGGGAACAGACATCAGGCGTATCCTTTACGGATGAAGAAAAACTGGGTATAGCAAAGCTATTGCTGGAGGAGCTGAAGGTTGACCGTATAGAAGTAGCCTCGGCAAGGGTTTCCGAAGGCGAGCTTGAAGCTGTCAGGAAAATAATAAAATGGGCCACCGTCAAGGACCTCCTTGATAGGATAGAAGTACTGGCATTTGTTGATGGCAATACTTCAATTGACTGGATCAAAAACGCAGGGGCAAAAGTTATGAATCTTCTTACAAAAGGTTCATACAGGCACGTTACCGAACAACTTAACAAGACTCCCGAAGAACATTTAAAAGATATAAAATATTCGATTAACTATGCTTTGAAAAATGACCTTAAGGTGAACATATATCTTGAAGACTGGTCTAATGGCATGCGCAATTCAAAGGATTATGTGTTTTTCATGCTGGATTCACTGCAGAATGAAAAAATAGACAGGTTTATGCTGCCCGATACACTGGGTATATTAAATCCCGATGAGACATACCAGTACTGCAAGCTGGTAGTGGAAAAATATCCTAAACTTAAATTTGACTTTCATGCGCACAATGACTATGACCTGGGTACAGCCAACGTATATTCTGCTATTAAAGCCGGTATCACGGGAATACATACAACGGTAAACGGACTGGGGGAGAGGGCGGGAAATGTGCCTTTATCAAGTGTTATCGGCGTCGTAAAAGACCACTTAAAATGTAAGATGAACATCAATGAATCAAAACTAAGCCTTGTAAGTAAAATGGTCGAATCTTTCTCGGGAATAAGAATTCCCCCGAACAAACCTTTAATCGGGGAGTCTGTTTTCACCCAGACATGTGGCGTACATGCAGATGGTGACCAGAAAAGCCAGCTTTATTTCAATGACCTGCTGCCAGAAAGGTTTGGCAGAAAAAGGGTCTATGCCCTGGGAAAAACATCAGGAAAGGCAAATATTAAGCAAAACCTGGAAGAACTGGGTATCGATCTCGATGATGAGTCTATGAGGAAAATCACGGACAGGGTAATTGAACTTGGAGATAAAAAAGAAACCGTCACAAAGGAAGACCTTCCCTATATAATATCAGATGTGCTTAAAAGCAAATATATAAATGAAAAAATCCAGATTAAGAACTATTCACTCTCCACATCAAACGGACTGAAACCCGTAGCCACACTCAAGATAAAAGTCCACGAAAATGAATATGAAGAGACTGCTAACGGAGACGGTCAGTATGATGCTTTTGTAAAAGCTTTAAGGAAAGTTTATAAAAAACTTGATAAAACGTTTCCCAAGCTGATGGACTATTCCGTGTCAATACCTCCCGGAGGAAAAACCGATGCACTGGTGGAGACTGTCATAACATGGAATATGCAGAATGGAAAGGAATTCCGCACAAGGGGACTGGATTCCGACCAGACAGTGGCAGCAATTAAGGCTACACTGAAAATGCTTAATATAATAGAAAACAGTAATCTTTGATTTATCCGCCGAAGCTTTGTCATTATAAAAAATCTTTTTGGCAAACTGAAAATAAATATTTAAACTTGTCGGCTTTTAGACAGGGTAATAATTAATAATAACAGAATAAAAAGGTAAAGAATGACGAAAAAGATGTATAATATAGCCGTGCTGCCCGGGGATGGAACCGGGCCCGAAGTTGTTAATGAAGGCGTTAAGGTGCTGAAAGCAACTTCAAATAAGTTTGGAATAAAATTTAACTTCGAGTGGTTTGATTTCGGGGGTGACCGTTACCTGAGAACTGGTGAGGTACTTCCTGATTCTGCCGTCGAAGAATTAAGAAAATTTGATGCCATATTTCTCGGGGCCATAGGTCATCCTGAAGTAAAACCAGGGATACTTGAAAAGGGAATTCTGCTTAAACTGCGCTTCGACCTCGACCAGTATATCAATCTCAGGCCTGTAAAACTTTATCCCGGCGTACCAACACCTCTTAAAGATAAAGGGCCAGAGCATATTGATTATGTAGTGGTACGCGAAAACGTCGGCGGCCTGTATACGGGCATAGGCGGATTTACTATGAAGGGTACCAAAGATGAAGTGGCTGTCCAGAGCATGGTATATAACAGGATGCAGGTTGAACGGTGCCTGCGCTATGCTTTTGAGTATACCAGGAAAAGAGCCAGAAGAAATACCCTGGCTCTTTGCGGAAAAACAAATGTGTTAACCTATGTCTATGACCTGTGGGAAAGGGCATTCCACGAAATTGGCGAAAAGGACTATCCTGATATCAGGCGTGAATATTACCATGTGGATGCTACCTGCATGTGGATGATAAAAAACCCCGAATGGTTTGATGTCATTGTCACGGGAAATATGTTCGGAGATATTATCACTGACCTCGGCGCAATAACACAGGGAGGAATGGGCATTGCTGCCGGCGGTAACATAAATCCCAACGGAGTGAGTATGTTTGAACCAATAGGAGGCTCAGCTCCAAAATATACAGGTAAGAATATAATTAATCCCCTCGCATCAATATGCTGCGGCATTATGATGCTTGAGCACCTTGATGAGAATGAAGCGGCCCAGGCCATTGAAAAGTCGGTGATGAACGTTACCGCAAATAAGCTTAAAGATATGGGCGCCGGCAAAATGGGATATTCAACAAGCCAGGTAGGCGATATGGTGGCCGAAGGAATATAAGGAACATAACTGCAATCCCGGCACAGAGCCGGGATTTTTTTTATACCCATACCCACCAGGGGGCATTGGCAAAGTCCCCGTAAACAAGCAAATCAAAAACCGCATGCCCCGCAAGGGGCGCCCAGATGTTGTTTGAATATTCCTTGATAACACTGAAAACAAATCCTCCGAAAATTGTCCATTTCATCAGGAACAGTATATCTGTTTCGTAACCGGACTGGTGTGCAAGAAAAAATGAGCATTTATAAGCTGTATGTGCAAGGGTCGCAAATATAATTGAGACCACTGCACCAATCCTGCGGGTGTGGCCCTGGATGAACCCGCGGAAAACAAGCTCCTCGGTGGCCCCTATAAGTATTGCAGGTACAGCAAAATATGTCAGCCTGCCAGGCAGAATAAAATCATGCTGATACCTTCTGTATACTGCCCCTATTAATATTCCGAAAATAATTGCAACAATAATATATATCACCGTTGTACGCGACATTTTATTAAACCCGAATAACAAGCGCAGATCCTTAAGAGTGCGTGCATTTATATTTATTATGATACCTGCAATAATTAAGCCCGCAATAGATATTAGAAAAGGAATTAACTTCCCGTGCGAAAACACGGCAAAAAATATTATCGCGATAACACAAACCAATGATTCAATCAGTACTACGAGCTTCGACTTTACCGCGGATACCATATTAATATAAACCGGTATTTAATTATTATATCTAGCTGACTTTAGCTTTTTGACGTCTGTACAACATTAATATTAGTCCGGTTAGAATAATTACAGGAATTATTAACAGCAGCCATCCTGAGCCCAGGCACAGTGCCGCGGCAGGAACAATGACGCAATTGGGCAGTTTTTCCTGAAGCTCCGCTGCAAGTGAAGGCTCATTATAAATACTGTCAGGCAATGAAAGATACTTCAGCCTTTTTAAATCATAAACTGAACTAAGGTCTATTTCCGTGTCAAAGTAAGTAAGACATGACAACTTTTTGAGTCTCTTAAAGGAACTTATATCCTTAATATGCATACATCCTATTAATTCTATTGCCTCTATATCACTATGTTTTTCTGTAAATGATTCCAGTTCACCGGTTGTAACCTGCGGATTAAAAGATATCCAGCCAAGTGAAGTCAGGTTGTCAAGGACATCTATATCTGTAATGCTACTGCAATTTATTAAACCTAACCGTTCCATGTTGCTCATATTTTTTAAGACGCTTATATCGGTCAGCGAGTCACATTCCAGAAGGCTTAGCTGAGTGAGATTGTTCAGGTTGCCTAAAAAAGATATATCCCTTATCTCTGATTTAATTATTGTAAGTGACTCCAATTCTGAATTATTTATAAGGACTTCGTTATTTTCAGGCTGATACAAATTCAGCAGTATAAGGTTTTTCAATCCGGGAAGCTTTGATAAAACCTCCATGTCCCAGGTGTCTGCACTAATATACAGTAATTCAAGGTTTTTTTTACTGCCAATAGCTTTTTGTGTTTTGTCATCTAATGCGGATCCGGGTGCAACGATCCATGTCGGATTAAAAAGTTTCAGAACATCGGTGAAGTCACTTATATCTTCATTAATAAACAGGCCTATATCGGGTTTAATAGCGGCAATCTTTTTTAAATATGGCAGATGGGCTTGTGAATAGTCAGATGTAAACGAAAGATAGCGCAGATCGCTAATATCTCTTGAGTCAATACCTTCGAGCCAGTCCATGACCATTTTATCATCCGTTATTTCTATAGCTATGATTTTGCCATTCAGATAAAGCAGAAAATCCCCTGTATAAAATTCCAGGAAGCTGCCATCGGTCTTTTTATACCTGTAAAAAGGCAAATTACTGTTTTCTGTAAACAGGTACAGCAAATCACTATCATATAGCGGCAGCGCGGAAATGCTGTCCGCACCCGGACCGGTGATCCAGGAAAACTCGGACCTTGGAAAATTTGTATACGCATTACACCCTTTAAGTTTTACTATTTTGTACTGCTCATTCCGGTAATTTCCGGTAATAAAACTACCTGTAGCACCGGTAAGGGCTATCACAATTATTACTAATAGTACTTTTTTCATTCGTTTTAAATTTTATAATTATTTAAAAACAAATTCGTTCTCACATGAATTTATTTTAATCATGCTTTTTTGAGAATTTATGATAAAAAAAATTCATGTTCGTTTCATATTAACTCATTAATAAATGAATATGTTATAAAAAACTAAATTATTAAATAAAAGTTTATTTTTCAGGAATTCAGCACATTATTTATTTTAATATGCATGAATCCTTTTATCTCAGAGCTAATATTGACTGACATTTCATACCATTAATTAAGTCCTATTTATTTTTGTAGATAGGAAAAAAATATGATAAATTTGCACCTGCTTTAGAATGCGGAAATAGCTCAGTTGGTAGAGCACGACCTTGCCAAGGTCGGGGTCGCGGGTCCGAGTCCCGTTTTCCGCTCATATTTATTTATTGATCTAATGATTTATTGATTTTCTGATTTTTTTTATTTTAGCAATATTAATGATGTATGATTTCAATTCTGGATGGAATCTGAGGAACTCAAACAGAGAACGAAAACATTTGCAATTAATATTGTAAGGTTCTTTAAAATATTACCAAAGAATGATGAAGCGAGGATAATTGGTAAACAATTACTGAGATGTGCTACATCAGTTGGCGCTAATTACAGGGCAGCATGCAGATCCAGATCGAAAGCTGAATTTTATGCAAAGTTGTGCATTGTAGTAGAGGAATGTGACGAATCAATATTCTGGCTTGAACTATTAGGAGATACAAGAATTATTGGTAGTGAAGATCATAAGGAAATATTAAAAGAAGCAAATGAACTATTGTATATCTTCTCCTCATCACGAAAAACCGTAAAAACAAAATTAAACTATAATAAACATTCAAATTAATAATTCATCAAATCACAAAATCATTAGATTATATTGGCCCGGGTGGCGGAATTGGTAGACGCGCTGGACTTAAAATCCAGTGGCCTATTAATGGCTGTGCGGGTTCAAGTCCCGCTCCGGGTACAAGAAAAGCCCTTTAAGTAATTGTCTTAGAGGGCTTTATTTTTTTATGGGTAACAAAATAGTAACAAATATTAAAACTATCTCCACTTATCAGGTCTTTTTACAACATATCCATTTTGTAAAATGATTTCATCAGGTAAAACGGAATTCTGTAATCTTTGTTGATGATATTCTAACTTTATTGTATTATTTGCTCTATTTTTAAGATCAAATGAATAACGATTTGGTGGGAAATACACAAATATTTTATGATTTGGATCATATTCTCTAATAAAATCAATTGATGGTATTAAGTCACTATCAGCAGAAACCAGAACAGAAATATCGTTTCTTTCTAAAACAACATTTCTTATCATTTTAACAGCTATATTAACATCAGTTTGCTTTTCTTCATAATCTTTTAATATCCTTTGACAGTTATAACAAATTTTAGATTTATCTAAGTATTTTCCAAAATATATATTTAATAAGGGATTTTGTTTATTTGCTGTTAATAAAAGGTCTAAGCGGTATTTTTTACCTTTTTCTTTTGGTATAGCTGTAAAATAATTAACTTCAATTAGTTCCTGATGAGGTCTTGTAAATAGATCACATAACTTTACAAAGTCAATCCAATAAAATTGTTTCCATTTTTTTTCCTTAAGACCAAAGTAAAAATTGAAGCCGTCAATGTAAAAAATAACTCTTTGTTTAGTCATCGCCTTAAAATAAAAAACCCTCTGCAATTGAGGGTTTAACTCATGGATTTCTCACCATGAGGGGGTATGAGGCAAAGCCTCAATACAAAGATAGACAATTTTTATGTAATTGCATGTGTTTTATACTGTATAACAGATATTTAGAATCATTCTAATCTTGTAAATTAGTCAATTTTAATAATTCTAATAGATATTATTTCTTTCTCAATTTCAAAAAACGGTTTCTTATCCAATTTGTTCTGTTCTTTATGATCGCTGTAAAATTGATAAAAAATTCCATTGGTAAGAATTGCAAACTTGGCGTCTGTTGATATAAAATACCTTTCTAATTGTGTCCTATGTAAATCAAGTTTGTCAGACCAGTGTTTACATTCAATTAGTATAATAGGTTCATTATCTTTTAAAATAGCATAATCTACTTTTTCTCCCTTTTTAATGCCAATATCAGCAATATATTCAGGAACAACCTCAACAGGATTAAAAATATCATAATCATAACCTAAAATACTTATGAATGGAAGTACAAAAGCTGTTTTGGTAGCTTCCTCAGTTTTTATTTTATCTTTTTGTTTTATAATTTTATCACTGAGGATTTTAAGTTTTTCAAAAAGTTCATTTAATTGTACTTTTTAAAAAATAATGATGTTGTGTAATTTTTCTTAATAAGTCGTTCATTAAACTTTTACACTTTTTCATAGTTCAATTAACCTGCAATAAATATTTAATTGAACTTATATGAAAATTGCATTATGTCCAAAACGGTACGCAAATATGAAAAGTTGCAGCTTTCGGAGCGCGTTTTTGTCCAACGAGATGAAAGCCAAATGGTGAACGAAATGTTTATATAACCACCTATGCTGTAATTTTTTATATTTGAATGTTGGCAACAGTTTTGATTAATCCGATTTATCTTTAATTTAAATATTTCTAATGCCACTATTCAATTGTAAATGTTAACGTATCAGTAAAACTACCATATAGTTGAGCAGCAGGAATAAAACTTGCCGATGCAAAATAAGTGCCTTTAGCTAGTACTTTACCAATAATATCTGATTCTTGCACCCAATTGTTTTGTTTTTGCCAAATTATCCCTTCAACATTTTTTAAATCAATTTTTATCAAAGTAACTTTGCTTTTGACCTCAATTACAATCTCTTCTTCGTTTTCCAATTCTTCTTCAAGTTTATCAATAGCAAATTTTTGCTCTGCAGACCAAACATTTATTTTTGGAGGACTTTCTATTTGGCGAACCGGGAGTATACCCGGAAGCGTAATTATTTTATCCCCGATATTTGAAAAATACAATTCAAAATCAATTACATCATTCATTTTATAACTTGATTTTTTCATTTCGAGCACCAATTCAAAATCACCCCATTTTGCTTTATCAACATTTTCGGCAGTATATGTACCTACAGCTTTATTAGTCGTATTGTCAGCCACATTACTAGACGGCTCATTATTTTCACATTCTGTGAATAAAAGAATAGTACATACCAAGTAAAACACTGAACTAATAATTGTTTTCATTTTATTTCCGTTTATTGTTATACAAAAAACATCAATTAGTAAAAAATAGATTTGCATTTTAACCTATTTAAGGTTCAATAATACTTATATTCCCATTGTTATCTTTTTTAAGGCTAGGCTTAACCTTTTCAGGTTAGTTATTACAATCTTGTTGAATTTATCCGTTAACTGTGAACAGGGAAATTTGAGCAAGGGCCGAAATTAGTAAATTGAATTTTTTCATCTTATAAGCTTTTAAATGATTAATAATAATTTGATATATTTTATTGTCAATTTTGTCATGGTTCCCATGGTTTCTTTAAAATTGTTGCCAAACAAGTATATATAACCAATTGTA
>Ga0307435_1000465_pt1 | contig 18103 bp, 15 predicted proteins | sample SalMarWE160470MG_FD_202164 | JGI IMG/M metagenome (GOLD analysis project Ga0307435, IMG submission 202164) | Salt marsh sediment microbial communities from the Plum Island Ecosystem LTER, Massachusetts, United States - WE1604-70 | ecosystem: Environmental > Aquatic > Marine > Intertidal zone >... | reverse complement strand
TAGAACCAAAGGCGAAGCCGGGACAGGAAATATTGTTGAGGCGGTAAGACATATGCGGGCAGTCCAAGATGGAATCCGCAAACTTCAGTCCCTGCCTTTGGAAGAGCTGGTGGCCGAAGCAAAAGCCCTGGGCGCACCTCTCGAGTTGGTGACCGACATACATAACACAGGAAAGTTGCCCGTGGTGAACTTCGCTGCTGGAGGAATAGCTACGCCAGCCGATGCTGCCTTGATGATGCAGCTTGGAGCCGAAGGAGTATTTGTTGGCTCAGGTATTTTTAAGTCAAGTGACCCCCCAGCCAGGGCAAGAGCCATAGTCAAAGCAACCACCCATTATCAAGATCCGTCAGTCATTGTTGAGGTATCCAAGGGATTAGGAGAGCCTATGCGTGGCCTGGACATAAGAGCTATACCCGATGAAGAATTGTTGGCCACTAGAGGGTGGTAGTGAGAATAGGTGTCTTAGCCGTTCAGGGCGATTTTGTCGAGCACATTGCAGTGTTATCCCAATTAGGTGTTAATGCCCTTGCGATACGCCTACCTTCTCAACTTGATAAATTAGACGGGTTGATAATTCCAGGTGGAGAGAGCACGACTATGAGCAGGCTCATGGAAGATTATAATTTAACCAGGCCAATAAAAGAACTCGCTTGTCAGGGCTTACCTATTCTAGGAACGTGCGCTGGAATGGTGCTTCTGGCCAAGAAGATAACCAATTCAGTAAATGGAAGCTTGGGAATCATGGATATTGAAGTTGAGCGGAATGCATTCGGGCGGCAAGCGGACAGCTTTGAAACTGACCTGCCAATCCCGATACTGGGGGATTATCCATTCCATGGCGTTTTCATCCGAGCTCCGCTAATTAGAGAAGTAGAATCCGCAGTAGAGATAGTGTGCAAGCTATCAAACGGGGCAATAGTGGCAGCCAAACAGAATAATTGTCTCGCTTGCTCTTTTCACCCTGAGTTAACTGGTGACTCGAGATTTCATGAATACTTTCTCAATTTGACTAAAGAAGGTGTATTTGCGAAGAGAAATAACTGACGACTTAGACGCCCTGCTTGATATTTTGCCACCCCATATTCGTGAACCACTTTATCAGCAACATGATCGCAGCGAGCTAATAGAAGTAGTGCTAGACCTAGGTCGTCTTCCCGAAGCTCGCTTCCCCCACCAGGAACTAATCATCAATACCAAGGAAGTTAGCCACGATGATCTTGACTACGTGGTGTCACGAGTTGGTGAGTTTACTGGAGACAACAGGGCTGGGATTGAACGCACCCTTCATCGCATTTCAGCAGTACGAAACCGAAACGGCTATATAATTGGATTAACCTGCCGCGTAGGCAGAGCAGTGCTTGGCACCGCAAAATTGATGCAGGACTTCGCTGAGTCAGGGGAAAATGTTTTACTCCTTGGGAAACCTGGTATAGGCAAAACGACCATGCTAAGAGAAGTAGCCCGAGTATTGGCTGATGACCTTAAAAAACGTGTTATCGTGATTGATACTTCCAACGAGATTGCCGGAGATGGTGATATTCCTCACCCTGCTATTGGACATGCCAGACGAATGCAAGTAGCTACTCCTGCCAAACAGCACGCAGTAATGATAGAAGCAGTGGAGAATCACATGCCTGAAGTCATCATTATTGATGAAATAGGCACTGAGCTTGAGGCTCAAGCGGCTCGAACTATCGCTGAGCGTGGAGTGCAACTGATAGGTACAGCACACGGAAATACGCTGGAGAATCTAATAATGAATCCCACTTTGTCCGACCTTATTGGAGGAATACAGACAGTCACCCTCGGAGATGAGGAAGCAAGACGGCGTCGCACCCAAAAATCCATTCTGGAACGTAAAGCACCGCCTACTTTCGATGTGCTAGTCGAAATCGTTGACTACTATAGCGTGTCTGTTCACCCCAGCATTAGCGAGGCTGTGGATGCTGTCTTACACCAACAGCCAACTGAGACAGAATTTCGCTGGATAGATGAACAAGGAAATGTAAATAAGGGAAACACGGCTATACCGTCAGTACCAAAAAGTATGCCCAAAGACGGTGACGAGCAGTTATTACGTCTTTACCTCTTCGGCGCTAATCGTTCTCGATTGAAACAAGTCGCTGAAGAAAAACGAAGAAAGGTAAAAATAGTTACCGATTTTAAACAAGCTGACCTCTTCCTCACCATCAAAAGCTACTATAGCCGAAAACCACAGAAAATAAGAGAGGCTGAAGCAATCGGTATACCAATCTATGTCCTCAAGAGCAATAATGCTAACCATATGAGACAATGCTTGGATACGGTGTATCCCGCTGATTCCCCATCTCCTTATATCCAGCATGTACAATACCTATCAACCAAAAGCCAAAATATTGACCCCAATAGCCAAAGTATTAAGTAACACCACAAATAAAGGAGCTAAAGTAATCCGTTGAGCTTATTTATTACCTTTGAAGGGGGCGAGGGGTGTGGGAAAAGCACCCAGGCTCATGCTTTGTACCGGAAGCTACGGCGGAAAAATCTTCCTGCAGTGCTGATACACGAGCCCGGAGGAACAATTCTGGGCGAGCAAATTAGGAAAATGCTAAAGCGGAAAACACAAAATATTCACCCACAAACTGAATTACTCCTCTTTGCTGCTTCTCGCGCTGAATTGATTGCTGCCGTAATCCGGCCTGCTCTAAAGGGAGCGAAAATAGTCATTTGTGACCGTTTTAGCCATTCCACCACCGCTTATCAAGGATATGGACGAGAACTCGATTTGGCTACCGTGCAAATGGTCAACAACCTAGCAACACAAGATGTGAAGCCTAACATCGTTATATTCTTGGATTTGTCGCCGGAGGAAGGCCTGGCGCGAAGGGGAAAGCTATTGGACCGGTTTGAGCTACAGGAACTGTCATTCCATCGCCAAGTGAGACAAGGCTATCTTAAAATGGCAGCAGAAGAGCCTGACCGCTGGTTGGTAGTGGATGCCACACTACCCAAGAAGAAAATCTCCGAAATCATCTGGGAAAAGGTCAATCACTTGCTAGCGGAAAATGGATACCTGTAAGCCATGGGCAGAGAGCGAGCAATTGTAGCACTGAGTGGAGGTCTGGACTCCTCAGTAACTGCCCTATTACTTAAGGAAGCCGGTTATGAGGTCAGCGGAGTACACATGCAACTGTGGGACACTCCGCAGTGCATATATCAGGAACGCCATGCTGAGCAGATATGCCGTGTGTTGAATATTCCCTTTTCCGTGATTGACGTGCATCGAGAATTTGAGCATTATGTAATTAACCACTTTTGTCAGGAATATGAAAGTGGTCAAACTCCAAATCCGTGCATCGCCTGCAATAAACACATAAAGTTCGGCTTTCTGCTTAACAAAGCGCTCGCCCTGGGCGCTGATTATCTAGCTACGGGACATTATGCCAGCATTGAGTACTCCAAAAATAGCTACCATCTACTGAAAGCCAACGATGATAGTAAAGACCAATCTTACTTCCTTTACAATTTGACTCAAGAGAAGCTTAAATACCTCCTTTTCCCGCTGGGCAAATATAGTAAATTAGAAGTCAAAAAGTTAGCAAAAGAGAAAGAATTACCGGTATCATCTAATCCAAGCCAAGATCTTTGCTTTATCGCCGATAAGAATTATCACACTTTCCTTAGTCAGCGCTTCGCAACGAAACCAGGTGACATTGTACATTCTACCGGAGAAATACTAGGACGTCACCGCGGAGTAGCCTTTTACACCATTGGACAAAGGCATGGTCTGGGAACAGCTTCAGAAAAGCCACTCTACGTAATAAGAATAGAATCGGATAATAACCACGTCGTGCTTGGCAGCGAAGAAGAGCTTTACAGCCAACAAGCTACCGTCAAAGAACTAAATTGGGTAACCGCCACACCACCTGCCGAACTCAGCAACATCACCGCCAAGATACGGTATCGCTCATTAGAGACGCCAGTCACTATATCCTCGAAGGGAGAGAATATTAATGTCTGGTTTCCACAGCCACAGCGAGCAGTTACCCCCGGACAGGCTATTGTCTTCTATAACGGTGATGAGCTAATAGGCGGTGGCGTCATCGAAAACTTCTCGCCAATATCCCCCACTAGAGAAAAGGTAAAACATGTCCCAGCGAATCAACCTAGCTAGAGTCGAAATGAGCATGAACCGCAAGGACATCGGCAAGCTAGGCGAAAAATTGGCTCAAAAATTTCTTAAGAAAAGAGGCTATCACATTTATGAGACGAATTTCTATTGCCAGGCAGGGGAAATCGATATCGTGGCAAGGAGACGGGATTATCTTGTCTTTATAGAAGTACGCACAAAAAGCAATTTAGATTTCGGCACCCCTGAAGAATCAATAACAGCGAACAAGAAGAAAAGACTCATTTCTTCATCTCTACACTATATTAACACTCATCATGGTCTACCAACTCCATGGCGTATCGATGTCGTAGCAATAGAAATCGACGATAAAGGAAAAACCAAACGTATTGAGCTTATTGAAAACGCCATAATGCTATAAAACCAGCATAAAAACTCAACAAAGCACGATGCATGTCCTCACTAGGTAAAGCATTTTGGAGCGACGCGGCAGTTAAAGTAACTTATGATGCCATCCAGCTATACAACGCTATCGGCATCTCCGAAGAATGTCCCTTCAAGCGGTATTATCGAGACGGCAGGATACTTACCCGGTTCGATGAATTCCCTCGCTTTTAAGGTTGTTTACCTACCCTAGCCTGCGCAAATTCCGTTAGCATCCTTTTCTCTATCTTACCGGATGCTGCTCGAGGAATAGCCTCCACAAATAGTATATGCTTTGGTACTTTATAATTCGCAAGCCTTTGACTACAATACTCGATTACCTCTTCCTCGCTTAGTTCCTGACCTTCTTGTGTCTGGATGCAAGCAGCTATTGCCTCGCCCAATCCTTCATCAGGAAGCGCAACAATTCCAACATCCCTGACATTAGGATGAGTTCTTATTACCCCCTCCACCTCCACAACATAGACTTCCTTCCCACCACTTTCAATGATGTCCACGCCCCTTCTACCTGTCAGATGAAACCATCCCCTCTCATCAACGTAACCCAGGTCCCCCGCACAGAAATATTTGCACTCATCCACCACTTTGAAAGCCTGCTTTGTTTCCTCAGGGTTCTTCCAGAATCCTAAAGCACTATGACCACCGGTGAGAAACTCTCCCGTCTCTCCTGAGCCGGGCTTAACCTCCTCACCGGTTTCGGGATTGATAACCTTGCAAGGATCTTGAAAAGCATATACCCCTTCCCTATCAACCTTGATTTGTATGGGAGTCATCTCCTCATCCACAGAACAGTTAATGCAAACATAGGCAACGCCAGAACCTCGGGCTCCGTAGCCATCCACTATTATCACAGAGGGAATCAACTCCAGAAGCTCCTTCTTGAGATGAGGTGTCCATGCCACCCTGGTGGAGAACATAATTCCTAGTGAGGAAAAGTCATATCTTCTTCCCTCCCTCTCCATCCGTCGTAATTCCTCCACGACGGGTATAGCAAAAGCATCACCTGATATCACAGCCATGTTCACCTTTTCCTTCTCCACTATTCTACAAAACTCTTGCACATCAAAAAGAGACGGAGTGGGAAGGAAGACAGTGCAGCTACCATCCACCAAGATACTGCCCAAAGTCGGGTTATAACACGCCTCAAAGAATAAAGGGCAAACAGGGAGAACCTTATACCCTTCCTTCCCAAAACGCCTAGCCAACTTAATACGAAATGTAGTACCCATCAATACTTCGATATGTTTGAGGTAAAGTTTCCTCCAAATCGGCGAGCCAAAAATACGACGACCTGAATGCAGTAAAGCTCTGTGCCCGGGCAGCGCAAACATAGCACCATGTAAATCAATAGCGGCTTCCTCTTGCCCCCTGTCCACTATTGGTAGATAATCGCTCAAGAGCATCATCATTAAGCTCTTTGTCAGCCGCTGATAATCCCACACTGCCCCGACATAGTAACCTCCACTTCCCAAGCTATATTCCAGATGGGCAAAATCTTCATTGGTCACCTTGTAATTCAGCCTTGGCTTTGTAGCTGGGTGCCTTGTCATCAAGTCATCATAAATGACTGCTCCAGGGGGAACAAGCTGTGGCACCCTACCCACATCATAAACGATCAGACACCTCAGGGAGACCATCCCCTCGGTCACTCTTGCTATAGTGGAGGCATACAGACCCTCCGCTATCACTGCTACCGCATCGGCATCTTTAATTACATACGCTATTTCGCCAAGGGTCAATCTGGGGTCTAAGAAAAAGGAAACCGCCCCGACCTTAGCTATAGCAAAGTTGGCTACCATCCATTCTATGGAGTTGAACCCAACGATACCTACCCGCTCCCCCTTGTTAATCCCTAAGTCCAATAGGCCGTTAGCTAATCTATTTACCTGCTGGTCAAATTCCTCCCAGGTAACCCTTCTATTTCGTTGAATAAAAGCAATCCCATGGGGAATAATCCTTGCCAGCTTCTCCAGCCTACTTCCCAAAGTGCTGTTAGATTTTGTTCCATGCCGATAGTGTTGGCGATAATTGGAAAAGCTATCCCTCTCTAACTTCTCTAACCCAGTTCTCAATTCGCTGGCAGACACTTTCCTTCCTACTCACCGTTTTCTAAACCTTTTCAGGTTTCTCTAAATCCACAATATCCCTCTAGCTGACCATCGCATCACGTTACACAATCTCTCAAATATTATATCAGAGGACGTCACCAAAGTGAGGGTTACCTTGAGATCAGCAAGGCATTATTCACGAGAAATAGGCAAACTGCTTTTCCGGCACTGGAATAGCCAAGCAGGCTTAGACAATGTGTATATCCTTCTACCCCGAATGCCACAATAAGGCTCGCCCCACCACCCTACCTCGTCTACTTCATACTCAAGATAGTTTTATTACGCCTCCCCTCCCAGTCTAGACTCAACAAATTCCTTTAGCACCCTCTTCTCCACCTTGCCAGTCGCCTCCTTGGGAAGAGACACTACCAACATTACACGCTTTGGTATTTTATGAGCCGGAAGGCCTTGGCTACAGTACTCCACTACATCACGCTCGCTTAATTCCTCCCCTTTATCCACCTCGATGACAGCAGCTAACACCTGACCCAGCTCTCTATCGGGAACCCCCACAACAGCAGCATCCCTCACTTTAGGATGAGACTTGATGAACTCCTCTATCTCCTCGCTATAGACCTTTTCCTCCCCTGTATCTATGCATTCCTTGCCTCCTCTTCCTACGAGACAGAACCGCAATTTCTCATCAATATAACCATCGTCTCCAGTAAAGAAACACCTTCGGCCATCTATAACCCTGAAAGCCTTCTTAGTGTCAGCAGGACGCTTCCAGTATCCTAGAGACACATATCCTGCAGCAACAAATTCTCCCACCTCTCTTGTTCCGGGCGTAACCTCCTTCCCTGTTTCACGATTGATAACCTTGAAAGGGACTTGTAGGGAGTATACTCCACCCCTAGCAGGAAGCGTAGCTCCAGCACAGGGCAGTTCTTTATCCTCCAGGACGGCAGCCGACCCATAACCAACGCTAAACTCCGTGCACCCATATGCATCCATTACTACGACCTGAGGTAAGAATTTACAAAGTTCCCTTTTAGTGCGAGGTGACCACCTTACTCCAGAAGATGCTATGCTTCGGCACGATGAGAGGTCATATGTTCTACCCTCCTCCTTCGCTTTCTTCAATTCATCCAGGATTGGCAACGCGAAGGCATCTCCATTTATCATGACTCCATCTACCTTCTCCCTCTCTATTGTTTCCAGAAGTTCCCTGGCATTGAACGGATAGGGAGTGGGAAGGAAGACTGTAGTAGCTCCAATTGCAGCAACCATACCAAAAGTCTGCATATAGGCACTTGCGTGGAACAAAGGGCAGACTGGAACATACTTAACCCCTTCCTTCTTGAGGCGCCTGTTTATGTCGGCCATCAAACCCTTTCCCCATGTCATCCTAAAGAACCTGATTACCGCCACACGAATAAAGCCAAAACGACGGCTCAACCGGGATAATGCCCTGAGTCCTGGTAGAGGATATAAATTAAACAGAAACTCGAAAATTTTCTCATCACCATACCTGTCAAATGGCGGTAACAAAACATTGTAAATAAGTTGCTCAACGCCCTTCACTCTCTGTTCACCATCCCACACCACTCCTTTGGGATATCCAGTTTTTTCACTAGTGTACATTAGATAGCAAAAGTCCTCGTTCGTCACCCTATAACGTAGCTTTGGCTTTCTAGCCCGATACTTTGCCATCAAAATGTCATAGTCAAGTGCCCCACTGGGCACATACTGTGGCGACCTAGCCGTGCCATAAACTATGAAATACCTTAACGACGCTATTCCTCCAATTACTCTTTCCATAACGCGAGCATACTCATCTTCCACTATCATCGCCACCGCATCGGCATCCTTAATTGTGTATACTATCTCATCAAGGGTAGCCCGGGGGTTTAAGTTGAACGGAACAGCACCAATCTTGGATATGGCAAAGTAGGACTCCATCCACTCTATGGAGTTGAACCCAGCAATACCTACTCGCTCTCCTTTCTTAATCCCCAAGTTAAACAACCCGTTAGCTAATTTGTTTACCCGCTCATCAAATTGCTTCCAGGTAAGCTTTCTATCGCCTTGAACAAAGGCTAATTTGTCAGGGATAACATTGACTATCCTTTCCAGTCTAGTTCCCCAGGTGTTGCTGGAGCTTTCCCTAGCAAGGTGGTAGCTCTGACGGTAACTAGTAAAGCTGTCTCTCTCTAGCCTTTCTTCTTCCCCTAATTCATTAACAGCCATTTCGCTTTGTTCCATGCTTCAGTTTTTTGCAGCGCTTCACTGATTGACAGCACCAACTATATATACTGCACCATAAAATTACAATGGACGAATTCATTCATGAACTCACGAGGGTTGAAATATACCTCCATTCATCGAAGGGATACCAAAAGGCGGCGCTCACTTGGGTTTTGCCATCATACCTTGCCTCAAGGTAGTGCTAAAATGGCCACTTATCTTCTCCAAGAGCCTGTTTATGCCCCAGCCTTTAGCAGCAGAGATGACGACAATGTCCTTGCTTGACAGCCTACTTTGTCCTTCGAGGAAAGGAATCGTGGTCAGACCTTCCAGTTCTTCTTCACTGCCCACGGCTAAATCCAGTTTGTTAAACACTGTGACCCTTGGCTTATCATTGAGGTTCAGTTCTTCTAATATTTTCTCCACCGCGAGGCATTGATAGGAAGCATTCTTATGCATTATGTCAACTACGTGAACGAGCAGGTTAGCTTCACTAAGTTCCTCAAGGGTGGCGCGAAATGCAGCGATTAACAAAGGTGGCAATTTGTGAATAAAGCCAACAGTATCCGTAATTAGAAACCGCTGCCCATCAGGCAGAGTCAAACGACGAGTTACCGGGTCTAAAGTAGAAAAGAGGTCCGCTTTCACCACCATGCTTGCTTTGCTTAGAGCATTGAATAAAGTGCTTTTGCCTCCATTGGTATATCCTACAAGAGCTACTACAGGCATACCCATCGTCCTACGACGCTTTCGATAAAGGTCTCGATGTCTCCTTATCTCCTCTATGTCGTGTTCAAGACGGTTAATACGCTTGTGGATAAGACGGCGGTCAGTCTCCAACTGCGATTCACCTGGTCCCCTAGTACCAATTCCACCACCAAGTCGCTCCAAGTGACTCCACTGACCAACAAGCCGCGGCAACAGATATTGATGCTGTGCTAACTCAACTTGAAGCTGTCCTTCCCGAGTCTGAGCATGTTTGGCAAATATATCTAAGATGAGTGCAGTGCGGTCAATAATCTTAACCTCGAGAACCTCCTCGAGATTTCTCTGCTGCCGTGGGGACAAGTCGTCATCAAAAATCACTGTATCATACTGAATTTGTTCCTTAAGATTACATAGCTCGTCAATCTTGCCTTTGCCGATATAGTGAGCAGGTGAAGGCCTGCCTAGCTTTTGAATAAGCTTGCCCACGACAACAGCATCAGCTGTCTTGGCTAAATAAGATAGTTCTTCCAATGAATCAACTGCAGACCAGCCATCACTAGAAGCTTTGCTTTCGACCCGAACTAGAAATACACGTTCTTGCTCGACTTGCGTAGCAAAAGTCTTTCGCCCTATTTTTGCCTCCCGTGCCAGGATAGTAATCGTTCTACTCCCTGCTCCAATTTATCATCGGGCAGAGTTAAGGAGAACCTGATATAGCCTTCTCCCTTCTGTCCATAACCAATGCCTGGAGTTACCGCTACCCCAGCTTCATCAAGCAACATGTCAGCAAAATCTATAGAGGTGTAACCTTGAGGAACAATTGCCCAAATATAGAAAGTAGCTTTAGGAATTCGCGCTCTCATCCCTACCTGATTAATAACATGTATTAACTTATCTCGGCGCCATTGCAAAATAGCATTGTGCTCTGAAATATGCTCCTGCGAACTGTTTAGAGCCTTTATGGCAGCATGCTGGATTGCCTGAGGCATACCCGAATCCAGATTGGACTTCACTCGAAACAACGCATTTATCATTTCAGCATTGCCCACCACCATCCCTATTCGCCAACCAGTCATATGGTACGTTTTTGATAAAGAATGAAATTCCACGCCTACTTCCTTAGCCCCAGAGGCTTGCATGAAACTCGGTGGCCTATAGTCATCAAAGGCAACCTCAGTGTAGGCAGCATCGTGACATATCGCCAGACCATGCTGCTTGGCAAAGGAAACTGCTTTCTCAAAGAATTCAAGCTCAGCAGTGGCACCGGTGGGATTATTGGGATAGTTTAGCCACATGAGCTTTGCTCGCCTGGCTACGTTCTCAGGGATAGTTTCAAAATCGGGTAAGAAATCGTTTTCCTCCTTCAAAGGCATGAAGTACGGTTCACCACCAGCCAACAGGGTTCCCATACTGTAAACAGGATAACCTGGGTCAGGCACTAAAGCTATGTCTCCAGCCTCGACAAAGACTAAAGCTATATGTCCAATCCCTTCCTTCGAGCCAATGAGTGGCAATACTTCTCCACTCGGATCCAGAGCAACTCCAAACCGCCTCCGATACCATCCAGCAATAGCTTCGCGAAGTTGAGGCAAGCCAGCGGTTTCCGGATAACGATGGTTAACAGGGTCATGTGCTGCCTCACACATATACTCAATAATATGAGACGGCGTGGGTAAGTCAGGATCGCCAACAGCAAAGTTGACCACATCCACCCCCTCAGCCTTTTTTTCAGCAATCCTTCGGTTGATTTCTACAAAAAGATATCGAGGTAACCTATCAAGACGCTTAGCCACTTGCATTAGTTCCCCCTAGATAGCCGGGATTGTGAAGCAAATTTTTCTTATTTTAGCCACTCTCCAATGAATACTTCCTCCACAGGACCACCAAGCATTACCTCACCTTTTCCATCCCAATATACCGCTAACGCTCCTCCTGGAAATATTATGTCAACATCGGTATCAACACAATTAAGCAAACGGGCAACTACAGCAATGGCACAAGCACCACTCCCACAAGCTAAAGTCTCCCCTACACCACGCTCCCACACTCTAGCCTCTAGCTTCTTTCTATCTAGAATCCTTACTATCTCAAAATTCGTCCCTTGCGGAAACATGTAATGCTTTTCCACTTTCGGACCTACTTTTCTTAATGGGAATTTGACAACCGGTTCAGAGACAAAGCACACCGCGTGAGGATTTCCCATAGATAGGAGCGACAAACCCAACTTCCTTTTGCCCAAGGTTAAAGGATAGTTCAATATTGGTATTATATCAACTTCCCCTGCAATGGGAATCTGTTGAGGCTCAAATCGAGGCACGCCCATACTTACCTCAACCCACGTTACTTTATTTGCCGCTACACAGGCTTCCGCCTTTCCGATACCTGCTAGAGTTTCTACAGTTAAACAGGGATTGCCTGGCTCCACTTGCAGTGACACTTCATCCGCTATCTCCTGTTCAACAGCATACTTAACAAAACACCTTAGCCCATTGCCACACGCTTCAGCCTCAGAACCATCGGGGTTGAAAACACGCATCTTTAAATCAGCAACTTTAGACCTTTCCACCACCAGCAACCCGTCGCTTCCCACACCTAAGTGGCGTTGACACATGGCTCGTGCCAATTCTGCCCAATCATGCTCCACCTCTCTGCCATCCACAAGGACAAAATCGTTGCCACTACCCTGTAGCTTATGAAATTTCATGATAAAAAGCTCTCCACTAAATCGTTCGCCTTTTTCCTGGCATTATTGGCATCAAGCCAGTTGATTCTAGCATCACTGGGACGAAACCAGGCATATTGATGACGAGCCAACCGGTGAGTTTCATACTTTATCCGCTCCACTGCCTTAGGCAACGACACGCTGCCGGAAAGAAAATCGCCAACCTGTTTGTAGCCTATGCCAGACATTGAAGGCAAGGAAAGGCTATAACCTTTGTGCAACAGCTCCTTTACCTCTTCGACTAATCCTCTATCAACCATTCTATCCACCCGCTGGTCAATTTTGTGGTAAAGTTCGCTTCTCTCTGCAGTCAAACCAATAACCAAAATGGGAAAATGGGGCGCCTGTTTTTGCCTGATTAGCGAAGGGAGTTGCCCAGATAGCTGATGAATTTCCAAAGCTCTTATGACACGACGTATATTACGGGGGTCTATCTTTTCCGTTGTTACCGGGTCAATTTCACGTAATTGCTGGTAAAGAGCCTGACTGCCCTGTTGCCTCGCTTTGATTTCGAGTTTCCGCCTTAAGTCTCGGTTGGGAGGAACGTTAGGAATTTTCCAACCCTCAATTATAGACCAGACATAAAGGCCGCTACCTCCTACCAGCAACGGCGACTTACCCCTTTGCTGGATATCCTGGATTACCCGGCAAGCCATGTGGAGATAGTTAGCTAGGTTAAAATCATCATCGGGATTCACCACGTCAATTAGATGATGAGGAATTGACTTTTGTTCCTCCAGCGTAGGTTTGTTGGTGCCGATATCCATATACCGATAAACCTGGCGGCTATCGGCACTTACTAATTCCGCTTCAAGATCGGAAGCTAATCGAAGGGCAAGCTTGCTTTTACCTATCGCTGTAGGACCAACAATAGCAACAAGACATCTCATCGCCTCGAAGCTCTTTAGCTAAGCCCCCTGTCTTTTAATCACGGACGATTGACTCACAATGCTCGGAAATTCATCGGCTTTAAGGCTCGCACCACCAACTAAAGCACCATCGATTTCAGACTGGGAAACAAACTCGGCAATGTTGTTGCTAGTAACACTGCCGCCGTAGAGAACACGCACTTCTTGAGCCACATCGCTATCCCAAAGCCTGGCAAGGATATCCCGAATACGTTTTATGGTGGTTTCCGCGGTTAACCCGTCAGCCGCCCTGCCTGTGCCAATAGCCCATACCGGCTCATAAGCGATGACTAAATTAATGGTGGGCTTTATGCCACCTAGACTTCCCGTTAATTGTTTAGTGATAACCCGTTCTGTTTCACCAGCTTCATTTTCCTCGAGCCTTTCACCAACACACAAGATAGGCTTCAGTCCGAAATCTAGAGCAGCTTGCACTTTTTTATTAATTACCTCATCTGTCTCGCCAAAGCACCAGCGCCTCTCAGAATGCCCTAAGATAACGAATTGTACAAGCTCTTTAAGCATTAGGGGAGATATCTCCCCTGTGTAAGCCCCCTTTACTTCAAAATACATATTTTGAGCCCCCAACTTCACAGAGGAGCCTTGGAGTATCTTGCCCACTGCAGTTAAAGAAATAAACGGCGGGCAAACTACTTGCTCTATCCCTTCTATTTTATCCAACTTCTCTCGCATAGAAGAAGCAAGTTCCTCAGCTTCAGCTACCGTGGTGTTCATCTTCCAATTACCGGCAATTAAAGGAATACGCATGATAGACTCCTATTATTTTTCCTGATCTAACAGAGCCTCCACCCCGGGCAAAGGAGCACCCTCCAGAAACCTCAAACTTGCTCCACCACCCGTAGAGACATGGGTCATTTTATCAACTAATCCCATTTCCTGAACCACCTCGGCGCTGGAGCCACCCCCGATGATAGTGGTGGCATTACTGAGAGTGGCAAGTACATTCACCAATGACCTGGTGCCGTGGTCGAAAGGAGGCACTTCATAAACACCCACAGGACCATTCCATACAACGGTGTGGCATTTTCCCAACACATCGGAAAAAAGCTCAATGGTGTTTGCTCCAATATCTACGATTGAACTATCAGCAGGAAGCCCCTCTATAGACACAAGCTGGCTGCTAACACCACGGGTAATTGCTGGCGCTACCACCACATCCACAGGTAATAAAATCTTAGCAGTCCACTCCCCAGCTGCCTCCTGTAATAACTCTTTAGCTAGATCTAATTTGTCCTCCTCCACGGTGGATTTGCCCACTTTATACCCCTGCGCTTTCAAAAAAGTAGCTGCCATACCACCACCAATAAGTAAGACATCTACCCACCTTAACATGTTCTGTAGCAACCCCATTTTGTCGCTGACTTTGGCACCACCTACTACACAACCAAATGGGCGTTTTGGCTCGCTTAATAAACGGCCTAATACTTCCAGTTCCTTCTCCAACAGAAAACCAGCCACTGCTGGCAAATATTGTGCCACACCAACGATAGAGGCATGTGCTCTGTGGCTGCTTGCAAAGGCATCATCGACATATAAATCAGCTAACGCAGCCAGCTCTTTAGCGAAGGAAGGATCGTTTGCCTCTTCCTCAGGGTGAAACCGGAGGTTTTCCAAAAGGAAGACGTCTCCTTCCTTAAGCATTTCCACCTTGCTTTTCACCTCTTCACCCACACAATCATTGGCGGTCACAACGGGCGACTCCAGAAGTTCTGATAACCGTCGCGCCATCGGCGCCATCCGTAATCCTTCAGCAACCCTGCCCTTAGGACGCCCCAGATGAGAGCAAAGTATTACCTTTGCTCTATGCGTAACAAGATACCTAATGGTAGGCAGTGATGCTTGAATACGACTATCGTCGGTAATGACACCTGTCTCCATATCCAGTGGCACATTGAAATCAACCCTGACTAAAACCCTCTTCCCCTCAACAGACATGTCCTTAACAGTCTTTTTTTGCATCTTTGTACCTAGTAGTCGCGTTCCAACAATAAGCTCGCCATCTCCTTCAACGAAGTCTGACGTGATAAATCCAAACTGCTTATTCCCAATTTCGCCAAAGCTTGACGATGATATCGTCCTATCAACTTTTCACCATGTTTACGCGCCCCTGAGCAGTCCAGGATTTCCACCACCATGGCAACATCCTCATTTGAAATAACCTCCTTCGAGTAAAGCGCTTCTAGCTTTTCACGGTCACTATCCTCACAATTCTCAAAGGCGTAGACCACCGGTAGTGTTTTCTTCCTCCGCGAAATATCTTCTTTCACCGGCTTCCCGATCTCCTCTTCCTTTCCCCAGATACCCAATATATCATCCTGAATTTGGTAAGCCATACCCAGCTCTTTACCGAACCCATAGAGAGAATCCACCACCTTATCACCATCCGCAGCCAAACATGCCCCTATGGCAGTTGATGCAGCCATTAACGCTGCTGTCTTCCTAGCTATCATATCAAGATAGTCCTTCATAGTGACATCAAGACGGCTTTGATAAGCAATATCAAGATATTGCCCCTCACAAAGCTCCAGGCAAGCTTTATTCAACAACTGAGCTGCAGTCACCACCTTTTGCTCGTCTATACCATTATACCTTAGTTTGAACAAGGCTGAGAAGGCCAGGGCAAACATGGCATCGCCGGCATTTATCGCCTGTGACTGACCCCATATCTTCCACACGGTGGCGCGGTGATGGCGTTGGGAGCTAACATCTTGAATATCATCGTGAATCAAGGAGAAATTATGAATGAGCTCTAGCGCTGCCGCGGCAGGCATTATCCGCATTGCATCCCCTCCTACTGTCTGGCAACTAAGCAAGCAAAGGAGAGGACGAATAAACTTCCCCACTTCCCGATGGCAAGGGCGACCCTGCTCATCCTGCCACCCCATGTGGTATCGCAATACATCATAAAAAGTCAGAGGGTTGCTGCCAACAATTTCCTTCAGCGCCGCTTCTATCCGTTGCTGGTAAGGTTGCAAATCCTCAGCTAGCCTTTTGCTGCTTCCCATCAACTCATCTTAATGGGGAAGGGGGGATTCGAACCCCCATGCCTTTCGGCACATGATCCTAAGTCATGCTCGTCTGCCAATTCCGACACTTCCCCAATGCAGAATCTCGTTCCACTGAACAATACTATTCTACCAAACGTACCTTAACTCTCATAACTCATCATTGAATTTCCCCTCCTTCAGTTTATCCTCATACCCCTAGGCATTTCCATATATGCAGCAACACCTAACTCCTAAGTATAGATGGCAGCATCAAAAGAAAAAGTTAGATCTGGGATAGCGACAAAAACTTAACCCACCTTACAAGGATAGGCATTTTGTGGTATGCTTTTTCATCAGGCATTACATGTTATTCCAGAGTATTTCTAACCTATAAACGGTATGCCATTAGGCGAAATGCAAAATATCAGATGCCAGAGATGTCTCAGTGTATAGACTCAGCTGCAGCATGTCATCCCAGGCGGCCGAGCACCATCGTAAGCATCTGCAGAAGAGCGATTTACCGGGTGCCTGTGCAAATGTGCGCTATAAAGGCTAATAAGAGCCTGGGACTCAAAGAGGATGTAAGGTACACTAACCAGGTTAGAGAAAGGAGGGAAAAATGATTATAGATGCACATTGCCATGTTTGGACATGGGACATTATATCGGATAATTACTGGAACGAACTGGCTGAAATCGCGATAGATTTTTTCAGAAAGAACAAACTGGGGGCTCCTACAGTAGATGAAGTAAAGAACAACATCATGGATCCAATGATGGATGCTGATGGCTCCAAGCTGATAGCAAACATGGACGTATCAGGCGTGGACAAGGCCTTTGTTATGGCCATTGATTGGGGATACGGGATAGGAGAGGCAAAGAAAACAGTGGACGAGATCAATCAATTTTATGGCTCTCTAGCAAAGAAGTACCCCGATAGGGTTGTTGCATTTGCCGGGGTTGACCCACGCAGAGCTGGCGCAGTTGATATCCTGGACAGAGCAGTGAACAACTATGGATGCCGGGGGCTTAAATATCATCCTGCAGCAGGCTTTTATCCTGATAGTGAGGAGTCATACAGGGTACTGGAAAAGGCTCAAGAACTGAATATCCCGTTGCTTTCCCATCTGGGACCTATTTCAAAGCCCTTGAAAAGTAAATATGCCAGGCCTGTCTACCTGGACACCATAGTAACTGATTTCCCAAAACTTACGGTCATAGGTGCTCATATGGGCAATTGCTGGTGGCACGAGATGGTTAACCTGATATCGACCAAGGCAACCACACTCTATGCCGATTTCTCAGGTCAACAGCTAACAGCAAGAAGGAACTTTGCCGAGTTTTGCCATATGCTAAGAGCAGCCTTTGATGAGGCTGATGCATCAAAGTTCCTCTGGGGAACAGACAATCCCGTATTGGAGGCTGTAATCCCTATGAAAGACTGGCTTAACATGATAAAGGAGCTCCCTGACAATGCGCCTGATGGCATTAAATTTACAAAAGAAGAAATAGACGCAGTACTTGGAGAAAACGCTGCCAAAATCTTTGGCTTCAAAAGCTAAAAAGGAGGGAAAATGGCTATTAAGACTTACGATGATTACTTCAGTGGAATCAAGAAGATGCGGAATAATCTCTACATCAGTGGAGAGAAAGTGGGTAGAGATGACGAGAGACTTAGTGGACAGTTACGCATTATACGAGAGACATACGACCGTGCTAATGACCCTGAGTGGCAGGAGCTATGCACGACAACATCACACTTAACAGGAGAAAAGATAAACAGGTTTACCCATATTCACCAAAGCGTGGATGATCTACTGAAGAAGCAGCTAATGACCAAGCTCCTTTGCCACAGGGTTGGCGGCTGTATTATGAGGTGTATGGGAATAGATGCTATGAATGCCCTCTCCG
>Ga0307435_1000462_pt1 | contig 18184 bp, 12 predicted proteins | sample SalMarWE160470MG_FD_202164 | JGI IMG/M metagenome (GOLD analysis project Ga0307435, IMG submission 202164) | Salt marsh sediment microbial communities from the Plum Island Ecosystem LTER, Massachusetts, United States - WE1604-70 | ecosystem: Environmental > Aquatic > Marine > Intertidal zone >... | reverse complement strand
CCTTATCCTTTTCATCATTTTCAATGAGCTGGAATCTGACTTTCAGATCGTTAAGCCAACTAAAATCTACAACTTTATCATACTGTAACCTGCCAACCACAATACCTGGAGCGATGCCGACATTTTTTGCGAAATTTCTTACCTGAGTTTTGGAAGGCTTTTTGTTTTCCGCGATAAACTGCTGATATTCCGTTTCAGGAATCAGAAATTCTTTTGCGAATTTGTTGGCTTGCTGCTCTTGCTTTGTTATTGCACCGTCTTCCTCGTCGATATAGACATCCTTTTTGCCGTGCTTAATTATGTGGCCGGCTTCATGGTAAAAAGTAAACCAGAAGTGGTCGTTGCTTTTGTGCCTTAGAGACAGTGCTATCATCACCTTGTCGCTGGTCAGCCAGCGGGTAGCGCCGCTTAGATGTGTGCCGGATAGTTCCGATACAAAGGCCAGGGCCACGCCTGACTTTTGGCAAAGTTCCTTCATCCGCGGCTCAAAGATTTCGGGGGTTTTATCTGTCAGAGAACGAATCTGCGATAATGAGTTTTTAAATGCCTCGGCATCATAAGTGCAGGTTTTAATTCTTTCTGCCTGAATCTCGGCTAATCTGAGCCAGGTAACCACCGCGTTGTAATTGCTCTTGAAGGCGGCGGATTTATAAAACGCTACGCTCATATTTCCATACCTTGCCATCCAGGCATCAGGGTTTCTTACCCTAAAGAAATTAAGGAGACCGGCCGCCCTTTGTTTTTCATCCTTGACGTCGGGAATAACGCCACGCTTGATAAGTTCGCCGAGGGGAAACTTCTTAGACCATTCAACGGCCTCATTGAGCGATTCCTGTGCTTTTTGGCGAGCCTGGAACAAGCGGAACTCGGCGTCGAGATTATTCCATACCTCGGCAGAGATTCCCAGAACCCGCTCAAAAACGATAGCGTTTTCAGAGGTTACCGGGTTCTTGCCGGTAACAATCCAGGTTATGGTTTTGGGCGTAAGGCCGGAACGCTCGGCAAATTCGCTCTTGGAAATACCCTGCGATTCGAGGGTTTCTTCAAGAATTTCGCCGGGGTGGACTGCATAATTCGGAACGAATTGATTTATAACTGCGTTAGCCATTAGTGATAATCCTCCACTCCTAAAATTTCTATGCTTGTTACCGCTTTTAAGTCAATTCCTCCATCGTCCAGTACCGGCAACGGGTCATTGACCGGCCTGAAAATCAATCTAAACGGGTGCTTTACGATCAGGGCGAAACAGCCCTTATATTTTCCTTTCAGTTGGTGCCTGCAATATGGAGGAGTAATCGGAACTTGGTAAAGATTATTGGCGGCCCGCAGAAAGACCATACGTTTTTTGATTATCGCCGCCTTTTCCTGACCGTAGGCTTTGACAAGTTCCTTTTCGCTGTTGAATATTTTCTCCAGCTTAGTCGTCTTAAAGAATATATTCATTTATCGGCCTGTTATTATATAAACCTTAACGTAATATGTAAAGAAAAATAATTTTCTTTTTATGTAAAAACTTTTAGAAAGTCATTTTTCAGGATGTTTTAGCCCATTTTGCCGTCTTTTCAATACCGCCATCAACTCGCAGTCTGCCTGTTAATAAATCCTGAAATCTCTGAAATCTGGGGACACCATACCTATTTCCCATATTAAACCGCCAGAGGTGGATTAAACGCCTGCGAAACATTGGTTCGGCTCGGTTAACGGTGGGGTTGCGACCCCACCCTACAAAACTCGTGGAATATCAATGCCGTAAGGCATGGCCAAGTCCATGAAAACTATGAGCATAATATAGCACTCGCCGGACGGAAATCAATCTTGACTTTTCCGTTTCGGCGATTTTCTTTCCAGGCCGGTAAGCATCCATTATTGTTTAACAACACCTTTCTCGAATCGGATTGAAGGAATTGTAGCAAGGAGGGTTTTTGTGTGCCTGATAGGGACGTCAAGATAATTCAGGATATGATTCCTCGATTGCGCGAGGACAATTTTTTATCAGTATGAAAATTAGAATTGTTTTTCGTTAATCTTAAAAACTTAAAAACCCCTGGCATTGCCAAGGGCTAACAGAAGATGAGAAAACCTCTTGCGGCGGTGCAAGGGGGTAACAATTAAATTTATTGATATGGCGAGAATGATTGGCTTTATGGCGACATAGACAACCTACGGAACATGGCTGCAAGGCAATCAAAAAGGTTATGTCAAAAACGGAATCACCTTAAAAGCGAATCCTGAATTAGAAAAATCCAACAAAGAACTACTCAAGCACGACAAAGTAACTATTCCCAAAGGTCTTCGTGCAATAGTTAAAAGCGCAATCCTCAAGGAAGCAGAAGAAATCGGCCAAGAGGTTTATGCGATAGCAGTATGCAGCAACCACGTACATATTGTTGTTGAAAGTATCGGTAAAAGTTGCAGTTATTCGATCGGCAGATTCAAAAAAGCGGCGACAAAAGCACTTAGAAAATACGGTTTTAACGACAAGGTGTGGACAAAAGGATTTGACAAAAGATATTGTTATAATGAGCAGGAATTATAAAAGAAAATCAAATACGTTCTCCATAAGGAGTCCTTAGGACAACGACACGAAGATTAAAATTTTAGCCCTCTGCATTGCGGAGGGCTTTTTACTTTACGTGTAACAAATAATATTGTATAATATATATCAAACTACGGATAGTTTGTAGTTCGGTGTTAATAGGGGATAGGGTATGGGGGATAGCAAATCTTATTAAGCGGATATCGAAGTTCACCCCATGAGATGGCGGCTAAGCCTATCTCACGGGGTAAATCAAAATGCATAATGTAAAACCACAACGCAAAAATCAGCCGGTGGGATGGGCAACTTTCCCCCAAAGGATTTGTTTGCCTATGTTGTCAATGCCTATGGCACAAGTTTTACGCAATCCCAACTTGTTCTACAATTGTCGAGAACATTCGACAAATTAACCTTTTTATGCAAAACAAAGCCAATTTTCGAAAAAGTCAAATGGATATAAAGTTAAATATACCAAGGGATTATGAGAAATATATCGCACAGGACACTTGGTGAAAACAAACCCAATCAAAGCCAATTTCGCATCGGAAAACAGATGGCAGAAGACAGAGGACAGACCACTATGTTTGGCGAGGTCGTAAAATCATTGCTAATCCTACGCCAAATATCAAGAGTATCGCCGTGGCGGGTTCGATAACGGTAATAATAATGCTGAAATTTTCCAAACTGCCGGTGTCTGCGTAATACGTATCGTATATTTGCAGTCGCCAGAGGCCGTAGGCATCTTCACCGTCAAAAGCTGCCAGCGGGTCTTTTGGCCTAAACCGGCCCGAAAAGTCTGATTCGGCCTCATCAATGGGTACATTAGCTTCATCATCGAATACGGTATCGATGTATTCTTCGCCCTCGAAGTACTGTTCAAAGTCATACATATTCAGGCATACTCTTGTCCCGGAGGGGCTCTCTAAAAATATCTGCAGGTCAAACACATTACTGTGGGTCAGATTGATGCCGATGTCGAGGTCATAAATTGTTAGATGATCGGGGATTTCAATAACTGCATCGTACATTGGTCCCCTGCTGTTGTTCGGATCGGCGGGGATACGCAGGTCAAACTCGCCGCTATAGGAATATACCAGGCCTGCAAAGGCAGGAACACAACATCCCCCCAAGAGGACAAAGATTGCGATTATTTTTTGTACTATGTTGGTATTACTCATCCCACCGCTTTTTAAAATTGTATAATGCTGCTTTGCTATCTCCTTTTAATCAGCTCGTAAAAGTGCCCAGCGAGTTTATCTTTTGAATAATGGTATCGTCTCTATCTATTTTACTTCAAGAACCGAGTTGTATTCACCGAAGGGATTTACTTCGGTTCGCTCGTTATACGGGTCCTGCTGCCACTGGCCGTCGACAACGAGGCGGTAGCGATATTTGCCCTGGGGCAGCTTTAATTTGGTTTGCCAGATGCCGCTGTCGCCTACTTTTTTCATAGGAGTCTTGGTCGGTTGCCAGTTATTGAAGTCGCCCGCAATCTGCACGATACTTGCACGCGGATACAGACTGACAAATACGAGGGCGTCGTCTATCTGATTGACGCCATAGTAATCGGAGAGCTTGGCGTTGGTCTCTGCCAACGTTGGTTGTTGGGGGGGCATTATCTCTGCCTGTTGAGGCTCCTCCTCGGCTTGCGCTACCTGCTCAGCCTTTGGAGGTTGCACCTGAGGGGCTTGCCTGAGTTTTGGTTCGGGCTTGGTTTCCTTTAGCAGTTCCGTAGCCTCCGCGCTGATAGATTCGAGCCGGTCGGCTAAAGTGTTGACAATCTGCCGGTGCTGCTGCCTTACGCCGGAGCCGATCATTTCCTCGGCCAGCGAGCGGAAATCTCTCTGCCCCTTGCTGGAGGGGTCATATTCGTTGATGGGCTGGCCGAAACTCGAGGCCTCCTTGATTTTGGTATTGAAATTAACGACTGTTCTGAACATCCTCTCTCCGAAATGGGCCCGCAATTCTGACAAAATTTCTCTGGCCACTTTTGTCCTTATATCATACATACTGGCCAGAATGCTGACTTGTATATTCTGGCTGCATCGTTTACAGAGAATGCTCAGGGTTTCGAGCTGTTTGCTGAGCCCATGCAGCGCGAAATAGCCGGTTTCAACGGGAACAATAATGTTGGTTGCCGCCCTTAGAGCGTTGAAGGTCAATAAGCCAACGGCGGGCGGGCAATCGACAATCGTATAATCATATTCGTTCCTTATATCGTCCAGAACGGTTTTCAGACTACTTTCGCGGTCGGGAATGTTGGCCATTTGCTGCTCAAACGCAGACAAATCTATACTGGCCGGTGCCAGCTCCAATCTATCGCTGATTTGCCAGAGTACTTCCGTCAGCCTTAATGGCTCGTTTCTGCTTTTGCTTATCAGAACATCGTATATGCTCTGCTCGATCTGCTCCTCGGGCACGGCAAGACCTACCGCACAGTGCGACTGTGGGTCCATATCCACCAGCAGTACTCTCTTGCCGATTTCAGCCAAAGCACTTGCCAGGTTTATTGATACCGTTGTCTTTCCACAACCTCCCTTTTGATTTACGACCGCTATCGTCCTCATAGCTCTTCTCCACGTTCTGAATTCTCAGTTTACAAGCTGTTGGAAAGTTAGATTAATCTAAAATGACAGTCCTAAAAAAACAATTTTTTCGGTGGAATTTTCTTTATTCGACGCAACTGCATAAATGCTCACTATTAGTATTCGGCAAAGAAATCGGAAAAACTTTATATTTTTATGGGACGGGCCGATAAAAAACCCAGATAGTAATATAAATACCCTTTTTCAAGAATGTCCCAGGAAAGCATATGGAGCATTGACGTCATTATTATGCACACGTAATATCAATCCTGAAAATATGACTTACACCCAACCCCAGGTAAACCCTATTAGAGAACTTAGTTCTTTCTCTAACGGGGTAAATACATAAGGCAATTTATTACTGAGTTCGTTTAATTTCAACTATAAAAAAAGGTTCCCGCTAAAAATTCATAAAAATGCGGGAACCTTTTCGGTCGTTTAGCAACCAGCCAAGGCTGATTGATTTTTATTATGTATATTTCGGTAAGGTGCTCGGCTTTTATCCTTTAACTTTGACCTTGACAGCCTTGGTCTTCTCGGCTTTGGGCAGCGTTATGGACAGCACGCCTTCCTTGCAGACGGCGTCAATTTTGTCTTCATCTACATCTGTTGGCAGAGATATTTCACGTCTGAAGCTTCCATAGCTGCTTTCCATGTGGTAGTAGCCTTTCTCCTTTTCCTCTTTGGACTCTTTCTTTTCACCGCTGATTGTCAGTATGTTGCCATATACGGAGATGTCGATGTCTTCAGCCTTGCAGCCAGGTACTTCTGCCCTCACTACGACGGCGTCATCCTTGTCGGCGACGTCAATCGTCGGCCAGGCTTTATATCCGGTCCACGGTTTGCCGAGTCCTCTGAAGAAGCTGTCAAACAAATCGTCCATCTCATCGTGAAGCCTTGCTAATTCGTTTCTTGGTCTTTTGTGAAAAGGTACCAGTGCCATAGTAACACCTCCTTTCATCGTCTTTTAACTGCTTTTTTCTGTTCATCACAAAATTTTTAATCTCCATTAAGAATATAGGCAAAACTCGTGCCAGACGCCGGGATGGTCATAACTTGCTGAAATCACTGCTTAATCGCCTTGCAGTCGTGCATTTTTGTGGAAAGGGCTGTCAATTTGGCAGCATTACAATTTTAAAAAAGTCCACATTTTCTTATGATTTAATTACGGGTTGCGGTGGTCTTTTAAATAGAGTAAAGTAATACGGATTTCAATCTGGTCAAAAATTGAGGGGTTCGATAAATGGCTGAAAACGAAAATAGCCTTAAATTAGATGTTGTCTCTGAACAGATTAGGGAAGCTCTGGCGCTGTTTACTGAGAAACTCAATGCAGCTCTGGGCGACAATCTGCAGAGCGTAACGGTGGTCGGCAGCAGTTTAACACAGGACTATAGGCCCGGCCAAAGTGACATCAATACTGTTCTCGTCCTCGGCAAGCTAACCGCCGGCGCACTTGATTCAATTGCAGAGCTGGCAAAACCTATGAGCAGGAAAAAAATCTCTGCGCCGCTTTTAATGACGCCGTCTTATATCGAGCGCTCACTTGATGTTTTCGGTGTGGAGTTTCTGGACTTTCAGTTGACTAATCAGACAATTTTAGGCAGCGATCCCTTCGCATCACTTCGTCCGGCCAAAAAAGACGTCCGGCTTCAGTGTGAGCGAGAGCTTAAAGCTGTGCTCATCCGGTTAAGGCAGGGCTATATTGCTGCAGCAGCCAATAGGAAACTCGTCCGAGATATTCTTATATCAACGGCAAAAGGGCTGGCGCCGCTTTTGCGTGCGATGTTGTGGTTGGCAGATATTGACCGACCTGCTGAAACGGAACAGACTTTTAAGAAAGCTGGCACCGAGTTTTCAACCAACGTAGAATCTTTGATAGATATTGCAAAATGGCAATATGAAAAGGTACGGTTGGACAAAGCCATAGTTAAAAACGCTTTTGAGGCTGTCTATTCCATCGTCGAGAAATTGGCAATCATTGTGGATGCACTTGAGGTTTAACATGCGACGAATCCCTTTTATCTTTACAGCAGCATTGTTATTTCTGTGTTTTGTTGGCGAAGTAGCATCAGGCCAGGCAGATCTGCTAATGCCTCGCCACTATGTCGAGGATTATGCTAATGTGATAAACAGCTCAGATGAGCAATCTCTGAACGGTGTCCTGCAGGAATTGGAGCAAAAGACCGGCGCACAATATATAGTCCTGACGGTGGAAACCACAGGCGGGATGCCGGTTGAGCAGTTTGCAATCGAATTAGCTGAGAAATGGAAGCTCGGCCAAAAAGGAAAAGACAACGGCATGCTTTTTGTCCTGGCGAAAAACGATAGGAGGTATCGTTTCGAGGTCGGCTACGGATTAGAGGGTTTTATAACAGACCAGTATTGCGGCAGAGTCGGCAGAGATGTTCTTGTCCCATTTCTGAAACAGGGTGACTTCAGCCGGGGGATTTACCAGGCTAATTTACAGATTGTCCAGAGGATTGCTGAACAGGCCGGCGTAACTTTAACAGGTATGCCGAAAATAAAGCCCATGCCGGTTCAGCAAAGGCGAGGGATAGGAGCCCTGCCCTGCTGTAGTCTTTTACCTCTTTTATTCTTTTTTCTAATTATTTTTGGTGGTCTCGGCAGAGGCATGGGCTGGTGGTTTATCCTGCCGTTTATGTTGGGTGGATTTGGCGGACACGGCGGCTATGGAAGGTCCGGCTCGTTCGGAGGTGGCAGCTTTGGCGGCGGGTTCGGTGGATTCGGCGGTGGTATGGGCGGCGGATTCGGTGGAGGCGGCGCCAGCGGTGGCTGGTAAGATATGTGTTCATTGTTATGTGTTTACAGTTCATCGACGAACAACGAACAATGAATTAAGAACCATAAAAAAGGAGCTATGAACAATTAGAGAGGCTAAAAAATGAGACACTTCGGTAAAGCTTGGGTTGTTGTGGTCATAATTCTGGTTGCCCTGCTGCTGGTCGGGCTTGGCGTTTTTAGCTGGTATATCAGTGGCTATAACAGAGCAGTCAACCTTGAAAAGGCTACAGAGAGGGCCTGGGCGGATATTGATGCCACATTGCAGCGCAGGCTTGATTTAGTGCCGAATCTTGTTAGTACTGTCAAGGGATACGCCACACACGAAAAAGAACTATTCGAGAGCATTGCCAAATCCAGAGAGAAATACTTTCAAGCCGACAATAGAGCAGGCCAAATCGAGGCATCAAACGAGCTTAGTGGTTTTCTGTCTCGGCTTTTAATGCTGCAGGAGAATTATCCGGAGCTCAAAGCCAGCCAGAACTTTCGAGACCTGCAGGTTGCTCTCGAAGGTACGGAGAACCGTATAAACGTTGCGCGTACAAGATATAACCAGGCGGCTGAGGCATTGAACGCCTACGCAAAACAGTTCTTCGGGTCGTTTTTCTGTCGGCGAGTTGGCGTCAAGCCGGTGGAATATTTCGAGGCTACCGAACGAGCTAAAACGGAAGTGCCGGAAGTAAAATTCTAATTACTCATACACTTGATATCCTGGTGTACTTCAACCTGATTGTCTGATGACCTGATAGCCTAATAATCTTCTGTCATCTGCCATCCGTCTTCAGCTCTCTGTCCTCCGCCTTCTGTCTTCTGTTATATGTCTTCAGTCCTCTGTTCTCTGCCATTCGTTCTCTGTTATCAAAACACATTGAGACTTGCTTTGCGGTTGTGAGCTTTATAATATATTTGATTTTTCGCCTTCAAAAATTGTTTCCAATTTGTAAAATAATGATTTTGGAGACCATATGGCACAGAACTCTAAAATTGAATGGACTGAATCTACCTGGAACCCGGTTACCGGCTGTACCAAAATCAGCATAGGTTGCCAGAATTGCTATGCCGAACGCATGGCTTTAAGACTGAAGGCAGCTGGTAGTCCCAATTATGCGAAGGGTTTTCGTGTTACAGTACACCCACATGCTCTTAAAATACCACTTCGCTGGAAGCAGCCTCGCATGATATTTGTTAATTCTATGAGCGATTTGTTTCATAGAGACATTCCCTTTGATTTTGTAGCGAAAATCTTTGAAGTCATGTATCAAGCATCTCATCATAGATTTCAAGTACTAACAAAACGGAGTCAGCATTTACTGGAATTGAGCTCGAAGCTGCCTTGGCCACAGAACGTTTGGATGGGAGTAACCGTCGAAACAACGGATTATCTTTATCGTATAGATCACTTACGTCAAACTCCAGCAGCAATAAAATTTATATCTTTTGAACCTCTTCTTGGTCCTATTCCTAATCTCGATCTGACAGGTATCGATTGGGTCATTGTTGGAGGTGAATCCGGCCCGGGCGCAAGGCCAATGAAACCGGAATGGGCTAAAGACATTCGTGACCAGTGTCTCAAAGCGGGAGTTCAGTTTTTCTTTAAACAATGGGGAGGCATAAATAAGAAAAGAAACGGCCGAATACTTGATGGCCGTACGTGGAATGATTTACCGATGCCTTCGAATTTGCCGGAGCTAAGTTATGTATAAGCTGCCATCAGCCAAGGATGATGGCCTGTATATCCCAACTGTGGGAGAATGGTCCCGCGACAAGCACTATTTCCTTATGCGATATATTGATGCTTTCACAACATCTATGAAGGGTAAAAAATGGCAGGGATTACACTACATTGATCTTTTTGCAGGCGCAGGAGTAGAGAAATTAGAGAACTCTCTAAAGCTTGATTGGGGCTCACCTATGATCGCCGCAAAAGCCCCTCATCCGTTCGATAGGCTACATCTGTGTGAAAAGGTTAAACGGAAATACAATGTTCTCAAGTCTCGAATCGATAAAATAAGACCGGACTCACAAGTCCTTCATGGAGATGCAAATAAAAGGATTCATGATATTGTAAAAGAGATACCTCAAGGAGCACTGTCACTCGCCTTCCTTGACCCGTATGGTCTGCATCTTGAATTTGAAACTCTAAAAGTATTGTCAGATGTAAGAGCGGATCTGATTATTTTCTTTCCCGACTATCTCGATGCCCTAAGGAATTGGGAATATAATTATTTGGATAATCCAAGCTCAAACATTGATCACTGTCTTGGCTCAGGTGCAGATTGGCGTTCTATATTAGATAATACTGCTCGCAACAACTTAGCTGAAGTCCTGCGAAAATTGTATATTGGCCAGATTAGATCACTTGGCTACACCGAATTTGAATATGAGCGTATAAAAGCGAAGGACCATCCATTATACATCTTAATCTTCTGTTCGCGTCATTCACTTGCGGCCAAACTGTGGCGCGGGATAGCAAGGAAAAAACCCAACGGACAGCGAACTTTTCCTTTTGAGTAGCTTAGCTCTTATTTCTCAATATTAAAATAGAATTCTGAACAATATAAAAAAGCTCTGCTTATCTGGTTGTGAATGTCGCTCACTCTCATATTAAATCTGACACAGAAAAACTGAAAGCTTATGCTCGCTAAAGTGGGCGTTCCTCAACCCACTCCTCCGCCCTCTGTAATCTGTTTTCTGTTCCGCCAGAAGCGGGTAAACTTCTGTTTTTCCGTCCTCTGTTTCCTGCCTTCCGTCATCAGTACCCTGCTATGGCCAAAACATTATAGTATTAATATATCCTATTAATCCAATTTATGTACAAGCCTGTATCTGAACACTATGCTTTTATAATTTACTGTTCGATTCGTTTTTTCTTATACCTTTTACCCTTATGCTCTTGTGCCCTTAAGCTCTTATTCAACTAAGCGACTGAATTTCCGTGAATGTTAGCCCAGCCGAGAATAAATTGGTAAATATCTAACTAACATATTTTCTAAATATTACCCCCCCTGCTTTATTTTGTGCACATTTTGTGATTATCTTTGCCTTGTAAATGTTTCACGTGAAACATTCTGCAAAGAAATAGTTCAGCCCCCCTGCCGATACTTACATTTGAGAAATATGAAAGGTACGATTCTATTCCTCTTGTTTGACAGAATTTCATGTGTAATGGATTTTAGTTTCATCATAGTTTCTACATTGCATTCTATTCCATACTGGCTGTGCTTTGTTCTCTGTTTCATCATCCACCCGATGCGTGTAGTTGGATTTGTTTCCACTCTGATCTATGAACTTGTTGCGCTAAAACACATTCTTAATCGGCCTCCGGAAATTTTAAAATCCACCGGCAGGGCGGTTCTTATGGATATTGTAGATATGCGCATATAGCAGAAACTATCATAGTTTAAGTTCGCAGAGGCCCCGCAGTCTTGGCCTAATTGCCTCCCGTTATTTTCAAAACTATACGTTCTGCCCGTAGGAGGGACAAAGCAATCTCTATTTCCCGAAGGTACGCCAAAGGCGGAAAGCTGCTAAATTGCTGGGTGTTCTGTCGCCGGTAAAGACCATGTGGGCTGTTCCATGCAGCTTGATTTGGCGGCTGATCTTTTTCATTGTAATTGTTTCACGTGAAACATTTTCTTCAAAAACACTTTTTTTAAACCCAATAAAGCTGCAGAAATTTCACTTAATATTCCGAAATATCATACAGATAAATTTTCGAGTCATCTTTACGATTTACCGCCTGAGCTGTCGGTCGATATAAATTGGGTTGAAACCACATTGATAATATGCACAAAATCGATAAAATGGCAAACTTTGGTAACATTAACAGGTAGTTCTTAAGGAGTGTTATTATGGAAGCTAAGAAGCGAGAGAAGCCAAGACATCTTGGCAGGGGGCTGGAGTCATTAATAGGTCCTATAAAATACAATGTAACAGCAGTAAAACAGCCGACGCCTGAGCAGGAATCGGCTCCTAACTTTCCACCTGATAAGGAGTTAAGGGAATCTCTAAAAGAAATCAGTCTAAGTTCAATATCGTCAAATCCCTACCAGGCCCGGACGGTATGGAATGAAAAGGAATTAGAGGATTTGGCTGAGTCGATCAAGGCAAACGGCATCATTCAGCCTATTATTGTCCGCCCTGCCGGACCTGGATACGAGCTAATAGCCGGTGAACGCCGATACCGGGCTGCGCAATTGGCTTCGCTGACAACTATACCGGCTCTCGTCCGACAGGCAACCGATGAACAAATGCTGGAGCTGGCATTGGTTGAGAATATACATCGAGTCAACCTTAACCCTATCGAGCGCGCCAAGGCCTACCAAAACTATTTAAGCACCTTCTGCCTGACCCAAGCTGAGGCTGCTGAAAGGCTCGGCGAAGACCGCTCTGTCATCGCTAACTATCTGCGATTACTGGACTTACCAGATGAAATAAAACAAATGCTCAGCGACGGCCGGCTGACTATGGGCCACGCAAGGGCGATACTTGCCCTGCCAACTGATGAGCTTCGGCGGAAATTAGCCAACCGCGCGCTGGCAGGCCGATTGAGCGTACGCGAGGTCGAAAGATTAGTCCGAAAGTACCTTATAAGTACCAACCAGGTTACTACTACCATTCGTTCAAAACCGGCTCATATTCTTGACCTCGAAAACAATCTCAGCCGACAGCTCGGCACAAAGGTCAGCATCGAAACCCGTAAAAACGGCCAAAGGGGCAGGATTATCATCGAATTTTATTCTCTGGATGAGTTTGACAGCATAACAGAAAGGCTCGGCTTGGCATCCTTAGAGCAAGTCTAAGCTGGATGACAAAAATCAAATTTGCCTAATTTCACTAAAAACGATAAAATAGTTATATGCTTATCGGACAAACGCTTGGTGGAAGGGCAATAAGAACTTACAAACGGGGGCAAGCTAAAACAGCCACCAAGACCTAAAACATCGAAAAAGTCTTATAGAAAGGTGAATAATATGTTGTGCGTAAAGAAACCTCACTGGATAGTGTCCCTCATCGCGGTGACAACGATATTGTTTAGTGCCGGTCTGTGCGCGGCGCAGAGCCAGGCAGATACAACCGATTATGTAGTTGAGCTTAACAAACTTGGGATAGCAGGACGTCCCGAAAGCGATAACGCAGCGCCTTACTACCAAAGGGCAATAGAACTTTTGATAAAAAAGCCTACGGACCTAACAATATCAACAAGAACCTGGCCAAAAGAACAGCCCACGCAACAACAGGCCTTGTTAAGAAAATGGGTGCAGGATAACAGCAGCGCACTTGAGCAACTGCAGCTTGGCAGTCAGAAATCATATTGCTGGTTCACGCAAACCGACCAGAAACCGCAGACTGAAATGCCTCGCTTAACACCAATAAGAGAATTAGCAATGGCACTACAGGCTCGGGCAATGCTTCAGGCTGAAGACGGCGGAGTCAGCGGTGCTGTCGACGATATAGTGACCCTGTATAGATCTGGAGCACATATTGCAGCAGGGCCGAAACTCCTCGTAGAAAAACTGGTAGGGATTGGTGTAAAGAGCTTTGCTATAAGTGCTGCGTTTAACATCCTCGATGAAAGAATGATTGACACCGACTCGATGAAAAATCTGCAGAATCAATTGGAGCAGCTCTCGGCGAACTACAGTGAGCCGTTTGATGTACGCGGCGAAAAAGTTTATATGCAGGGGCAAATCGAAACAGACCCTCAATACCATGCTTTTAAGCCGTATTTAAAAAACGCTCTTGAATACTATGATACAATGGCGGCCCAAACTCCCTGGCAGTTACGTAATGAACAAACACAATCTGAAACCACGCAGAACCCTTTGATAGGGGCTGACATGACCAAGATAATAGAAATTGAATATCGCAGCAGGACGGATACACAGGCCTTAATAACAACGCTCGCCGTTCTGCGATATAAAAGTGACAAAGATATGTATCCTGCATCGCTGCCGGAGCTTGTGCCAGCCGGCTATATTAAAGAGCTTCCGACAGATCCATTTAGCAACAAGCCTCTTGTTTATAAGCAGACAAGGGAGTCCTTTACGCTCTACAGTTTCGGAGTAGATTACGATGATGATGGTGGTGACATGGCTCGAGACAGCAAAGGCAACGTAAGAATGTGGGCTGACGAGGGTGACGCAGTCTTCTGGCCTGTCCAGGCAGAGGAAGGTACAACTCAGCAGGTTGCCGAACAAAAATCCCAACGACAATCCCTGCCCGGACCGGAGCAGGAAAAACTAAACGATTCGCTGCAACGGGCCATAATGGGCGGTGACATTAGTAAGATAGAAGCGGCTATCGAAAAAGGGGCGGATGTAAATGGAAAAAACGGGCAGGGCTGGACATCTCTGCACAGTGCACTTTGGTACGGTACTACGGAAATGGTGGAGTTGCTCATCTCTAAAGGTGCGAATGTCAACGTACAGGAAAACCGCGGTAATTCTCCTTTGCACTACGCGGCCATAAAAGGCAACAGCGATGCGGCGAGTCTGCTTATCGATAAAGGAGCCGATGTTAATGCGAAAACAAGTGCTGGGCAAACACCCCTGTTTTTAGCGACGGATTACGGCTACCGCGACATCGTGGAACTGCTGATTGCCAAAGGTGCCGATGTCAATGCACAGGCTGGAAGCGAAAATGCTTTGTCATTAGCAAGGAAGAAAGGTTTTACTGAAATTGAGGACCTTCTGCTGAAGCACGGCGCAGCGGAGCCGGCACAAACGGCAATTGAAGGAGAGCTTTATGGACGTAGAGGCCAGGAGGGCCTTTCCGCCAATCAACCCGGCACAATGAACATGTACCAGGGCCTTGAGGGACAGGGACAATCTGCAGTAAACCAGCTTGTAAGATCGAGGACCGGCGATGAAATACTTGCCGATGCCAATGAGATAAAAGCCAGGGTCAAGGAGTACGAAGGCCTTGAAGAGGCATTGGAAGAAATCGAAGCCAAAAACCGGCTTGCAAAAGGAGCATGGATACAAAACAAGATTGATAACAGAACAAGTCTGCTTAGATTGGTGGACGAGCAGGTTAAGTCGGAAACAGCTCTTATGCTCAAGACCGCAGAGGAGGAAAAGGCCGAAAATACGACAAAGATAATCGGTAATGTATTGACACAGAGAGAGGAGCTGAGCAGCTTGATACGCAAAGAGCTGTTGACGCAGAGGAGAGAGCAAAGGGAAACACAAAATGTGCGAGGAGGTTCGGCAAGGGGCGCTCGCGGAGCAAGAGGCAGAGGCGCACAGGAAGAGTACACGCAGGGACAGCAGACGGGACAGGAAATGACTCGCCGCGACGGACGAAACAGGCGTCGAAATGAACCGGAAGAAGTTGAGCAGGTCAGCTCCGAAAGCCAGAATAAAATCAATGAATGGCTTCAGGTATCACTTGATAATAAAGAGCCTCTGATGCAATCAGTTTATGCAGACGTCCGGACGCAATATGATTTTGTACGAGAGGTTGCTGTTGTGGAGAACGCAAAAAAGACGACGACTGTTATTGACGGAATACTGCTGAACAGGGAAATGCAATACGCGGACATTATTTTAAAAATTCAGGAAGCCGAGGAGAAGGAGGCACAGCGAACTGGAGACACTCGCGGCGGACGAAACATCAGAGGCACAAGAGGAAGGAGTCAGCAGGAAGGACAGACCGGGATGTATCAGGATGAATCCGCACCCAGGTCCCGGCGCCGCTAAAATTGCATGGTATGTAGGGACATTAAAAATAGGCTCCGCACACCAAAAATAATCGTGATATAAGCAAGTGACTGTCCCTGTAGCAGAGGTAAGCAGAAAAGCCGGGAAGGTTGTTATTGCTTATTATACACGGTGATATTCCTAATGGGGGCATTTATAGATGGCCGGACTTTAAGTATGTTAAATAAAAGGAAATTATAATGATTGTTTACGCACTTATGTTAAAGGGTTTGGCTCAGAGACAATTAAATTCTGTCACTTCTTTTAAAAATAAGAGACTGTCTCTATTTATAATATTCGTTTCTTTGACATTGATATGGCTGATCCTGCCTCAAGCTGTATGTCCGGGAGCAACCTCTTATGTTGATGTTAATAGTGGAGATGATAATAACGATGGCCAATCTCCTGGAAACGCCTGGAAGACTATAGCAAAAGTTAATAGTCAAACCCCTGCTCCGGGAGATTCTGTTTTATTCAAAAGAGGTGAATTATGGAGGGAGCAGCTAACAGTTCCGAGTTCCGGGGATACATCTGCTTCAATTACTTTTGGGGCCTATGGGACTGGAGAGAAACCTGAAATAAATGGTGCTGATGTCATCACGGGATGGAGCTTATATAAAGGAAATATCTATGTAGCTGATGTTAACTCTGAGGTGACGCAACTCTTCATTGATGGAGAAAGACAAACTCGCGCACGCTGGCCTGATAATGGATGGCAGGAGATAGATGCTAATTCTTCCAACAAGACATCATTATTTAGTAATAGCTTGACCCAGCCGGACAATTATTGGGCAGGTGCAGATATTGTGGTTAAGACAAAGGTCTGGAACATAGAAATCAAAAAAGTGGTTGCCAACAGTGGTAACACAATCATTTGGAATAGTGATGTAAGCTATGCTCCTGAAAAGAACTTTGGATTTTATTTAGAAGGCAAACTCGAAGAGATCGATACGCCGGGCGAATGGTGTTATAGCGGGGGGAAGGTCTATTTATATGTTACAGGAGGAGACCGTCCGGACAACCACTTGATAGAGGGTTCTGTGCGAAGCAACGGTATCAAGCTCTCAAGCAGGCAGCATATTAATATAGAGAATATTGCCATAAAGTATACGAGTGAAGACGGAGTATATATTAAGGACTGTGACTATATAAATTTGAAAGACAATGTTATCCTATTCTCGGGGAGCAATGGAATCTTCGCTTCGGGATATCCTCTTCTCTCGCATGGCCACATTTATATTAGAGGGAATATCTTCGGCCGTACCAGAGAGAATGGAATCCGGAAATGGGGAATGAGCCACGGTGAAATTACAAACAACGAGTTCACTGATATTGCTTCTTTTGAGACTTCTCCGAGACAGGGCAGTGCTATTCGGGATACCGAGGGAGCCAACGTCGTTATTTCAGGAAACAGGATAGATAGAGTGTGCTATCACGGCATCTCTGCAGGATTAGAAAATGCCGTTGTTTCAAATAATGTAATAGCCAATTGTTTACTGTTATTGTCGGATGGCGGCGGTGTCTATACATGGGGCTCTTATTCTAAAAATATATCTATCACACACAATATTGTGAGCAATTGTGTGGGCAATACGGCAGGAACACCTTATTCAAAACCATCCTCCGTCTGCGGTATTTATCTGGACGCTCATACTTCCGGCATGGCCGTAAAAAGTAATATAGTTTCCGGCTGTGGTTACGGCATATTATTGCATGAGACCTATGATAATATAGTGGTTAATAATGTTCTCTATAACAACGATACGGCCTTACGGTTAAGCGAATCCTCCGTTCGACAGGGTTATATGCACGATAACAAGTGTTACAACAACATTTTTCTCGCTGCGAATGCGGAACAAATAACTCTTTACGCAAGCAGCTCTTATAGCCTGACCGACCTGATAGAAGAATATGATTACAATATCCACTATAATCCGCAACGTAAGGACGTAATAAGATACCAGCAGCCCGGAATTAACCGGTTATATACTTTAGAAGAATGGCAGGCATTTTCAGATCAGGATGCCCGTTCGATAGGGGAGGATCCGCTTCTTGTTGGCCCATCCGATGCCGATTTTCATCTCAAATCTATCTCGCCGTGTATTGATTCTGGAATGGATATGGGCCTGACCGAAGATTTTGATGGAAATCCTATTCCGCAGGGAGCTGCTCCTGATATCGGCGCTTATGAATTTAGAAAATAGGGGCAGCAACACGTGGTGGTTCCTATTTGAAACCGGTTAAATTCGCCGTTTTCCCTGTTATCTTAAAATCAGGAAATTGTGTACGGGTTTTCCCCGCAGAGTATCTATTTAAAAAGAGGCAATATTATAGGACAAAGAGAGCAAAAAGAATCAGTATCAGTTTGATATCGATAAGTCTACACAATAGGTTTCTCTTAACCCGGTTTAGGCCTTATTTATGAACGTTTTTCCCACGGAGGTGGGAATATGTACGATTAAGTAGGAGGGTGTTTCTATTTTAGAGAGAGGTGGAAAATGTTTTCAGAAAAAAGCTCAAGAACACTCTTGCTAATAATTGTTATGATCATCCTGATGCT
>Ga0307435_1000459_pt1 | contig 18225 bp, 13 predicted proteins | sample SalMarWE160470MG_FD_202164 | JGI IMG/M metagenome (GOLD analysis project Ga0307435, IMG submission 202164) | Salt marsh sediment microbial communities from the Plum Island Ecosystem LTER, Massachusetts, United States - WE1604-70 | ecosystem: Environmental > Aquatic > Marine > Intertidal zone >... | reverse complement strand
CTTCAGGTTCAAAACGCTGGCCTACGCCCTGGGCTGCGCGTATGCGGGATTGGCCGGTGGTTTGTACGCCCACCTGTATGCCTTCCTGCACCCCTCCAACTTTGCCTGGCTCAAATCCGTAGACCCCTTCGTGATGGTGGTCTTTGGTGGGGTGGGAAGCATGACCGGCACAACTCTAGGGGCCTATGTCTTCGAAATCCTGCTCGAAGGGCTGCGCGTCTTGCCAGCCGAGTTCATAGACTGGCGCTACGTCATCTATCCCCTGATACTCCTGGCGGTGATGTTGTTCCGACCGCAGGGTCTTATGGGGTCGAACGAGTGGGGTTTCCTGAAACCCCCCAGGAGAGCAAGCAAATCGGCGAATCAGCAAATCGGCGAATCAGCGAAAGAGGGGGAGGGCAAATGACGTCACAGACTACTCACAGCCCGGACCCGGGCGCCAACTCGACTGTTCTGAAGCTCAGCGAGCTGACCAAGTTCTTCGGTGGGCTGCGCGCAGTGCACAATTTCGACGTCGAGATCCATAAAGGGGAACTCGTCGGACTCATCGGGCCCAACGGGGCGGGCAAAACCACCATCTTCAACATGGTCACCAGCATCTATCCGGTCAGCGCGGGCAGCATTGTATTCAATGGGCAGGACATTACGGATCTGCCCGCCCACGAAGTCACGCAATTGGGCATCGGCCGCACCTTTCAGAAAATCCGCATCTTCCCCAATCTCACGGTGCTGGACAACGTCCGCGTCGCTTACCACCCCCACGCGCGCTACAACCTGTTCGATGGCATCCTGCGCTCACGGCGGTTCAGCCGTGGTGAACAGGAGATGACAGAGAGGGCACAGGAATTCCTGGCCGTGTTCGGGATGGAGGGCCATCAGGACACACTGGCCACGAACCTGCCCTACGGCGCGCAGCGACGCCTGGAGATCGCCCGCGCCCTGGCTACGGAGCCGGACTTGCTCTTGCTGGACGAGCCAGCAGCAGGGATGAACCCCCAGGAGATCGTCAAGTTGATGGAACTGATCCACTTCATCCGGGACCACTTCAACTTGACCATCTTCCTCATCGAGCACCAGATGCGAGTGGTGATGGGCATCTGCGAATGGATCACCGTCCTCGACTTCGGCGAGATCATCGCCCGCGGGACACCAAAGGAAATCCAGAACGACCCCAAGGTGATCGAGGCCTACCTGGGCACCCAGGCGATAAAAATGGAGGCATAATGTTACTGGAAGTAAAAGACCTGAGCGTCTACTACGGAGCCATCAACGCACTACAAGGCATATCCTTCCACGTGGAGGAAGGCGAGATCGTCACCCTCATCGGAGCGAACGGCGCCGGCAAGTCCACCACGCTGAACACGATCTCAGGCCTGGTTAGAGCACGCTCCGGGAGCATCCAGTTCAAGGAACAGGAAATCACCACCACCCCTCCCTACGAAATCGTCTCCATGGGCATCGTCCAGGTGCCAGAGGGGCGCAAAATCTTCGCCCCTCTGACCGTGCAGGAGAACCTGGAAATGGGCGCCTTCTCACGCAAGGACCAGGAAGGCATCAATCAGAGCCTGGCGCGGGTTTTCCAGAGTTTCCCGCGCCTCAAGGAGAGACTCAATCAGTACGGCGGCACTCTGTCCGGCGGCGAGCAGCAAATGCTGGCCATAGGACGGGGATTGATGGCCAGTCCCGAATTGTTGCTGCTCGACGAGCCTTCGATGGGATTGGCGCCCGTGCTGGTCGAGGAGATATTCGCCATCATCGAGGAGATCAATGCCCAGGGCACCAGCATCCTGCTGGTGGAGCAGAACGCGCAGATGGCCCTCTCCGTTGCCAGCCGCGCCTACGTGCTGGAAACGGGACGCATCGTGCTCGAAGGCACAGCTCGCGAAGTGGCCGACAACCCGGAAGTGAAGGTGGCCTACCTCGGCAGGTGAGGTTAGGAATTGGAAGTTGGAGATTGGAAGTTGGAAGCCTCCCGCCGTTGCGTACCGGCAGGAGGCTTTGTGTTTACGTTAATCGCCATATCTTGTAGGAGGCCAAATCTTGAACAAGATACTGATCAAAAACGCCGACGTTATCACTTTGAACGAAGACGGCCAGGTGCTGATGGGCACAGACATAGCCATTGCCGACGGCGAGATTCTGACTCTGGGAGAGGTGCCAGCCAGCTTCGCCCCCGACGAGGTCATCGAAGCCAGCGATCGCGTGGTTATGCCTGGCTTCTTCAACGCTCACACCCATTCCGCGATTACCCTGATACGGGGATGGGCCGATGACTTACCCTTTGACCGCTGGCTAAACGAGCGCATCTGGGTGGCCGAGTCGGCTTTGCAAGAGGAGGACGTGTACTGGGGAGCTGCCCTGGCCGCCGCGGAGATGATCCGTTCGGGCACGGTGGGCTTCGCCGACCACTACTTCTACATGGACCAGGTCGCTAAAGCAGTCGAGGAAGCGGGCTTGAAGGCAAATCTGGCCTGGTGCGTCTTCGGTCTGGGCGAGGAGGCAGAAATAGGAACGGACCTGGACGGGAGCATCGAGTTCCTGCAGCGGTGGCAGGGGGCAGCCGAGGGGCGGATCAGGACTGTCCTGGGCCCCCACGCCCCCTATAGCTGTCCGCCGGAGTTCCTGGTGAAAGTAGCCCAGCGGGCAGCCGAGCTGGGGGTGGGGGTGCACATCCACCTCGCCGAGTCCGAGGAACAGGTGGAGGATTCGCTGGCCAAATACGGCCTGACCCCGGTGGGCCACCTGGAGTCCCTGGGCATCTTCGATGTACCCACTATCGCCGCCCATTGCGTCCATCTGACCGAAGAGGACATGGAAATCTTGCGCCAGAAGCGAGTGAATGTCGTGCAGTGTCCCGGCTGTCACATGAAACTAGGCATGGCGATGACACCGGTGCCAGAGCTACTAGCCAAGGGCATCAACGTGGCTTTGGGCACCGATAGCACGGCCAGCAACAACGACCTGGACATGCTACAGGAAGCGCGGTTGGCCTCCCTCGTACAGAAAGCCCGCCTGCGTGACCCCGTCGTCCTGCCGGGCGATAGCGTACTGCGCCTGGCGACCCAGAACGGGGCCCAGGCCCTGGGCTTCCCTGAGAGCGGGATCATCGCCCCCGGACGGCCTGCCGACCTCATTATCTTCGACTTCGACAAACCTCACCTGCGGCCTCGCCACGATCTGGTCTCCAACATCATCTATGCAGCTAAGCCCTCCGACATCAGCCACGTCATGGTGGCCGGCCGCCTCCTGATGCGGAGCGGGGAGCTTCTGACCCTGGACGAGGAGCGCATCATGCACGAGGCCGAGAAGCGAGCCTGGCGCATGGTTGGCGAGGAGCTGCGCATGGTGAGGGAGTATCAAGTGTAGAGGGAATCGGGATTGAGTGAACTGGTCTTCTTGAAACTCGGAGGGTCGCTGATAACCGACAAAAATAGAGAGGCGACGGCGAGGGAGGAGGTCATCAGGCGGACGGCGCGGGAGATAAGGAGCGCACTGGAGGCCAACCCTGACCTTCAGCTCCTGGTAGGCCATGGCAGCGGCTCCTTCGGCCACTTCGTCGCCCGGCGCCACGGCCTCCTCGAAGAAGGCCCACCCAACTGGCAGGGCTATGCCGAGACAGGCGCGGCAGCCGCCCGCCTCAATCGTCTGGTGACAGACATCGTCCTGGTCGAAGGCGTGCCCGTCGTCTCCACCCAGCCCTCGGCCTCAGCCCACTGCCGCGATGGCGAGCTCGTCAGCATGGCAACGGGGCCCATCGAATTGACGCTGCACCACGGCCTGGTGCCCCTGGTCTACGGCGACGTGGCACTGGACGAAGTGCAGGGCTGCACCATCATCTCCACCGAACAGATCTTCGCCTACCTGGCCGACCACCTTGAGCCCACGCGGATCGTCCTGGCTGGCGAGGTAGAGGGCGTCTTCACCGCCGATCCCCTCCGAGACGAATCCGCCCGGTTGATCCCAGAGATTTCACGCCAGAACTTCCACCAGGTGGAGCGTATGCTGGCTGGCTCTCACGGCGTTGACGTGACGGGCGGGATGCTGACCAAGGTTCGCATCATGCACGCCCTGGTACAGGGGCGGCCTGAGCTCAAGGTGCAGCTCATCTCAGGCCGACAGCCGGGCATGATCAAACGAGCGCTGCTGGAGCCGGACCTTGAGGAAGGGACGACTATTCGCTGGTGAACCCTGAAACGCCGGAGTCCCGAACTCGTTCGGGGTGTCCAAAGGTGGCGCGAGCTTGCATATGAGAAGGCCCCCAACAAGTTGGGGACTCCTGCTGGGAATTCGAGCTTTGAACTTGGAAAGGGAACCAATGATCGCAGCTTTCTTCGATCTCGACGGCACTTTGTGCGCTGAGCACGTCTGGCGAGCTATGGGTAAGTATTTCAAAGAGTACCGTCGCAGACGGCTCCTCTTCATCACTTTTCTAGCCGCTCACTTCTCCTTATGGCCACTATACCGCCTGGGCTTGTTGAGCCGGGCACGGTTCTTCCGCCTGTGGATCAACCACATGCCCTGGCTCCTCGTTGGCCTGCGACCCGAGGAGGGTCAGGAGATCTTCCGCTGGGTCACCGAGCAGGCGCTCATCCCCTCCCTGCGCCCCGACGTAGCCGAGGTCTTGCGTCAACACCAGGCCGAAGGCCACCTGGTGATCCTGGTCTCCGGCGCTTTCGAGGAGCTACTGGCTTGCCTCGGGGAGCGGTTGGGGGTGCAGCACGTCGTGGGCACGAGGCTGGAGCTCAATCGGGGGAGGTACTCAGGTCAGGCCATCAAACCCTGCTTCGGCCAGGACAAAGTGACTCTCCTCACCGAACTGCTGGCGAAAAGCGGCCTGGAGGTAGACTTCAGCCAGAGCTTCTCCTACGGCGACAGCATCTTCGACGTCCCCGTGCTCGAACTGGTGGGCAACCCCGTTGCCGTCTACCCTGATGCCGAGTTGTGGGACTATGCTTCGCAGCAGGGGTGGCGAATCCTTGGGGAGGCAAAAGGGATATGAGGTTCACTCTTCCGCAGATTCGTGTAGCAGAGATCTGAACCTGCGGAAGGGTTATTGAAGGAGGTCTGGCAATGTCTACTTTGCAATTGTACTTCCTGGGCACGCTGGACATCCGCTACGATGACCGGCTTTTGCCCAAGCCCCCCACCCTCAAATCCCAGTCTCTACTCGCCTACCTGATCCTCCACCGTCACCGCCCTCAGCCCCGAGACCGGTTGATCGGCCTCTTCTGGGGCGACCGGCCAGAGCGCAAGGCGCGCCATTCCCTCTCGACGGCCCTCTGGCACATCCGCCGTTCTCTCCCCTACCAAGAGCTCATCCTGAGCGATCCTCACACGGTACAGTTCGATCCCCAAAGCGACCTCTGGCTCGACGTGGAGGAGTTTCAGGTTTTGAGTTCCAGCGTTTCAGGTTACCCCAGCCTGAAACCTGAAACCGTGAAACTTGAAACCAAACGGCTTCAACGCGCGGTGGCTCTGTACCGCGGCGACTTCCTCGACGGCTTCTACGATGACTGGATCATCAACGAGCGCTATCGGCTGGAGACCTTGTTACTCAAGGCACTGGCGCGGTTGATGGTCGGTCATGAGGCAAGGGGAGAGCATGACGCGGCACTGGCCACTGCTCTGCGGCTGCTGGGCCACGACCCGCTGCGGGAGGACGCGCACCGGCTGGCGATGCGCGCCTATTGCCGACTGGGACGGCGCAACGCAGCGCTTGAACAGTACCACCACTGCCGGGAGGTCGTGCTAGAGGAACTGGGTGCAGAGCCGATGGTCGAGACCACCGAGCTCTACCAGGCCATCCTAGAAGGACAGTTCGAGGTAGGCCCTGTACATGAGGCCCTCCCTGTTGAGATGCCGGCGGCGATAGAGCGTGCAGGGCGCAGTCCCCTCGACGTGATGGCGCCCAGCAAAATGGTGGGCAGAGAGCAAGAATTGGCGTTCTTGCACCAGTGCTGGCAAGGGGCACAGGCGAAGCAAGGCGGATTGGTGCTCATCAGCGGGGAGGCCGGGGTGGGCAAGACTCGTCTGATGGAGGAGTTCGCCAACCGCTTACGCTGGCAGGGCGTCCGCGTGCTGTGGGGCCGCTGCTACGAATTCGAGCGCGCCCTGCCCTATCAACCCCTCGCCGAGGCGCTGCGAACCGTTGTGCCAACCCTGATGTCCGATGAGCTGGCGGGTTTTCCCGCCTGGACCCTCGGGGAGGTAGCCCGCCTCGTGCCGGAGGTGTTGGAGCGCTGTCCTGAGCTTGAGGTGTCGGCCACGCCAAGTTTGGAGCAAGAGCAGTCGCGCCGCTTCGACGGCGTGACCCGTTTTCTGGCCGAATTGTCCCTCCACGGAGCACTCCTGGTCGTGCTGGAGGACCTGCACTGGGCCAGCCAGTCCACGCTGCAACTGGTCCACTATCTGGCCCGCCACCTGGCAGACCATCGGGTTCTGCTGGTGGGCACCTTCCGACCTGAAGCGATTGGGTTAGAGCATCCCCTGCTGGCGCTGCGGCGGCGATTGACCCGCGAAGGGTTGGCCAAGCCTCTGCGCCTGTCGCGCCTCTCTCCCGAGGCCGTGGAAACGATGATCGTGGAGATGTCGGGGGCCGGCGAAGCGGCGCTGCCCTTGACGGAGCGGTTGTACCAGGAGACGGAGGGCAACCCCTTCTTCCTGATGGAGATCGTCAAGGCCCTCTTTGAGACGGGCGTGGTTCAACTGCAGGAAGGGGTGTGGACGGGCGATTTCGCCCGGATCAGCGAGGGGGAGATTCCACTACCCGTCAGCGTGAGCGAAGCCATCCAGGCGCGAGCTCACCGTCTGGACGAAAACGCGCAGGACGCGCTGTGCCTGGCGGCGGTGCTCGGTCGCGAGTTCGACTTTGAGCTGCTCAGCACCGCCTGGGGCCGGGGTGAAGAGGCGACGCTGGAGGCATTGGACGCTCTGCTGCGCCGACGGCTGCTCGATGAGGGGACCGGGCCACTAGGCCGTGACTACGCCTTCACTCACCACAAGATCCAGGAAGCCATCTATGTCGGGATGCCACGCCGACGCCAGCAGCACGCCCACGCACGGGTAGGAGCGGCGATGGAGAGTCTCTATGGCCCTGAGGCTGAGGCGCTGGCCGGCGAGATGGCCTTCCACTTCGAGCAAGGACGGCAGTTAGACAAGACCCTGACGGAGAAGGCCATCACCTACCGGCTTTTAGCAGGGGATCGGGCCCGCACGCTCTACGCCCATCAAGAAGCCATTGAACACTACCAGCAAGCGCTGGCGTTGCTGAAAGGGCAAGGCGAGTATGAGCGGGCGGCGCGGACGCTGATGAAGCTGGGGCTGACCTATCACAACGCTTTCGACTTCCGGCGAGCGCGGCAGGCCTACCAGGAAAGCTTCGCCCTGTGGCAGCGAGCAGGGAAGGTGGAGGTGGTTATTCCGCCACCACCTGCCCCCCACGCTCTCAGGGTGTTCTGGCTCAACCTGCCGACCCTGGATTCGACCATGGCGGACTCTGCCCCTTCCGCCGCTGTGATCAGCCAACTGTTCAGCGGGCTGGTGGAGAGAGGCCCTGAGCTAGAAGTTATTCCCGATTTGGCCCGAAGCTGGGAGGTGTTGGAAGGAGGACGCAAGTACGTTTTTCACCTGCGAGATGACGCGCGCTGGAGCGATGGAATCCCGGTGACGGCAGGGGACGTTGAGTATGCCTGGAAACGCACCCTGGATCCGTCGAGCGGATCGCCGAACGCCAGCTTGCTGTACGACGTGGCAGGAGCCAAAGCCTTCCATCGTGAGGAGGTCAGTTGGGAGGACGTGGGCGTCCGGGCGACGGACAAGGTCACGTTCGTCGTGGAACTGGAAGAGCTAACGGGCTACTTCCTTCAACTGCTCGGCCACCATGCTACCTTTCCGGTGCCCAGGCACGTGGTGGAGGCTCATGGCGAGTCGTGGACGAAGCTGGGAAATCTCGTCACCAGTGGGCCTTTCGGACTGGAGTCCTGGCAGCCAGGCGAGTCTATGGTCCTAGTGTACAACCCCGACTATCACGGTCAGGTCATGGGCAATACACAACGAGTGGAATTGACGTTACTCCCTCTCAGGGAATGGCCCGCCATGTTGGACATGTACGAAGCCGATGAGTTGGACGTCATCCTGCGCCTTTGGCACATCCCGCCCATGGAGAGGGATCGCGTCCGGCTGCAGCACGCCGGGGAATACGTCTCAGTACCGGCGCTCCACACCGGATACGTAGGATTCGACGCCAGTCGGCCACCCTTCGACGACCCTCGGGTGCGTCGGGCCTTTGTCCTGGCCACCGACAGGGAAACGCTGGTTAATATGGTCAATCGGGGTTATTGGTCTCCGGCCACGGGCGGATTCGTGCCCCCAGGGATGCCGGGACACTCACCAGGCATTGCCCTGCCGTACGATCCCGAAAGATCACGCCAACTCCTGGCAGAAGCGGGCTACCCGGACGGCGATGGCTTCCCCATTGTAGACGCGCTGACATTCCACGGCATCGAGACTTCGGTTGAGTACTTGCAGACGCAATGGCGGGAGAACCTGGGGGTAGAGATCCCGTGCCAGGCATTGCCGTTTGGGGAATATCAAGAGGAGCAGGACAAGGCCACACCCCACATGTTTATCAGTGCATGGCAGGCCGACTATCCCGATCCCGACGACTTCCTGAGGGTTGGCCTGCAGTGGGCAGGGATGGGGTGGTGGTGCGAAGCCTATGATGAGCTGGTGGAGAAAGCCAGGCGCGTTATGGATCAAGGGGAGCGGATGAAGTTGTACAGGCAAGCCGAGAGGATCCTGGTGGAGGAGGCCCCAGTCATGCCCTGGTGCCACATCCGCTGGAGCCTGCTGGTGAAGCCTTGGGTGAAAAGGTACCCTGTGTCGCCGATGCGACAGTGGTTCTGGAAGGATGTGATCATCGAGCCGCATTAGTTGCTGACGGCTACCCTTGCGAAAGTTAGAACAAACCTTCGCAAGGGTCTTTCTATTTAGAGGGCATATCCCCGGATCAACAGCGTGAACGGGGATATGCCCTCTTTTGCTTTCTTGCGCTCCAGACATGATCTTGCTTTGTGCATTTTTGAGACCTTTTTGAGACCTCCGTGCTATACTGTGGACAGATGACACCGGGCGAAACCAGGAGTCAAAAAAATGAAAGGAGTGGATATTCATGGAAAACCCAACCAAGTTGAAGCGAAGGCGGTGGGCGGTGCAGTTGGCGCTCACCACGGGACTGGCGCTGCTGTTCATCACGGCCTTGCTGTGTGGATTGCGGGGCGTGACCCTGGCCCGCGCCGACCCCGGCACGCTCTACGTGGACGGGGCCACCGGCAGCGATGACTCGGATTGTAGCAACCCGGCCGCCCCCTGCGCCACCATCGGCTACGCGCTCACGCAGGCGGGGAACGGCGATAACATCCGCGTGGCCCAGGGGGTGTACACTGAGAGCTTGGCCATCAACATCAGTGTCACCCTGGAGGGCAGCTACGAGTCCGTTGGCTGGACCCGCAGCATCACCCAATATGAGACCATCATTGATGGCGGCGGCGTGATCAACCAGCCGGTGGTTACGATCCAGGATGGTAGCGATGGCACCGTGCTGGATGGCCTGACCATCACCGGCGGCAACTCGCAGGAGACTGGCGGCGTGGACGCCGGAGGCAGCGAGGTTACCATCAAGAACTGCCTGATCCGCGACAACTTCGCCGACGGGTCACCTCACTCCTCGGCTGGTGGCGGTGTGACAAGCAATGGGCGGCTCACCATCCTGGACACTCTCATCGTAGACAACGAAGTGAACGAAGGTGCCAGCGGTGTGCGCCTCGGCGGTGGCGGCAGCCACCTGACCATGGTCAACACCCTGGTAGCCAACAACCGCGGCGCGGAGGGATTGCACCTCAACGGGGGCGCTGACCTCATGAATGTGACCATCGCCAACAACGCCGCTGGCACCGGCAGGCCCGGGATCAATCACAACCCCGAATTCGGCGAGCCTGTGGTGCTGGTGAACAGCATCATCTACGATAACGGATGGGGTGATGCCATCCACGTACCCGACCCTAACCTGATCCAGGCCATCTACTCCGACATCGAAGGCGGCTGGACAGGCGTCGGCAACATTGATGCCAATCCCTCTTTCGTTGATCTGGCTAACGGCGACTACCACCTGCAAGCATGGTCACCTTGCATTGACGCCGGCACAGCCGAGGGCGCATCCGACCATGACCTTGAGGGCGACCTCCGTCCCCAAAACGCTGGCTACGACATGGGCGCTGACGAATTTGTCGGCACGCCTATCCCGCCCGCCCTTTACGTGGACGGGGCCACCGGCAGCGACACCACGGATTGCCGCAACCCGGCCGGGCCTTGTGCCACTATCGGCTACGCGCTAGTCCAGGCAGTGAGCGGTGACGAGATCCGCGTGGCTCAGGGGACCTACACCGAAAACCTGACCATCGATGGCAAGACGCTCACCTTGCGCGGCGGCTATACCATCTCTGACACAGAGTGGTCGACGGACAAGGGAGAAACCATCGTTGATGGAAACGGCGCCGACCGGACGTTCCTGATCCACGGCAACAACTCGGTGCTGGAGAACCTGACCATCACTGGTGGAGACACCCCAGACGCTGAGTGCTGGGGCGGCGGCGTGTGGGTCACGAACGGTGACGTGACCATCCGCTTCTCCACCATCACCGGCAACTGGGCCGACTGCTCCGGTGGGGGCGTCGAGGTCAACAGCGACTGGGGACCGGCTCACCTGACGGTGGAGGACAGCGTCGTCGTGGACAATGGCTCTGGCGGTGACGCTGGCGGAGTCAGCGTGTGGCACACGGGCGCCCACCTGACGAACACGCTGATAATCAGCAACACAGCCAGCAATGCCAGTGCCCTCCGCATCGAGGACAGCGACGTGACTATCCAGAACTGCACGATTGCCGACAACCAGGGCGGCGTGGCCGTCAACGCCTACGATACAGATGCCCAGGCAGATGCCTTGATCGTGCGTAACAGCATCGTCTGGGGCAACATAAACACGAGCCTGGCTTGCACCGTCCAGACCTGCACCGTCACTTACTCTGACATTGAAGGTGGCTGGCCCGGCACCGGCAACATCGACGCAGACCCGCTCTTCCGTGACCCTGACAACGGCGACTACCACCTGGCAGCGGGCTCCCCGTGCATTGACGCCGGCACGCCGGCCGGCGCGCCCACGCACGACCTCGAGGGCACACCCCGCGACGCGACGCCAGACATGGGGGCTTACGAGTGGCAGCGTTTCCGCATCTTCCTACCCTTGACACTCAGGAACTTTGGGCCGTAGAGCAGTGAGTGTGAATCAAGATCGCCCCTGGTTTCGCCCAGTCGCTGTTCTGCCACGTGGCAACCGCTACGCAGGAGTTCATGACGCAGAGAAAGGAGGCAAGCGATAAGCCAAAAAGAAAAGGCCGTTCAACTATTGGATTTCAGCAACCATCGGCGCGATTTGTTGAGAATCACGCCCCAATCACACGAAGGAGAGTATCATGTCAGAAGAAAACAAGGCCCTTGTTGATCGCCTCACCCAGGCATTCAACGACGGCAATCTGGACGAAATAGACGAACTCGTCGCCCCAAACTTTGTCGGACACAACCCCCTTTCGCCAGAGGACATACAAGGCCCTGAGGGATTGAAAGGGTTTTTCGCCGCATTCCGGGCCGCCATGCCGGACATCCATCATCCCCATTGGACGCTGATCGCCGAGGGAGACCTGGTAGCCATTCACATGCCAATAGAAGGCACATTCACTAATGAGCTCATGGGCATCCCTCCCAACGGCAAGAAAGTGGTCGTCTGGATGACCAACATCTGGCGAGCCGCCGAAGGTAAGCTGGTGGAATGGTGGATCAGCATGGACACTTTGGGGCTCATGCAGCAACTCGGCGTCATTCCGCCGATGGGATAGCACATCATAGAGACCCTTCGGGTTTCTGAAAACCCGAAGGGTCTGGCCTAAAGGACTCGCCATGGCTGAATCATCGCCAATTCCCCCCGTCAGCACCTTCGTCGTCCGCTTCTGGCAAGAGTGGTCGGCTGCCGGGTCTCGCTGGCGTGGTCGGATTGAGCACGTGCAGAGTGGGGAGAGTGCAGCGTTCCTTGACGTGGATGAGATGCTGGACTTTGTCCGTCGCGTTGGTGTCATGGGGGACGATGAGAGCCAATCCGCGAGGAAAGAGGAGTGAGCTGAGATCGGCACTGAGCCGAGATCTGAGATATGCAAAGAGGCCACCGCTCATTGATGCAGGTGGCCTCTTTATTCACACTTGGATGTTGGCTACTCTTTTTCGTCTTCCTTGATGATGCGATAGGGTGCCTCAATGTACCCGGAAGGCGATGGCTCTTCAGATGGCTCATCATCCACCACCCGATAGGCCCCGGACACGGAGCTCATCTCCCGCAGGTGGTGACGCACAATCTCCTGAGGACAGAGCTCGATGAACAGCTTCACTCCCAGCAGGATGATGGCGATGTCATCTAATTGGCCCAGGCCAAGCACAGGGTCGGGTAGGAAGTCAATAGGAAACAGGAGATAGAGCAGCGTGGCTGGCGGGATCATCTTCAGCCAGGTCGAGACGTTTGGGTCCCGAAGCAAGCGCCACACCAGCCTGGCGTTCTTGATGATCGAAGCCAAAATGCCGGCTGTCTCGCCGAGATCAGAAGCTTTCCCTTGTTTAGCCATCACTCCCCCGCTCCCCCTCCATCGCGTACCGCATCACTTCACCCACGCTCAACTGCTCGATGCCCAGCTTGTCCAGCGTGCGCCCGCGCCGCCAGTAGTCGGTCTGGTGGACGATGCACGCCTGACGGATGATGCTGTCCATCCCCCGCACCTGCACGCCGTACCGCTGCCCCAGCGCAGCAATGGGCACCAGGCTCATCGGCACGTCTTCGGTGATGTAACGGTGGTTCAGCGTGGGCGGGGCTTTGATGCCACGGTAGCCAGGCTGGTTGTGGATCGCCTCGTGCAGATTCGCACCGCTGGCATCGTAGGCCATCTTCAGCCACTCCAATCCCGTCCGGGCGCGGATGCCCAGTGCCGCCGCGACGGTCACTCTCTCCCGGTCCAGCGCCTCCAGGACGCGAGCCACGGAGGGGGTCACACCGTCAATGTAGAACTGGAACTCACCGCTGGTGGATTCAATGCGCCCGGCGTTCAGCAGGGTGAGGGTAGGGTGAAAGATGGCCCCCATGTTGTTCACACCGGTGTGGAGCACGCTCGTACCGTCAATGAACAGCGGGAAGGCCGAGGCCAAAGCCTCCAGCACCCGTGGCGTGCGGGTGGCCGGCAGCGCGGCCAGCGGCACTGCTTCCTTGACGCGAAAGATGCGGGCCTGAGCCGGCCCATCCGAACGGCAGGCGTAGATCAACGTCTCCGCCTCGGCCACGGTGACGTCGGCCTGGCAGTCGCTGTCGTTCAGTACCTTGACGAACTCGAGGGCCCCGCCGGTCCGCCCAGGGTTCAGCACGACGATCTGCCCATCGCGCAGGTGGGGGGCGGCAACTCTGGCGATGTCGGCGTGGCCATTGGCAGGCACGACCACCATGATGACCTCGGCCTGCTCCAGGGCCTCACCCATGTCCGATGTCACCAAATCCAGCCGGCCGAAGCCATGCGGCCATCCCCCGTAACTCTCCAGTTCGATTCCTCCCCGCGCCTTGATGGCCGAGACGTGCGCCGGCGTGCGGTTGTACAACGTGACGGGAAAGCCCATCAACGCCAGGTGCGCCGCCATCGTCTTGCCGCCGTGACCAGCGCCGATGACTGTGTAACGTGTTTCCTTAGCCATTCAGTTTTCCTCCTCTCATCCAAGCCGAATCCCCAGAGCGGCGATTCGTTCCTCCTCCGAAAGCGCCAGTCCCGTGGCCGGGTCCACCGCCACACACGCGCCGCGTGGGTCTACGCGGGTGACGATCTGCCCGCGGGCAAAGAAGTTGTCGCGCAGGTGGGGCGCGTCCAGCATCCCCGCCGTCACCGCTCGGGCCAGGGTGGCGGGATCGGTGAGCGGGTCATCCACGTCGGAGCCGGCCAGGGCGCGGATGGCTTCCAGGGTGACTTGAGCCTCCTGCACCAGTTCCTCCTTGCGCTGCTGGACGGCGGGGTCGGCGGTCATGTCCGGCTGACCACGGAGCGCGTTCTCGATGGCGCGGCGGGCCAGTTTGCAGGCCTCGATCACGTCGTCGGCAGTGGCGGCGTGGTGGGCCTCAGTGTGGCCGACCACGTGGACGATGTGGGGGCGCAGCGCCATCTGCAGGTAGACACTGGCTGCCAGGTGGGCACGGGCCGCGTCCGGATCCAGTGGATAACTCAGCAGCCCCGTGCGCGTCTGCCGCCAGATGCGGAAGGGACCCTCATCCCTACCCCCCCATCCCCCCTTCCCCTCTCCCAACCTTGGGGGAGAGGAAGGGGGGCGCAGGGGGGATGGGGTGAGGGCTGAGATCGTCTCCAGGCAAGCCAACATCTTGGCCAGGTCCATCGCGTCCGAGAGGCCCGGCGGGCTGTTGAACATCATCTGGGCGATGTAGTCGCGCACGCCGAAGGCGCGGGCGTTGTAGGCCGAGAGGTAGGCCGAGACGACGAAGATCACGTCGGGCGCGTCGCGCAGCCCCCAGTGGTGCGGCTCGTTCAGCTCGACCGGGATGCCACGCTCGCCGTACCAGGCCATCACCTGCTGGTGCTCACGGATGGAGCCCTCCAGGTCCCACGGCCCGCGTCCGTCCATCTGATTGAACCAGAAGATGGGGATGGCGCACCAGGCGACGTTGATGGTTGCGACGTACATCTCGGCCAGGCGGATAAAGTCGTCGCTGCCGGAATAGGTGCGCAGGAGGGGAAAGTTGCCACAGCGGCTGGCAGCGTAGAGAGCGCGGTAGTCGTCGGGGGTGCGCACCGGCACGCCGCCCGCCCCCGTGCGGCGCGGGTCCTGCCGCTCCGGGTGGAAGAAGTTGGCCTGGGCGTCCTGGTCAATGCCCAGCGAGACGACGTCCAGCACGCGGGCCTCGGCGATGCGGGCGATCCCATCACGGGTGGCCTCCACGGTGGGCAGGCCGAAGTGGTGGCGGATGATGGGGAAGGGGATTTTCCAGGCGATGCGCTCGACCGTGGTCTGGGGGAAATCGGCCTCGGCGAGCCCGGCCTGAGGTTGGCCTTTCAGGTAGGCCAGAACAGCTTCCGCCGGTTCGCTGCCGTCGAAGACGCGCTCGAAGAAGCCGATGGCCTGCGCCCGCTCGGCCACCGGCGGCGTGCCGCCGAAGGCAAAGCGCACGCCAGCGACGTACATGTCGTCCGCTTCCTCCGCAAATTCACCCAGCAATCGCTCACCCGTCTCCGGCGTCAGGCGATAGGAAACGCCCACCAGGTCCGCCTTCTCGCGCCGGGCCGCCTCCAAGAGTTCCCCGACCGACACCGCCGGGCCGAGGAAGACGGTTCGCCAGCCGGCAGCCTCGGCCAGTCGCAAAAAGTTCATGACTCCGGCCACGTGGACACATTCGCCTAATGCACCAGCTACAACTGTCTTCATCTACCTTCTCCATCTACCGGAACCACTCTGGCTCCGGTCTGCTTCTCGATCTGTTCGATGAACTGCGGGAGTAGGGCCTCGGAGAAGGCATCTTTTTCTCCCTGGGCCTGGGGTTGGCCGAGGATGAGATAATCGGCGCCAAGATCACGGCACAGACTAGCGATCTCGTCTCCAACGTTGCCTTGGCGTACCACTCCCTGGGCCGTGACACCTTGCGTGCTGGCCAAGGCTAGTGCTGTACGGAGAACAGATTTGCCCATCTGGCGGATCTGTCCCGATATGGCACAAGCCTGGGCGCTGCTTGCGCCTGACAGCAAATCGCGGTTGACAATATACAAGAAATGCACCGTGAGGCCAGTCTCCTGTGCCAGGGTGATGGCCTGGGCAATGGTGGGTAGGCACTCCGGTCCTCCTCGAATAGCACATAGGATTACACCCATTCTATACCTCCAATCTTGCGGCTTGCACGATCGAGTCTTCGTCAGATAGATGGTGACAACACAAATCGCTTGCGTTTCCTCCATTGTCACCTTTAGTGTACTGGAACATTTAAATCAACCTCGCGCCCTACTTTCAGTAATCTCCAGTGCACCGGTGTGCACGTCCTGGCTACCAGGGATGGTTCCCCGCACCTCCTATACCAGCCATCAGCCGGGCGGATCAGGCAGGTACACCTTTTCGACATAGGGCGATGTCATCGCCCTGAGCAGCGCACCATAATTGACATCGAACCGCACTTCCACTCCGACCTCCAGGCCAGAGTCCCTGGCATCGAGGATCAGATGATCGCTGCTTGCCCCCAGGATGCTTGCTGCTATCCTGGGCTTTATTCCCGACACGTCAACGTCCTGCTCTCCGAGGGCGAGAATCGCTCTTTTCATGCGTCCTTTGTCCTCGAATACCGGAACGTGACCAAACGCATCCTGAGCGATCTCGCCGTAGGGCCGAGCGGGCTTTGTCTTGAGTTCGATCACCTCAGCAACCAGCGTGAATGCGTCCGTATACAGGTTGGGAATCCGCTTCCTGGTCAGCGCGTCGCACCCCAACAGTATCGCCTCGCCGATGCGCAGGTGATTGATAAGGCCGACATCCGGTGTCGAAACGAACCACTGGTAGTTTGCCGAATTTCCCCCCGAGACTATTTCAAAATTGACTCCGTATTCCCGGTGCAGGTTGTCAGCAATCAATGACAATTCCCGCATTTTTGCCTCTGTTGGCCTGATTCCCCCAAAACAGGCCAGGTTTGTTCCTATCCCTATCAGTTCGACGCCTTCCAGGCCAATCGTTTCTTCTACTATCGGCTTGATGTCAGAGGGCAGTATGCCCTCCCGCAGGTCTCCCAGTTCGACCATCAGAATGATCCGATGGATCTTGCCGCGCCTGGCCGCGTGCTCGGCGAGAAGTCGGATAACGGAGATTTCGGTGTTGAGGCTCACGTCGGCCAGTTCGATCACCTGCTCGACCTCGCTGGGCATAGGGGAGCGTATGAGGATAAACTGCGCTCTTACGCCGGCCTCCCGCATCTTTCGTATGTTGGCGATGCGCGAATCGCTGAGGGAACTAATGCTGCTTCTGAGCAGGGCGCTCGCAATCTCGGGCGATCCGCAAACGCCTTTCGTGACGGCGGTGACGCAAATTCCCTTGGAACTATATAGCGCCGTCAGTTTCTGGGCATTGTGCACTATTTTGTCGAGTTCTATCTCTAATCGTGGTGTTGGCATCGCATTCCTGTGTCTTCAGATTGAGTCTCTTCGTAGCCACTCGAACGACTTCCTCAAGCAGATCTTTGCCACCCTTTCCTTCCGCGCGAGCCATAAAGCCAATGTAGCTGTGAGGCTTTTCTTGGGGCGTGCACATCAGCCCTGCAAAAGTATTCCCCTCCAACAGGAATGGTCCTTCCTTGGTCAATATCATATCGATTCGCCCGTAATCCTTAAAGCCCAATACACGGTAGGCCCGTAGCGCCAGCTGCTGCATCATTTTAGTCTTTTCAGCAGTCAGCGGAGCGGGACAAAAGAAAGAATCGTCATCCAACTCTTTCTTCTCAAAGGTTAGCGCGACAGTCCCTTCACGATACACTATCTCCAGGGGAGGAAGAACCCTTGCGTCTTCATCATTGCCCAGGACACCCAAGGTTATCTCTCTCCCTCGCAAGAACTGTTCTATGAGGACCGGTTGGCCGGTGGTCTCATACCTTTCCACGACTCCGCTGACCAACTGATCGTAATTGTGGACAACGGACGTATCGTTGATTCCCGCGCTGCCGCGGCCAGCTACAGGCTTTATGAAAAGCGGATACTCAAACGGGGGATTGTCCCTGAATACCTCGCAGTCTCTTTCCGTTCTGGCCACGTGGAAAGGCGATGTCGGTAAGCCCGCGTGCTGCCAAAGTCTTTTTGCAAGCGACTTGTCGGTGGCGATGGCTATTGTGAATGTGTCGGATCCAACATAGGGTATCTCGAGTTCCTCCAAGATGGCGGCCTCTACCAAACAGGAAACGTTGAAGATGAGGTCAACCTGTGCATTCTGTAGGTCAGGGATGAAGTTTGGTCCCCAACGGATCTGGTGGACGTTATAGCCGGCCTCAGTTAACGCTTGTTCGTGATGTTTCACCTCAGCGTCTGTTTCATCAACAACGTTATCAGCGCCAGCGAACTTTTCCTGAAT
>Ga0307435_1000458_pt1 | contig 18248 bp, 12 predicted proteins | sample SalMarWE160470MG_FD_202164 | JGI IMG/M metagenome (GOLD analysis project Ga0307435, IMG submission 202164) | Salt marsh sediment microbial communities from the Plum Island Ecosystem LTER, Massachusetts, United States - WE1604-70 | ecosystem: Environmental > Aquatic > Marine > Intertidal zone >... | reverse complement strand
TTTCTTTCATGTATAACCCTGAAGCGAAGCACCGGGGTCATGTGCTGAGTAGTTATGTTTTGTCTTTGTATTGAGCAAGGGGTGTGCCAGATTTCAAGAAAGCCATATAACCTATTGAAATTACACAATTTGCATAGTTCCATACATGAGAAATGATCTTTTTTCTTGCAATGATTAGAGAAAAACTGGATACTTACTATCCATTCTGTATTCTTCTTGTGGATAAAAAGTATCCACGTCATATGTTTCGGGTTAAGGATTTGCATCTATCAAGGTTGGAATAGGCATGATGAAGAAAAAGAATACGGTAAGCAAGGGATTCTTGGCCGGTATCCCTCCCTGGATTATCCTCGGGGCGGTTGTGATATTGGCGCCGATCTTTGTGTTTTGGGCCGTTGAGAACATCAGCAAACAGAAAGAGGATGCCACGATCCTTCTCCTGGAGAAAGGGGCAGCCCTTATCAGATCCCTTGAGGCCGGGACCAGAACCGGGATGATGGGGATGCACGGGGCTCGCTTTCAACTCCAAAACCTCCTGACCGAAACTGCTCAACAGCCGGACATCATCCACCTTATCGTGACCGATAAGGATGGAACCATTATTGCCCACAATGATCCCGCCAAAAGGGGCGATACCTATGGAAGAGGTCTCGATTTTGATGGGATCTCTCGTTCCCGAGAGATCGGATGGCGTCAGGTTGTCAATCCAGCAGGAGCTGAGGTCTTCGAGGTGTTCAGACAGTTTTCACCCGTTCAGAGAGCTCTTCCGGAAGGATTTCAAGGCAGGATGCTCTACCAAAGGGGCAGGCGGCCGACTCTCACGGAAATGACTCCTCAGCCAAAGCCCGGGCAGGTTATCTTCGTTGGGCTTGATATGGGGCCTATAGAATCCGCGAGGATGGAAGATGTGCGTCACACGGTGATCATGGCCCTTATCCTCCTTCTTATCGGGTTATCCGGAATTATCTCCCTTTTCCTGGCCCAGGCTTATCGATCAGCCAGGAGCTCGCTGACAAGGATAAAGGCCTTCTCGGACACCGTGGTTGAAAACATGCCCATGGGGCTGCTCACGCTCGATCCAGAGGGGAAGATATCCTCCTTTAATCAGGCAGCCGAGGCAGTGCTCCAGCGCTCATCAGGTGAGATGGTTGGGGAAAAGGCCGGGGAGATACTTCCGAAACAGCTGTGGGCTCTCATTGATGAGCGGAAGAGCACGAAAGATATTATTGAAAGGGAGATGGATTGTGACCTGGGAGGAGGAAAAACCGTTCCTTTGGAGGCAAGCGTATCCTCACTCTTTGGAGACCAGGATGAGCTGCTCGGTGAGGTGCTCCTCTTCAGGGATCTCACCGAGGTCCAGGAGCTCAAGAAGGAGGTCGAGAGAAACCGGCGCCTTGCATCCATTGGGAGCCTGGCAGCCGGGATCGCCCATGAGATCCGCAATCCGCTCAGTTCAATCAAGGGTTTTGCGACTTACTTTAAAGAGCGGTACAAGGACGTACCGGAAGATAAAAAAACAGCGGAGATCATGGTCCAGGAGGTGGAGAGGCTCAACAGGGTCATCGGGCAGCTCCTGGAATTTGCCCGCCCCATGAAGCTCAATAGAAAGAAGGCCAGCTTACATGAGGTGATTACCTACTCGCTCAAGATGATTCAGAACCATGCCCAGGACAAGGGAGTTGCCATAACCACGAACCTCTCTCCCGAGATCAAGGAGGTTTCCCTTGATCCGGATCGCATCAGCCAGGTATTGCTCAACCTGTACCTCAACGCCATTGAGGCCATGGACCAGGGAGGAACGCTTCGTATAGATACCTCCATGGAGGAGGAATACGGCAAGGTAAAAGTCGTTATCTCGGATACCGGCGCCGGCATTAAAAAGGAGGATCTGGTGCATGTCTTCGATCCCTACTTCACCACCAAGCAATCAGGCACGGGCCTGGGGCTTGCCATAGTCCACAGGATTATCGAGGCCCATAAGGGAGAGGTGAGGGTTGAGAGTGAACCAGGCAAGGGGACCACGGTGACAATTCTTCTCCCCTGATAGGCCATGGAATTACGGCAGCAACCGCAATCGCTTTTTGAGAAGATTTTGGGTGTTATCATGAGGTCCTCGTATACCCGAAGGGGATGGCACTCAATAGTTCCGCCGATGTCGGCGGAACTATTTGTCCGCAAAGGTCTGTGTGCGTCTGCGGTAAGATAACAAACCACGGGCATTCAATCATGAACGATACCAACACTGTGTTAGTCGTAGACGATGACCCAGCCCACAGGACCATGCTGCGCACTCTTCTTACCGGATGGGGGTATGCTGTTATAGAGGCGGATGACGGCTCCAGTGCAATCGATAGGGTGCATGAGCAGGCATTTGACCTGATCCTGATGGATATCCGCATGATCAAGGTTTCAGGGCTGGAGGCCCTGGGCGAGATCAAGGCCTTTAACCCAGCCATACCGGTCATTATCATGACCGCCTACTCCTCTGTTGAAAGCGCTGTCGGGGCCATGAAGAACGGGGCCTATGACTATCTCACCAAGCCCCTCGATTTCGATGAGCTGCGTCTCACCATGGAGCGGGCTATGGAACACAGCCACCTGCGCGAGGAAAATCGCCTGCTGCGGGAAACCCTGGGGGCCCATTTCGATACACAAAACATTATCGGGACAAGCCCTGCCATGATGAGGCTGATGGAGACCGTTGCCCAGGTGGCCACATCTGAGGCCACGGTTTTGATTACCGGTGAGTCGGGCACGGGAAAGGAGATGATCGCAGGGGCGATTCACTTTAACAGCCTGAGAAAAGACGGGCCATACGTGAAGATCAATTGTGCAGCCATTACGGAGACGCTCCTTGAATCGGAGTTGTTCGGGCACGAGAAAGGAGCGTTCACCGGGGCTTACAGGAGGAAGGAGGGGCGTTTTCGCCAGGCACATGGGGGGACCTTGTTTTTAGACGAGGTGAGCGAGATGTCGCTCGCCATGCAGGTAAAACTCCTCAGGGTGCTTCAGGACAGAGAGATCACCCGCGTTGGCGGTGAAGAGGTCATGAAGGTGGATGTCAGGATTATCGCTGCCACCAATAAGGATCTCATCACGGAGATCCGGGCGGACAGGTTCAGGGATGATCTTTACTACCGTTTGAACGTGGTTGCCATCGCCATGCCGCCCCTGCGGGAGAGGAGGGAGGATATCCCGCTGCTTGCCCAGCATTTTTTAGAGCAGTTCTCGGAGAGGAACCGAAAGCAGATAAAGGGATTTACCCCTCAGGCAATGGACCGCCTGCTGAGGTATGAGTGGCCGGGAAACGTGAGGGAGCTCATGAACGCCGTTGAAAGGGCAGTGGTCCTGGCAAGGGCGGAGTATTTGAATGAACAGGAATTTCCCCTGATTCCAGGGGCGGCAGGTCCGGAAGGCGGGTTGCCGGCAGGAGGCGCCGGCAGCGAGGAGATGCCGCTCGATGAGGTGGAAAAAACGACGATACTGAGAACCCTGGAACTCTCAAACGGCAATAAGAGCGAGGCGGCACGGCGGCTCGGCATAACCCGGAGGACCCTGCATAAGAAATTGAAGACATACGGGGTCATGCCGTGATGAAACCGATGATTCACCGCAAAGCCGCAGAGAACGCAAAGGATGAGAATTTTTTTGGCTTTCTGCTGAGATGACAGAAAGGCAACACCAGCATCCCTTTGGGACGTGGTCATATTTATACGAATCATATTACGCGAACTACTACGCATGAATTCGAATGTCATTGCGAGTGAAACGAAGCAATCTCATTAAAGGAGAGATTGCCACGTCGCATTTGGCTCCTCGCAATGACGATGTAAAATGTTTCTATTAGTTCCGTTAAAAGCGCGACACGAATAACGCCGAAGGCGGATGTAGTTTCATTTGCCGTCCTCTCAGCGGCAAATGAAAAATCAAAGACCTCTGCGATCTTAGCGTCTTGAGCGAAGCGGGCGGTGTTGATTCAATGAAATCTGATCAGACACATCCGTACACGAGGATACTCAGTCCTGTGAGCGCGGTGAAGGGCGTGGGCATGGTCATCACCAGGGAGCTCGGCAAAAAGGGGGTTCACACCGTGTTTGACCTCCTGTACAGCTTTCCCAGTTCCTACCAGGATCGGAGGCGGTTCATCCCGATCGGGAAGATCATCTCCGGCCAGAGCGCCCTCATCAGGGGTAGGATCACGGAGATCGGAACGGTCAGGCTCAGGTACCGGGGTGCCTTTGAGATGCTCGTCGCAGATGATACCGGGCTTATCTCCGCGAAATGGATTGGTTCGCCCCGGCATCTTTTCATATTTAGAAAGGGGCAGCATATCATTCTCTTCGGCAGGTTTCGCCGATCCCTCAGGATGCTCGAGACGTTCCACCCTGAGATCATAGCAGATGGGAAGTCCCTGGAGACAGGAAGATTCGTTCCCGTGTATCCCGAGACAGAGGGGATCTCCCAGAAGAGGTTACGGCGGATCATGAGGGATGCCATACAGGGCTTTGCCTCGGGACTTGAGGATCCCATGCCGGAAAGGATCACCTTGGAAAAAGGCCTACCCGGGCTCGAAGAGGCGATCAGGGAGGTGCATTTTCCCCTTACCGCAACGCTTCAGGATCTCCGTGCTCGGAGATCGCCGGCACAGCGGAGGCTCATATTCGATGAGTTTTTCACCCTTCAACTCGCACTTTTGCTCAAGAGGAGCAAGGCATCCGGGCAGAGGGGAATCGCATTCACCATCCCGGATCTGGAGGAGCTCTACGGAGCTCTCCCCTTTCCGCTCACCGGTGCACAGGCGAGGGTCATTGGAGAGATCACGGCGGATATGTCCGGATCGGCTCCCATGAACAGGCTTCTTCAGGGCGATGTGGGCTGCGGAAAGACCGTGGCGGCCTTTATCGGTGCATGGATTGCAGCAAGGAACGGCTATCAGGCGGCGTTCATGGCCCCTACCCAGCTTCTGGCAGAACAGCACTTTCTCAGCACCCTTGAGCTCGCCCGAATGATGGGTCTCAGGACCGCGCTGCTCACGAGCGGCATGGGCACCGGAGCTGAAGAGGTGAGGGGTCGGGTACGGCGGGGTGAAATAGACATAGTCGTCGGCACCCACGCCCTCATCCAGGAGAGCGTGGGGTTTCACAGGCTGGGGCTGGCGATCATCGATGAGCAGCACAGGTTCGGAGTGGCGCAGAGGGCCAGGCTCAAAGCCAAGGGTGTATGCCCGGATGTGCTTACCATGACGGCCACGCCCATCCCCAGGACCCTGGGCTTGACCCTCTATGGAGACCTCGACATATCAGTGATCGATGAGCTACCCCCGGGCAGGACGCCGATCCAGACAGGGCTCTTCCATGAGCGCGATAGGGGAAAGGTCTACGCCCTCATGAAAAGGGAACTTGAGAAGGGGAGACAGTGCTACATGGTATATCCCCTCATCGAGGAGTCGGAGAAGATAGAGCTGATGGATGCAACGCGGATGGCCGAGGAGATCGGGCGGGTGTTTCCCGATTTCCGTGTAGGCCTGATCCACGGAAAGATGCCTGTGGATCAAAGGGAAGAGGTCATGAGGTTATTCAAGGGGGGTGAATTAGATATCCTTGTCTCCACCACGGTGATAGAGGTGGGAATCAACATCCCCAATGCCACCGTGATGGTGATCGAGAACGCGGAGCGATTCGGCCTCTCCCAGCTCCATCAGCTCAGGGGCAGGGTGGGAAGGAGTTCCTATCCGTCCACGTGCCTGCTCCTGTCATCACCGAGGCTCACTGATGAGGCCAGAAGGAGGCTGGGAATTCTTGTGAAGAGCAGCGATGGGTTCAGGATCGCTGACGAGGATCTCGCCATACGCGGTCCGGGAGAGTTTATGGGTGAGAGACAGTCTGGATTCTATCAGTTCAGGGCCGCCAACCTCATGAGGGACGCGAAGATGCTCTCGGAAGCGAGGCAGGAGGCATTCAGGCTCCTTGAATGTGATCCAGAGCTCGCCCATCGCACCTATGGCCTTCTCAGGCAGCTATTCGGCATGAGTCAGGGAGGATTAGGCGAGTTTGCCGATGTAGCATAGCTCTCAGGACATGCACTCACCTTTTAAGCTCTCCTCTCCTGCCTTTTGACAGATGCTGTGTCCTCCGGGCGTGGTCAGAGACGATGACTCTTCCGGTCATGGTTCTTTTCATCGAATGGAGTGATGGCCCGCCCTGGTGCGACTTGTTGAAAATACACAAATGCTCAGATTATTTTCTATAGCAGCAACCTTTCCGAGAATGCTCCCTTCCTATAGGTCTGGGCCAGGGAGTATTGGATGAGATTGCTTCGCTTCGCTCGCAATGACACCAATTTTGACTTTTTACGAGACCATCAGTATTGGGAACCATCATATCGGATACCTTCCCATACGGTCAATGGGAAACAGTGTTGGTGAGGCCTTCATGACTTTCAAAACCCGCCCTTCAATTTGAGACCATTACTCCAACACTCCAACACTCCATTAATCCAAAAAAAACGTCATATTAGGGCACGCATTTGGCCCCTTTCAGGGGCTTCAAATAAAGCCAAATCCTCAGGACGTTGATTCTTTGTTTTATGACAACCCCAAAGAATGCCGGTGTGATCGATAATAGTGCTTGCTTTTATATAAAAAGTTGTTATTATATACCCAACACGTTGCATAGAGCCTTTTTGGCATCGAGACGAAAACCCGTAAAGAACTCTAGACAACTTCTTTACGGGTTTTTTTATTACCTCCCTGCAAACCAGATTTCCGGAAGTGGTTGTAGCGGAGGGTCGAGTAAGGCGGATTAAAGGCTGGCGCGTTAAGGAAGAGGGCCCTGCGTGCGCGCCGGTAAAGGCTATCGAGCTTTAAGTATGATCTCAGATAAGGAGGAGAACCATGAATATTTATGTAGGGGATTTATCCTACGGTGTGTCAACAGAAGATCTTCGTCAGGCTTTTGAGGCCTATGGTGAGGTAAGTTCTGCGAACATTGTTACCGATAAATACAGCGGTCAACCGCGCGGTTTTGCGTTTGTGGAAATGCCTAATGACGGTGAAGGGCAGACGGCAATTAAGAACCTCAACGGCAAGGAACTATCCGGGCGGCAGATAAAGGTGAGCGAGGCGCGTCCTCGCGCGGACCGCGGAGGATCCGGAAGACGTGGAGGAGGCAATAAAGGGCGATCGGGTTTTGGCCGTGGAGAACGATACTGATCCGCTTGTTTCCCAGTACCCGGGCCGGACAATGAAAAAGGGGTAAAGAATCCACAGAGGAAAAGGCACGGGAAGAGTCTGGGGCCAAGACCCATCTATTAAGCTTGCTCACCATGATATAAGCGTGCCTGCGCGGGCTATAGAAAAGAAGTAATGGTTCAGGTTTGCCCTCCCGAAAAAAAGACTCCTGTGTATGGAATGCTTCAGCAAACAGAGAGCTCCTTGATGATTCGAGGGGCCAATCTTCCCTCTGCGAGGGGATCCATGGCGAGTCTTCCAATCTATTCCTGCCTGATGTAATCACTGCCTGCCGGAAAGTCGCGTGAAAGCATGGACTTATCGGTTTTGCATACAAAAAGAAAGGGATATCTCCGTTCAGGAAGGACGGAGGTATATAAGGATTTAGCATGAAATTTTCAGAATTGGATTTAAACTCACAGATCCAGAAGGCCCTGACTCATATGGGCTATCAGGAGTTAACACCTATACAGGAAAAGACCCTCTCTCATATCCTGAACGGGAGGGATCTTTTTGCACGGGCAGAGACCGGCTCGGGCAAAACCGCGGCCTGCGCCATTCCGCTGGTCCAGATGATCGATCCCTCGCTCAATGCCATCCAGGGCCTCATCCTGGTCCCTACCCGTGAACTGGCACTTCAGTACGTGGAGGAGATCGATAGGATTTCGCGGCATACGGATGTCGTCCCCTTTGCCATGTTCGGCGGATTCCCGGTGGAGATTCAAAAGGCAAAGTTACGGCACAAGGTCCATATCCTCGTGGCAACGCCCGGACGATTGATCGATTTTATCTATCGTATCAGGTCGATTGACCTCTCTCGTGTGCGCACCCTGGTCCTGGATGAAGCGGACGAGATGCTGAACATGGGTTTTATTGAGGACATAGACTTTATCATGTCCTGCCTGATCCATGAGCACCAGACATTGTTCTTTGCGGCCACGATGCCCAAAGAGATCGATCGATTGGTCAGGACCTATCTCAAAGATCCCGTCAGGGTGGAATTGAACACGGAAAAGCTGGCTCCGCAGAGTCTCGCTCACCATTTTCAGTATACCCGGCGAGCTGATCGGCTCAATGTTTTGATCAGCTACTTGAAAAACGAGAAGATCTCTCAGGCCATTATCTTTACCAATACACGACATCAGGCCGAGAAACTGATACGGGAGTTGGAGAGGAGATTTAAATCCATAGAGTATATCCACGGAGGTCTGGAACAATCGCGGCGAACATCCATCTTCGAACGTTTTCGCCGAAACGAGATCACCTTTATGGTTGCCACGGACGTTGCCGGTCGGGGACTCGACTTCAGCCATGTCAGCCATGTCATTAATTATGACTATCCTTATGGCCTGGAACCTTACACCCACAGGACAGGAAGGACCGGGAGAATGGGGCGATCAGGCATTGCCATGACCTTTGTGACGGAGCATGAGTTGAAGGATGTGAACTCCCTGGTCAAGGGAAATCGTATTGATCATCCTGTGTGGCATGGTGCCGTGCCGAACCTCCAGGCCGTCCCCAAAGATACGTGGAGACGAGACGGTAAAAGATTCCAGAAAAAGCGGGCCGGCCGGGAAAGACAAGCTGCTACGAGCTTTGTCTCTTCCAGCCCTGAGGCGGGCGCTTTGTAAAGGAGAACACACGGGTTAAGCAGATAGCTCAGCCACGGGGCAGGGCAGCAGGGGCATCAGTGCCATTCGGTCCAAGCTCAACGCCAGTTGCGCTTTTATGAGGGCCTTCTCGTACTCCTCTCTCATGATAGAGTATTTCCCAAAAAGACCATGAGCAACCCCCATACCTTGCACAAGATATGGGCTTACCCTGAGTACCAGCGCCTATACAATGAAATACGAAGTGCCGGTGTGAAGATGAAAACCCTCAATCAATAGAAACCAACAAGGAAACCGCGATAAAGGGTGGCATGACCTTGTGTTTTGGTATAATAGGTGATGATTTCCTCGTGAACCGTAGAACTTCGTGATGGCTCATTGGCTTGAAATCGGGGTATACGTTGACTTGTCTCTATTGGGGAGGATTGCATGCCGTTTCATCAGCTCAAGCCTGAAGATGTCCTGAAGCATTTTTCGTCAACAAGAGAAGGCCTCGGTGAGGAGGAGGCCCGCCCGGTATGGCCCCAACGAAATACGACGCGAGCATGAGATCTCTCCGGCAAGGATCTTTCTGTCTCAGTTCTCGAGCTTCATCGTCTACATACTCATCGCCGCTATTTTCATATCATTCATGCTCCACGAATATATCGACGGTGCCGTGATCATAGCCATCCTTATCGTGAACGCGTTTCTCGGTTTCTTTCAGGAATACAGGGCAGAGAAGGCTATCGAGTCTCTGAAAAAGATGGCGGCCCTTCAGACCACGGTCATACGGGACGGCAGGAAGATGAGGATCAACAGCAATGGACTGGTGCCGGGCGACGTGATCGTTTTTGAAGCCGGGGATCTGATACCCGCCGATGCCCGCATTATCGAAGGATACCTGCTGGAAATCATGGAGTCATCGCTTACAGGCGAGAGTCATTCGGTAAGAAAGGGCTCGACGCCTATCGCAGACACAGCCACACTCGGCGATATGAAGAACATGGTTTTCGGAGGCACCACTGTCACCAGCGGCTCGGGTAAAGCGGTGGTGGTGCGCACGGGCATGGACACCGAGATGGGAAAGATTGCCGAATCGATTGAGTCTGTTGAGGACGATGAAACGCCGCTTCAGAAGAAACTGGATCTCCTGGGCAGAAGGCTCGGGATACTCACGCTTGTCATCTGCGGAACAATCATTGCCTTGGTATCCTCAAGGGAGGGAATTTCCTTGAGATGATCATGGTGGGCGTGAGCCTGGCCGTGGCCGCGGTGCCGGAGGGTCTTCCGATTGTGGTGACCATAGCTCTGGCGCTCGGGGTCAAGAGGATGGCAGGACAAAATGCCCTTGTGAAGCGCCTTTCCAGCGTGGAGACACTGGGATGCACCACGGTCATCTGCACGGACAAGACGGGCACCCTGACGCGCAACGAGATGGCGGTGACGAAGCTGTTTGTTAACGATACCGTCATTGATATCACGGGCACGGGATACGGGACATCGGGGAGGTTCATGTCCTCGGGTGAGGAGATCGATCCTTTGTCTGCCGAACTTCTCTTGAGGATAGGCGCACTAAACAACGATGCCGCCTTATCGGAACATGGAGGCGTCATCGGTGATCCCACCGAGGCATGTCTTATGGTGAGTGCAGCCAAGGCCGGTCTGGAAAGCTCGATCTTGAAAGAGAGGTTCCCGCGGATTCATGAGAGACCCTTCGATTCCGGGCGCAAGAGGAAATCTACGGTGCACCGAAGCAACGGTGAGCTTGTCATGTACACGAAGGGAGCGCCTGATGTGGTGTTGAAGTGCTCCTCAAGGATTGATACCGGCGGCACGGTGTCATCCCTTACCGACCATGCCAGAGCAATGATTATGGAGATAAACCGGCGGTTCGCATCGCAGGCCTTACGGGTGCTTGCCTTCGCGTATAAGCCGTTAGGAGCGGGAAAGCAGGTCGATGAATCCGATGAGAATGATCTCATCTTTGTGGGCCTTCAAGGAATTATCGATCCTCCCCGCGAGGAGGTTCGCGATGCCATCCATAGGTCCAGGAGCGCGGGGATTCGATCGGTTATGATCACCGGCGACTATGCACTCACGGCACAGGCCATAGCGCACCAGTTGGGCATTGAGGGTGATGCCGTAAGCGGCGAGGAACTCGAAGGCATGGATGATGAGGCCTTGAAAAAGACAGTGAAAGAGACCTCTATTTTCTCGAGGGTTAACCCGGAGCACAAGATACGGATCGTACGGGCCCTGAGAGAGACGGGAGAGGTGGTTGCCATGTCCGGCGACGGCATCAACGACGCGCCGGCGCTCAAGGAGGCAGATATCGGCATCGCCATGGGCATTACGGGCACGGACGTGACCAAGGAGACCGCCGATATGGTGCTCCTCGATGATAAGTATACCTCTATTGTCAAGGCGGTTGAGCAGGGAAGGGGCATCTATGAAAACATCAAGAAATTCGTGAATTACCTGCTTTCAAGCAATCTCGGCGAGGTCCTGATACTTTTCATAGCCATGATCATCGGCTTCAGGGACTCTTCCGGTGCCATAGTGATGCCGCTTCTGGCCACGCAGATCCTGTGGATGAACCTCGTCACCGATGGGCTTCCAGCGGTTGCCATAGGCGTTGATCCCATACGAAAGGGGATCATGGATGCAGCTCCGCGCAATCCGGAAGAACGGATTATCACCAAAGAAATGGCGATCAATATTGTCGCTATATCGCTGCTCATGGCAGCGGGGGTCCTCTTTCTCTTTCACCGGTTCCTTCCCCAGGGGGAAATAATCGGGCGCACGGTTGCCTTCACTTCCATCGTGATGCTCGAGATGGTGCGGGTCACCATGATTCGTTCCCAATATAAGGTTCCCTTGTTCTCGAACCTGTTTCTTATCGGCGCGATACTTCTCTCTGTGTTGCTCCAGGTTGCGGTCGTGTATGTGCCGGTGATGAATGTCATCTTCAAGACCACGCCGCTTGCCCTTTATCACTGGGCCTATATCGTTGCGGTGATGGCGATGATGTTCGTTCTCGGGACGATTATCGTGAAGCTGATAAACCGATAGATGTTCCGAAAGGGGGGATGGGGATCGTTCCTTTACATCCCGTTCATTGGGCATATTCCCCATCACCATGACACGGCACGTTACCCTGCGCCGAAGTCAACGGCGCTCATTTCAGGTGCTCAGTACATAGTACATCCAGGCCAGAATCCAGGATGCGGAAAGATATCACAGATTCAGATCATTAGTTCTCAGGTCTTGATCTTACTGTCGCAAGTTGTTTTGGAACCTACGTCCTGTCCAACGGTCCCCCATGCCTTGATCAACTTTGACAAAGTCGTAAAAAGTCTTTTCACCTGTCATTGCGAGGAGTCCTTCGGCTATGCTCAGGATAAACTCCACGACGAAACAATCTCGTAAATTCAAGTACCTGCATTGAAGGAGATTGCTTCGCTCCCGCCCGCCTCGCATGGTGGGCAGGTCGCTCGCAATGACACCGATGTTGACTTTTTACGAGTTTGTCAACTTTAAATCCTTAAAAATCGGAGCCAAAACACGATCCCTTGTTTTTGATCGGCCCGGGCCAAGCTCTTCGATGGGCGGGGTATCTGGATGAGCTTTTGCTGCACGGGCATGAAACTGAGACATGAAAGTTTTACACTTTGTGGTTTTCGAGTTGGGAGGCGACAAAATCAGCAAGGAAATGTTGGTCTATATCAGAGATCTTTACAAAGCATATCCCCATGGCAAAGACAGTACTCTGGTCATCAATGCCATAGAGATTCGACCGGACCACTGTGCCGGCAAGCTCGATAGCCTGGTGATTAGGTGGGTTTATGGACATGAAAAAGCTTTATTGAATAGGCAACGGAGTATCAGTGTAGATTACTATGCCCTCAACGCTTAAATTTCTTGTCTCTCCCCTTAATATACCATCACGAGTTAATAGGGTTATGGGCCACTTGACCTCTATTCAGGGATGTTTGCGGTTTTCCACTGTAACAGACAACTTTTTATTGTCCTCCATTTCTCTAATCATTGTAGAGGCCTATTAAACTCTTCTTTGATAGACAGTGAACAGGAAACAGAAAAATGAACTTCATTCCTTGATTCAGGTAGATAAGGTTGGGTTAGGAGCAGTTTTTCAACACTTTGAACAATAAGCCCTCCTTTTCACCGTTCTTGTCCTTATTGTTTATCCAAGATTTTCCTCAACTGTTGCGATAGATCCTTTATATCGAAAGGCTTCTGAATAAACCCATCGCAGCCTCGATTAAGTATCTCAGAGGTCTTATTATCATCGATGCCGTATCCGCTTGAGAGCATCACTTTAACATGAGGATTAATCTTTTTCAGTTGGTTGTAGACCTCACTTCCGTTCATATCCGGCATAATCATATCGAGGATAACTATATCAATGCGCTCTTTGTGTGCTTTAAAGGTTTCAATGGCCTCCTTGCCTCCTTTGGCTATAAGTACAGTATAGCCCAGTGACTCCAAGATCTCTTTACTCACCTCAAGTATCAATGGCTCATCATCGACCAAAAGGAGTGTTTCTTTCCCTTTTTCGATCTTCTCAGAGCGTGGTTTTTCCTCTATCATTTCCATTTCCGATGCAGGGAGGTAAATAGAAAAAGTAGTTCCTTCTCCCCTTTTGGACTCTACTTCGATGTAGCCGCCGTGTGCCTTTACCATGCCGTAGACCGAGGAGAGCCCGAGACCGGTGCCCTTGCTTAAGCCTTTGGTGGTAAAGAAGGGCTCAAAGATGCGATCCATGGTCTTTTCATCCATACCGACTCCTGTGTCTCGTACCGTCACCAACACGTAGTTTCCAGGCTTCACATCATAGGGCCTTCCGGTCATCTCCTCGTCGGTTACATTCTTGGTTCCCAGAAAGAGCCCGCCTCCGGTGGGCATGGCCTCGGCAGCATTCACGTAGAGGTTCCACAGGACCTGCTCGATCTGGCCTTGGTCTGCCTTGACGGTCGAGAGCTTCTCGTTGAGCTCTTGATGAACCGTGATGTTCTTCTTGGTCATGGCAAAGGTATCGGAGGTCTCTTTCACGACCCGGTTCATATCGATGGGCTTGATCTCATAGCGTCCCTCCCTCACATAGCCGAGCAACTGTTTGGTCAGCAGGGCGCCGCTGTCGACGAGCTTCTCGATCTTCTTGAGCTTTTCATAGTTCGGGCCCTCACTCTCAGTCTCGAGGAGCAACAGAGAGGTGTTTCCCATAATCCCCATGAGAAGGTTATTGAAGTTATGGGCAATGCCGCCGGCTAAGGTTCCAAGGGACTCCATCTTCTGGGCATATTGGAGCTGAGCCTCCAGTCTTCTCTGCTCTTCCTCTGCCCGGTTGCGCTCAGTAATGTCTTCTCCAATTCCCAGGATCCCCATTACATTGCCACTCTCATCGAACCTAGGAGTTAGGTTCAAATTTACCCAAATGGTGCGTCCCTCTTTAGTGATCTCTCGTAACTCTCTCCGTACACTCTTTTTCTCCGCAATCAAAGATCTGATGTCCTCAACCTCCTTCCTTACCTCATCATCGGGGTAGAGGATATCAATCTTGTGAAGACTTACGATTTCCCCAGCCTTATAGCCGAATATGTTCTCAGCCCCTGTATTCCAAAACAGGACATTCTGATCAAGATCGGTAGAGACTATTGAGATAGAACGAGAGCTTTCGAGGATGCTCGTCAAGAATTTGTTGATATCTGATAGCTCTTCGTCCACTCGTTTTTTTTCAGTGATCTCCCGCTGCAGTTGCTCGTTGATCTTAGTCATTTGGTCTGTTCTTTCTTTAAGCTCTTTCACGTGTTCCACCAATTGAGAGCGAAGTCTGGAGTTATCTAAGGCCAATCCGATCTCCCCGATCATGATGGAGACAATATGTTCATCGTGGGAAGTAAAGACCTGCCCAGTCTCTTTGCAGGCGAGGTTCAGGACGCCTATTAGATCATCCCTTACGCAAATCGGCATGCTCAAGAAGGAAGGTGCACCGTACTTGGGGTCGTTCTCCTTGCTGGTCCTTGGATCATTCTCAATGTCCTCTACGAGGAGGGGTTTTCTCTCAGATACGAGGCGCTGGAGCAAGGTATCATTGATATTGATGTATGAATCCTTTCTAAGTCCTGGCTCCAAGCCCCTGGCATCAACCACCCGGAATCTGTTTGCATCAAATTCCACTACAAACACTGAGCAGATTTGTGCTTGAGATACAGCCATGGTTTTCTCAAGCAAGAGCCTTAACAAAGACTCTACATCGAGGCTTCTACTCGCTACTTCTATAAGCTGTTTGAGGACGAGCAACTCAAAGAGCCTATATTGTAAATCACCGGTTGTCTTATCCACTCTGTTCATGGGGTGATTAAAGGAGTTCATGATCTCATTTAATTCAGCTGCACCCTTGGGAAGCTCCACAAAACCCTTCACACCGCTCTCTGCCTTCTTGAGCGAGGTGGAGAGCAGGGTAAATTTCTATACATAATTCGCATCCTCTCCACTATGAGGGAATTTCATAAGTACTTGCAGATAGCTATCTTTCATGTGTAAACCCTTTCCGCCCCTTCTCATGCCTTGTCTTTTGTTCAACTTTTTGAAAGGTATCTCCAGTGATCTTTTTGGAGATTCCTCGTTGTTCATATAATAATTTTTCCTAACTCTTAGCTAATTGTTCGCAGACCTTTCCGGCTTCCTTAAATTCAGTTGATTTATCAAAGAAGTATTCTGCGCCTAAAGCCATGCATTTTTTCCTGTACTGAGGATCTGAATAATTGGTGAGCATTATCATCACGGGGGCATCGTTAATCTTCTTTATATTTTTAAGGACGTCGATGCCACTGCCACCAGGCACACAGATATCCAGTATCACCGCATCAGGATGTAATGCTTGAATAGATTGTATGGCCTCGGGTATATTTCCCGCCTGACCTATGACCTTGATTCCTGGAAGCTCAGACAGCATAAAGTTTAATCGTTCACGGAGAATCGGTGAGTCATCTACAATAAAGACCTTCATGCAACCTCATTACTCTTCTTCAAGTCTAAAATACCAGCAGATCCGAACTGGTTATCATAATGTTTTGTTTTCTTATCACAAAGGGAAGCAAAAGTATGTCACAGAAATGATGATTTTTTTGTAGTCATTTCTGCTACAAAAGCATGAATTCGGAGTGAGGAAAGTGAATAGAAAATAAGAGAGGTGAGGTGGCAAGAGAAAGGAGTAAAGAGTCTAGTCTATGAGATTGTTTTTTATGACATATTGGGTTAATTCAGTGTCGATTTTCATCCTCATTTTCTCAAGAATACGAGATCGATATGTTCGTACTGTGTGCTCGCTCAGAAACAGCTGCTCTGCAATCTGCTTTACTGGTTTACCAGAGGCAATCATACGCATTACTTGGTACTCGCGATCAGAGAGCCTTTCGTGAGGCGGCTTGTCTTGGCCGGTTTCTAACTCAAAGGCCAACCTCTCAGCAAGCGTTTTGGTAATATATTTTTTGCCTGATGAAACCATTCGTATGGCTTCTATCAATTCTTCTGGGGCGCTTTCCTTTGTCATGTACCCGGCAGCACCTGCCCTTATGAATCTTATCGCAAATTGCTGCTCAGGATACATGGATAATATGAGGATAGGGAGTTCAGGTTTAAGACCCTTTATTCGCTTTAAAACATCGAGCCCATTGATGTCCGGCATCATGATGTCTAGCACAATTACATCATAGTCCTTTTTAAGTACTTTATCGAGCACTTCATGTCCGCTGCTCGCTTCATCAGCTACCACGATATCGTGGATGTTAGTCACAATCTGCTTAAGGCCCTCACGGACAAGAGTATGATCATCAGCAATGAGGATTTTTATCATGGAAGCCTCTCTAAAGCCCAGGATAGATGATACCAAAATGATCGAATGAATTCTTTTAGTTAGCTCGGTACTCTCACAGTCACGGTTGTCCCTTTATTTGCAAGACCCTTAATGTCAACCTTACCTTTCCAGGGATGGATGCGCTCTCGAATCCCGATAAGCCCGAATGACGTGGGATCGGAGATCTGCTCCCAGGTAATCCCCTTGCCGTTGTCCCTTACCTTAAGTTCCAGATAATTCTTCTTCTTTTTAAAGCTCGCAGTAACCCTCGTTGCCTGTGCGTGGCGGGCCACATTCGTAAGGAGTTCCTGAAATATACGGAAGAGATCAGTCGATAATTTCTCATCTAATGAAATCTCTTCGGGATCTATAGTGATTTTGCATTTGACTCCTGTTCTGCTCCGAAACTCCTCTGCCTGCCATTCAAGCGCTGCTACAAGTCCGAGGATATCCAGCATTCCCGGCCTTAGTTCAGAAGAGATTCTTCGCACTGTATTGATGTTGGCATCTGTAAGGCTTATCATAGTTTGGATCTTATCGAGAAGTGGTTCTTCTTTCGGTATCTTTTCGGCAAGCCAGGAAAGATCCATTTTTAGCCCTGTCAACGCAGGTCCCAGCTCATCGTGGATCTCGCGTGCAATGGATGACCTTTCTTCTTCCCTCACTAATTGTAAATGAGCAGCCAGGTTCCGTAACTCTTCCTGTGATTTTTCTAACTCTTTCTCTGCCTTCTTTTGATCAGTGATGTCTTTTACAAAAACAGAAAGGCCCTTTTCTGAAGGATAGGCTGTAATATCAAAGGAAAAGCGCTTACCTTTGAGGGGGCATTCATTTACAAAATTCATTGGCTTCTGTTTTCTCAGTACTTCACGGTATATTTTTTCTGCTCTTATGGTCTCCGGAGTATCTGGGAAAAGTTCATATAAGGATTTCCCTATCGCATCTTTTTCTAAAATTCCAGTCAGCTCTTCGGATGCCTTGTTCCAATAGACATATGTTAAGTTTTCATCCATTGCAAAGAAGACATCAGTAATGCTGTTTGCAAGTTCTCTGTAACTCTCCTCACTAATGTGGAGGGCCTCCTCTGCCTTCTTACGCTCGGTGAGGTCAGTGATCAAGGCAAAGAAGCCCTTGACACTCCCATTTTCGTCGATATCAGGCACATATCTAGCATGTACCCATCTTGTGCCCGAGGATTTACAGGGAAGGATTTCTTCATGCTGTACGTGTTTTCCGGATAATGCCTCTTCGAGGTATTTTTTTATTTTTCTATATGTAGCGTCACCTATAATTTGTCTATAGTGTTTCCCGATAATCTGTTCTGGAGAAAGGCTGAACCACTTTTCATATTGGCTATTCACGAAGCGATAGCAGCCGTCGGCATCGACGTAGGAGACAAGCCCGGGCATGTTCTCTGTGATCATAACCAGTTCTTTTTCACGCCTCTTTAGTTCCTCTTCCGACTTCTTGCGCTCTGTGATGTCAACCGAGACCCCAATGAGACCAATCACTTTACCAGTGCTATCCCTGTAAGGTACTTTACCTGTTTGAG
>Ga0307435_1000448_pt1 | contig 18435 bp, 21 predicted proteins | sample SalMarWE160470MG_FD_202164 | JGI IMG/M metagenome (GOLD analysis project Ga0307435, IMG submission 202164) | Salt marsh sediment microbial communities from the Plum Island Ecosystem LTER, Massachusetts, United States - WE1604-70 | ecosystem: Environmental > Aquatic > Marine > Intertidal zone >... | reverse complement strand
GATAGTTTTTGAGGGTGGCTGCGGTATGGACCAGACTGCCGGAGCTTAAGAAGGAGTTGGACCTTTTGCTCAAACGGGTGGAGGCGTTAGAAAAGAACGCAGAGGGAGAGCAGGGATAGAGAGGAGGGTTTTATGATCGATGTGCAGGGGATTATGGATGTCTTGCCCCATCGATATCCCTTTTTGTTTGTAGACCGCATCATAGAGTTAGAAGAAGGCAAGCGGATCGTAGGGATTAAGAACGTCACGTTCAACGAGCCATTTTTTCAGGGACACTTCCCCGGAGAACCAGTGATGCCCGGCGTACTTATCATTGAGGCCTTGGGGCAGACCGCGGGCGTGTTGGCGTTCCGGGCCATGGGGAAGGAGGCGGAAGGGAAGGGTGTTTATCTCATGTCCATCAACCGGGTGAAGTTCCGAAGGCCGGTTGTCCCGGGAGATCAGCTGCGTCTTGAGCTCGATGTAGTGAAACATCGAGGTATGATTTGGGCCTTTCAAGGTAAGGCCTTTGTTGGTGATCAGGTCGCTGTGGAGGCGGAGATCATGGCCACTATTATGGATAAGGAGATTGTTGCGAAATGATACACGAGACAGCTATGGTTCATCCGACAGCAGAGGTGGCCGATGGCGTAGCAATAGGACCATACTCTATTATTGGAGAGAAGGTTAAGATCGGCGAGGGCACGCAGATAGGGTCTCACGTCTTCATCGATAAATGGACGCACATAGGCAAAGGGTGCCAGATCTACCAGTACGCCTCTTTGGGGGCCGCTCCTCAGCACCTGAGGTATAACGGTGAGGAGACCTATGTCATCGTGGGGGATAACAATATTATTAGGGAATATGTGACCATACACCGCGGCACCCCCTTCGGTAATGGGAAGACCGTCCTGGGGGATGAGAACTTCATCATGGCCTATGCCCATGTAGCCCATGATTGTATCTTAGGAAACCGCGTCGTCATGGCCAGCTACGCCGCTCTGGGCGGACATGTCGAGATAGGGGATCACGCCGTCATCGGGGGAATAGTCGCTATACATCAATTCGTCAGGATTGGGACCTACGCCTTTATAGGTGGGGCATCAGCCGTCACGAGGGATATCCCCCCGTATGTCACGGCCTCGGGGATGAAGGTCAAATTGTATGGGGTCAATGTTCTCAATCTACAGCGAAATAAGGTCCCGGAGGAGGTCATCACAGGTTTGCGGAAGGCCTATAAGGTGCTTTTTCGATCTCCTCTTACCATGGAGGAGGCTATCAAGAAAGTGCACGAAGATCCCATCTATACCTTACCAGAGGTACAGCATATGGTGGATTTTATCCGGGGGTCGAAGCGAGGGGTCACGAGAAGATAATCGTGGGTGCAGGTAAGATCAAGGTCGGTGTGGTAGGAGTTGGCTATCTGGGTAAGATCCATGCGGAGAAATACGCCCATATTCCCGAGGCGGAGCTCATCGGCGTGGTGGACATCGACAGGGGTCGCTGCGAAGAGATAGCCGCGCACACCAACTGCAAGCCTTTTTACCATCACCGTGATCTCTTGGACCAGGTTGAGGCAGTGAGCATTGCTGTCCCTACCCTCTCTCATTATCATATTGCCAAAGATTTCTTCTTGTCAGGTGTTGATGTCCTCCTGGAGAAGCCCGTAACTGCTACGGTTCAAGAGGCCCAAGAACTCAATGCCCTGGCAAAGGAGCAAGGCGCCATATTTCAGGTTGGGCACCTGGAGCGGTTTAATGGGGCTCTGGCGGCCATGAATGGTATGTTACAAAAACCCTTGTTTATTGAATCGTATCGGCTTGCTCCCTTTTCTGGCAGGGGGACCGATGTCGATGTTGTCTTAGACTTGATGATCCACGATATCGATATCATCCTCAGCATCCTCAGGGCTGAAATCGAGGAAGTTGAGGCTGTGGGGATGTCCTTTTATTCATCTCACATTGATGTGGCCCATGCACGCCTCCGCTTTAAGGATGGGTGTGTGGCCCACATCTCGGCCAGCAGGATTTCCCCCGAAAGGGTGCGCAAGATGATCATCCTCCAGCAAGATTCCCACCTTTCCATTGATTACCTGAAACAGAGCCTCATGATTACCCGAAAGGATGAGGAAGGGAGGGAGGGGATACGAGTGGAGGAGGTTGTACGGGAGAACGAACCTCTGGAGCGACAGTTGCAAGCCTTTTTAAAGAGCGTGCGTGAACGGACCCCCCCCGTTGTCTCCGGCGAGGATGGCCAACGGGCCTTGGAAGTAGCGCTCCAGGTCGTCGATGTCATCGATCGAGCTGTGAAGGGAAGGAGGTGATGGCCGCCGGGGAAAAGGTGCTGATTGTGGCCGGAGAGTCCTCGGGTGATCTCTATGGGGCGCACGTAGTGGAAGCGATGGCTTCGTTAGCACCACAGGTTACCTTTTATGGCATTGGCGGAAGTGAGATGGAGAGGAGAGGGGTCAATCTCCTCTTTTCCTCTTCTGAGCTCGCTGTGGTGGGGCTCACTGAAGTCCTTGAGAAGATGGGGCATATATGGAGGGCCTGGAAGGAGATGAAGCGTTTTATCGCGGGCCAGAGGCCCCATTTAGCGGTCCTGATCGATTACCCCGATTTCAATCTGCGGTTGGCACGGTTCCTGAAGGATAACGCCGTGCCCGTCCTGTATTACGTGAGCCCTCAGGTCTGGGCGTGGCGTTCCGGACGCATCAAGAAGATCGCCAAATGGGTAGATAAGATGGCGGTCATCTTGCCCTTCGAGGTACCTTTCTATCAACAAGCGGGTGTGGACGTGGAATTCGTCGGTCATCCCCTGCTTGATATCCTTAACACAGACCTATCCCGTGATGAAGCACGCCGGCAATTGGGGGTGCCTCCTGATGCCATCCTTATCGGCCTCTTGCCTGGGAGCAGGGAGCGGGAGGTGAAGGCCCTCTTGCCACCCCTTATGGGCGCTGCTAAAATCATCAGTAAGGAGTTTCCCTCCTGCCGATTCATGCTGCCTCTGGCCTCTACGGTCAGGAAGGATTTAGTTCAGGGTTGTATAGCGGAGGGCCATCTCTCTCTGGAAGTGGTCGAAGGAAGGACCTTTGAGGTGATGAAGGCTGCTGATCTTTTGTTGGTGGTCTCGGGCACCGCCACCCTTGAAGGGGCCATTGCCGGCGTGCCTATGGTTATTATCTATCGGTTAAGCCGTATATCCTATCTGATCGGCAGGATGTTAGTAAAGGTGAAGTACATCGGCCTGGCAAATATCGTGGTGGGAAGGAAGGTGGTGCCGGAACTCATACAAGGTGAAGTAACCCCCCAACGCATCGCTCACGAGGCGGAAAAGATCCTGCGGGACCCCGCTACGAGGGGAGAGATCGAAGCGGAGTTTAAGCTCATCAAAGAGAAACTGGGTGAAAGAGGAGCCTCTCATAAGGTGGCCCACATCGCCCTGCATATGATGGGAATAGCATGAAGGGGAAAGAAGTCTATTTACGGGTATTAAAATTTGTTCGGCCCTATTGGCCCAGGCTCCTCGTGGCCATGATCTTTATGGGAGGGGTGTCTGCCATTACCGCCGCCTTTGCACTCCTCACCAAGAATGTATTGGATGATATCTTCATTAACAAAGACAGATTTATGTTAACGGTCCTCCCCTTAGCAGTTATGGGGCTGGGTGTGATCAAGGGGTTCTTCACCTTCGGCGAGGGATACCTGATGAATTTTGTGGGACAGCGGGTGGTGGCGGATATGCGTGCACGGCTGTACAATCACCTACAGACCCTCTCCCTTTCTTTTTTTGATAAGACCCCCACAGGTGTCTTGATGGCCCGTATCACCAACGATGTGAACTCCATCCAGGGTGCTGTCTCCAATGCGGTGACGGGGATGCTCAAGGATTTCTTTACCTTTATGGGACTCTTAGGGGTTATCTTCTATCGGGATTGGCTCCTTGCCCTTGTGGCTATTTTTGTTTTTCCTTTAGCTGCTTATCCTTTTGTTCACTTCAGCAGAACACTGCGCAAAATCAGCAAGAGGACTTTAGAGACAATGGCCTACATTAGTACGTTTCTTCAGGAGACGATCTTCGGCCACCGGATCGTCAAGGCCTTCAATATGGAAGCGTATGAAGCCAGACGTTTCGGGGAGGCTAATGAGCGGTACTTCAGGTATCTCATGAAGCGGGTGAAGATACGGGCCCTCTCGAACCCGGTGATGGAGTGGTTGGCGTATCTCGGGATTGGTGCCTTTGTGTGGGTCGGTGGATATCGGGTTATTAGTGGGGCAATGACGGTGGGAGACTTTTTTTCCTTTATGACCGCCATGGCCCTCCTGTATGATCCCATGCGGGGAATAAGCAAGGTCAATCTCGTCATCCAGGAGGGAGTGGTGGCTGCCCGCCGGGTCTTTGAAATCTTAGATCTCAAGCCAGAAGTGACCGATGCCCCTGATGCCGAGGCTCTCCCTCACTTTGCTCGGGAGATCAGCTATCACAATGTCTCCTTCCGATATAGTGATGAGATGGTTCTGAAAAAAATCAATTTTGCGGTGCAGCGCGGGGAGAAGGTGGCCCTGGTAGGCTCCAGTGGGGCGGGGAAGACTACTTTGGTAAACCTCCTGCCTCGGTTCTATGATGTAACCAAGGGAAAGATTTCGATCGATGGGATGGATGTTCGCCATGCGACCTTGCAGTCCCTGCGTGCTCAGATCGGCGTGGTAAGTCAGCAGACCCTTTTGTTTAACGATACCGTGCGGAGCAACATAGCCTACGGCAGGCCGGATATCCCCAAAGCAGAGGTGATCAAGGCGGCGAAGATGGCTGATGCCCACGATTTCATCGTCAAGCTCCCCCAGAGTTATAATACCGTTATTGGTGAGCAGGGGGTTAGGCTCTCAGGAGGACAGCGGCAAAGGATCTCCATCGCCAGGGCCTTGTTGAAGAACGCCCCCATTCTGATCTTGGATGAGGCCACTTCTTCGCTGGATACGGAATCGGAGCGTGAGGTGCAGGCTGCCTTGGACCGACTGATGGCGAAAAGGACCGTTTTGGTTATTGCCCACCGCCTCTCAACGGTGAGAAATGTTGATAGAATTCTCGTCCTTTCCGACGGGGAAATTATTGAAGAGGGAGTTCATCGAGAGCTCATGGCCAAGGGTGGTGCATATAAAAAACTCTACGAACTTCAGTTCCAAGATGGGGATCGGCCACTCAAGGAGGTGGCGTAAAGGGAAATGAGGAGGTTTTGGCATCGAGTGATGTTGCGATTGGGGCCCGGCGTGGCCTTTTTTCTTATCAAGTTTCTCCAGTGGACCATGAACATTGAGGAGGTGAATGGGGAGCGCATCAGGGGGCTTTGGGAACGAGGGGAAAATGCCATCGGTGTTTTTTGGCACGGCAGGCTCTTGATGACGCCCTTGGTCTATGGAGGACGGGGATTAAGGATCCTCATCAGCCGTCACCGGGATGGTGAACTGACCAGCAGGACCGTCCGTTACTTTGGCCTGGGGACGATTCGGGGTTCCAGCACGAGGGGGGGGATTGCGGGGATCAAGGGTCTCGTCCGGTCCTTGCAAAAGGGTTATGATGTGGCCATCGCCCCTGACGGCCCGCGGGGGCCGCGTTGCAAGGTTCAGCCAGGGGTGATCCACGTGGCGAAGCTCAGTGGCCGCCCCATTTTCCCTCTAACATTCAGCGCCACTCCTCGGAAGGTATTGCATACGTGGGATCGTTTCATCATCCCACTTCCATTTTCGCGCGGCGTCTTTGTCTGGGGAGAGCCTATCTGGGTCGATCATGCAGAAGATGAAAAAGGAATGGCACACAAAGCTTTACTCTTGGAGAAGCGGTTGCAAGAGGTCACCGAACGAGCCGATCATTATTTTGAGAAGGGGAGATGATCTCTCCGTGGGACAATATCAGTGATCGCATTGATCTATCTCCTTTATAATCTTGTCTTTATTATTTTTTCTTTCTTTGCACTTCCTGTTTCTCTTTTGAAGACCCTTCTTACCAAGGGATCGTTTCATAGAGAACGGTGGGGGGGTTATTCCCCTGAGGTGTTTCAGAAGCTGGATGGGAAGCCCCGTATCTGGTTTCACGCCGCTTCGGTGGGAGAGGTACGGGTTGCCCTCACGCTCTTAGGGGAGATGCAGAAGGTGTATCCTCGCCATGGGTTCGTCATCTCTACAACCACCCCGCAGGGGAGAGCTGTTGCTTCCCAAGCTTATGGAGTCGATGTGGCCCTCTTGGCCCCGTTAGATCAGCCGTGGGTAGTGAGAAGGGCGGTGAAACTCATCAAACCCCGTCTTCTCTTGGTGGCGGAAACGGAGCTATGGCCCAATCTGCTGAAGGAGGTAAATAAGAAAGGCGTGCCTATCATCCTTTTCAATGGAAGGATTTCCCGGAGATCCTTCCGTTTTTATCGTCCTCTGAGGTTTTTTTTCAGTGATGTCCTGCATAATTTTGATGCCTTGTGTCTTAAATCAAACATTGATAGAGAGCGCATGATGAATCTGGGGGCGCCCCCGAGTGTCATTCACGTTACCGGAGATCTTAAATTTCACCAGATGAGCGCTTCGGCCGCGGTGGACAGTGAGCGGTTGCGCCGGGAGTTGAGGCTCTCTCAGGGGGAAACTATCTTTATCGCCGGCAGCACGCATGAGAGTGAGGAGGAGATCATCCTCCACGTTTTTAAAGAGTTACAGCACGATTTTTCTCAACTCATCCTGATCCTTGCCCCCCGACATCTCCAGAGGATCCCCCGGGTGGAAAGTCTTTTGGAATCCCAAAGGGTTCGATGGGTGAGGAGGACAATGATCAGTGAGGAACGCCGGCCAGCGGAGGTCATTCTGTTGGATACTGTTGGTGAGCTTGCAGCCATCTATGGTTTGGGAACCGCCATATTTGTGGGGGGAAGTTTTTGCCGGGTAGGGGGGCATAACATCTTGGAGGTCTTGGCCCAGGGAAAAGGGGTGATCTTTGGTCCTCACATGGAAAACGTGAGAGAGATCGCCCAACTCGTAGTAGAGAGGGGAGCGGGGATACAAGTCAGCACCCCTGATGAACTCAGGGAGGTCCTGGGTAGACTCGTCGCGGATCCCTCTCTCAGGAAGGAGATGGGTGTGAAAGGTCTTGCCTTGCTTCAGGAGCATCAGGGGGCCTTGGAGCGAACGGTGAAGATAGTGAAGGAATTTTTTACAGGGTGAAGAGGTATTTAGCAAAAAGACGTTGGGAGCATTATCTCTTCCAAGAATCTGGAGGATGGTGGAGGCACTTGTACCTCTTACCCCTTGCTGCCATCTCCTGGGTATACGGGGCAGGGGTTTGGATCAGGGCAACGCTGTATCAGCGAGGGTTGTTCAAAACGAGACAGCTCCCCTGCCGTGTTCTCAGCGTGGGGAACATAACCCTGGGGGGGACAGGGAAGACCCCTCTGGTAGCCGCTCTGGCCAAGGAGTTGCAGCAGCGGGGGATGCATGTTGGGATATTGAGCAGGGGATATAGAGGGTTAAAGGAGAGGACAGGAGGGGTGCTCTCTGATGGCACAAGGATCTACCTGACCCCTGCGGAGGCAGGGGATGAACCGTTTATGTTGGCCACGATGTTATCTCGTGTCCCCGTATTGGTCGGTAAAAGAAGATACGAGATGGGCATCCATGCCTGTGAAAAATTTGGGGTCAATGTCCTAATACTTGATGACGGGTTTCAACATGTGAGGGTCAAGCGGGATGTAGATATCGTCCTCATTGACACCCGTCGCGGATTCGGGAATGGCCGTCTCTTCCCCCGAGGTCCCCTCAGAGAGCCGTTACGATCGTTGCGTCGCGCCTCCCTGTTTGTCCTCACCAAGACAGAGCCCTCTCAGCCGCTGGATGAGATAGAGGGCGTACTCCGCTCTCATGCCCCAGCGGTTCCCCTCTACCACAGCAGATATAAACCCGTCTCGCTTGTGGAAGTGGCTTCTGGCAAACAATTTTCTCCAGAGTTTGTACAAGGGAAGAGAGTTCTTGCCTTTGCGGGGGTTGCTGATCCAGAATACTTTGTTCATGTATTGAAAGGATTAGGGGCGGATATTGTGAGAGCAGTGCCTTTTACCGATCACCACCAGTATACAACTGAGGACGTACGCGAGATGTGCGAATACCGAGATACGGTAGACTTATGTGTTACGACACAGAAGGATTATGTAAAATTACAAGCAAACCCCTTGGGTGACCTTCCCCTCTTTGTTCTCACCATTGAGCAGGAGATTTTGGAACAAGCATTTTATCAGGCAGTGTTCTCATTACTCTCTCCTTAAATATATGAAACAATATAGTTGAAGAATTGGGCCCAATATCGTATGCTGGAAAATGGATGGCTTGAGTTATGAGAGGACCCAATATATTGATTATCGATGAGGAGGGGGAATTACTCTATGCCGACGATCAAGTAAAAGATGCATTTGCCTCTAAATCACCAGGACATTATCGATTTGAAAAAATTCCTTTGGGGCATATGGGAGGAGCAGCAACATATCTCGTCAAGGTCTATCCTCCAGAGGATGAGCTCATCAAATTTTTTTCCGTCTTTATCCATGAGTTTAAAAACCCCTTAGGAGCCATTAGAGCCCTAGCCCAATCTTTGGAGGCAAAATTTAGGCCATCTCCCGATCAGGTGGAGAAGATCAAGGCCTATACAGGGAGAATCATCAAAGAGATCGATCGTCTCAATGCCCTTCTGGCTTCAGTCAAATACATCGCGCGACCTGTCATACGGTATATGGTCGATTTTAATCTATCTGAAGTGGCCCACACCGTGGTGGACCTCTATCGCGAAGAGCTACATCAAAAAGGCATTAGCATACGGTTGGCGTTAGAGAAAAATGACATAATTTTCAGAGGCAATCCCGACAGTTTTCATCAGATACTTTCTAATCTAATTAAAAACGCACAGGAGGCTTTGGTTAATCGCAAGGAAGGAGAGATACACGTTGGTTTGCGTTTACATAATAACACAGTGGAAATTGAGGTTATAGATAACGGCAAGGGTATCCCTGAAGAGATTCTCGAATCCCTTGGCAAAAAACCCTTTGTGACTACAAAGCCCTATGGTATGGGATTGGGGCTGTTTGTGGTAGATACGCTCACTCGGGGGTGTAGCGGCTCTTTAGCATTAACCAAAGGGCCGAGTGGTTATGGAACAAAAGTCAAGATATCCCTCCCATTATTGAGGTTGGACGAGGTGTAAGAGTATGGATGTGCTGTTGATCGATGATAATGTGAACTTTGCCTTTTCAATAATAATGCATTGTTTGATTCCTTGTAACTCATGATTAAAAAAACGGAAACGAGGGAGCTAGCGTGAAAAAAAAGCCTCAGATTCTTGTGGTAGATGATGAAGAGTCGATGGTCTTCAGCATAGAGGACTACCTCAGCTCATACGCCGATTGTCTGGTTGCCACCAGCTATGAAGAGGCTATCTCTATGTTGGAAAAGGAAAAGGATATCTCACTGGTTATCTCTGACATCCGAATGCCGGATAAGGATGGGTTTGATCTCTTGATGTGGCTTCGTGAGAATCGTCTGAAGATCAAAGTGATCATGATGACGGCCTATGGGTCTCCTTCGGTGAGGTCACTGGCAAAACAGAGAGGGGCTGTGATGTACCTCGAGAAGCCCATCGACCTTGAGCAACTTTTACAGTTGGTACAACAGACTATGGAACGCAAAGGGTTTTCCTTGGCCTTACAGGATATAGACCTTACTGATGTGCTTCAATTTCTCATCTTTGCCAATAAGCAAGTAAAGGTGAAGGTATTCAATCCCCAGGGGGAAAAGGGGGAAATCGGTCTCGATGGAGATGAAATATTATGGATCAGAAGCGGATCTAAAGAAGGAGAGGAAGCGTTTTATGACATTATGAGTTGGGAAAGTGGCACTTTTGAAGTTTTCCCGTTTGACGAGGAGAGCAGGCCTTCTGAGATTGAGAAACTGCCTGTACCCCTCTCTTTTCTCCTCTTTGAGGAGGCCAGGAGGAGAGACGAAGCAGCTGTGCCAATGCAGGATGAAAGAGAAGCAACTATTCCAGTCAAGGAGGAAGTTGCCACATTAGATATAGCCAAGGAATTGACAGTATGGCAAACGAAGGTGGCGGGGTTTGTTGAATCAGCCCTTATAAATATGGATGGGACCTATATAGCGGGAACATCCAATGTACCCGGAGAAGACCTTTCAGAACGTGTTGCCTATTACGCACGAGCAGTAAAAGCTATTGCGCAGGCATTAAATGCTACGAAGACGGGACATTACCAGGAGGTTTTGATCACTACCGATACCCATTATGTGATTTGGCAAAAACTCACCGATGAGATCTTTTTATCTCTTACCGTTAATAAAAAAGAAGGGAATTTGGGAATGGGGCGGGTGCAGATGCAACAGTTGTGCAAAAAAGTGATCGGAAAGTTGCCCTGAAAGAAGTTTTCACGGTCTTCCCACAATCGTTCTGGCCCGCAATCGGTAGCGAGCATTCTATTGTCAAGACCTCCTCTTTATGGTAAAAAAAGTAATACCCAATATATAGCCAAGCGTGTTTTCTCGACACCAAGGACGAGAAATATTCGTGAGGTCACTGAGGGTGCTTTTTGAAGCCGTGAATAATCCATACATACATATGAAGGGGGCATAACCCCGATTCAGCAACAGTATCGGGTTGCCACTGACCGTATTATGCAGCCTACCAAGAAGACATATTTCCCACGTATGAAAGGTATGGGAAGACTCACTGTATGAACCAGAAACGACCGACAATACTCCTCGTAGATAATGACGAAGCGATCATTTCCAGCGTCAGAGAGCACCTGAGCTCATATGCCGATTGCCGGGGCGCCACCAGCTATGAAGAGGCCATCTCCACGCTCGAGGGGGAAGCGGGAATCGCCTTGGTCATCACCGACATCAGGCTGCCGGGGAGAGATGGCTTTGATCTGTTGCTCTGGCTTCGTGAGCATCGCCCTAAGGTAAAAGTGGTTATGACCACAGCCTATGGTTCGCCGGCGGTGAGGTCGCTGGCAAAACAACAGGGGGCTGTGATGTATTTAGAAAAGCCTTTCGAACCGAAAAAATTGATGGATACAGTACAGATGATCCTTGAGCGCACGGGATTTTCCGTGGCCATTCAGGATATGGAGTTTACGGATTTGCTCCAATTTCTCTCCTTTGCCGGCAGGGCGGTAAAGGTGCAGGTGACCAACAACATTGGCGAAGAGGGTGAGATCGGCTTGCAAGGTGATACTGTTTTATGGGTGCGGACGAGCGCTCAGATAGGTGAGGAGGCCTTTTTCGAGATCGTGAGGTGGAAAGGCGGCGGGTTTGAAATGAAACCGCTCAGTAAGGAGGAAAAAGGCAACAAAGAGGATGAAATTTCCCTTTCGTATCTTCTCCTTGAGGGGGCACGGAGGCAAGATGAGGATCTCCTTTCGAAAACGAAGGAGGAAACGACGAAAAAAGAAAAAGAGGAGGAACCTGAGCCACCTAAAGAGCGTGCAAGCAGGGTGCGCGCTATCACGGTACTGTTGGAGGAATTAGAACGGGAGATCCCCGACGTTATTGCGGCGGCAGTGGTCAGCATCGATGAAGGGGTACCCTTAGTCGCTACAACCAACGATCCAGCGTTTGACGTCGATATCGTTGCTGCGTATTATGCCGAGGTGATAAAGACCAATGAGAAGGCCCTCGAAGCCTTGCACAAAGGACCGATGCTTGAAGAGGTGCTCGTAACGACCGATGCATTTTCCCTTGTTGTAAAACCCTTGCCGGACACTCGTTTCTATGTGGGCTTGGTCATGGCTCAGAAGGGCAATGTCGGGATGGCGAGGACGGTTATGAAGCGATATGAAAAGAGATTTCTTGAGACCGTGCCAGCGGATTAAGAGATCAACCCCATCCAGACGCCCACAGCATAGCTGCTCCCCCTTTTTTGATCACCCTTATTGTCAAAATCCCCTATCTGTGGTAAGCAAGGTGAGACTTCAGGTAAGCGCATGACAGACTGAGTATTCCGCGGATGACTATGCAGCAGCTCACGGTAGTGTATCACCCTCTGTATGAGGAGGATTACCCCACGGCCTCGGTTGAGATGCCGAAACGGGTCGCGGTGATACGCGATGAACTGAAAGGGGATTTTGCATTTGTCACCCCTCAGGCCGCCACTGAGGAGGATATCCTTGCTGTTCATACTCGTTCCCTTCTTGAGGAGGTGAAGCAAGATCCCCTCCTCTATAAGGTAGCCTCATTGGCAGCGGGGGGCGCCATGCACGCTGCGCAGTTGGCATGTGAGGGGATCCCCTCCTTTGGGCTTATTCGCCCTCCTGGCCACCACGCCAGCCCTGGGAGCCATTGGGGGTTTTGCTTCTTCAACAATATGGCCATTGCGATGGAACGATTGATCAGAGAAGGCAAGCTCCAACGGGTCTTGATCCTGGACATCGATCTCCACTTCGGCGACGGCACCCGCAACTTCTTCCAGGGGCGCAGCGATGTGGTGGTGGCGAACATTCAGGAGGAAGAGAGAAGTGCCTTTCTTGAAAAGGTAGCTGAAGCCTTGGAGTCAGCTTCCTCATATGATCTTATTGCAATCTCAGCGGGGTTTGATCGATATCGCCTGGATTGGGGAGAGACTCTTGAAATGGCAGATTACCGCCGCATCGGTGAGATGGTTGCCAAGAAGGCCGTATCCTGCTGCTATGGCAGGCGGTTTGCCATCCTAGAGGGGGGATATTATCTCCCCCACCTCGGAAAGAACGCCCGTAGTCTCATAGAGGGCCTCGCCGTAGCTTGACAGACCTCCGGGCCTTTATCATAATTACTGTGCGGGGAGAAAGGTGGAAATTTTGCGAGAGAAGATATTACAGGCTGCTCACGAAAGTTCACAACTCAAAGAGCAATTTTTTCGTGACAATGTCGACGCCGTAACGGAGATAGTTCGCTTTATAACGGAGACCTTCCGTCGGGGAAACAAGATTCTCATCTTCGGCAATGGCGGCAGTGCTGCCGATGCCCAGCATATCGCTGCAGAGTTCGTCAACCGTTTCTTATTTGACCGAGCTCCGTTGCCGGCTATTGCCCTGACCACCGATACCTCTATCTTGACCAGCATCAGCAACGATAGAGACTTCTCCCAGGTCTTCGCCCGACAGATCGAGGCCCTTGGGGCCAAGGGGGATATCGCCTGGGGGATTACCACCAGTGGAACATCACCCAATATGATCGAGGGGTTTCGCAAGGCCGCGGAGATGGGGATGAAGACCATCGCCCTTACCGGCAAGGATGGTGGTGAGGTCTTGCGGATGACTGATTATGCCCTGAACGTTAATTCCGCTCATACACCCCGTATCCAGGAGGTGCATATCACCGTAGGCCATATCATATGTGAACTGGTGGAGGGAGAACTCTTCCCCTCAGGAGGTCGGCGGTGAAACGGGGATCTGATTGGGAACCATTGGATATCAAAGGCATTAAGACCCGTTCGTTGCGGGAGCGAAAGAGCAAGGTTGAGGCAACGCGCTTTGCCTCACCGCTGTTGCCTGGCTCCACTTTTAAGGGATTTTGTGATTCCCTCCCTCAGTTCTTGGCGGCTGAAGACTTTAAAGAGATCGTCTCCCGCATCGTAGCAGCAGTCAGAGGGGACAAGATGGTCCTGCTCGGCATGGGTGCCCATCCCATCAAGGTGGGTCTGAGTCCCATCATTATTAATCTGATGAAGCGGGGCGTTATCCGGGGATTGGCCATGAACGGTGCCGGTATTGTCCACGATGTGGAGATCGCCATGGCGGGGAAGACCTCTGAGGAGGTGGCAGAGGGGTTGGGTGACGGGTCCTTCGGGGTGACCGCAGAGACAGCGGAGTTTATCAACGCCGCTCTCAAAGATGGACAAGGGGAGGGGTGGGGGTGCGGCAGGGCCGTAGGGAAGGCCCTCCAGAACGAGAAGGGACTTCCGTACCGAGACCAGAGCATTTGTGCTGCGGCCTTCCGATTGGATATCCCCCTGACCGTCCATGTCGCCATCGGCACCGACGTAATCCATATCCATCCATCAACGGATGGTTCAGTCCTCGGGGAAATGACCTATCGCGATTTTCGGCTCTTTGCTTCCCTGGTGGCTGCTTTGGAGGGTGGGGTCTATATCAATGTGGGATCAGCAGTGATCATGCCCGAGGTATTTCTCAAGGCCCTGAGTGCGGTGAGAAACCTGGGGCATCAAGTGGAGGACTTCGCCACCCTCAACATGGATTTTATCCAACACTACCGCCCTACCCAGAATGTGGTCCAGAGACCTACAGCCAAGGGGGGAAAGGGGTTTGCCCTGACCGGCCACCATGAGATCATGGTTCCCCTCCTGGCCGCCGCAATTATCGAAGATCTCGAAGAAAAGACTTAAATTATCTGGTTGCCCCACCTTGAAAAAGACAGTAGTGATATATATAATTAAATAAGTTTACGTTTTGTGTTGGACAGCAACAGAAAGGTCGGTATTATAGTTCAGAAGGAGGTTCGATGAAAGGTATTATTTGGTTTGTCTTGATTATTGCTGCATGGTTTGTCTTAAACCGATATATCCTTCCCAAATTGGGGGTGGATACCTGAATGAGCAGTAGCTGCCGGATCGAGGATCGGTCCGAAGAGGTCAGCAAAACTGAAAGCAAAAGGTAGGCTTGCAGTCATGGCGGGAAGTAGCGCTTCTACACGCCACGGTCGGCTTTACTGTAATAAATTTGACAGATGGGTGGATGAAGAGGATGCGACCTGTACACAGCCGGATGATTATTGTGAGTTTAGAGACAGATGCGGAATCTACTTTCTGATGACAGAACGCACGAGAGGCGCGAATAAAAGAGCAAAGGAGGAGCGAGATGCCTCTGTATGAATACCGATGCCAGGCGTGCGGAGATGACTTTGAAACCCTGAGGGGGCTGCATGATAAGGATGAGGATGTGGAGTGCCCGAAATGCGGCGAGAAAAAGGCGGAGAAGCTCTTGTCCGCCTGTTGCGCGGTGAAAGGGGAGTCATCCTCTGCAAGCGCAGGCGCATGCGGAACAAAGGGATTTACCTGAGGCTAATACTGGGCGATGGTCCATCGCCGAAAAGCAGTAAGTGATCAGTTGTCAGTAGGCAGTGATCAGTAAACAATATACTGCGTCAGAGGTATGGGACGTTGTTGACTAGCTAGAAAAAAGATGAAAAGGTTTGGTTTTTTACTCTGCTTTCCCTCCCAACTTCTTGAGCCTTAAACTTGCCAAGGTCCCCCACGGGGGTGGGGGTGATAAATCAAGGGATTCTTGGTAAGCCTCAACGGCCTTTTTCGTCTCTCCCAATTTCTCCCAACACATACCCATTTGCAAGAGGACATAGGGCTTGAGCCATTCATCCCCTGAGGCGATGACTTGTTGAAAGTTGTCGATGGCCTGCTGATATTCACCCTTGGCACTATATGAATTCCCCAAAGCATTGAAGGCGATGACCCGCAGGAAGGGTTTCGATGAGCGCTTTAAGAAGAGTGTGAAGTCCGTGATGGCCTGATCGTAGTCCTGTTGGAGCATAGAGCTCCTCCCCCGATAGAGGAGGGCTACTTTCCCGGCCGTTGTTCTGGGATAGTCGTTGATCAATTCCGTGAAGACCGGGAGGGCTTCCTCACGCTTTTCCTCCTGTTGATACAGGGCGATCCCCCTCCCCAGGAGGGTAAAGGCCATATCCTCGCTGGCCGCCTGGTGCTGGCGCCAGAAGACGAGGGCCACGATGATTGCCGCCAGGAGGAGAACACCCAGCCCGATATAGGTGAGGTGGGCCATGGCATACTTCATAGCCTTGGCCCCCACCGTTACAAATTCGTCGGGTTCCCTGAGCTGCTTTTTTGTGATCCTCCGTTTGGCAACCACGCTCTCTTTCCCCCTTGTGCCCACCTCTTATATCCTGTAACGACCTCTTTGTCAACGCCTTTCACGATCTTGACATCTGCCCGCATTTACCTTAGCCTTGGGGTTTCTGCGAGAGGGAGGAAATGGGAGCACCACACATAAAAGCGATCGTAAGGGAACAGGCCCTCGAGGGAATCCTCTTCTTCAGCCCGGAGAATATCCGCTATCTTACCGGATTTTCCGGGAGTGAGAGTTATCTCTTAGCGGGGAAGGATGCGAATCTCCTTTTGGTGGACTCCCGCTATATCACCCAGGCCAAAGAGGAGACAAAGGACTGCCGTATCATTCTGATAGACAAGGGGATCAAGGGTGTGGCGGCAAAGATTGTTGCCCTCGGGTGGAGGCGGCTGGGTTTTGAGGCCCAGCGTATATCCGTGGCCCTCTTTGAGCAGCTTCAAGAGAATCTGCACGAGACAGTGCTGGTCCCGATAAAGGATGAGTTGGAGCGGCTGCGTGGATTGAAGGGGGATGATGAGATCACGTTGATAAAACAGGCCGTTCAGGTTGCTGAAGAGGCCTGGGAGAAGGTCCTGGGGATAGTCAATGCGGGAACAAGGGAGGATGAGCTGGCCCTTGAGCTTGAGTATCGCATGAAAAGGGCGGGAGCGGAAGGGGTTGCCTTTGATATCATTGTAGCTGCGGGCCCACGAACAGCCCTCCCCCATGCTCAGCCAACCACACGGCCCATCGAGGAGGGTGATTTTGTCCTCTTTGACTTCGGGGCCCGGTACCGGGGTTACTGTTGCGATGAGAGCTGTACTGTAGTCGCAGGTCGGGCTACTGAGGAACAGAAGGACATATATGGTATTGTGAAGGATGCCCATGATAAGGCCATAGAACAGGTAAAGCCAGGGGTGAGGCTTGCTGAGATAGATGCAACGGCCAGAGACCATATCAATCAGGCAGGCCATGGGGAACATTTCGGACATGGCACAGGGCACGGGGTTGGTCTGGCTGTCCATGAATGGCCTGCCGTGGGCAAGGATTCCCCAGTTGTCGCCGAAGCGGGGATGGTCTTTACTATTGAACCGGGTATCTATATCCCCGGGTGGGGGGGGGTGCGGATTGAGGATATGGTTTTGGTTACCCCTGATGGCTGTGAGGTCTTGACGGCGATCCCCAAAGACCTCATGATAGTATGACGACGACACGGAGGTAGATAGCATGACAGCATCAACCGCTGATTTTCGCAAGGGGCTGAAGATAGAATTGGAGGGAGAGCCCTATATCATCACTGATTTCCTCCATGTAAAGCCCGGCAAAGGGGGCGCCTTTGTCAGGACGAAGCTCAAGAGCCTGGTCACCGGCAATGTGATCGATCGGACCTTCCGCTCAGGGGAGAAGGTGCAGACTCCTGACTTGGAAGAGAAGACCATGCAGTACCTCTACCATGAGGGCGATACGTACCACTTCATGGACAGCAATACGTATGAGCAGTTTACCCTGGCAGGGAAACTGTTGGGTACGGACAGCAATTTTTTACAAGAGAACGTCGAGGTGATGATCCTCTTCCACAATGGTCAGCCCATCGGTGTGGAGCTCCCCCTCTTTGTGGAACTCACGATCGTGCAGACGGAACCGGGGGTGAAGGGAGATACGGCCAGCGGCGGGACCAAGCCCGCTACGGTGGAGACCAGGGCGGTGATCCTGGTACCCCTCTTCCTCAATGAAGGGGATGTGATCAAGGTGGATACCAGGACAGGGGAGTATATCGAACGGGTCAAGTAGGCTGTGGGAATGGGGAGGTGAACAATAAATATGTTTCTATTTATGTTGATGATTAATATCGACGGCCACCTCCTCGTCCTCCTTTGCCATCACGACTATCGGAACGCGGGCGAGCCTCATTAACGTTAAGATCTCTTCCCTTTAACTCTTTTCCATTGAGCCCATTGATTGCAGTTGTGGCTTCAGCCTTTGCGGGCATCTCGACGAAACCGAACCCTCTTGATTGACCACTATACTTATCCTTTACAATAGTGACGGATTCAACCTGCCCGTATGATTCAAAAGCCTGGCGTAAATCATCTTCTGTGAGATCGAACGATAGATTTCCTACGTAGATGTTCATTCTGGTCTCCTTTGTGTGATTAATGCTTGCTATCGTCTAATGGCTGAACTGAGCGGCGGTCCTGCACGATGAAAGTCGGCTTCAGCCCAAAATCCAACGAGCAATGCCGGAGGACCGTTGCAGACCGGCAAACTGCTCAGAACCCACGCTTCTTGGCGCGAAGGTTTCGCCTGCTCCCTTTAGGCTTAGATCCCCTTGCACCTCGCGGTTTTCTGGATGGCCCGCCGTCACTATAATTTGGTGAGCGCCGTTGCCGCTCCTCTGCTTGGCTTACCCGAAGACTCCTTCCGTTGAGCTGGTGGCCGTCGAACCTCTCGACAGCCTCTGCGGCAGCCACCTCCTCATTGAACTCGACAAAGCCAAACCCTCTTGCGCGACCGGTGATGCGGTCGAGTGGCAGAGCCACCTCTGTAACGTGGCCCACTTCGGAAAAAAGTCTTTC
>Ga0307435_1000446_pt1 | contig 18538 bp, 14 predicted proteins | sample SalMarWE160470MG_FD_202164 | JGI IMG/M metagenome (GOLD analysis project Ga0307435, IMG submission 202164) | Salt marsh sediment microbial communities from the Plum Island Ecosystem LTER, Massachusetts, United States - WE1604-70 | ecosystem: Environmental > Aquatic > Marine > Intertidal zone >... | reverse complement strand
TACCTCGTTGAAAATTGGAGCGATAATGGAGAAAATGGGTCTTTCCATAAGGATTAAAACCGCGCCTAAGGTTAGAATTTCTTCGAAGCGATAGCGGGGATACTTACAAGGCAATCGCTCGTCTGACTGCCTCCAATTCTGGTTCGATCACAGTAGCCTCGCTCACGGCCTTTGAGACCGCTCCCACATCTTTGAGCCCACTACCGGTATTGAGTACCAACACCGGGTCCTCCGCCTGGATATCGCCTTTTTCAATAGCTTTGAGCAGCCCGGCATATGAGGTTGCGCCTGCTGGTTCAGCGAATATACCTGCTTTTCCTAATTCAGCCATTGCATTCAGGATCTCGCCATCACTCACCTTAATATATTTTCCACCGGTTTGTCTGGCAGCTCGGACGGCCCGCACACCATCGCGGGGAAAATCCACTGAAATACTATCAGCCAGTGTGTTTGCTGCAACCGGTGTAATCGTTTCCGTTCCATTAATAAAAGCGTTGGCAATAGCCGCCGAACCCTCCGCCTGTATGCCGAAGAGGCGTGGCATCTGCTCCAGCCAGCCGAGCTCCTGTAAATCCTTGAACCCTTTATGTATTCCGGAGATAATATTGCCATCACCAACGGGGACAAATATCGTCAAGGGGCTTTCAAATGTTTGGCGGCTGAGCAAACATTCCCAAATTTCTAATGCAGCGGTCTTCTTTCCCTCGGCAGTGAAGGGATTATACCCCGTGTTACGGCAATACCAGCCAAATTCTCGGGCCGCCTGGATCGAAAGTTCAAAGGCCTGATCATAATTACCGTCTACCAAATACACCTGAGCGCCGAATATCAATAATTGGGCGATTTTTGCAGGGGGGGCACTACGTGGAGCAAGAATAACCGCTTGGTGCCCTACAGCCGCAGCCATCCCTGCCAAGGCAGCGCCCGCGTTGCCCGTCGATGCCGTCACAACTACCTGCGCTCCAATCTCACGGGCACGCCCTACCACGACGGCACTCGCCCGGTCTTTGAATGAAGCTGTCGGGTTGTAGCTCTCATCCTTCACCCAAAGGAACTGAAGCCCCAGACGCAGTCGCATAGCGGAAGGTGAGAATAGTCGCGTCCAACCAGCTGCTCTTAAAGGCGTCAAATAACCTTCAGGGTCGCCAATCGGTAAGAGGGGTAAATACCGCCATAATGAATGATCCTGAGAAGCTTGTACGACTTCAGGGGAGGTCGATTTCTTTATCGACTGGTAATCGAGCACAATGTCCAGGTTTCCCCCCTCTTTAGGGCAAGTATAAGTTACTTTATCTGGCGTGTACTCATTTCCACAAAGCGAACAGCGATACCCCAGAAAATGGTCTTTTTGTTCCATATAATCCCTTGTCCGTTGAACAGAAAAACGCTTCTTTCCCAATCGAGCTTTATTACAGCCCTCTCTCTCCCCGAATAAAAGGAAGACCAAGCGCTGCTGGCGCGCCCAGTCGTTTACGAACCGCCTCTCGAGACCCAATTACCAGCACAATGATGGTAAAGGCGTATGGTAGCATCTGAAGGAAGAAGCCCAAATATGGGTTGTAATAAAAAGGATTGCGTAATCCCAAGAGCATGGTAGGACCTTGGATATCCAAGACTAAGCGGCGGAGAGCGCCAAAGGCATACGATCCAACCGCTGCCCGGATCGGGTCCCACTGGGCGAAGATGACCAACCCAATCGCGATCCAGCCTTGGCCTGCGGTGGTCAGCTCGCTGAACCAGCCAGGGGAGATCGCCAGGCTGATGGTTGCGCCCGCCAAACCCGCCAAAATACCGCCTATAAATACGTAGAAATAACGCAGTGCATAAACGTTTATGCCCAAGGAATCCGCCGCGGCGGGTTGTTCGCCTACCGCTCGTAGATGCATGCCGGGGCGGGTACGGTTCAGGTAATACCAGGTCAATGGCATTAGAAGATAACCAAGATACACCATTACACTCTGGTCCATGAAGAAGATGGGACCCAAGATGGGGATTTGTGAAAGCAGCGGAATAGAAAAGCTGGGCAACAATGAAACCGCGCCAGCTTTGCTTAATCCTTCCCCAAGCACCACACTAACCCCAGCCCCCAGGAAAGTGAGTGCCAATCCACTGACTACCTGGTCGGCCTGCAGTGTGATGGCGATAAAGGCGTGAATCTGGCTGAAGATGCCGGCAACCAGCATGGCTACCAGGACGCCTATCCAGGGATCACCAGTCGCCAATGCGATGCTATAGGCGCTCACCGCACCGATCAGCATCATACCCTCTACCCCCAGGTTTAAAACGCCAGAGCGTTCCGCCAGAAGCTCCCCCAAAGTAGCGAATAGCAGCGCAGTGCCGCTCGCTACGCCAGCCTGAAGGATTATCACAAAATTCATGAGCTAAGCCTCCTCTGCCTGGCGTACAATCCGGATACGGTAGCGCAATAAGAAATCGCTGGCGATCAAACACACCAGGATAATACCCTGGATCATTTTCGGGATACCAGATGGTTGAATCTCACGCCCAGCCAGGATCAAAGCGCCAAAAAATACCGACACGAGAACCACAGCGAAGGGATTGAGCTTGGCAAGCCAGGCAATAATAATCCCGGTGAAACCGTAACCTGGAGAGATCGATCCTTGTAAACGGTGAACCACGCCGGTAATCTCAGACATACCAGCCAGCCCAGCCAGCGCACCCGAAAACATCATCACCAGTACGACATTGCGAGTGATGTTGAGCCCAGCATAACGCGCCGCGTTGGGATTATCCCCAATCAGACGTATCTCGTATCCCCAGCGGCTGCGGTAGAGAACGAACCAAACTACTACGGCTGCCCCCAATCCCATTAATAGCCCTAAATGTGTGGTTAGTCCTCGAAATATCGGTATTTCTTTAGCGTAATCTGCCAGCCGGGGCAGCCAGGCGCTTTTTGGGAACACATGGCTCATTTGAAATCCCCCCTCACTCCACACCGCATAAATGAAGAAATTGTTCCAGGCAACTGCGATGTAGTTCATCATAAGAGTGCTAATGATCTCGTTAACGTTAAAACGCGCTTTCAAATAACCTGGAATAAAACCCCAAAGCGCGCCTGCCAGAATGCCTGCCAACATCATCGCTGGAATGAATATCCACGGGGATGTATCCGGGGGAAGCAAGGGAGTCAGGACGACCGCACTGGCGCCAAAAGCACCCAGAAAGAATTGTCCTTCAGCACCAATGTTCCACAGGCGCATACGAAATGCGATAGCGCAGGCTAGCCCCACAAGAATTAATGGCGTTGCCTTGACGATAGTGTCAGAAAAAACACCTAAACTACCGAAGGAAGCTTTGGCTATGTGCACATATGACCGCAAGGGATCTCCACCTGCCAGGAAAATAATGACGCCGCCCGCCATCAACGCCAGTACAATCGCACCGATCGATATTGCAAAAGGGTACCAGCGGGGCGGCTCTTTCAGGCGTGGCTCAATTCGAATCGAATATGGAAATCGTCTTCGGGTAGGTGCATGAGTAGAGGATAAACTATCTGACATGTTCTCATGCTCCTTTAGCTCGTATTTGATCTAATGGTGTACCGGTCATCATCAAACCAATTTTATCGATATCGCTATCCTGCATCTCACCCATGATTTTGCCTTCGTAAATTACATAAATACGATCGCTTAGCGATAATAATTCTTCCAATTCTTCGGAGATCAACAGGATGGCTGCACCAGCCTCACGCTGTTCTAAAAGAATCCGGTGGACCCCCTCAATAGCGCCTACGTCCAAGCCTCGAGTTGGCTGCATTGCAACCATCAAGGATGGTTTCCCCGAGATTTCGCGTGCCAGGATCACGCGCTGCAGATTCCCCCCCGAAAGCAGGCGTACAGGCGTCTCTACAGAGGGCACCATAATGTCATAGGTTTCTTTAAGTTGTGTGGCAAAATGAGTAGCTTCTGAAGTGTCTATCATCCAGCCTCGTGCGATCGGTGGTCGCCGATAACTTTTCATGATCAAATTGTCCGTGACGCTCAGGTTAGGTGCCGTCCCTACCTGAGCCCGATCTTCGGGGATGTAAGCAACCCCCTTTGAGATGCCCAATCGTACCGGGCTATTGCTTATTTCTTCTCCTCTCAACCGTACGTGCCCACCAGTACAGCCTCGCAACCCGGTAATGACCTGGGCTAATTCTCTTTGTCCGTTTCCAGCGACCCCTGCCAGTCCTACAATCTCGCCTGCTCTTACCTGCATCGTCACCCCTCGCAGAGCTGCCAGGCCTTTATCGTTCTGCGCCTGTAAATTATCGACATCCAGGACTATCTCTCCTGGCTTGCAAGGTGATTTATCTAGAAAGAATAGAACTTCTCGTCCCACCATCAGCTTAGCCAGTTCATTTCGATCGGTTTCTTTGGTCTTCAAGCTCACAGCCGTGACTTTCCCCCTCCGCAAGACGGATACGCGGTCTGCGATAGCCATGACCTCTTGCAGCTTGTGGCTGATGAATATCAGAGATTTCCCCTCTTTCACCATAGAACGCAGGGTCTCAAAAAGCCCTTCTATTTCCTGGGGTGCCAGAACTGCAGTCGGCTCATCCATAATGAGCACCTGCGCGCCGCGGTAAAGCATTTTTAGGATTTCTACCCTCTGTTGTTCCCCCACAGAGAGCTGCCAGACCTTCGCCCTTGGATCCACTTTCAGACCGAAACGCTCGCTCAAATCGGCCACAATTTGGTGGTATTCATTCAGATGCAGACGAAAACGTGGTTTATCCAGCCCCAACAGAATATTTTCTGTTACGCTTTGGGATGGAACAAGCATGAAATGCTGATGCACCATGCCTATTCCCGCTTCAATTGCATCGCGGGGAGATGAAAATGTAACTGGTTTGCCATTGATCAAAATTACACCCGCATCAGGCCGGTACAGGCCAGCCAGGATGTTCATTAAGGTGCTTTTCCCAGCTCCATTTTCTCCTAACAACGCGTGAATTTCGCCTCTTCTCAGCTCAAAGTCAACAAGATCGTTGGCTAACACACCTGGAAAGCGTTTAACGATCCCCCGCATATCCACGACCAGATCTTCGCTTTTCCTGGTATGGTCTTTATTTTCTTGGGTATTTGTCATCTGTTTGTTTAGTCATCAGCTCAATAGATCGGTTGGCCTGGTGATAAAACCATGGACTTTCAAGATATTTTGAAGTGTAGGGGCAGGCTTCCCCCACCCCTACACTTGCGGGAGGGTTCACAACCATTGAACCCTTCAAGAGAAATTTACAGGAGATTACACCCGGGGCCGATAACTCATCAGATCAAGCCCCTGGCAAGCGCCTGGTTTATCCGCCAGTTTCGGGCAATTCCGCGGTGATGCCATCTGCCCACCAGTACATGCAATAACTGCATTCCAGGCCGGGCGCCCCAGGTGGGAATTGATCCAAATCGGATTGCTGCATCTTCTCACCTGCTGGCACAATCGTTACACCCTTATTATCCACAATGGGGCCGGCGAACACGTCAAACCGGTTGAACTCGCCCTTTATCATTTTATCCAAGGTGTCTTTTACTTCCTGGATGACTTCCGGTGGTAGCTCAGACACGCCCTTGGTCATATCTTGGCCATCCATGAAGCCAAACAGGCCCAGACCGCCGCTGTCAGCATCGAAGTAATCCCAACCGACTTGATAAGTTCCATCCTTAACGCTTTTAGTGATTTCAGTGTAAACCGGACTCCAATTCCAATAAGGTGCCGTCAAGCAGCGTTCTACCTTGCAGGAACCAGACCAGTCATAGGTTATACCCCACTTGCCTTTCTCCTGGGCAACGTCAGCTACAGCCGGTGTATCCGCACCAGTAAAGACGACCTGGGCTCCTGCATCAAACAGGGAGGCTGCCGCATCCTTCTCGGTGATGGGATCATGCCACGTGTTGATCCAACGTACATCCATGGTGCACTCCGGGCAGGTCTTCTTCATACCCAGAGCGATGGCGTTACCGAGGCGTAACTCCTCAGGGACGGGGAAAGTTGCCATGTAGCCCAGCTTTGGGTTTCCATCCATCTTGGCGCGCGCCCCAGCCAGCATACCCGCCAGGTACTTCATGTCTTCCATCGCCCCGAATAGGTTGCCGAAATTGGTCCCATTGGACTTGTAACCACTGATGTGTACGTAGGTGACATCAGGGAAATCACCGGCGACTGTCTCCATCGGGTCCATATATCCAAAGGAGGTGCCGAGGATTAAGTCAAAACCCTTGCGTGAAAGGCTGCGAAAGATCTGTTCTGAGTCAGCACCCTCGGGTACGTTCTCGATGTAGGCAGTGTGTACATCTGGTACATTCTGTGCTACATATTCCAGACCTTCATAATGAGCCTGGGACCAGCCGCCATCATCGTGTGGGCCAATCAATACCATACCAATGTTGAATTTTCCCTGTTCGATTTCTGGGATCTGGAAGCCTCCCACCACTTCTGTTGGAGCTGGTGTCTCAGCCGCAGGTTGTTCAGTAGTCACGGGTGCTGTCGCCGGACTGGCACACGCGGCTGCAACCATCGAAACCAGCACCAGTAAAACCATCATCTTCCAAAATTTTTTGAGTTGCATTGGGTACTCCTCCTTGAGAGTTCAAATGTAGATCGGTTTATCTGCTGAAAGTGTATTAAGTATTTTGGTATTAAGGACAAAACCTCCTTTCCTTATCAATATAACACAGGCAAGTTTCAATTTATCCTTCATTGGGTGTGTTAAAGCATATCTATGGACTCTTTTTATGTCTAATGTCATTGTTCCTGTTTTAACAAGGTCGGATGGCATTCTTCTGTCACTTCTAGGTCCTATGGTTAGAACAAAACAATTTAAATCTGATAGTAGTTACGCAGTTCAGGGGAAAATCGGGGGTGTTTGGGCGGGCGTTGCCCGCCCAAACACCCCCATCCTCTCACCAACTGCGTAAGTCCTATCTGATTGAATCTCATTGTGAGGGTGAAGCGATCACGGCACGATCCAGGTGCCGCTTTCACCTTGAAGAGCAAGCCCAATATTCTCGGGATTTGTGATGATAGCTTGCTTGCCACCGGCTTCCAAAAACCAAATGACGGCTTGTATTTTTGGGGCCATTGAGCCTTTGGCGAAGTGAATCCCTTCAGCCAGATATCTTTTAGCCTCCTGCATGGTCATGCGGTCAATCCCTTTTTGATCAGGTTTTCCGAAGTTTAACGCCACCTTTTCAACTGCGGTAGAGATAATTAACAATTCAGCCTTAATCAACTGCGCGAGCAGGCTACTGGCGTAGTCCTTATCGATCACAGCAGCCGTACCGATATATTCTCCACTCCCTTTATCAATAACTGGGATGCCCCCACCCCCCACTGTAATAACAACCACCCCGGCATTGATAAGCGTATCGATGGACTCAAGTTCGACCACCTCTTTCGGAAGGGGAGAGGCCACTACTCTCCGCCAACCCCTTCCGGCATCTTCAACCACGCTCCAACCCAGATCAGTTGCCCGTCTATTAGCTTCCTCCTCCTCCATAAATCCCCCAATCGGTTTGCTCGGGTTTTGAAAGGCCTGATCGTTTTTATCCACCAGAACCTGAGTGATAACCGTTGCGACTGACTTCTCTATGCCCCGACGATGCAGTTCATTCTGTAAATTCTGTTGCAATGCATAGCCAATTGCGCCCTGGCTGTCCGCTCCGCAGACATCCAAGGGGATTTCGTGCATCCCCTCCACCCTGTGGGCAATTTCTGATCTGCGTAGGATGAAGCCTACTTGCGGTCCGTTGCCGTGGCCAATGGCAATATCCCATCCAGCCTCGATCATATCGGCGATATGGCACGTGGTTTCTTTAGCTGCCTGATACTGGTCTTCCACCGTCTGGTGTTGTTTGTCTTTTATCAGAGAATTACCACCAATCGCTACGACGGCGACTTTTTTAGGATTTGGCTTCCCGCTCATCTGGCTACCTCATCGTCAGCGCCATCACCGCTTTTTGTACGTGCAAGCGGTTTTCAGCTTCATCATACACAACCGAGTGAGAGCCATCCATAACTCCGTCGGTGACCTCCACATTGCGGTCCGCGGGTAATGGGTGCATGTAGATTGCGTCTGGTTTAGCGAGCGCCATTTTCTCATCGTCTGTGATCCATTGCTGATATTGATCTTGAATGCGTTTGCCTTCATCCGGATCGTCTGTGGTGAGAAGAGGCCCCCAAGATTTAGCGTAAACGATATCGGCTTTATTAAAGCCCTCTTCCATGCTATCAGTCACCTCGAATCCGGTATTAAACTTTCTGGCCTGCTCGCGGGCTTGATCCACAATATCGTTTTGCAGCTTAAATTCAGGTGGATGAGCCAAAACGACATCCAGTCCAAAGCGCGGCATTTGCAAAATCAAAGATTGAGGCACAGAAATCGGTTTTAGGTAAGAAGCAGCATAAGCCCACGATACCACCATCTTCTTTCCACGCAAATTGCTTCCCTTTTTCTCAACGATCGTCATCAGATCGGCGAGAATTTGGAAGGGGTGGTAATAGTCACACTGCATATTAAGCACAGGCACTCGTGAAGCCTGCGCCACGAAATTAAGATAGCGGTTGCCTATGCCCCAATCAACATGGCGGATGGCGATGCCGTCAAAGTAACGCCCGAAAATCTGGCCCATCTCCTTTTCTGTATCGCCATGAGAGATTTGCGTAGTTCGTGACTCGATGAAAGCTGCGTGCCCTCCAAGTTGAGCCATTCCTGCTTCAAAAGAGCCGCGCGTTCGAGTGCTGGAGAAGAAGAACAACATCGCCAGTACTTTATCCCGCAAGTAAGGATGAGGTTCACCTAAAGCCCGCTTGCGTTTGAGATCAAATGCTACTTCAAGCACAGTTTCGACTTCTTCTTTGTTGAAGTCAAGGTCTCCAATTAAATCTCTACCACGAAGGTCGCTTTGCATTGTAGTCTCCTACTCCGTGGCGCCTAGCACCAAAGCCAGCAATGCCATACGCATCACCACACCGTTGAAAGCCTCAATCCAATAACGCGCGTGGCGGGTATCATCAACCTCGACTGAAAGTTCGTCCATGCGTGGCAGTGAGTGTAAGATGATTGCATCCTGTTTAGCTTTACGCATCAACTCTTTTGTGACTTTGTAATTCGCGGGAGTCATACCTACTTCACCCGACCGTTCGTCGCGGGATTTGGTGTAATCCGGCTGGACAACCGGTTCCATATAAATCACATCGGCTTCGGCGATGGCTTGTTCCACGTGTTGAATCTCCCGGAAGTTCAGGTTTAAAGCCATCAACTCGCTCTTGAACTCCTCGGTCAAGCTCATTTCCGGTGGAGAGATATAAATCGCATCAATATCAAACTGGCTCATTGCGTAAGACATGCTGTGCATTGTGCGCATACGCATATCGCCGATTAATAAGAATTTTAATCCGTCCAGGCGTCCTTTTTCTCCCATAATCGTGTACAGATCCGTCAGTACCTGGGTAGGATGTTCACCCCAACCGTCTCCTGCGTTGATCACAGGAATGCTGGCCCACCTGGCGGCTTCGTGAGGGGCGCCTTGCTGGAAATGGCGCATCACTAAGACATCACCATAAAACTCCAACATCCTGACCGTGTCTTTTATCGATTCCTGGTAAAAATCACCGGCCCGAGTCATCTTCGCGTCGGCGAAGCCCAGTACATGGCCGCCCAGACGATGCATGGCTGCTTCATGCGCCAACCTGGTTCTGGTGCTGGGTTGGTAGAAGGCAGTGACCAGCGTCTTGGCTGCCAGCAAGTCGCTGTTCTGACGATTACGAGCGATTGGTGCCAACCGGTCCGCTACTTCAAAGATGCGGAAGTATTCCTCCCGTCCAAAATCTTTTAGTGACAGAATGTCGCGTCCGAGAAAACTGCGCATTGTTGAAAACCTCCTGGATTTCATTTTGGATTATGTAGAACAAGCTGAAGGATGACTTCACTATACGCATTTATGATCAGCCAGATTCAGCCTGTCACGTTCATTGATATACCAATGCCTCGGTTAGGCCAGCTCTCTGACCACATGAAAGCGAAAATAACCGGGCAAGAAGTAACTAAAAGAAAAATCAATCACCCTGCCGCCCAGGGAATAGAGTTTAGAATTGAAGCATAAAAGCGCATCGCCACGCTGGATGTTGAGTGCTCGGGCAATCTCAGAACTTGCTGGAGCTGCGTTGATTTCGCAACGTGAACTGACCAGACGTGGATCACCACGTTGCAGCAACCAATCCAAGACCGATCCGCTAAAGCCATCAGCCAATTCCTTTGGAGTAATGACATCATCAGGCAAGATATCCACCAAAAAAGCGATCGGTCGTCCTTCTGTCAGGATGACTCGCGAGACGTGGACCACCCTTTGTTTTGCATCGATTACCAGGGCTTCATTTTCTTCAAATCTGGCAGCTCGATGGACGATTTTCAGTTCCCCCTGAGTAACCTGAAGCCCTTCACGGCGTGCCAGGGCTTCTATACTTTCCAGAACCTCTAAACCGCTTTCAATCACATGGGAAGGGCGAAGGACAAAGGTCCCTACTCCCTGCCGTCGTTGGATCAGTCCCCGGGTTTCAAAGGTGCGCATCACCTCTCGTAAAGTGGCTCTGGAGACGCCCAATTTGCGGGCCAACTCAGGCTCTGATGGTAAGCGTTCACCCGCCTTGGTAGTAGTGATTACTTGGCCTAGATTTTGGTGTAATCGTTGAAAAAGGGAATTGGATTTCATGGATTTCCCTGGCTGCCAGGATCATTTTTCTTGATCAACGCTCCAACACGGGAATAAAATCGAATTTTGTCACGTCTACCAAGCCCAAATCAGAAATCCTTAACTCCGGTATCACCACCAGGGCTAGCAGACTTAGCTGCATGTTTGCGTTGTTTAGATCACATCCACAGGTCCTGAACCCCTCAAGCACACTTGTAGCCTTTCCAGCAACCACCTCTGCGCGTTCGTTCGACATCAAACCTGCAATTGGCAATTCAACCAGACCGATCACCTTGCCTGCTTGCACAACAATTTGACCGCCGCCAACCCTGGCCAGTTCATTCGCTGCCAAGGCCATATCCGCCTCATTCGTGCCCACCACGATCATGTGATGGCTATCATGAGCTACCGTCGAACCGACAGCACAGGGAAGGTTGAACCCAAATCCATGCACCAACCCAACTTGCACCGCTCCGGTGCCCTGGTGGCGTTCGACCAGGGCAATTTTTGCGATGTCAGCCTGCATATCGATCCGCACCTCGCCATCCTCGGCCGGCACATCCATGATTAAATGACGGGTTGGTGCTTGGTTTTCTATCACGCCGATCACGTTGGCTCTGACTCTATCACCGGGCAGACTCGAACCAGCTGGTACAGGCAGGCTGAAATCCTTGGAGGTCAAAGAGCGACCGAGATGGACCGAATTGACTGCCCATTCCGGGTAGGAAAAGGGGGGTAGATCTACTAACAACCGCTCGCCATCTGTCACTACCTGCCCTTTTGCTATGACCTGATCGATCATTAGATCCGGCAGATCACTGACTAGCAAAATATCCGCATACCTCCCAGGAGCGATCATGCCGACCTCTCTGGCCACACCGAAATGCTCGGCTGTGTTAAGGGTCGCCATCTGGATGGCAGTGATTGGTTGTAGACCTCGAGCAATCGCCTGTTTCACCGCCCGGTTCACATGCCCCTCTTGTACCAAGGTCTCTGAATGAGAATCGTCAGTGCATAGGATAAAATGACGTGTCTCTAAACCCAATTCAGTCACAGCTCGAATTTGGGCATCCACATCGTGCCAAGCGGAGCCCAACCGCAACATTACCTTCATACCCTGGCGTATGCGTGCCACAGCATCTTCCAACCGAGTGCCTTCATGATCATCCTCAGGCCCACCTGCAACGTACCCATGGAAAGGTAATCCCAGATCCGGCGAGGCGTAGTGTCCACCGATGACCTTACCGGCCTGGCGTGTCTCTGCCATCTCAGTGTGCATCTTCAAATCGCCCTGAAACACTCCAGGAAAGTTCATCATCTCTCCCAAACCGATCACGCCTTTCCAGGTCATAGCCTGCTTGACTTCTTCAGGACCTATGCTGGCTCCCGGGGTCTCCAATCCGGGAGCTGAGGGCACACAAGAGGGCATTTGCACCCACACGTGTATCGGCATGGACGCAGCTTCATCCACCATCAGGCGCACTCCTTTTAATCCAAAAACATTAGCAATCTCATGCGGGTCAATAAACATCCCCGTCGTACCATGAGGGATCACCGCCCTGGTAAACTCACTAACGGTCAACATGCCAGATTCGATATGCATATGGCCGTCTAGCAATCCGGGGACGAGATAACGATCGGTAGCAGCTATTACTTGGGTGCTCCTTCCGATGGTGTGGGATGCGTCCCGCCCAACGAAAGCGATGCGTTTCACGCTGACCGCTATATCGGTATTGGAGATAATTTCACCAGACTGAACACATACCCAGCGCCCGTTTTTTATGACCAAGTCAGCTGGCTTACGCCCCATGGCGACATCAACCAAAGTCCGCCTGATCTCAGAGTAATTTTGATCTGTCATAAGGAGATTTTTTCCTGGCAATATCCCTTTATCTTTATCCCGAACCTATGCATCAACACCTAACCATCTAGTAATCGTTTTGAGGCCTGGTTGTGCGCTTCCAGCAACCTCGCTAAATCAAGTGTAACCGCTTGCCCTTCTTTGACCACGAATTTCCCCCCGACTACTGTGTAATCGACTTTGACTGGAGCGCAGAAAACCAGGGCAGCAACAGGGTCATGGAGTGCCCCGGCGTAATCCAAGCGGTTCAGGTTCACTGCGTAAAAATCCGCGCATTTTCCCGGCTCTATCGAGCCAATATCTTCACGTCCTAAAACAGCCGCGCCGCCCCGGGTTCCTAGCTCTAAGGCCTGTCTGGCTGTCATGAGTGCGGGTGTTTCCTCGCCGGACAATGACGCCCCCCTCAACCCGCTGCGTAATCGCGCCACCATCATAACCTGGCGGATCTCAGCGAGCATATGTGAGCTATCATTGCTGGCTGATCCATCTACCCCCACACCAACCTTCACCCCCTGGTTAATCATATCCAGAATTGGCGCAATTCCGGAGGCCAATCTCATATTGGAATTCGGGCAATGAGCAACACCACACCCAACCCGGGCGAAATCCCCGATTTCATCCTGGTTCACATGCACAGAATGGGCGAACCACACATCATCTCCCAGCCAATTCAATTGCTGCATATAAGCCACCGGGCGGTATCCAAACTTTTCAATGCAAAAAGCTTCTTCGTCTTCCGTTTCGGCCAGATGAGTATGCAGCTGCACGCCGTATTGGCGAGCCAGGTCGGCACTCTGACGCATCAAGCTCGCCGTCACGCTGAATGGCGAGCATGGCGCCAAGACCACTTGGGTCATCGACCCTGGATTGGGATCGTGAAATTTCTCAATCACGCGTTGGCTATCTTTCAGGATTAAGTCTTCATCCTCCACCACGCTATCTGGTGGCAATCCGCCCTGGCTCTCTCCCAGACTCATCGACCCGCGGGAGGCGTGTAGCCGCAATCCAACCTCCTTGGCTGCATAGATCTCATCGTCGAGTCGCGATCCGTTCGGAAAAAGGTAAAGGTGATCGGATGCCGTAGTACACCCCGAAAATGCCAGCTCGATTAAAGCAGTTTGCGTGGAGATACGGATGTCTTCAGGGGTCAAGCGCGCCCAGACGGGATAAAGCGTTTTCAACCAATTGAATAAATTGGCGTTTTGGGCTTCTGGTACAGCTCGTGTCAGGGTTTGGTAGAAGTGATGGTGCGTGTTGATTAAACCCGGCAAAACAATGTGGTCGTCCAGATCCAATACTTCATCAGCTTCAAGGGGAAGTTCTTGTGTCGGGCTGACCTGTTCTACCACACCATCGCGAATGAAAAGACCACCGTCGGGTATCTCCCGGCGATGGTCATCCATGGTAACTAGCACAGAAGCGTGGCGGACGAGTAATGTTGGCATAAAATTGGTATCAATTGGATTCAAATCGAGTTGAAAAAGATACAATGGCTGCTATCCTAAAAAGGACTTGCAGGAAAGATCCCACTAGTTGTCTGACAATTGCTAGTTTAACAGAGAAACTCCGGGATGTCAATTGTCTGACAATTATGCCGCCCAATTCGCTTTCGCGGTAACCATCCCTAATTTAGCAATGGCGCCCAGCAATCCAGCTAACCGGACGGTTTGATCATACATCTCCACGAACGTCAAATCTTAAAGTAATGTTCTCACCTGACCACTACGGAATAATCAAAATTCATCACCAATTCATATGTCTGCTCATTACCGCCGGTATCATAAACAATTCGAAAGCCATACAGATAGTTGCCTCCGAGAGACTGCCCCAGGAAGATCACGCGCACATTAAAAATGTCGCCTGGTTTCAGGTTGAAATTAGTGCCAGCTGGCATGCTGCCATTTGGTTCTAATACGATCTCTTGATCCCCAAAGACCAGCATCACCTGCTTCACATCTACATGCAGAATTTGACCCGCTAACATGACGTGCAGTGACTTTAAATCGACGGGCTCTGTTCCCTCGTATTTCACCTGATAATCGCTTTGGGCGTCTTCCCGAATCAGGACAAGTAAATCCTTCTGACCTTGCTCGAGGATAAATGCATGTTGGTTTTGTGAACGCCACACAAAAAATGCAACCACACTTATGATCAATACCCCCAAAACAACCCACAAAATCCATAGCATCCTGCGTTCGCCGGTGCGCGAACCCGATTTCAAAGATTTTCTCTCCTTGCTCTGATAGCCCATACTCGGAAATCACCTCCATTGAAAAATTTTGAAGCCTATTGAAAAAAAAACAAGATGAATGCAACTGGCGCAGATGCCTGTGGATCTTAGCCGCCTTATGGCGGTGAAAGCACCGGTCGCCAGGCTGGATCAAAATCTAAAGCAGGATCATCCGTCAACTTCTGCCGCCCTAATCCGTTGGTGGTCATAACATAAATATCATGATTTAACCCATCCGGCCAGCCCTCATATGCAACCCAGAATCCATCTAGGGAATACGTTCCCTCACGCATGGGGATTATCTCAGGTATCACCCGGGTTTCTGTAAATATATCCCCCTCGAAACGAGCTGCCACCAACCTTGGTACGCCTCCCAACACCTCACTTTGGGTGTAGAGTATCACCGTTCCATCTGGTGACCAGACTGGGTGAGTATCCTTCAAGCTTCCACTACGGGAGAACAAATTCTGGTCGTCCCCATTACCGGACATAATCCAGATCTGAAAAGGTCCTCGTCTTGTGCTTATAAAAGCAACCTCGTCTCCATCCGGGGACCAAGCCGGTTGTGCGTCACGCACCTTGTTATTCGATAGCGAGGTAACAGTATTATCAAGCAGATCGATTACATATACTTGTGCGCGGTTGTAATCCCTAAGGGAAGTAAACGCAATTCGAGTCCCATCGGGCGACCAGTCGGGATCAAAATCTCCACCCGGCATGGTTGGTAGCGCTTTCCAGCCCGTGCCATCGGCGTTGATGATAAATAGACTGGCTCCTGGATAGGTTTCTTGGTTGAAAGCGCAGGGCGAGATGAATACCAGTTGCAATCCATCGGGTGACCAACTCGGCTGGCAGGCGCCTTCAGGCATGTCTGTGATCTGGCGCTGGGCTGTGCCATCAGCCTTCATAACCCATATTTGAGGTAAACCCAGGCGGTTTGTAGCAAAAGCGATTTCTCCCATTCCACCGCCAACCGGAGTGATTGTAAGCGTAGGTGTCCTTGTAGGTGGAATGATCAGTACGGGTTCGCTTGGAGACGAAGGAGAATTTATCGGTTCCGGTACCGGAGTGTCCGTGAACTTCAGGGTGGCGGTCGCAGATAAAGTGGATGTTTCCACAACCGCTACCTTCGAGACATCGACCAAGGGCGGATTGGCAACCGCCGAGGGTCTGATAAAAGTGACCCACGGATTTAGCAAGGCTGAAAACTCATTAAACACCGAGGGTCTTAGATAATAAATCCCGAGAATGCTTCCCACGAATAATCCTGCCACCACAGAAGTTATCAAGCAACCCCAGCGTGTCTGGCGTAAAGGCGTTTTAGGCTGGCTAACAGGTTCTGATATGGGCGTACTTATTGGCATAAGCGGTGAACCGATTTCAGATACAACCGCAGGAGATGAAAATGGTTTCCTGACCTTATTGACCGCCGAGGGCGTCTGGGAATTGTTATTAGCAACCAGCTTACCAACAGCTGCAATTTCCGGAGTTGGGGTCAATGTCAGATCTCTTGTGTTCCGTTTACCGGTGATCGCTTTGGATTTGAGTAAGGCTCCTTTAAATTCTTCAGCGCTCTGATAGCGATCTTCTGGGCGAAGCTCCAGGGCTTTCTCGATAACCCCTGATAGGCGTCGTGATACTTTGGGATTATGTCTGCGGATCTGGGTCAATTCTGCTTGCCCCATCGCCCGCATGAGCGCATCCTCCGGCAAGACTCCCGTTAAAGCCACATAAAGCGTCGCTCCTAATGAATAGATATCGGTACGGTGGTCAGTCCTGGCTGTCCCGTATTGTTCAGGCGGTGAATAGCCGGGTGTCATGGCGCGTGCTCCGGTGGAGGTCATCTGGCTGCCTTGCAGCACTTTCGCCAAGCCAAAATCTACCAAGGTGATATGTCCGTTTGGGGAGACTTTTACGTTTCCGGGTTTGATATCTCGATGAACAACCTGAGGTTTGCGAGTGTGCAGATAATTCAAGGCATCGCAGATCGCTATCCCTAAGATTACAGTCTCTTCATCACTTAAAAGGCCGTCCCGGTCCATGCGCTCCCGCAAATCCTCACCATCGATGAAGTCCATCACCAGGTATTGACCTTGTCCATTAATGACAAAATGATCGGTGACTCTTGGCAAGTTGGTATGCCGTAAATTGGCCAAGATGACGGCTTCGCGTCGAAATTGGCGCGCGTACTCATCAGTGGTGAAGAGGTTCTCCTTAACCGCAACGTCTACACCTAGATTCTCGTCCACTGCGCGGTAAATTGACCCCATACCGCCCTGTCCGAGAATCTCAACGATACGGTAACGTTTATTTAATAGAGAACCCCGTTCTAAATTCATTTCATCCAGCTAATTTGATTTTGGCAAGGAATGATACGATAGGATATTCCCTCAGTGGTACAGGCTATCAAAAATACCATGAGGAGATGTTCCAAGAATTATCAGGCATCATTACTCCTAAATATACTACCAATTCCAGAATGTCAGCCTAGTTTCGTTTAATATTATCGATTCCCCCCATCTGCTTCGCTAAACAGGCCTCGCTTCTTCCACACACGAGCTAAAGCAGCGAAGCGAAATCATCACCTGGTTATCTGTTCCCCCGCCAATTGAATATTGCTTGAAGGAGTAGTCATTCATCACCAGCGAAAACCTCAGATATCCAGGTTCCGGACCTCATGGGCATGGGTTTGGATAAACCGTCGGCGAGGCGGTACAGCTGAACCCATCAACATATCGAATGTGCGGTCTGCTTCAGCAGCATCTTCAATCGTCACCAGCAGAAGTGTACGGCTGTCGGGATCCATCGTAGTATCCCATAACTGCTCAGGGTTCATTTCGCCTAACCCCTTAAATCGCGAAATCGAAACTTTAGAAGTGCTCGACTCCTTGACCATTCGATCTTTTTCGGATTCTGTGTAAGCGTAGTTCACCTGGCTTTTAATAACCAGGCGATATAAAGGAGGTTGTGCAATATAAAGGTGACCTTCTTCGATCAAAGTCTGCATATAGCGGAAAAAGAAGGTTAGCAGTAGGGTCCGGATGTGGCTACCATCTACATCAGCATCCGTCATAATAATTATCCGTCCATACCGCAATCCTGAAAGTTCAAAGCCTTCTCCAATTCCGGTTCCCAAAGCCGAAATCAGCGCTTTCACCTCATTATTCGCCAGGATCTTATCCAGACGAGCACGTTCGGTGTTTAGGATCTTACCTCGCAATGGGAGCACTGCCTGGAAGTGACGGTCGCGGCCTTGTTTGGCGGAGCCACCCGCCGAGTCACCCTCCACGATGTATAGTTCTGTCCTTTCGGGATCCCTCTCCGAGCAATCCGCCAGCTTTCCGGGTAATGTCAGACTCTCTAAGGCTGACTTACGGATCACCAGATCCCTGGCTTTCCGGGCGGCATCACGGGCTCTTGCTGAGGTCAGGCATTTCTGTACAATAGCTTTTGCAGCTGAGGGGTTCTCTTCCAGAAAAGTGCCAAAAGCATCGCTGATCACCTGCTGGGCGAGGGTTTGCACCTCTGGGTTCATGAGTTTTACTTTTGTTTGGCTTTCGAACTGCGGTTCAGGATGCTTGATGCTGACGATGGCAGTCAAACCCTCCCGCGTGTCATCACCGCTAAAATTCGGATCGGAATCTTTGAGCAATCCGCTGCGTCTGGCATAGTCGTTAATAGTGCGCGTCACCGCAGTCCGCAAACCGGTTAGATGGGTGCCCCCATCCACCGTATTGATCGTATTCGCAAAAGCGTAAACCG
>Ga0307435_1000443_pt1 | contig 18545 bp, 17 predicted proteins | sample SalMarWE160470MG_FD_202164 | JGI IMG/M metagenome (GOLD analysis project Ga0307435, IMG submission 202164) | Salt marsh sediment microbial communities from the Plum Island Ecosystem LTER, Massachusetts, United States - WE1604-70 | ecosystem: Environmental > Aquatic > Marine > Intertidal zone >... | reverse complement strand
CCTCGGAGTCATATACCTGATCGTAGAGGAAGTCCCTGAGCATCACCATGGCCTCCAGGACGGGTGGGCTTATGGAGAGAACGAGCCCATCTCCCTGCGAGGAGAGCGTGCTGTGAATGACATCTTTGACCATGGCGTCTATTCGCTCCCCATGGGTCCTACCGAGGATGTGAGAACACGTATCAGGGATGTCCTGGGCATCGATTACTCCGGCCCTGATGGCGTCGTCGAGGTCATGGTTTACATAGGCGATGATGTCCGCCACCCTCACCACCTGTCCCTCCACGGTATCGGCCTTTTCCGAGGGGTCCTGCGGGATGATTGCACCTTTCCCCTTGGAGTGTTTCACGATCCCATTCCTCACCTCGTAGGTGAGGTTCAGGCCCCTTCCCTCCCGCTCCAGCAGATCGACGACCCGCAGGCTCTGGTCGGTGTGGCAAAATCCATGGGGGGAGATCTGATCGAGGACCTCCTCGCCGGCATGGCCGAAGGGGGTATGTCCCAGGTCATGTCCGAGGGCAATGGCCTCGGTGAGGTCCTCATTGAGCCGCAGGCCCTTGGAAATGGTCCGGGCGATCTGGGAGACCTCCAGGGTGTGGGTCAACCGCGTGCGATAGTGGTCTCCGGTGGGGGAGAGGAAGACCTGGGTCTTGTGCTTGAGGCGGCGAAAGGCCTTGGAGTGAATGATCCGGTCCCTGTCACGCTGAAAGGGGGGACGGAGGTCGCATTCGGGCTCCTCCCTCATCCTGCCCTTCGTCTCCATACTCAGCTGAGCATGGGGCGAGAGGACCTCTTTTTCCATCCTCTCCAGTGATTCACGGATCAACATAGCACCATTCCAACAGGTCGACAAGAAGCTGCGGTCAATCGCGAAAGTTAAGGACCTCTCCTGAGTAGTCATCAAAATCGGGTATCTCCCGGCGCAAAAAATCTCTGGCCTTTGCCAGTATCTCTTCTTCTATCTGCCTGACCCGCTCCGGTGATATGTCATACTTCTGGCCGAGCTCACGCAGGGTCAGGGGTTTCTCGGCCATCATCCTTTTTTCGAAGATCTCCCGATCCCGCCTATCGAGCGAGACGCGGAACTCCCCCAACTTCTCGGCAAAGAGCTCCCTGAGCTCTTTATCCCCGAGGTGTTCGTCGATGGGGAGGGCTCCCGCAGTCAGGAGATCTCCGAAGGTGGCCCGGGAATCGTCCCCCACCGGGGCGTCAAGGGAGATATCCGCCGCTGCCATCCGCTGGTCCATGGAGACCACCTCGTCCTCTTTAACCTGCAACCGTTCGGCCACCAGTTTCGGGACGGGATCGAAACCCATCCGCTCCAATCGTTCCTTCTCCTTCTTCAAGTCGAAGAAGAGCTTGCGCTGGGCCTGGGTGGTGCCGATGCGCACCAGCCGCCAGTTGTCCATGATAAACTTCAGGATGTAGGCCCTGATCCAGAAGGAGGAGTAGGTGGTGAGTCTGACGCCGCGATAGGGGTCAAAGCGCTTGACCGCCTGCATGAGCCCCACGTTGCCCTCCTGGATGAGGTCCAGCAGATTGGTGGTCCAGTAGCGGTGGTGTTCGAGGGCGATCTTCACCACCAATCTTAGGTTGGAGACCACCAGCTTCAGGACGGCTTCTTTATCCCCGGACTCACGGTATCTGATCGCCGCTTCTCGCTCTTCTTCAGCGCTGAGGATGGGAAAACGGCTGATATCATGCAGGTAATAACGCAAGGGGTCAAAGGGGGCTAATTGGTCCCCCTTTGCTTTTTCCACCGTCGTGAACTCGACAAGCTCGTCGAGATGCTGTTCCTTGGGCTGCTTGGGTTCCTTGGACATGAACTCCTTCATCGGTACTTGTATGTTAATCCCATCATGGGGAAATGACAACCCCTGCGGTTCCTTCCTTCTGTTCTTCTCAAACCCTTCCCAAGACAGAACGGGCCAAGGAGCGGGGGATCAAAATCGAAGTCGAGTGACGGGTAGTTTGTCACGTGGATAAGAGGGCGGTATAGTATAAACTTTACCGGCTCCTTTTTGCTTTGCATGCCGCAGGCCAATATGCTATAAAAGAACATTACTGCGCAAAAGAGATAAGAGAGGCCTATGGAGAAAGCGAAGATCCTTGTGGTGGACGACGAAGAAGGGATTCTTAAGTCCATCGTCGGCATCCTGCAAGATGAAGGGTATGGGACCATTACCGCCCGGGATGGGAGAGAGGCCCTACAGCTCTATCAGACTGAAGCACCCGACGCCCTGCTTCTGGACATATGGATGCCCGATATGGATGGGATAGAGGTCCTCAAGAGGCTGCAGGAGTTCGATGCAGACAGTGCGGTGGTCGTCATCTCCGGTCACGGGACTATTTCCACCGCGATCAAGGCGGTAAGACTGGGGGCCTTTGACTTCATCGAGAAACCCCTCTCCATGGAAATCCTCTTGGCCATTTTGGAAAAGGCCCTGGAGCACCGACGGTTAAAATTAGAGAGCAAGCGTCTGCATAGACTCCTGAAGGAAAATGAGCGCAGTCAACAACAATTTGCCTTCCTCGCAAGCGCCCGGGACGAGTCAATCGGGCACCAGTCTTCATCCGCCGCGACCACGCTGGAGCCGGGCCTGTTGCCTCAGCGTACCCTCAAGCAGAGTATGGTCCTCTATGGGACCGGCCTTCACTCCGGCCTGAAGACGGGGATGATCCTGCGGCCTCAACCCCCGGGCAGCGGCATTGTCTTCTGCACTCTCTCTGAAGACCACACCGTACCGGGGCATCTGGATTATGTCCGCTCCACGGAGTTTGCCACATCGGTAGCCAAGGGGAGGATTGTTATCAGGACGGTAGAGCATTTTATGGCGGTCTTGCATGCCTACCGCATCAACAACCTCTTGATAAAGATCAACGCAGAGATCCCCATCATGGACGGTTCTGCCCTCGACTTTTGCCGGATTATTGAAGAGGCGGGGATCGAAGAACAGACGGCCGGCTGTAAGGAGCTGGTGATCGATCGCCGCTATCAGGTGGGGGAGGAGTCACCGGAGGGTAAGTACATCTACATCGAACCTGCCGATTCCTTCGGCGTGCGGTATCGCCTCAACTATCCTCCTCCCATCGGTGAGCAGGAATACACCTTTGTGCTGGATGGCACGGAGCACTTCAAGAAGGAGATTGCCCCTGCCCGGACCTTTGGTTTCTTAAAGGATGCGGAAAAACTCAGTCGGATGGGCTTGGCTGGTGGAGGACACCTGCATAACGTCATCCTGCTGGATGATAAGGGGGTGGTAAACACCGAACTGCGGTTCCCCGATGAATTCGTCCGCCATAAGATCCTCGACATCCTCGGGGATTTTTACCTCTTGAACCGTCCTATCAAGGGGATGGTGACCGCGAATATGACCGGCCACGGCGAAAACATTGCGCTCTTGCAAGAGATCAAAAAGGGAATGGGGTTGTAAGATCAGTCTATCTCTTTTACCGATTTTAATTCCCTCTCCAAGAATCTTTCCCCTACGTGTATGAAGCGCTCCGCATTATCGGTGACGTAGAAGGTATATGAGCCAACCCGGTCCTCGGGGGTGTTGATCCCTTTCTCCTCCAGGATGCGCTTTACTTCTTTAGCGGTCTCCTTTGCTGAGTTGACCAGGAACACCCCATCTCCCGTGATCTCCCTGATGATACCTTCCAGGAGGGGATAGTGGGTGCAGCCGAGAACTAACGTATCAATCCCATCTTCACACAGTGGACGGAGGTATGTCTGGGCCGTCAGGCGGGTCACTTGGTTGTCTATCCAGCCCTCTTCAGCCAGGGGGACGAAGAGGGGACATGCCCGCGCGATGACGGTGATCACCTCATCAATCCCCTGGATGGCCTGCTCATAGGCTCGGCTTTTCACCGTCCCCTCGGTCCCGATGACCCCAACCCGCTTATTTTGGGTCACCTCTGCCGCCCACCGTGCCCCGGGCTCGATCACCCCGATAACAGGGATCTCATTTTGCTGTTGCAGTGAGGGGAGGCTCACGGCCGAGGAGGTATTGCAGGCTACCACCAGGAGCTTGATCCCCTGGCGCAGGAGAAACCCCGTGATTTCCTGTGAGTACTTGATGACCGTCTGGGGGGAGCGAGTCCCGTAGGGGACCCGGGCGGTATCCCCCAGGTAGATGATGTCCTCAGCGGGGAGTAGGCTGATGACCTCCTTAAAGACCGTCAGCCCTCCTACGCCTGAGTCGAAGATCCCAATGGGGAGCTTTTCTGTTTTCTTCTTTCCCAATAAATTATCCTATCTGTGATACCGTTCGCTAGCCCTGGAAGCGAAGAGGAGATTATGTGCCTGATCGACTATAGGGCATTTCACGGTGATTTTCAAGCCCTCTTGTAAGACGAGTGATACATAATGAAATTTTTTTGTTTGCAGCGTCCTGTGCCGATACGGTATACTGTGCGTGATACGAGGCAGCACAGCGTGTCAGGAAAGGAGGTAGAGGTGATGAAAAAAACACCCGTTATATGTGGCATAGTTTTGATCATCGGCTTACTCTATGCCACATCGGCCATGCCCGTCCAGGTAGAGTGGACGATCAGCGGGGAACTCGACCTTAAGGCCCCGCCAGAGGACATGTGTGCGTCGGCGGATGGAAAGTGGCTCTATATCCTGTCCGCGGGAGAAGTCGCTGTCTATTCGTTTGCCGAAGAAAAAATCGTCAATCGTATTGCCATTGAGAAGGGTTTCGACAGAATGATCTGTATCAAAGAAAAGAATTCCCTTGTGGTAACCAGCCGTTCAGGCAACACGGTACAGATTATTCAGCTCGAAGAAGTCTATCAGTTTGACACCTCCGGACTTCCATTTCAAGGCTCCAAGAGTGCGCCCGTTACCGTCGCTGTGTTTAGCGACTATCAATGACCGTACTGTGCGCGGCTCGAGCCGCTACTCCAGCAGGTGCTGGACAAGTATCCTAAAAAGGTCAAGCTTGTTTTTAAGAATTTCCCCCTTTCTTCCATCCACCCATTCGCTCATAAGGCTGCTGTTGCGGCCTTAGCAGCCCATGCGCAAGGAAAGTTCTGGGAGTTTCACAACAAGCTGCTTGAGAACTACAAAGCATTGAACGATGCCAAGATTCAAGAGATTGCCACGGAGCTCAAGCTCGATATGGAGCGGTTTAACAAGGCGATGCAAGACCCATCCATACAAAAACTGGTTGCCAGAGATTTAACAGAGGGCGAGCAGGCAGGAATTGAAGGAATACCCATCATTTTTGTCAATGGGAAGCTTCCCAAAGAGACCAGCCTGCAAGGGTTGGAGGACCTGATTGAGGCTGAATTGAAGAAAAAGAAAAGCAAATAAAAACCTTCTTCCATATTTTTGCGATCTCCATTGGTCTGAGAAAAAAAATGGCTGAGTGAAGGTTATTAAGAATTACACTCAGCCAATTAAGAGCTAAAAATATTTTTTATAGTGCCTGGAATAAAGAAGGAATAGGGTAGCGATCTTGTTCCCTTATCTCCTTCTCCTCTTGGGAGTCTTGCCGACAAAGGCGTTGTAGAGCAGGGCAAAGACGAACCCGCAGATCGCCCCGTCCACCAAGGCGTACAGCATCCCTACTATTACATCAAGGAACGTACCCGAAGCTTTGTACCCGGGATACACCGACGCCATTATTTTCAATGACTCTCCGGCAAACCCCGGGCTTATGAGATTCAAGATGCCTATTACCAACATACCCAGTGCCCACGCAATAGCTGTTGCAATGGTTAACCCTTTTACGCTTAATTTCATCTTTTCCTCCTTTCCAGGTTAGTAAAAAAGAAAAACAATTAAAAGTGCTGGTGCCTGGAGCGAGGATCGAACTCGCACGAGGCATGGCCTCAAGGGATTTTAAGTCCCTTGCGTCTACCAGTTCCGCCATCCAGGCCTCGGTTATACCTTACATTCCTCGCGGAACCTTGTCAAGACAGGCTGTTGCGTCACCCGCCTAAGGAGGGGGAGGCCTCCTTCAAATACTGGGCCGCCTCTTCAGGGGGGGTGGGGTTGATGTAGAAGCCCGTTCCCCATTCGAAGCCGGCCACCTTGGTCAATCGGGGGATGATCTCGATGTGCCAATGGTAGTATGCATTGTTCGACTCCCCGAACGGGGAGGTATGTATGATGAAGTTATAAGGGGGATCTGTCAATACCCGGTCCATTCTCTGCAGGACCCCGAGGAGAACCTGGGCTACACCAGCATGGTCCTCTATCTCCTCAAACGAGGAGCTGTGGGCCTGGGGGATGATCCATGTCTCGAAGGGGAAGCGGGCGGCGAAAGGAGCCACGGCGATGACGCCGTCCACCTCCTCGATGATTCTGACCTCTGCAGCGAGCTCCTGCTTGATGATGTCGCAGAAGATGCACTGATGGTGATCGTTATAATACGTTTTCGCCCCTTCCATCTCCTCGAAGACCCGTTTTGGGACGATGGGGAGGGCGATCAGCTGGGAATGGGAATGATCCAAGGAGGCCCCGGCAGCAGCACCATGATTTTTAAAGACCATAACGCAACGAAAGCGAGCGTCTTGTTGTAATGTACGAATCCTCTCACGGTATGCCCAGAAGATATCCGCTACTTCCCCCACGGAGAGGTCGGCAAGCCTGGTGTGATGTCGGGGTGTCTCGATGATGACCTCGTGTTCCCCCACTCCAGTCATCCAGTCAAATACCCCCGTGCTGGTCTCCTCGAGCTTCTCATCAGCTACCAGGGCGGGAAATTTGTTCGTGACGACGCGCAGGCGCCAGCCAGGGGTGTTCGGGGCTGAACCATCTGGTCTGAGGGCATATACTTCAGGCGGGGTTTTTGCCTCGTTGCCGGGGCACAGGGAGCAGAATCCATCCTTGGGTTCTTCTGTTTCGCTGACGAAGTCCGAGGGCCGCTTCCCCCTCTCGGTGGCTATGATAACCCATCTCCCGATGATGGGATCTTTTCGTAACTCCGGCATAGAGGTTATGGAGACAGGTGGGTGATTACTGTATCCCCCTCTTTTCCAGATCTTCCTGCTCTTGCTTGCACTTGATGCAGAGGGTCGTCACGGGCCTGGCCTCCAGCCTCTTTTCTGATATCGGCGCTTCGCACCGCTCACAGATGCCGAAGGTCCCTTCTTCTATTCTCTCCAGTGCCTCGGTGATCTTTGTGATCAACTTTCTCTCGCGTTCGCGGATCCTGAGCAAAAAGTTGCGATCAGACTCCCATGAGGCCCTATCGGTGGGGTCGGGAAATTCCCCATCGGTGACCGTCAAATCGTTGATGGTCTTGGCGGCCTCCTTCATGAGCTCCTTCAGTTGTTCGTTCAAGAGAGATTTATAGTGTTGTCGTTTTTTCTCATTCACCCCGTTTCCTCCGGTCAGGAGAGAATACAGTATAAAGATATGAAGGGTAATGAAAAACCCATCGGAAGTCAATAGAAAAAGGGGGACAATCGTGTTTGAAGAACATGCAACAAAGAGGTTGCTTTGCATCGCTGCCATGCTACTATAGCGTATCGGTAAAGACCGAGATTATTGAAGTATATGAGAAGGGAGCACTGATGGGACTCATTACAATTATGCCGTGTCTGGACATGAAAGAGGGGAGGGTTGTCAAGGGGGTTCACTTTGTGGACCTCAAGGATGCCGGTGATCCTGTGGAAAACGCCGCATTTTACCAGCGTGAAGGGGCCGATGAGCTGGCCATGCTGGACATCGCGGCCACCTTGGAAAACCGCAAGACCAGGTTGGCGTGGGTCAAGGCCGTCTCAGCCGTCATCGATATACCCCTGACCGTAGGGGGCGGGATTGCCAGCCTAGAGGATATCGAGATGGTCCTGGAGGCCGGTGCCGAAAAAATTTCGATGAACAGCGCCGCGGTCAAGGACCCGGACCTGGTCAAGGTTGCAGCAGAGAAATTCGGCCCGGAGCGGGTGACCGTGGCCATCGATGCCAGGAGAAATCAGGAGATGCCGTCCGGGTTCGAGCTGGTGGTCTCAGGCGGCACCAAGCCGGTGGGGAAGGATGCCGTTGCATGGGCTCAAGAGTGCGAGAAGCTGGGCGCGGGGGTGATCCTGCCCACCAGCATGGATGGGGATGGGACCCAGGCGGGGTACGATCTGGCCTTTACCAAGGCCATTGCCGATGTTGTCCAAGTACCGGTGGTGGCCTCAGGGGGTGCGGGCACGCTGGAGCACTTTTATGAGGCTGTTGTGCAGGGTGGCGCTCAAATCCTCTTGGCTGCATCGGTATTCCATTATCGCATCCTGAGCATCGGAGAGCTCAAAGAATATCTGCAGTCAAAGGGTTTGCAGGTCCGTTTATCGTAAGATTTCCCTTTTCTTTTTCCAAAAGGCATTCCCCTTCTTTGGTAAAAGGCGAAGGGGAAATGTATCCCCTCTTGCTCTGAGTATGCATTGTTGGGCTACGATGTACAGGCTCAGAGGCGGAAGACCTTTTCAGCGTTTTCGAGGATCGTGTCTGAAAAGCCGTGGGCCCGTTTGATACGGACATCCTTGTCGAGCGGATTGTGGGTCTTCCATATGTGAATATACTCCTGGGGGGTCATATCATAGGTCACCCACGGAAGGTGGGTCCATCCGTCAATGGGGATAGGAAAGTCAGTGCCGTGGATCAGCCAGTGAGCGGGGTAGGTTTCCAGGATGGCGGGCATTAAAAAGATCCTGGTCGAGAGGGAAAGGGCGGAGGTGTCCGCCCAGAGCCGCACCGTGCCATCCCCGTTGGCTCCTTTCATAAAGGAGTAAAATTCTCTGATCTGGGGCTGCTCGATGAGCGGGAAGACGGGTGTGGCGCAATGAGCGGCGATCACTGTCACGCCGTACTCGAGGGGTCTTTCGAGGTGTCGAAAGTTGTCCAGCTGTCTCTTGCGGATTCCTTCGGGAAAAGAGTATTCAGGCCCCACGTGACAGAGCAGGGGCATGTGATGGGACGCGAGGGCACGGTAGAATTCTTTATGTTTATTGTCCATCAGATATATGTGTTGTGCGGAGGGTATCAATTTGAGCAGGACCGCTTCGGTCTGGGTGACGACGTATTCAAGTTCACCCTCCCAGTCTTTCCGGTTGGGGCTTACCGATGCGCCGAAGAAGAACCGTTTTTTCTTTTTTTCGGGATCGGATTCTTTGAGCAGGCGCTCGTTTAATGCTTTCACCGTGCGGTCGAGGAATACGTTGGAAATCCAGAGGTCAGTTTTCTGTTCGTCCAGTTCCCCCGTCTTCGGGGAATAGACGGCATCCAGGGCGAGGAGGACAACACCGTCGATCTCCTCGGATTGAGCGAGCATGCTATAGATCAACTCGAAGTATTCATTGGTGGATATCCTGCCATCCTGGTTAAAATCGGCCCCCATGCGCTCCAGATCCCCTTCAACCATGTTGTAGAGGATGCTCGTGAACCAATGGTGGTTATCATCCGCGTTGAAATAGACGTCCTCGTCGACTCGCTTCAGATCCCTGCCATTGCCCAGGGCATGAATATGGATATCAATCTTCATGGGTTTTCTCTCGTTTACTTTGGATTTTTTGTCCTTACTTTCAAAAAAATAACCTATAGTCTTTTCGGGTCAATGTCAATATCATTCGGAGCCTGATAAGGCTTGACCTCCATCAATGGTTTAGTATGTAATAGAAGGATAAAAGGAGGGGCAGCGAGATGGACGTGACCATGGTGATTCCGACGTATTGGGCCAGGGCGAGTACAGACGGCTGGCAGGAGGGAGATGCTGTGTATGATCATCCTACCCCGCTCGACCACGAGGGCACCCTGCTGCGGGCGATGCAGAGTATGGAGATCCTCGCGGATAAGGATTTTCGCTTGGTCATTCTGGCCATTGCGACTGCCGGGGCAATCGAAAGACAGGTTGAAACGAAGGTCGCTCGGATCATACAGGCGGCGGCCGCAATGGGGATCAAGACACTCCTCTTTGGTCCCTCTCATCTCAAGGGAGTGCACGATCTGTTGCGCAGTACAGGCAAAGAAGAGTACTGTGAGCTCCTGCAGCTGCGCGGATATTCTCCGGTGAGAAACCTCTGTCTGTTTGTTGCCCATTGCCTGGGTTCGGAGGCAGCGGTGCTGATTGATGACGATGAGGTGTTCGAAGATTCACAGTTCATGGCGAAGGCCACAAAGTTTATCGGCCAAGAAATCGGCGGCCAGACCGTGTCGGCAGTGGCAGGGTATTACCTCCAGCCTGATGGTGAATACCGCCTCAACAAGCCGTTTCATCCCTGGATGCGATATTGGGACCAGGTGGCGCGGATGAATGAGGGGTTTAATCGATTCATCAGTGTCGAGCCGCGGCTGAAGGAGACGCCCTTTGTCTTTGGCGGCAACATGGTCGTTCACCGCAACCTCTTTACGATTGTGCCCTTTGACCCCTTTGTCCCGAGGGGAGAGGACATAGACTTTTTGATGAATGCCAAGATGTTCGGATTCCGCTTCTTCTTGGATAACCAACTCTCGATCAAGCATCTCCCCCCACCCAAGTCGCATCCCACATGGAGACAGTTGCGGGAGGACATCTTTCGCTTTGTATTTGAGCGGGAGAAAATCACACGCCAACAGGAGAGAAAGGGGATGAGGCGGGTCGTCCCTGAGGAATTCGACCCCTATCCAGGCTGTTTTCTCAAGGCAGACCTTGAGGAGAAGATTGAACGGGCGTGCACGCTCCTGGCCGAGGAATACGAAGCAAACGGCGACGCACAGGGGAGCAAAGAGGCCCTCAACAATATCGTCCTCTCCACAACCGAGGCGAGGCCCCAATTCGATCCTTTTGAAAACATCTGCCGCATGCAGGAGGGTTGGCAGGGCCTCATGGCGTATGTGGGTGAGGGAACTATTGCTTCGCAGATCCAGGGCATTATCGAGGGGAACAAGGGGGAATAAAGCTTCTGTTAATGACTATACGAGATTAAACAGATCGTACCTCCTGCCGCATAAAGACCGTGTATGAGACAGCGAAACAGATGACGGTGATAGCGATAAGCGAGATGATATAGGGGAAGACTACGATGATGCTCTGGCCCAGCGGCAGCGGCCCCGAAAACCGGGACAGAGAGATCCTTTCCATCGGTCCCACAAGAACGATGGAGCGCGTTGTCTTCTTCAAGGGGTCGATAATCGTTGCCGTTCCCTCCGTATAGAGCTGCATAGGGGATACGAGGGTAAAGGCCTTCTGGATTTGGGCATGTCGCACGACCGCCTCAGGGCCTGACTCCTGCGCATCGGGGGCCAATGCATTGGCCGCAACGGTAGCTCCCAGAGAAACGAAAAAGGAAAAGAAGATCCATACTGCCAAGGCAGCCAACGCCGAAGTGGCGATACTGCGAAAGAGAATGGAAAAGAGGATGGCCACCCCGAGCCAGAAGGAAACATAGACGATGCTGATGACAAGATAGAAGAGAATGCGCAAGATCTCTTCAGCGCCGGGCACGACGCCTACCATGCTGAGCCCCAGGCCCGTGATCACGAGGATGATGGAAACCATCATGATGGTAATCATTACCACACCGGCCAAGAACTTTCCGTTAATGACGGCGTCCCGAAAAATGGGTTGCGACAACAGCTTGCTCAGGGTCCCTTCGTTCCTTTCCCGATTGATCGTGTCAAATCCCAGGATCAGTCCAATGAGGGGGCCGAAAAAGGCTACAAATTGGACCAAAGAAAACAAAGCTCCCTGTGCCGTAAACAGCATGAGAAACACAAATTGGGGTTTGGCAATGCCTGCCAGATCCTGTCTGATGTTCAACCCTGCCATGTAGGCCGTTATGAGGCTCACCATGGCGATCAGCGCAAAGAGTATCATAAACCGATAGCTGCTAAAATGATCCGCCAGTTCCTTTTTGAAGATTGCTGTGATGCCATGCATGGCTACGTCTCCCGGAAATATTTCATGTAGATTTCTTCCAAGGTATATTTTTTCTTGCCGATACCCAGCTTTTCCTTGGCTAATTGGTCCATAGGGCCCTGGGCCACCATTGCCCCATTGATCATGATACCGACGCGATGGCATACTCTCTGAACCAAATGCAGCAGGTGAGACGAAAGCAGTACCGTCATCTTTTTTTCCTTACAGAGCTGTGCGATCAGTTCCATCATCCAGTTTGTCGCATCCGGATCCAGGCCCAGCGTCGGCTCGTCCAAAAAGGCTACCTGTGGTTCTTTGATCAGCAGTTCGGCAATGCCCAGACGCTGTCGCATGCCCCGTGAGTAGGCACCGACCTTCTTTTCTGCCTCACTGTCAAGACCCACCATCGTGAGGGCGTTCTCAATGCGCTCGTCAGCCACCTCCCTGGAAAGTCTATTGAGATCCGCTATAAACCGGAGGGTTTGGCTGGCGTTCAAATCATTGTAAAAGCCCGTATTTTCAGGAAGATATCCGATCATCCCCTTTACCTTAATGGGTTCTCGGATCGGATTGATGCCGAGCACCCGGGCCTTCCCGCTCGTCGGTTCGGTCAAACCCAGGAGCATGAGGAGCGTTGTCGTCTTCCCGGCGCCGTTGGGCCCAAGAAAGCCGAAGATCTCACCTTCCATGACGTTGAATGAAAGGCGGTTTACTGCAACCTCCCCGTTATACTTCTTTGTTAATGCGTCTGTCTCTATGACTGCCTGTGCCTGTTTGCCCATTTTAACGCCTTCCCAACCAGATGAATAATCCAATGAGTCCGGCAATGACCACGACAATAATGCCGATGCCAATCCAGCCCCATGCGGTTGAGGCCTTTACGGTTACCCTGAGTTCTATGGATTTTGATGCCTTTTCCCCGTTCACATCGATACCCACTGAGTAGTCTCCCACCAGGGCCTCTTCATACGGGGTAAGGGTTATTTCCACCTGTTTGTGCTCACCAGGCTCAATGGCATCGACTGTTTCGGGTTCGAATTTAACCTCCCAATTTTCCGGCTTGTACGTTACGAATGTGACGTCGTGGTTGGTGGCTGAACCGGTGTTTTTAACATAGATAGACATATTGGCCACTTTTCCCTGTTTGGCATCTAATGAGAGGAGGCCTGTGGTAGTTCCTACCTCCAGACCGTACGTTCCGGTGAGGATGACCTGCAGCTTGGCCTCGGCCTTTCGGTTTTCAGAACTCACGATGACCGTTATGGGATATTCCCCTGCCTCAGCATACTTAGGGGGTTTGACCTCCACGGCGACAGTCGAATTGCCGCCGCCCTTTAATCGAAGACTCGATATATATTTTGTCTCATACGCGGGTTTAAAGTTGATATCCCACTCGCCGGGTCCCTGGGCGGCCAGATTGAAGACCGCATCTTTGTCCATTTTGCTTTCTACTGCGAGCGAAAACTCGAAACTTGCATCAGAGGGGCCTTGCAGGACAGGATAGGAGGTTGTGATAACGATGTCCTTGGTCTTTGCAATCTTCTCCGCTGCCTTTACCGTTACGGTGATCTCATTGTCCGATTGAAGCGTTCCATCCTTGGTACTACCTCTCACGCTAAAGAGATAGTCTCCCGTCTTTACGCCCTTTTCAGGCTCTGCAAGGAAGGTTATATTCTTTTGTTCGCCGTTCGGCACGTGGACTCCGGTCACGGCAAAGTTGAACGACCTGATCTGCGCCTTCCAGCCCTCGGGTACTGTGGTAACCTCAAGGAGGATATCCTCATCGGCCCTCCCTTTGTTTGCCACCCGGATATCCATCCTTACCCCTTCCCCCTGAGATACAACGACCCCCGGGTATTCCGGGTAAATTTCAATGGCCCGTGGCGGCCTCTTGTCCTTCTCATCAGCTAAAACAGCCGGCTGGAGAGAGACTATGATGAAGCACATCGTCACCAACACAGACAAAACCAGATAGGATCGTCTCATCATCTTCATCGAGCATGCCTCCTTATGATTTTTTTCATTATATTATAGTATATATAGTTTTGGGGGAAAAATTCAAGGGCTATTATGCAAAAATAGAGCAATGACAGAGGTGATAATTGCCTCAGGCTCAGGGACGTCGTTCAGAGATCCATCAATCCCTGCGGATACAGGGCCACTTTATCTCGATGTCACGTATTGTTGGCTTTCGTGAGCTTCTTGATCTCTCTTTGCACATCTTCCCACATGTGGCCGTGGAGTTTAAGTGTAAGCGTGCAGAAGGGACAGGTGAAGACAGCCCCTTCTGCCAATGCGGTTACGGGATAATCGGTCGTGCGCCCACAGATCGGACATGTAAAGGGGGGCGTCTTTTCTTTCACGGGAATCTCCATTGTTTGCTTATGCGATTGGTATCGCTAACGAGGCCAGGGCCTCTTTCACCTGCTGGGGATGCTCGAAGCGGATAGTGTGCATGCCCAGCTTCCGAGCCCCTTCGATAAAGTCAGCCCGGTCATCGATAAAGACCGCTTCCGGCGGCTTGACCCCTAATCGTTCCAACGCTATCTCGTATATCCTCGGTTCCGGCTTGGCTGTTCCCTCTTCACACGAGAAGACCGTCGCATCGAACATGGTATATCCCTGTTGATGGAAAAACCGCACTGTTGGGGATTCTGTATTGGAGAGCAGGCCTATTTTATATCCCCGCTCTTTGAGCATGGAGGCTAGGGCGAACATCTCCTCCTTGGGGGTATAGACCTGTCCAAAGACATGTTCCCATAGCAACGGATCATAGGGTTTGGCCACATCCAAGGCGGCGCACAGGCCAACCCACAGGTCCTGTTCCGAGATCTGCCCCTTTTGAAATCGCGCCCCAAAAGGTATATAGGCGTTGTTGACCGCTTCCGGGGTCACACCAAGCTCTTGTGCAAAGAGGGCGAGCATGCCTGGCGCAGGAATGTCAACGAGCACGCCCCCCCAGTCAAAGATTACCGCCTGCATCATATTATAATAAGATCACAGGATGCCCCTGTCCAGGGTCCGGTACTGGATGGCCTCGGAGAGGTGGTGCGGGGCGATGGCCTCGGCGCCCTCCAGATCGGCAATAGTGCGGGCCACCTTCAGGATCCGCGTGTAGCCCCGGGCACTCAGGCCGAACTTTGCCATGGCGGTTTCGAGGAGGCGGCTCCCCTCCTCATCGATCTGGCAGTAGCGCTTGAGGTGCCGGGAGGTCATCTGGGCGTTGCAAAAGATCCGCTTCCCCTGGAACCGTTCGTGCTGGACCCCCCGCGCCACCTTGGCCCGGTCCCTGATCTGGCCGGAGGATTCCCCCTCCTGCCACTGCGTCAAATCACGATACCGCACTGCCGGGACCTCGATGTGGATGTCGATCCGGTCGAGCAGGGGGCCGGAGACCCGGGAGCGGTACCGCTGGATCTGGGGGATCGTACAGGTGCACTCATGCTGAGGGTCGCTGTAAAAGCCGCACGGACAGGGGTTCATGGCCGCCACCAGCATGATGCGCGCCGGGTAGGTGAGGGAAGTCGTGGCCCGGGCGATGGTGACGTTCCCGTCCTCCAGGGGCTGGCGCAGGACCTCCAGGACGTTCTTTTTGAACTCCGGCAGCTCATCGAGGAAGAGGACCCCATTATGGGCGAGGCTCACCTCTCCGGGGCGGGGTATCTGTCCCCCGCCGATGAGCCCGGCATCGGAGATCGTATGGTGCGGGGTTCTGAAGGGGCGGATGATCGTCAGGGCCCGTTCTTGGGGGATGAGTCCCACCACGCTGTGGACCTTGGTGGTCTCCAGGCTCTCCTCAATGGTCATAGGGGGGAGAATGGTGGGGAGGCGGCGCGCCAGCATGGTCTTACCCGCGCCCGGAGGGCCGATCATGAGGATGTTGTGTCCTCCGGCCGCGGCAATTTCCAAGGCCCGCTTGGCGTGCTCTTGCCCCTTCACGTCCTTGAAGTCCTCGGGGTATTGCCCTGCCTCCTTGAAGATCTCCGCCATGTCAATCTGGACCGGGGCGATCTCACGCTCACCCCGTAGCAGGCTCACCACCTGTCCGAGCCCTTGCATGGGTAAGACCTCAAGGCCATCCACTACTGCTGCCTCCCGCGCATTGGCTTTGGGGAGGCAGATCCCCCGCAATCCAGCTCCTTTGGCTGCCATGGCCATGGGAAGCCCGCCCCGGATGGGTTTTACTCCCCCATCTAAAGAGAGCTCACCCAGAAAGAGGTAATCATGAAGATGGTCCGGGGGTATAATCCCCTGGGCCGAGAGGATCCCAATCGCAATGGGAAGGTCGAAGGCCGAGCCTTCCTTTTTGATATCGGCAGGTGCCAGGTTGACCGTGATCCGGCGCGGGGGGAACTCATACCCCGCGTTCTTGATGGCCGCTTTCACCCGGTCCTTGCTCTCCTTGACCGCGCCTTCCGGCAAACCGACCGTGGAAAAAGAGGGAAGCCCCCCCGCAATATCCACCTCCACCTCTACAATGTAGCCGTCGATCCCCAGCACCGCGCTGCTCAGTACCTTTGCCAGCATGGATGAACCCCCCTTGTGTGTGAACGATGAAGCCGATACATACTAGCAAGTTCCCGTGCCTGAGGCAAGCCCAAGTCTCTCGTGCTGTGTTGTATCGAATTTTTCTGGAGTGGCAGTTAACCGGACGCCTAAAAGAGAAGAAAAGCCCTTGTAACCTGGAGGTGACCCCTTGAACCCAAGCAGGCCCTTCAGTAACGGGAGCCCGGGGGGGTGGTCCCCGCCCGTATCCGCGCCAGGAGACGCCGGCGCAGCAGCAGTGCCGCAACAGCCCCCACCAGTCCTACCGGGAGGAGCAGCCAGTAGGGGGTTGACCATCCGCCTGTGAGGTCGACCATGACGCCGAAGGCCGTTGGCCCGATCAGTATACCCGTGCTTTGCCCGATATAGGCGACTGCCTGCGGCACGCTGGTTACCTTCCCTTTCAACGAAAGATCGGCTACGAGAGACAAAATGACCGTTGGAATGGTGCTGCTGACGAGTCCGATTACAGCCATTAAGGGTATGAGGTGCTGCACGTTCAGCACGGATGCCCACGGCAGGAGGGCGGCAAAAAGCGTCATGGCGATAGCACACATGAGCCTGCGGTGGAGGATCCTGCCGACAAACCAACCGGCAAGGGGTGCGGAGATAAGGCCGAAGATCGGGACGAAACTCATGAGCAGGGATGCGTGGGCCAGCGAGGTTCCCCGTACCGTATAGAGAAACGTCGGCGTCCAGGTGATGAATGACCCGTACATGACACTGAAACAGCATAACGCAAGGCCCATGAGCCAGATATCCCAGTTAAAGAAGGCGCTTCGTGCGCCTGAGCTTTCCCGCTTTTGTGCGACTGTACCGCCCCTGTGGCCTCTCGGAAGGGGCTTTATGAAGAGAAAGTACAGGAGGCCTGCAATCACGGCATAGAGGGTGCCGAACCACCACACCGACTGCCACCCCCACCGTGTTGCCACAAGCGGCGCACCCAACAAGGCTATGGCGGAAGCGAGCGGGAACCAGACATTCAGTATGCCAAGGGCTATGGAGCGTTTTTGGAAGCCGAACCGGTAGGCAATAACCATGGGCGCAACCACTGCCATGAGGGTTAGGCCGATGCCTTCCACGAGACGGCTGACCAGCATCAGCCCGAAATGCGTGCTGAGCGCTCCCAGCCCGGAGCCGAGGGCAATAAAGCAGACGGCGATGGTCCCCGTCGTCCTGCCGCGAAGTTTGTCGAGGATAAGACCGGCGGGAATGGCGAGGGAGATCCCGGCCACGGCAAAGATAGACATGAGCAAGCCCGCAGTGCCGCGGCTCACCTGGAAGGCGCTGATGAGCAAGGGCATGAGGGGCGGGACCTTGTAAAGGTTTAAGCTTCCCGCCAGGCCGGCAAGGAGGACGAACACGAGGACGGACCACGGTGCATGTCCCTCACGGCCTTCTGGCGTCGACGGTTTCAACATGGGGAAAGGAGCTACGGAGTTGGTTTTGCTATGGTAAAAAATAGCATTCCTTCGTTATGAAATCAAGGAATGGGATAGAGAGGGTTCACGTATTGAAATATTTGTGCGGAACTGGTAAGGTATCACAGGTACTCCGTAATGAAGGGTGTGAAGCAATACGGGAGGTTTTGGAGATGAGGACATCTCCACAAAAGGTTTTCGGTTACCTGTCCTGAGGCAGGACACTACCAAGGAGGAAAAGGGGGTATGAAGGGATGAAGGCAATAATCCAATGGACCATCTGGGGTGTATTGCTTGCTATCATCTTTAGTATGGCGTTGTTTTTTCGTTCACCGGAAGAGATCTATGACATGCTCATAAAGGTGGTCGATCAGACACGACCCTTTTCCGTTGTTGCCCACATACTATTTTTGCTTGTTTTCGTGGTCGGCCTGGTCTTTAAAAAGATCAGAACGGTCCTGTTCGCTTTTTTCATTGCCCTGCTCTCCCTTTCAGCTTTGACCATTGCCGTAGCATACATGATCCTTCCCAACATCATCATCTTTGCCATGTTTTTGGCCTTTATCATTCATGCATATCTCAAAAAGAAACTGAATTTTGAGTTGAAGAACATAGCGGGGGCGAATGTGTTTTTTGGGGTTGTGGGACTGGTGTTCGGCTTCTGGTACTTACATTGGGTGGAGAGCCCCCTATGGCTCAATGCGTTGTTCTATTCACCCTTGGGGATTGTCAACTGTCCGACTAT